>Ga0179591_1376211_pt1 | contig 11635 bp, 10 predicted proteins | sample CZOMad2_1_08_16f_FD_182891 | JGI IMG/M metagenome (GOLD analysis project Ga0179591, IMG submission 182891) | Vadose zone soil fungal communities from Angelo Coast Range Reserve, California, USA - CZOMad2_1_08_16fungal (PacBio error correction) | ecosystem: Environmental > Terrestrial > Soil >...
AGGGGAAACTTTCCAGATCATCGCCGAAAAAAAACAATGCTAGTGCAGAAGTAAGGAAAAAAAGGTGTACTTCTTGCCTCATCAGCCGGAGGCAGACTGAGTATGGGCGGGAGGATGGAAGAGCATCGTTTACGGACGTCAGGGAAAAGGAGAGTGGAGAAGGGGGAAGGTTAGCTTCTTGCGCAAAAAAAGGAATAATAAGCGTTTGAAAAAGGCCGTGGTAAGGAAAAGAGGCTGCGTTAGAATATCCCAGAACAGGAAGTATGCCAAATGAACCACCCCCTTGGCTGAAGAGGGGCCGGAGAAAAAAGGAGCCTCCCTCCGGGGAGAGGGGAAGGTAACCGACCAGGGACATATGATATTTTCGAATGAAAGAGAGGAGGGACCTTCCTTCTGATAACTTCAGAGCAGAGAAGTCGACCTGTGACAAAGCTTATTTCTGGAAGGAAAGGGTTGCTCGGATAGGAAGCGTTTTGTGAGGAAAAAAAAGAGATTAAGGGGACGATTAACTCTAAGCAGCAACCGAAGGGAGACATACAGGGTTGTCAACTTTCCAGGGGGGAAAAACTGAACAGAGAGTAGGAGGGAAAATACCACAGAAAGAGAGGAAAGGAGGAAAAAGACCGGCTCCCGAGCACATCTGGGATTAACGGCAAAGTTCGAGTCAAGTTTACTAGCCGGGGGAAAAGGAAGGAAAATTTCCGGTGGGCACAATAAATATAGAAAAAATACCGGGAAGGGGGGGAACGAGGAAAGAGGGAAGATAATGATACTCTCCGGCATTGGTGGGACTGAAGTATTTCCATTTAATAGGAGAAAAGGACTAAAATACCCGGCAATCCATCTTTCAAATCGTAAAGGGGGACAATAGCAATAGCAAAAACCATCGAACATAAGTTTCAACTTAACGAGAACGGCAGTCTGTCTAAGGGGAGAGAGGGACAGACCTCAAGACTGTGGTAAGGAGCGCGAACTCAGAACATCTATACGGAAAGCAAAATGAGCAGAAAGAGGGTATAAGCTCATGTGTCTGCGAAAATGGAAGGGGGAGCACAGGAAAAAAAGTACGTGCAGTATCTTCAACAAAGAAAGGAAAAACGTCGAGCTAAACAATCATACCACGGGGGAAGGGGGAATTCAATAGTAGGAAAGACACTAAATCATAGGGGGAAGGAGAGTAGAATTAAGAAAGAAGTCGGCACATTTTCTTATTCGAAGCTAAGAAAACAAGTTTTGCCTTTAAGGAGTAATAAAAAACACAACGATCCTTGCCCGCTGAAGAGAAAATAGGGGAGGAGGGGCGGCAATCATTTTAAGAAGAAAGAAGTCGACTTCGAAAAAAGGACTCTTTGACTAGGAAACTCTGATAAGACTCCTATACTCATATCTGGAAAGAAGGAGCCTGTGCTGCACGAAGGTATCAGTCTCTTAACTATCATTCCTTTTCACAAAAAGAAGAACTCCATTCTGTCCGCTGGGTGGGGACGAGGGGCTCAGACCCGTGTTCCAGGCGGTAAGGGCAAGAGAAGTCGCCTCGTGACCAGGGGAGAAGGAAGGAACGTGTCTTAGAACAAGGGAATGCCTTTTACGATCGATAATCCTTGCCGCTTGAAAAAAAAAGGACGCCCAATCCTGACAAGAAGTTCCTCCTCTGGAAGAGAGGCTCGGAGGAGCTTTCTGCTTCACGTGAGTCCAAAAAAAGGAAATGCTATATTTTTTACAAGAAAAGAGGAAGTCCGCTCGGCCAGAGGGGGGGACCATTTTCAGCTTGAGGGTATGGATTCCGGGGGTCTCTAATAACCGGGTATTCCATTCATAAACTAATCCGAAGAAAGATATATAGTCCATTCCTCGGAATGGAGGCGAATCATCCTGTATTGCATGGGGGCCAGGGATAATACACGTGAATGGCCCCCGGGGTCTGGCCAGGGGGCGAAAGGGGAAAGGAAAGAGACGCCCCTTCCTAGACCGAAAAACACGCTCGGGTCAAGAAGGGGTGCCGAAAACGGCCGAAACACAAAAACGAACTTGTTATCTTGGGGGAGAAAAAGGAATCCTCCCTCCATCCGGAGGTTGAGAATGTTTCGCGAACCAACGGGGACAGGGAAGTTCTTGTTTTCTTAAAAAGGAGACGTCCAGGGGAAAGGGGGATGTATCTTCAGCTTTCGATATCCCAGATGCCACGCTGCCACGGCAGAAAGAAAAAGAAAAACAACAACGAGAGGATAAAAAAGAGTGGCAACTTGAGGGGGGGAAGATGTCGGGTATATCTCTAAATAGGCAGAAAGGCTTGTCATGCGAAGAAGCGGCGCAAGGGAAGGAAAAAGGTGTCAATAAACAGGAGTTACAAGGTTTTCTAACATCTCCTTTGTAGGTACAATTCAGGATGTATTCTATTCGTTCTCCTTTAAATAGAAGGAGGTCCTTGGGGGGAAGAAGAACACTACTCTCAATGCCCCGAAATCTCGGGGCAGCAAAAAAACGAAGGAAGTTCTTAACCGGGGGGGGGGAGACCCGACAGAGAGACCGAAAAACAACTCGGTAAACCATTCCCGGTAGGGGAGGGAGAGGAATGTGTCCTCCTATGAAATGACATCTCTTCCATGAAAGGCGTCTGTATTAGTCTCGTTTCGAGGTAGGAAATGGTAATATAAGGAAGCTTTTACGTCAAAAGAAGACATAGCATCCTCAAATCTGGAAGGGAGTTCCTGCTTCCTATTCAGGGGGGAAACCAGGAAAAGCATGAAAGTCTTAAGGAAAGTGGCCGAAAAGGGGGGAGACTCGGAGCGAATTCGATCGGGCAGAGGGGGAGGTCTATCACATTGCGGGGGAAAAAAAAAGGTAGGCAGCCTTTAATTCATCAATCGATCAGAAAGGGAGATAAGCCACTGTGAAGTTCCGGAAGAATCACATGAGGGAACCGAGGTCTATTTGCAAAAGGAAAGGAAAAAATCCCTGAAGGACGGAAACGGACTCGTCAACTATACGAGGCAGACGCGAGCCTGTGGGGGGTTTCACGGAAAGAAAAAATCGTTCAGCTCAAGGAGTGGGAGAAGAGAGATATGTTTTCCGGCCGCTAGAGTCGGCGTGAGAGAAAAGCAAGGGGTATGGAATCTTCCGCCGCCAGGGGGGGGGGGGGGGGGTGGGGGGGGGGGGGGTGGTTTGGGGAGGGGTTGGGGGGGGGGGGGGGGGTGGGGGGGGGTTTGGGGGGGGGGGGGGGGGGGGGGGGGGGGGGGGGGGGGGGGGGGGGTTTTGGGGGGGGGGGGGGTTGGTTTGGGGGTGGGGGGGTGTCTCTCCTGATAAAAAGGAATTTCTGAAGAGAAAAGAGGAAGAAAAGCTATCCTCCCTTTGGGTTAGGCGGGAAGAAAAAGGATCTGGGTTTTGTTTTAGAAGGGAGTCTTACCCGGGGGGGGGGGAAATGCCCAACTTTTTTAAGAGTGAGAGGACATCAGCATGGGGAACGTCCATATACCTGTCTCAGGTAGAAAGAACGTCCTGCTTTCGGGGGAAAAAGGGGCCTTCTAACTGACAAGAGGGGTCCCTTGATTTTGTTCGCCAGGAGACCGGCGGGGGGTGCAGATCCTTCCCTTCATAAAACCGAAGTGCCTGCGGATCCTAAAAGAAAAAAGGGCGCTTCTACCCCCGAGCCTTGCCTCAGTTTGGAAAGAAGGAGGGGGAGGCAGTGTGCGCGCAAGACAAAAAAAGGGGGCGGCGGTCCGCAGAAGGACAGGGGGGGGAGGAGGGAAAGACATGCCGGGAGTCAATAGGACTTATGTTTGGGCGCTGGAGGGGGGCTCTGCTCTTGGGAGGGGGAGTTTTGGGAAGGGGAAGGGGAGGTTTTCTCACGGTTGGGAGGGTCCTCGTCACAGCCTATAAGAAAGGGCGCATTTCAAACCAGGCGGAAGACTTCATCTCACGATCCCCTTTTTAAGAGAAACTTCTCGTGAAAGGCCGGCTATCTTGGGGGAGTGGGATTCCTACCATGGAAAAACCGGAAAAGAAAAAGAAGACTCAAACAGCTTCGTAACCTTGAAGAGGGGGGGTTATGGAGAGGACAGGAGAGGTCTCTGTTCAAAAAAAAAGAGGAACGACCTTACTGAAAAGGACTTCCTTGAGAGAGGGGGGGGTGCACGAAAAGGGCATACGACTCTGTGACCTTTTAAGCATATTGCACCTGGCAAGTGAAAAAGCGGGATGAGGGGGTGCTTTTCGAACGGCAAGGCGGGGGAAGGCCACCTTAATCTCGAAAGCTTTTTAACAAGGAAGCCGCGCAAACGGGAGGCAATCGGGCAAGGGGGAAACCGGCGCCTGAAAAGGGAGGGAGGCTCACGGCTTTGATTTGAAAGAATCGAGAAGGAAAACATATCCTCTTCGACAGCACACTGGGGGAGAAATGTTGAAAAGAAAAAAAAAGGGGGCGGCTCCCTTTTACGACGGAAGAACCAAAGCAAGGGGAACCTCTCCGAAATTGCAGATGGGGTTCGGAGGGGAAACAACGAGCAGATTGCTGGCAAAAAAGGAAGGGGGGTAACTTCCAAAGAAAAGTTACTAGCGGCGGGGGGCTCAGAATCAACAAACTATAAAAAGAAAAAGGGAGAAAAAAGATAAAGGGGACGTTCCCCTTACGTCCGAAAAACCTATCGATCGACAAGACTCAAGGGGAAAAGGGGGGTGTGAAGCCGGCTTGCTGAGGAAAGGAGAATGAGAGCAGGCTAATATCAATTGGGGAGAAAAGGAAAAGGAAAGGGAGGTTCTGAACCGGGGATGAAAACACAGTTATTAGTCTTAAGAGAGAGATAAAAAAAGGAAAAATCATCCGCGAGGAAAGGAATGCTTCCTGAAGGAAAGAGGGGGGGGCTTGCCCTCATCATCCGTCTGCAAAAAAACTAAAACAGAGAATTTATACTTTGATGTGGGAGGAAGAAAAAAAAACGTTTGAGCGGACGTAAGGGAAGGTACGCGCATGAGTGGGGGGGGGGGGATCTGCCGCCATCACAAAAAACTCTTTGGAAGCAGGCCGTGTTTCCGTGCAGAGAAAAAAAGGAGAAGCCTCGTTAAAGGAAAGAAGACATGCCCTCCTGGCCGTAGGAAAAAAAAACCCACGTAGTCTATGGGAAGGGGGGTCGGACAAAAAGGAGCCTCCCCTCCAGAGATCCCCAGGGGAGAACGCAGAGGATTTTTCAGCGTTCAAAGAAATGAACAGTAAAATCCGGGGAGCGAGCTTCCTGAGAGAGCCTGGTGACAGGAACGATTTCCGACCGTTGAAAAAAATGTCCGAGGGGAGGGGGAGTCGAAAAGAGGAAAAGGGTTTCCCATCCTTTCCGAGGGAAAAACGTTCCAAAGCTCCAACCATGAAAAAAAGGTGCAAGAATTGCGTTGGAAAAAAAGGTATGCAAGCGTATTCGAAAAAATACTCAAGGCCAGCCGAGTACAGTAATTCTTTGTTTACCGGAGCGAATGCGGAAACGAAGGTACAAAAGATTCGAGGTAAAGGTTAAGCTGTTTATTTCACTTCCGGAAGGAAGGGGGGGTAATTGGTCCAAAAGAGAGGGGAAAAGTTTCCACTTCAAAAGGCCGAGAGACAAGAAAAGAAGGGGAATGATACTCGCCCTCCTGGGGTATTACCATGTATAGGGAAGAAAGATAATCCTACAAACAGGAAAAGAAAAGGGCAACCAGAGGGGGAAAGGAGAGTCCCCTCTTCATCCCAACACAAATAAGAAAAACCGAAAGGATGAGAAAGATAGGCATTCTGTTAAAGGAGGAAATATATCCGAAAAGAGACGGGGGGGGAGAGCGCCTTCTCTCACACAAGAGAAAGTTCCCTGAGGAGGGGGAAAAAGCGAGCCGTTTATAATCTCAGGCTAGGGCTCAAAAAAAAAAACGGGTATTACGTGCAGGATCCTGAAAAAAAAACGTCGAGCGAACAGAGAGCGATCGTCAGTTCTACGGGAAAGAGGCCATTACAATTGTTCGAAGCTCTACCTTAATAACTTAGGAAGAAATGTCTGATGCCAGATAATAAAGGGGCCGTGAAAAAAACCAAAACGAACAATTAATCTAAAAAAGGAAGGGAAGCGTGAGGGGGAGTGCACCATCTTGCGGATGAATAGCGATCTGTCCAAAAGCGAAAGGAGAGGAACTTTCCTCAAGGAAAAGGAGGATTTGGGGAAATGGAAAAAAAATGATCCAACTATATCTCAAGCAGAGACTAGGAGAGAGCCGAACCCATAGAGCGAAAAAGAGAGATCGCTGGAAAGAAGGGAAAAAAATGACCACCAAGAAAAAAATGCCACTCCAGGGAGGGCCGATTCCAGGGGAGCTTCTCTACCTTGGAGGGAAGTAATTGCACGAGAAAAAAAATCGACCTCTTGACCAACGTTCTTAAAAAAAGGGTTTCCCTTGTCTTAGGATCCCTACCGGGGGTTACTCATCTATCGAGGGAACGGCGGCGGCTCCAGGCGGAAGAAAAAGGAAGCCTTCCATGTGATCGAAAGCGTACGAGGAAAGGAAAAAAATTCGCTGAGGAAAGCCCATGGCGTCCAGAAGGGAGATTGCTATCTTGTTGACAGGGGAGAGAAGGTTTCAGGAAGAAAAAGCCGTGCCATTTTCAATCTGGGGACGTATAGGAGTGCTTCCCACGGGGGGGGGAGAGGGGAAAGTTTTTATCAAGGAAAGAAAAGACGAAGAAGGAGGAGGGAGTCCATTCGGGGACGGAAAGGACGCGAAGCTCATCCGAGGAAACGCAATAACGGGAATGGGGAAAGGTTGTCGTCCCTTTTCCTAAAGAAGGGTAGAACCGGAGAAGCCCCTGCACTGAAAGGCCGGAAAGCTCGGGCAGAGGAGCCGTTTTCCTTACTCAGGGGGAGAGGAAAAAGAAAAAACAAGACGAAGGAGGGGGGGGTGAATTTCCATCTCAAAATAGACTCCATCCTGGGAGAGTTCGAAAACGGGCATCTTACGACTTTCGGGGAACTACCTGGGAGGAGGAAGTTGCAGAAATAAGAAGCGATACACTTTCTTCGCGGATCTTCCCGGAAGAGTCCCACGAAAGGAATCAGAATATACAACACCAACAACGGAGATGGTTTCTACGGGGGGAAGGTTGGCATCTGGGAAGCTACATCAAGAAAAGATCTCCTTTAATTCAGGACGGGCGGCGCATTTAGGGGAAAAAACAGAAGGTGAGGGGAGGCCCGTTGTGTTCGAACATATCCGTGACAAGGCGATCGGAGGAAGGAAAAAAAAGTTCTTTCTTGTCTTGTGCGAAACGTCAAGAAGGGCCCGACCGAGCGGGGAAAAACTAGCGCAGGGACTTACGGGAAACTCGGTCCCTCCAGCTAGAGGAAAGGAGTCCCGGGGGGAAAAAGTGGGGCCTCACTTATGACTATCTCTCCGAGGTCCTCGGAAAGAAAAAATGGCGGAACGGAGCGCAGTGGCCTTAGGGGAAAACAACACGGCATCTCGCAAGGGGGACGCCACTTAATCAGAAAGGAAAAAACTCTTCAAGGGGAAAAGGAGGCGGGCCCTCTTCATTAAACATTATGTTTTAGGGGAGCGCATGCAATGACAGGCTTAAGCTCCTTGTGGTCTAGCGAAAGGGAAAGAAGGGGCGCTACCTATGAACTCCGGGGAAGAAGGGGGGGGAATTGCGCAGGGGGAGGGGAAAAAGAAAAGCGGCCAGTCTATATCTACAATGAGGGAAACGGAATTGGAAAAAAGAATTTTCTGGTCAGGGGAACGATTTGCCTGTTTAGCAGGGAGGAAGGGGAAGAAAAAAACGAAAAGAAGCCACTGCCTCGTCAATATAAGAAAAGGCGTGTCATCTCAGGGGGGGTGTTTCCCCGGGGATCTTTCAGAGGAGAAGAAGAGTGCATCACCTGCTCTGGGTTAAAGACTGCAGTCCACTCAAGTTGGGGTGATCGGGTCCTGAAAAAAAAACGTGCGAGCCGGGGGAAAGGGAAAAGGAACATGCTATTTGACCGCGAGGGCTATCCGCCTAGATCGCGGCCAGTATCGGGTGGGGGGGGAGGATTCCTTGTCTTACTCGTGGGGAAAGGGGTCCTAGCAGGAGGTAGGGAAAGAAAAAGAAACTACTATTTCTTCAATAGAACAGAAGAAGCGGTCGACAACCTTCGCTGCGGGAGTTACGAGATTGCCTTAAGAAGAGTGTTCTTGAGGGGGGAAGGGGGAGTTGGTGCAGATCCGGGGAAGGACTGCTGATCCTCATGGGAGCGAAGGGAGAGGAAAACCCTATCTCGGGGAAGGGGAAAGGGAATTGTCATGAGGGAGAAAGCCGCGCCTCTCCAAGTCCCTTTTAAGGGGTCGGTGAAGGGGGGAATGCCGTAGACCAGCAATTCAGGGGAAAAACGAGTTGACGTAGGGGGGTGCTCTTCTGGAAGGGGGGAAAAAAGGGAAAGGGTGTGCACGATTGTTGGAGTGGTTTCGAAGGAGGATCGCGTGACAGCCTAATACCTTGTAATAAAAAAAAGGCGCGATTATCCGAGAGGAAAAAAGGTGTTCTTCTCTCTCATCCACTGCGGGAGGGAACTATCTTTGGAGAAGTGGAGGGGGGGACTACCCTTTTACCCCCGAAAGTCACAGAAACAGGCTTCTTAACCTGACCTCTCTTTTGTAATGCGAGGACCTTTACTCATGAAGGGAAGAGGGAGGAAAGGGAAGGGGAACTACCTTACTTTAAGATAGAAAGCGACTTGTAGGGGGACTTTCAGACGAGAGGGGACCTTTGCTTGAAACGAAAAAGGAAAATGTCAGGAAAAAAGGGGCGGGATGAGGGAAAATTTGCCGATTACGCGGCAAAAGTCACCGGAATGGACGAAGCTTTTACCACAAAAACCGCGCAAAAAAAGGGGGGAGGGTCGAAGACATCCCGCTGGTCACCGCAAGTTTGGAGAGAGCAGGGGAGAAGAGATCGAGGGGGAAAAGATGGGCTGGTTACGATAGATAATTAGAACATATCCTCTCTGCCGAAAAATTGCCGCCATGGTGGAACCCGGACATCTCCTTGATCCGCAAAAGAGGGAAAAAAGAAGGGGGGACAACCTCCAGAAAGGGGAATCTGAGAGGGGGTTAATCACGAGCAGATTTTTGAAAAAACGGCCTTGAGGTAACTTCCTACGAGCGCTTTCTTGCGGGAGACGGAGGAGAGTACAAGGAAAGAAGAGGGTTGACGTTCCCTTTACGTCCCTAGCTAGCGATCCGTCGAAGAGAAAAAAAAAGCACATTATGAGGATCGGCCGTGGGGGGAAAAACCATCAGTAGCAAAAAGGAGAGAAAAGAAAAAATATCATTTGTTCTTCTTAAAGGGAAAAAGGAAGAAGAAAGAGAAAAAAAAAAAAACGGTGGGAGGAGTTCACAAAATCCCGAATCCCCGTAAAAAGGAAATGCTTTTAGCCTTCTTCAGGAAAAGGGGAAGGAGGGGGGGGGGGAATCACAGCCGGCTCAAAAACAAAACCACCGATCCAAAAGAAGGGAGGGTTGGGCGTTATGAATTATCTATCAGCGGGAGAAAATGCCCACGTGAGAGGGAAAAATATAGTTTTGTTAGCGATGCGCACACAAAGAGTACTCTTTGAGTTACCTCAAGAACGTTGTTCCGTGCAAGAGTCGTGAGAATATCCAAAGGGACCCGCCGTCTTCCATTTCTGATAGGGAAAAAAAAGGAAGGCTTGGTGAGGGAGTCCAGGTCAAAAGGTCAATGGCAAGGTCCCCGAACAAGGGAGAGCAGAGGATATGTTCGATCTTTACCATACAGGGGAGCGTAATCCCAGGCCAAGGGTCGGAGAAAGAAAAAGTGACACGGATGTCTTCGAAGGGGGGGAAGCTGCGAGGGAAGAGGGTTAAACGCTTCGTCTAAAGATATCCAGTTGACGGATCATGAAAAGGGGAAAGACGAAAGCACACGTTCCCGGTTGCCAGTTAAAGGAGAGCCAACGGAACCGATCTCTTCATCAAGGGAACCACGGGAAAAAAACGATAGTCGTACATTATTTGTCGGCATTATTATGCAAAGCACACGTGGAAAACAGTCGTAACGGCAGCGCCGAAAATCGAGGTCAGGGGCTAAGCCTGTGGAGAACGTCCGCCTTTTATTTTCCTGGGATCGCGAAAAAAAGAGAAAAAGGTGCCAGGCCACCGGCCTTTGCGAGAAGAGGAAAAAGGGGGTGCATATGAAGGATATGCGCATTCGGGGAAATAGGAACCTGTCTATGAAAAAAGCCTATAACCTAAAAAAACATCGTGAACACTTCGAGAGGTAGCCAAAAAGAAAAGCCGCACACCAACAATAAAGACGATGCATTCCTTGAAAAAAGGGAGAAAGAAAAAAGAAGGGGGCAGAACCTCCGGAAACGTTGGAGAAGGAAAAAAACTGCATAAAAAGACCATTGCCAAAGGAAAAAGAATTCGAGTCGGTTAGAAAAAAGCTATGAGGATGAGACCGTTCATTATCTTAACAAACGGCTAAAAAAAGGGAGAAGACCCACTCCGATCGTCAGGGGAGACTTCCAGGAAAGGGGGCAGGGACGGTGGCTAATCTCTAACCGGGAGGGGGGAAAGGATCTTTGGAAGGGGGGGAATTATCCTTCAGGACGGAAAAATAAAGGCCAAACCCTCGTAAAGAAAACCAACAAAGATAAGAAGAGGGAACCGCTCACAAAGGGATATATGACAGGAGAAAAGAGAGGACTGTCATAAATCGAATTTTCCGGGGAATCAGACTCGCACAGACGTTTACTATTCATTAAAGGAAAAAAGGAGCTTCACAAAAAGGGAGGAAATAGAACGGCCTAACCCTAGAGAAACTGCTGGGCTGAATCCGGTATCAGCGCTGAACTATCATATCGAAAGGGAAAAAAAAAAACTAAAGGAGGAGGGAAAGGGGAAAAGCCGGTAAAAGGCGTAGGAGGCTCCTTTCTTCAGGAGAAGGGAGGCATGAAAGACGACCACAGTCAAATCCGAAATGTCTAAAAAGGATTCGTGCCTTCACTCCCGTGCTGGGCCTTTTATGGAAGAAGATCCTGGGGGGGGGAAAAGGGAAAGGATGCATAAGACCAGAGAAAGAAGGAAAAATGTGTCTCAACTCCTTTCCGAGTCAGAGACCAAAAGAAACACGGCGCTTTGCGCGAAAAAATTTCATGCATCGAGGAGGGGTGTAAAACTCATTCCAGGGTTCCGAAGAGAAAGGGGCCATTTGCACAGGGGGAGGGGAGTCCGTGCGTCAAAGCGGAGCGAGAGGGGGTGGATACTCATTCATAAACGTACGAGACTTCCGGAAGGAAAAAAAGGGGACGTCCAGGGAAAGAGGACGCGAGAATCCTCATTAGGGCAACTCAAAAGAAATGGCCCGCGTTGTCGGGAAAAACCTGATATAGCAGAACGGGAGCCCCCTGCGCTCTGATCTGGCGAGAAGAATCTCTGTCGTTCCTTCTCGTAATGGCGAAAATCCAAGAACGAACTGTGACGGTTATTTCCAGGAAGGAAATCGAAAAGGAAGTGGAACGACTTATATGTTTCTCACACGGGATGAAGAGGAGGATCAAGGCGCCTAAACTGCCTCAGGTCGCTGAACAGACGAGGATAAGGAGGACGCGACTCTCAAAGATGCAAGGCGACA
>Ga0179591_1379374_pt1 | contig 11633 bp, 11 predicted proteins | sample CZOMad2_1_08_16f_FD_182891 | JGI IMG/M metagenome (GOLD analysis project Ga0179591, IMG submission 182891) | Vadose zone soil fungal communities from Angelo Coast Range Reserve, California, USA - CZOMad2_1_08_16fungal (PacBio error correction) | ecosystem: Environmental > Terrestrial > Soil >...
AGAGGAGATCGAATGAAAAAGCTGCCTCTGGGGTGATCTCAAAAGGAGGATGGTCAAAAACCTCTAAAAACGCCTCTAAGGTGGCGAAAAGGGAGCTCCTGGGGAAAGGGCAATTAAAAGGAAAAGAAGGGTCGAAGAATAGGGGGGTGGGAAAGCTAAAGTCGCCTGTCAAATCTATGGTACGGGGGTGGGAGCGTGAAGGATCTTGAAGGACAAGATTTATCGTGGAGGGTAAGGGCTTTCAGTGACAGAATAGGTTCAAAAAGCAGGCAAATCTCTCAAAGATACTCGGGGAAAAATCGACAATAGAAAGGCTAAAAAGGGGTCTCCATCAGAACGAGAATCAAAAAGCTCTCGTGTTGAAAAAAAGCTTCTCCCTGTATTTCGGGAAAGGGAAGGGAAGGGGGAAAAAAAAAAGGGGAGGGGTTGAATAAGAGGAGGATCAAGGAGAAAAAGGAAGGAGGGGAGGGGGAACCATAACCCGAGACCGCTTCCAATGCCGTAATTGAGAAACAAACACTCGAGAAGAACCGGAAAGAGCTAAACAGCGGGGGGGAGGAGAAGGAAAGAGGACCTGGACGACCCGTTAGTCATTCTTCTTTATGAAAACTGATCTGGGGGTAGGGGAGAAGGAGTAGCCCCCTCTTCGAAAGGGAAAGAGAAGACAGAAAGATAAGACTCAGGAGAAGATCAAAAGGGTCCTTTCAATAACATATCTTCTCTCTCATAAAAAGACCGGAGGGAAGGCCGAGGTAGGGACCTGCCAGGGTTCAGGGGAGCCTGAATCCTATAGTTAGGGCGAGCAGTTTAAAAAGCGCCTCTCTCTTGTTCTCCCAAGAGGTCGCTCTATCAGGCCCAAAAAAGAGGGAGGCGAGAAGCGCAGAGAGAAAAAGATGTTTCAAGGAAATGGAATCAAGGAAGTGGAACGGCTTTGCTAGGTTTGGGAACGAGGATAGGGAGAAGGCTTACCGGTTCGAAGGGGCGGATTGCGCAACGGGAGGACCGGGAAGAGACTATCGGGGAGCTGCGACTTCCCTGAGGGGCTAACAATAAAAAAAAAGGACTCTGAAAAAGAACGGGGGGGGGAGAAGAGAGGTGTGAGGCCGGCGGAGACCTTCTTACGATCTCTCGAGTGCTGGGAGCGGTGGGGTGAAAGGAAAGCTTCGGGAAAAACGATTTCTGCCACACTATCTTACATTCAACTATTGCCACAGAGGAAAAAATGAAGTCTCACCCATAGGGTTTGGATACCTGCTAAGGCGGTCAGATTCACTAGGTATCCTCTCTCTCATGTATATTTTGCGGAAGCAGCGCCATCTCCAGGGGGAAAAACGGATATCCGGAAAAAGATAGGACGAGCGCACGAGAGGCTCTCCTCTTAGCTGAGACTCTCTCTCACCTGTTAAAGTCAATGTGGGAAATCGCGGTCCAAAGTCGCGCGTAGGGAAAAGAGCGGTCAAGTCAAGAGAAGGTCTGCTTCGAGAACCGGGAGCACGCGGCCTCCCGTTCTCGAGGATCTTGAGCGCCGAGCTAAGAGGGTGCTCTGGACTTGTCTTCGACCTGGAAAAGGGGGTGAGGGGGGCCCAGAGAGAGAAGGCCTCTAGGAAGAATAAGGGCACCGACGACTTCATCACCGAAGCGCGCGGAGAGGAGGTGAACGATCAATAACTTTGTAGTAGAAAAAGTCAGACGAATGCGTTGCCGCACGGCTTATTCGCTTCTGGTCGAAAACTCTTACGGTGCCCGTTACATGGGACGGGAGAGGAGACACCGATCTGAATGGTGTGAGGGGCGAGCTGCAGCGATGATATCCTTTGTTCTGCCAAAAAAAGCTGCAGATCCTAAAAGCTGTTCGTATCTGCAAGAGGCCAGGCTTCACCTCTATCGAGGGGCAACTCCTTTAGGCCGACAGCGCAAAGCGGATTAATACGTCCTTCCTTTTCACGGCCGAAAAAAAGACTTTGTTGCTGGAGTGCATACTTTCGGGATAAGAAGGGAAATCGCGCATAGACAAGCGAGCGCCGGCGCGGACTGGGTCCCGTCTCACTAGGTCACCGTCTCCCTACTCCTACTCGGAGTGCTTACGAGACCCGTCGCGCCCGGTTGCCCGATGTCGAAAGAAAAAGATACAAGTTCCATTCCTCGCCAGAGGGGGTCAGGCGCTGAATGAGATTCGATCTCATTCTACCGTCTTGTCGTAGCGGTTTGTTCTTGGGGACCCGGCAAAACCCTGCTCGTCGGTTGAAAAGAAGGTAAGAAAAAAGCCCGGGCAAATTCATCAAGCCAATTGGGGAGGCTTGAGTCCCTACTTCCTATTAGGTAGAAAGCGATCCAGTCACCGGATCTCTAGCATTACCTTTACTCTCGCGAAGAGTAGTAAACAGGGAGAAAAAAAAAGATGAAGCTTGTAGAAACCGAGACGACCGACTGCCACCTAGAGAGACTATATTTTACTCTTTGGGTAACCCGTAAGTATCCGCCTGTGCTGAGGGGCGCGCTGCTCACGTTCTTGTTGGAAGTACGTAAGACGAGCACGAATTTGGCATACGCAGAAATGGTGATCTGACGCGTCCGCGCCCGCGGTTTCAGCTGGGCGGACTCAAAGCGGTGGACTCCGGCGCGTGCAGGTCCGCCGTCGCGAAAGAAGTCAGTCTACCGTCGAGAGAAAAGAAGGTGAAAGTCTCCGCTCGACCGTAGCAGCACTAATCACGCGCGCGCTCGTGCGGGAGAACTTGTGGTCATATCTCTCTCAAAATTATTATTATAAGGGAACGAAGTTCTAACGTGGTCCGTTCACGAAGGATGATGACCCTCTTTCAAAGTACAGGCGGGGCGGCCAACCGATCCGCGGTATGTAGAGGGAGAGTCTTAGGAATGTTGGACCCGGCTAATCCAAAGAGCTCACGACGTCACTGCCGGGCAAAGTGGCTTACATGCCCGGGTGTGAAGTAGGGACGACTACTATCAAGGTAAAGGGGGATTCGCCGTCGGTGGGTGGTGCTTCCCGTCCGGCGCAGAAACAGCAGCATGTGCGGCGATCGCGAAGGTTAGGAAATTTAGAAACACGAGAAAAAGGGAGCTATTTGTTTTCGTCATATTCAATCGGTGGGTCTACAATGTTCAGGAAGGCGAGTCCTCCATTCCGCTCAACGATAAAAGGAGAGCAACGTAGGACTCTCGCTTCGTGCACATCTGAATCGGCCTTACAAGATGACGCCCGAAAAAATATAATCGCGTGGAGAAAAAATCGTTCGGAGGGCGGCAAACCAGTAATCGCTTCCACGGGAGAAAGCACGGCAACAAAAGACGGCATAGGTTCACCAAGAGACGAGAGAGAGACTCCAGATCTCCGCAAAACATTCTTCGCCGAGAGGAAATAAGCGCCTTTTTCGACTATCTGTGGGGTGGCGGTCAAACCTTTAGGGCGGCGACGGCAGTTAATCGAGCACCGCGCCGACTCAACAGGGGGAACATGGCATTCCGCGTGGCCTGGGAAAAGCCGTGGAAACCAGGGGCCTTTCTTGAACGCATCGCAGGGGGGCATCATACAGAGAGAAGAAATTCTCAAGACGCCTTCCACTACTTTGCAACAATCACCAATGAGAATGCTATTGCAACTGTGCGCGGTAGAGAAAAAAGAGAACTCGATCGATGGAATCCGTGCAGAAGAAGGCTGCTCGAGAAGTCACAGTAGGCATTCGAGACCGGTCGGTCTTTGTTATTGCAGGAACCAATCTGAGCACCGGGTCGCACTAGGAAGAGAAACCTTCACACCATCGATTCTTCAAGTCCGAGCCTTTAAAGGGGGACGAGCGACGCAAGTCGAGACAGAAGTACCGGCGGTAAGAGACGGTTCGTCCTATATCGGTGGTGGGAGACTGACCAAAGGTACCGCGTCCACTGCTCATTCGCGTTATGAAGGAGAGGGGGAACTATTTCGCAAAACGTGCTCATGGGCAAACCACCACAGGTCGAGAGCGATCAAATGGTAAGATAAAAGGATCCTGGCGAAAAGGAACTCTAGACACAGGCCTTAGCGTTAGAGGGAGGAAAAAAGAGATCTCCTCTGAACGACCGCCTGTCACGGCGCTCTCCCCTCGTAAGCGACGTTGAATAGTGAGTTTCCTGGGTTGGGGATCGTTCTCTCGCGTTCATATTTCCTGGAATAGTATCGAATCTCCTGCTTTCTTCTAGGAACTTCCTGTACTCAGGGGGATGATCATTCCTACGTGTCGCAATAAAAGTCTCCTGTTAGAGGAGGTGCGCGCCCGCCTCACCCGGAAGCAGCGAGTAGAATCCTCTGTGCCCGTCGGCCGATCCACAACAGGGGGAAAGAGTTTGGTTATCAACGTTCCTGAGCGAGACCGGCGTTTTTCTGTAACTAAATAGGGCGATCCTTAAACACGAGATAGAAGAATCTATCATTCAAGGGGAAGAGACGCGCCGCTCAAATGGAAGGCAGTCGCTCTGCAGCTGTGAAAAGGCAGAATAAGCTCAAGTGTGGAGCACTAAAATCGAAGGGCAATCCTTCAAAAAAAGAAGATAGACATCTCTCGACGGGAGAAGAAGGAGAAATCAGACCAAAGAATAGAACCTAAAGCATTGAGACCTCTACCATTAGTCCAAGAAAGAGAAAAAAAGCGGGAAATACCAAGCCTAGAAAGATCGCGAACGGGGGCGTTCGCTGGAATCTCTTCTAGGGGGCAATCCACTGCAGGGGCTAATCTCCGGATGTCTTTCTTAAGAGAAAACCCTGGGGCTACGCGACAGAGGGATATCAGGTTGATCAGGATCTGAAAACAAAGGCCAGTGCAATAAACCATATCAGGGTCTCTCACAAACACGGGGAGGATAAAGATATCCAGGCTATGGGTGGGGTATGGGAAAAAGGCTTGTGCAGATAAGGTAGATCACTGCTAGGGGGATCTATGTGTTAAGTACTGGCGCATCTAAACGAAGAGGGGAATCGCTCCTAGCGCCGCAATGCGACCGGAATACGGCCGCGCTAGAGACCGGAGTTAGGCATGGGTGGGGCGAAGAGGTGGTGAGTTCGTCGGGTTGGACGGTTTGCTCGTTTCCCGGGGGAGGTAACATTGGAAGTTGCGGATCGGCGTGTCGAAAGGGAAATCTCCCTTGATCTAACGAGGTATCAGATTACGGGGTGGGGAAACGTTTGGAGAGTGCTCACACGAAGAGAGAGCGGGCGGAAATCCGATTCTAAGCTGGGGGAGGCCGCTCTAGGTCGGCTTCCTGATTCCAGGGGGGAGGCTCGAGGAAGTAGTTTTCGCAAGCCTGAGCGTAATCGGTATCCAAGAACGATGAGAAAAAGGAAAAATATAATCCGTAAGACTAAATTAACCGGATATATAATTGGGGTCTAGGCGACGGAGGGATACCTATTTACTGAGTAAGGTAAAGACTCGAACTGGTGGGGCGAAATTGCCAAGAACGCACGGGGCACCCGAAAAAAAAAATAAAAAAAAAAGTCAAAAGAATAAAAAACATACGTATGGCCCCAAGAAAAGCATAGAAAGTATGATAGGGAAGCAAGATGGGTCATCGCTGAACTCACTGCACTCCGCAGCTTGGAAAGACCTAATAAACGACTTGTTGGGTTACTATCGACATGGCGGTAGAAGGGGTTTCAGATCATTCGTTCACAGGATAGTGGGGATAGTAGCACTGGAATCTCGGAGGGGTGCAACGCCAAAAATGAATTCTGAAAATTTTCAGTCTGGGAGATCGCCGGTCTCTATGAGGTATTACTTGGTCGAAAACGTGAAAAGGTTTTGCCCGAGGACTTCCGTCGGCGATTAATCAGGGGCAACAGTGAGAAAAATTCATCAACTAAAGGAGATAGTTCGGTTCGAGGGGCAAACGTGTGCTGCTCGCAGACAACTTCAATCTCTTGAGGTATAAGGGCTGGCGCGGCTTCTGGAGAGGGGGTCGACCTACACTCGAGCGACAAGAAGTGATCTACCCACATATCGGGAATTGTAGGTGTCAGGGGATATGAGATAGCCGGGGCTCAGATGGGGGGAGATGCAACTAGAGATCCTCGGGCTGAAAGGCAGATAGGGACTGGAGTTCTCCTCTCAGGGGGAGAAGAACCAGGGAGAGAACTCTAGGGGCACTGAGTCGCGAAAAAGAGAAAACTTCATTCAAATCTGTTAGCAGCGCACGGGGTTCGGTGGTGGTGAACAGCTGGGGGAGACGGTTAAGAACATCTTCCGAAAAGAAGAATCCTCAAAATCATTCTCTAAGAACGAAAGGGGAAACTATGTCACAACCACTCAACTAAGTAAGGGCGCGGGGGTACAAAAGGTCAGGAGGAAACTTCCCTATCCTTGGAAACCTCACTAGTCGAGGCGAAAATCAGAGGGACTAAATCGGAGCCTCACTGGGTGTCAGGGGGAAGGGAGGGAGGGAGCGGTGCTCTAGCTACGGGGGAGGCCATAGGCGCAAAGCGTCTTGTTGAAGTGGACCTCGGGAGAGAAAGGTTCTACCAAAGCGGGAAGAAAGTACTAAATCAAACACGCAAGCCAAAGACAGGGTAAGAGTCGAACTTTTTCGGATTGTGAATCGGCAACGAAAAGCGACAGGGGGAAGGAGGAGCTAACGTGCAAGAAGAGCAGACGTTGTAGCCTCTAAGACTCTTTTATACGAGACAGAGTTGAATCGGAGGAGACACGAAGGAACCTTGAGGGGGGAGAGAGACTCCATGGAAAAAACGATCACGCAAAAGCTTAAGCGTCTTCAACGATCTGGGGGAGGGGCCTGAAGCCGTAAGATGTCCTAAAAGTGTGGAAAGGTGGGCGGGGGGTTGTGGGGTTGGGGGGGGGGGTGGGGGGTGGGGGGTGGGGGGGGGGGGGGGGTGTGGGGGGGGCACATACCAGTCAAAGTCGATCCTCTCCAGGAAATGATTGACTTTTAACTCTGAAATAGAGTTTAATCTCATACAGAAAGAATAAGAATTCCTCTTCTCGGAAAACGGATTCAAACTACAAAGGAGAAAAGAGGATTAGAGGGTGTCTCTAATCAAAAATTTAGCCTCATCAGCCGGCTTTCACTCAATAGCGAGAAGTTGAACTTTAACTTCTGGTTGGAGATAACTGGTCAAAAAACCATAGGTAAGGAGAGAATACTACCACTAAATGTTAAAGAGGTGGTCAAGGGTTCAACTCAAAGGAGGGAGAAAGGTAAATCTCATTCAACAATTGGACTCGGAAACCGAAAAGGGATCCTCGTTATGATCGGTCAAGCATCTTCTCTACAAAAATTCACACGCCGCCGCGACCACGGTCCGCTCATCATAGCTTCAGGCCGTGAACAAGGGAGAAAAGCCGACGTCAAATGGAAGTTCCTCCAATCACAATCAGGGAGGAGGCGCCCAATTTGATAAGGGGGTCTGAGCGGACCCTTCTGTCAAAGGCGCTCTCTAAACATCAACAGAAAAGGAAAGGACTTCTAAGGGCGGGGAGAACTTGGAGAAACAGGGAAAAGAAGGGCGCATGTAGGGGGAATATTAGGCGCGAGACCAGCGACAGAGAGGAAAAAGGGGGCTAAACTGAAAAAGAGAAGGAGAATTACCGGCGCCTCTAGACTTGGCAAGAAAGGGAGACCAAGTCGAAAAGAGAATTAAAGGTAATGGGCATCTTAAAACGCTAAGAACGAATGACTTAGTTTGGAAGACAAGTTCTTAAAGTGGATTCAACCATAAGAACCTGGGCAAAGGAAAGACAAAAGATCGCAAAAAGAAGATTCAAACAGAATATAATAAGATCCAGCATCTGACGAAAAAGATAGGATTAAGAGAAACTATCGCCTTTAGTTAGAAAGTATCTGGAAACAAAAGTGGGTCTTCCGGATGAGCCTGCACGGGTCATCAAAAAAAGAACCGGGGGACGAGTCAGGGAGAAGGGGTGGAATCTTTCAAGGACCAGTGAAAATTCTCCTGAGAATCAAGATCTATTCTAGAGAGACGGACCTGGGCTTCAAAAAGAAGAAATTCATCAAAAGGAGTGGACAATCACACAAGGGTAGGTTATCAAAGGAAACGGGAAAGGTCTAACGAGAAGAAAAAGGTTGGTTCTCGGGTTCTTAGACAGAGGGGCCAATTCGTTTGAAAGGTCGTAGAATACTCGGGAAGAAGGGGAGAAGAGCATCGCTGTGTAAGGGATCCTTCTAGTATCGTCAACTGTGAGTGAATAAGAGAGCCAGTTTACGGAAGAGGGAAAGAGAATATCATGGGCCGGTTGTGGGGGGGGGGGGCCTCGAAAAAAGACCCTGATCAATTAGAACCGTTATTGTGGGCCTCGACAGGCCGTAAGTCAGAGACTAAAAAAAAGAGGAAAAAATCCGATGGGAGACAAAGGAGGGAGGGGGACGGGGGGGTGAAAGTACTACAAGACGTATAGGGGGGCCGCAAAAATACTCTCAAGCGGCGGGTTTGGGGATAGGAGTAGGGGAACCTGAACGATACGAAACGTTCCTCAAAGGACTGATCACAACAAAATGGATTGCATCGGAGGCAAGTAAGCCCTTTGCGAGGAGCTCGCGGAGATAAGAGAGAGACAAAGTCCCGGGAATCCGGAGGGAAGGCTCGGAAACGACTCTCTTTACTCTAAGAAAAAGTCGCAAAAGTTGAAAACCGTCAGTTCCGCTGGAAAAGGGGAAACCAGGGGGAAAATTGCCGTTATGAAAATCGGGCGCATCTCGGAGTCAGTAGCTTGCGTCGCCTAGAAAGCGCGAGGAGACGAGAGGAGCAAATGACTGTATTTTTAAAAGAAATCGGGGGAAGGGTTTCTCGGGAGACTCATCTCCAAACTACCTATCAAGAGGACGGATCCATCGGCATAGGGGGAAGACGGGGGGGGCCGGAAAAAAATTTAGGGTTTCTCAGTAAGAAGGAGCTCTAGATGTTGCCCTCATTGAGTGACGTGTCTTTCAGGAGGGGGTAGTCACAGAGAGAGCTCTAAAAATAGAAGTAAGAGATCAATCGGAAAGAAGGACGTCAAGGCCTCTAATAGAAGCAGTCTCTTCAGCAAACTCAGAAGTTAGGCCAGGAAAAAGGGCGGTCTGAAATGAAAAAAGGAGGAAGATGAGGGAAAATTGTGAACAAAGTAGAAAAATACGGGAAACTCAGAACCTCTATAAAAGACCGGGGAATTTACCCACCAGGAGTTAAAAACCGAAAACACACTCCTAAAAAACGCAGGCACAGAGAGGAAAAGGGTGAGAGGAGTTTACGCCCTTCATCCTTGTGCTAAAGAGCCGGCAGTAGGAAGAAGAAGCTCCCAGAAGTCTCTGGGGAAGAGGATTTCACCAACCAGCTGGAAGGAGGGGGGAAGTATAGGTTCCAAATAATGACAAATAAGAAGAAGGATCGACGAGAAAACTTCGGTTAGATATAGGGGGTTATTTCCTGAGTTATAATTATACCTGACCAATCGGCGTCTAAGGGGGGAAGGACTCGAGGGAGACTTGTGTACTGGACAAAAAAAAGAAGAAAAGGGCTATACTAATAAACTTGAACAGGCGGTGGTCTCAAGAGAGCAGGGACGTCGTGGGGAGAGGAGAGGAGGGGAAAGAATGCGGTCGGGTTGGATACGTGGGTGTAAAACGTAGAGGGCAGATTCTTTTTCTTTAAAAAAATAAGGAAAAAGGTTAGAAAATTATACAGATTATCTAATAGGAAAAGTAGCTAGGAAGCTGAGGTGCCTGCTCTTGTCGAAAGAAAAAGAGCTAGGAGGAAAAGAGCGGGTCAAGGAGAAGGGTTTTCTCCTATCGCGGGGGGACAGGACGTAGGAGGGAGAGTCTCGATAGCTCTTTTTGGATCGAAGATGGCTCTGGAAGGGGGGATTTCAGGCAAAAGGCAAAACGGGGGGGGAACATAGGAAGGAGACTATCTTATATCCAGGGGGGGTACTCAGGGCGACTTGGACCTATTCAATAACCTAACTTGTTCAGTCTCGAGAGAAGGTTTTTAGGGGAGAGAAAACCTATGGAAAATGAGAGTTCGATAAGTCTAAGGAAGGAGTTAATGAGTCAAGCAAAAACTCTCACTTCTCGAAGGGGAGATACGAAGGAGAAGACAGAATGACTTGGAAGAAAAGGAAAATAAGAATGGGGGGGGGGAACTCAGACATTCTGATGACTTAGACCGGAGAAAGGGGGGGGAATAAGAAGTATCAATTATAGGGGCTCTATCAAGACCAAAAGGCTTCACAGAAACTGTAAGATGCTCAGGGAAGGAGAAGTTCAGGTTCTAGGGGAGCGGAGACTACAGTAACTTTGGGGGGGGCTGGTACTCTATATGTCACCAGAAAACTTGGCCTGATCAATGTTAAGGAAGACCTTCTCAGATCAAAGAGAGGGAGGATCTTTAGGACGCGCAAAAAAGATGAGGTTGGTTCTTATAAAAAACCACCAGATCCTCGCGCTGGACCTCGATTCACGAGACTGCTTGAGGGGGATAAAGACTAAATTCATGAGGGGGAAAGAAAAATGAAGATTCCGACAAAGGAGTTCGAATAAAGAGTCGGATATTGGGTGCTCTGCAGGAAAGCAGGGAGGGATAACGTGGTCTCAGAGAATTGCTTACGCCTGCCGAACAGCGACGGAGGTGATTACGTCTCTTCTTACTCGGCTGTGAATAATCCGCGTAAGAGAAAAAGTAAGGGAAACCGATGGGGGAAGAGGGGGAACTTCGTCGAGGAAGAAAAGGGAGGGGATCAATGACCAGGGAGTTTCAAGAGGGGGAAAGGATCAATACTTTTTTCTTTTGGAAAGTTCTTAAATGGAGGAAAAGAACCGGGGAAATTGAAGAAGATCGAGATCTACTCGGGGAAAAGGGCTAGGGGGAGGTCCAGACAAAAAAAACGTTAACTCTAGATGGTGGGCAAAAGCCACGAAAAATGGAAGTCTTGGAGGGAGGAAATACCTTGAAAAAGAAGTCACTAAGGGACCAAAGGAACTGATCGTAGGGATCAACTCGGCGCTATTTCAGGGACTACTTAAAAAGCATTAAGTTGCGGGAGGATGATGGGCGATAGGAGCAACGTGTGTCGAGAATGACAGGGGGGAGGCATTCTTGTCTTGGACCCAGGCTTTCTCCCAGGTAACTGATCTGAAATCCGGGCAAAAGAAGTAAAATAAGGGGAGGTTCAAGATTTTCTATGCAGGAGGGAGTAATTAGGGTAATGACCAGGAAGAGAGGAAGGGAAGATCCATATCGGGGGCCTGAGCAGGGTCCTGTGGGGAAAGCTAAAGGCATTCGAAATTATAACTACCTCAAAGGAGAAGAGAAGAGAATTCTGAGAGGGAGGAATGATCCAGGGGGAACACCTAGAGAGAAAATAGTCGAAGGGACAGAGGGGAAGACGTACTTTCATGGAGTCTCTAATCACAGTCCTGGTGATCTTAAAAGGAACAAGTAAAGGTTCAGGAGTCTATACGGGGTGATTCTGGACTAGTGGACACGTCTCTAAAAGAGGGGAGCCGCGGAAATCCAGTGATGCAAAAGTTCAGGAGAGAAAACGTATGAGTAGGGGACTAAAGTCTTTGAATTTGGGTTGGGGGAAAAAGAAGGTGAAAGAGATACGCTCGACCAGGTTAAGGAAAGAAGACTCTAA
>Ga0179591_1510029_pt1 | contig 11633 bp, 16 predicted proteins | sample CZOMad2_1_08_16f_FD_182891 | JGI IMG/M metagenome (GOLD analysis project Ga0179591, IMG submission 182891) | Vadose zone soil fungal communities from Angelo Coast Range Reserve, California, USA - CZOMad2_1_08_16fungal (PacBio error correction) | ecosystem: Environmental > Terrestrial > Soil >...
CCTCTGGGCGTCGAATTCGCCGCGCTCTGCCCCTTCTCCGACCGCTCGTCCTGGTGTCGTCGTGCCAGGGCGAGTATCTCCACCGTGAGGAAGGGTCCGTCATCGGTTGACGCGACCACCCGTAGGTGTCAAATCCAAACGGCATCGAGTGGCCGGCCCTTCCCCACCGCGGAAGGACATGCGTCGGTGCGCGAACGCCCTTGGGGGTCTCGACAACCGATTTTGTTGTGGGGATGTCGCGCGCCTAGGCGCGGAGAGGCCGGCACAGGTGCTGTTCCGGGCGATCGCAGCGTGTGTGCCGTCGGTGCCCGGTTCGAATTGTGGTTATCGGCGGGCGGGCCCTCGCGAGGCCGAACTGCGGGACTTGGCGCGGGAGCTGGATATCGCCGTGCGACCATATTCATGGGGATCCGCCGCGACGTGGCCGACCTTCTGCAGCCTGGTCTTGACGTCCATTGCCTTTCTTTCGTCCGTCATGCAGCGGTTCTAGACACGCTGAATCGAGGCGATGGCCTCGGAATTCGGTGGTTGCGGACCGACTGGCGGTTCGTTTCGCGACAAAACAAGACCTGGAGGACGGACTACAGGGTTTATGTTGTTCCGGTCTGTTACGTTGAGCGCTTCGCTGACGGCTCCCACAACTCGCCCGGCATGAGTCGCTACCGTACCCAAGCTGTCGAGGCCATTGCGGAGGAGAAGCTTTCATTGCCACGTTGGAGGAAGGGTTGAAGCACCCTGGATAGAAAGCTTGACTCGGTGATGTGTTCTCTGAGGGAGGATTCGGTGTTGTGAACCCGGCTTTGAAGACGCGGGACTCCTCGGATCCACCGTGTGGTACTTGGCGATAAAGTGCGGCCGCAGTCCAGCGGTCGTGGATTCCATGGCCCAGATTGGTTGTCGGTCTGTGTGTCGGATCTCTTTGGTCCGAAGGGTGAGTTGAAGGGAGAAGCGAACTTGTGAGATAATTCGTAAAGTAAAAGAGTCGGCGCCATCGTGATGGCCATTTGAAGGAACAGTGCTGGCATTGATGTGCAAATCAGGGCAATGGAGTTTGGAAAGAGCTCGGCTGTGGTGGAATAAAATGAACCACCTTTGTCAAGCCGCCAGCTGTGATGGTGTGAGAACGGTGCCCTGAGGACTTCGGGCTTTGTTTTCCGTCGGGCTAATGATGATGTCGGTTCAAAGTCACCACGATTGCGTGTACCGCCGCTTTTGCGGTTGCTTATGGCACATCGGAGCCGTTGTTCTGCTTAATGTCTGTCCTTTGGTTGCAAGGCTAGTATAATTTTGCTAGGTGGAACTTACCTTTCCCTGAAAGCTGTGATTGGCAATGGCAACCCACCCTCCTTTCTGGCCCTATTCGTCGCCCTTCGCTTTGGGTGGGTGGTACCATTGCAGCTGGCCGCAGAGCGTTTGACTTTCGGAGGAGAAGCGGAAGCAAGGGCAGTCCGAGCGAAGTTGACGAGTGCAAAAGGGGTGACGGAGAGGATTGGAAAATACAAGCAAGGCTTTGTTCACAGTCATCGTGGGAAATGCCTATCTTCGTAGAGCACATTCAGCGTTTGTCGGAGGAAAACCGATCCCGAAGGCCGCACCTTGACATCGCAGCCAAATCACTCCAACCGTCCTGCTGATTGCTGCCTCATTCCGGTCACCCGCCTGGCCAAGAGTGTAATGCAATCTCCACAGCTTCTCTTGGAAACATGCCTGGTTATTTGGTTAATGGGGGGCCCTCTTCCGCTTGCAACATTGGTCTCTACAAGTTTGCGATATATACTGCCCAGGCACTCGACCCGGATTCTGACCCTCGAAGACCGATTTGCTTCTTTGGTTGCGCCTTATTGAGTTCCGCGGGGACCAATGAATCAGCGCGGGACGATCCCTCCGCTTTTCGCTCGGTTCGCTCGGAGGCATCCCCCCATGGATGTCCGGAAGATTTCAATGAGAGGGTATGATATCGTAGAGCTGCGCGATTGAGCGCTTCTATTAACCAAGTCATCGATCGCATATCATCCTGAACACAGTCCAGGACAAATAAACAACCATTCAGGCAGCTCGACAACCACCCATCGCAATTGCGCTAGCTTTTCGTCTCTCAGTCACAGGCCTGATATCAAAACAACGACGGACGACTTTTCTACAGGATTGGGGCAACAAGAATGCTGCCAACCGACTGTTTCTTTCGCCATGGCGTGTCCTCATGAAACAGTGACCATTGGAGGAGAACCAAATGTTCTTCCTCGCCACAGGGGGCTATCGGCGTGGTGCACATTACCGTCGGGGTGAACGTGCCGCTCAGGCAGCCTTGGTCCTGTAATGATTGGATACTTACGGGGCCGATGACTCTGCTGCAACCCTTCACACAACTCGACCTGAAGAACGTTGTATGGGGACATTCTACTGGCGGCGGCGAGTTGCACGCCTCCTTGGTCCGTCACCTCGAGCCGTGCTGAAGAAAGCAGTGCTCTTGCGGCGGCGCGGGTCTGGTGACTCCCCTATGTTCCGACTGAATGAACCCCAAGGTCCAACAGCCTATCGAGGTGTTCGAGATTTCGCCAGCGATTGATCACCTACCGCGCTCAAGTCTTTCTCAGAGACGGACCTTCGGGCCCATTCTTTGGCTTCAAAAACCGTCCCTTGAGCCAATGTCTCTCAAGGATTGATCCAGTCTGGTACACAGGGAATGATGTGCGGGTTCGTGAATGCGTATGAGTGCATCAAGCTGTTCTTCAGAGACGACTGGACGGGAGGATTGAAGAAGATTGTTGAAAAATTATCCCGGTATTGTCATGTCCCTGGGGTTAGACCATCTTGCCCCCCCATTCCGGCCGCATCAAACGAAGGGCGGTCCAAGTTGTTAAAATTAGGCAGACCTGTGGTTGTAACAGGAGGTCTCACGCACGCGCCGAACATTTGTGTCGACCTAGTCAATCAGGAGTTACTTAAATTCCTTGCGAGGAGTATGAGGAGGAAACAGTGGAGGTAATTAGTAGGACGAGATTCCGTCCGCTAGAGGCGGCGGCATCAAATGATCCGAACCCTGGGCCCTGAGCCGATCATTCAAATCTCCTTGTAACCCCTTCCCTGTCACCGGGTTCGTGCACAGCTACTTCTGCCTACAGCCCAAATCGTCGTCACACCATGCACTCTCTCGGGCTGCCAGAAGTTTCTGAAGCTCTATCGATGCATCCCGGCGGGCTGCCCGGAACAAACCAGAGGTAGGAATTGAACCGAATCGCACTTTGCCACATCCGTCCTGAGTGCCTACTTCTCTTAGCGACGAGGAAACTTCCGCGACGCAGCACGGTAGGCCACCACCGCATGCAATGCGCTTTGGCAATCTGATGTCTTATCCATGCGAGAATTTAGAAGAATCAAGCAGTCGATATACAGAATTTGGGTGGGTTCGAAGCTTGATCCCGATGGGCGCGCGACTGGAGCGCTATTCTTCGCTTCTTCGCCTGGCGTCCCAAGGACAGTCACGAACGTAGCAATTGTCCATACGCACATCATCCGACGGAGCGTCGACGCTATGTCAAGTTTCCATATACCTGATTCGAAGCCGCCACAAAACAAACACTGTAAGGACTTATTGGATCACGTGGACTGGAATCTTCTGCATTTCGGTCTAAGCCTCTGGCCCGCCTTGTGGCAAACATTTCTCAAGACGCAAGCGAATCTGCCTGAGGTAAGAAGCATTCCAGCAAACGCGACATCTCTCTTTCTCATCAGCCCTTGATCGCCCCAGTATCTTCCAACCAAACAAGATGACATGGTAGAAAGTCTTGTGTTATGCAGCCTTCCTGCTCCGACATCAATCACTTATGGCAATCACCCAGACCATCATCTCCCTCGCCACTCCGACTCATCAACCCAGCACCTCCAACCCCAGAAACATGCTTTCCCTCTTCCCGAGAACGCTGGTCCGCCCCTTGCGCTGCTGACCTGCCCGTCATGAGATTGCCCCTCTCTTCTCTCTATTTTCCGACGACAACTTTCAATGAGCCTCCAGAGAGCAAGCCGAGTAGCTTCGAAGACAAATTCAAACAAAACCCTCGCTTTGATCCAAGGAGACCAAGGATGCTACTACTCGTGGTCGAACTTCCTGGCTCTTACCAGAAGGAACCTCACCATCGAATTCACAGTGAACATACCTTGACCATCAAGCCGCACCGAGCGCCTACCGAATTCCGGTCGCGTCCTCAGGCTGTTGAAGAGCGAGAAGAAGGCTGCGATCGACGAAACCCCGGCTTGTCCTCGATATCCAGCAGCATCAAAATCGCCCATGGCCACGTCGAAGACGAGGAGCCCGCCAACTATCCGCTGCTGCCGCCGCGTCACTGCAGAAGTAGCTGCACAACGTAGGCCTACTCCGCTGAAGCATCAAGCACCTAAACGGAGGCACAACGGCTGCCTAGCCCCACTGGGTCTCTGAGCGTCATGTCGGAGAATTCAACCCCGCAGCTTCAGCTTCCCTCACGTGTGAACCCAGAGGCGGTCACGCCTCACTCAAGAACCGAGCCTCCTCAAGCATTATTTGGCCAACAGCAACACCGCTCCTGAAAGCCGACGTATCAACCATCGATAAATGGCGGTAGTTGGTATTCTTCTGTACAATATCACAAGCGTAAAGATGAATAGCCGGCTTTCCTGGCGAGGGAGATTGCGTGGACAGCCACGTGTGACGGACGCGTCGGCTTCAGCAGAGACACTGGGATGTTCAAAGTGCCAGATATCTCGGCTCTCTTTATAAGCACCAGAACAAATTTGTACGAGATTGTTTGTGAATAATGGAGTTTCCATGTTACTTGTCTTGTGCTATTCTAAAGAGAGCCGAATCTGTCGCTTTTTTGTACATCCCAGTTTTGCTCTCTGTCCTGAAGCCGACCGGTCCAGCCATCACGCTGTCCCGCAAATCTCCCATCGCATAACGCCAGGCCTATTCAATCTTTACGCTTATATTGTTACAGAATCCCCAATCCGCCAATTTACTCGATGTTGATACGTCGGCTTTCAGTAGCGGGTGCCTTTGGCACAATCATGCTGAGGAGGCCGTTCTTGAATGAGGCCTTGACCGACTCTTGTCACACGTTTATGGATGCTGAAGCTGCGGTGAGTCGCTCCGACTGACGCTCCGAGACCCAGTATTGGTGCTCGGCAGTCGTTGTTCCCTCAGTCTTAGGTCTTGCTGCCAGCCGGAGTAGGCGTTTTGGTGTCTCTACTTTCTGCAGTCTCGGGGGCAGCATCGGAAGCGTTGGCGGGCTCCTCGTCTTCGACCTGGCATGGTGCGATTTGATGCTGCTGGTATCAGAGGCACCCGGGGTTCTTCGATCGCAGCCCTATCTTCTCGGCTTCAACAGCCTGAGACGGCGACCGGATTCGGTTACGGTGCGCTCGGTGCGCCCTTTGATGGTCAAGTATGTCATCTGTTAATTCGTGTGAGTCCGTCTGTCGAGCCATGACGTTTCGCCCTCGATGAGTAGGCCTCCTGGTCTCCTTGAGATCAAAGCGAGGGTTGAATTGTCTTTCGAGCTACTCGGCTGCTCTCTGGAGCGCATGGAAAGTTCCCGTCGAATAGAGAGAAGAGAGGGGCAATCTCATGACGGGCATGTCCCGCAACCGCACAGGGGCGACGCGATTCTTCGGGAAAGGAAGACGTGGTTCTGGGGTGGGAGTGCGTGGTTTGATGATTCTGGACGTGCGAGGGATTGGATATTGTTTCTGTGTGAAGGTGTCATAAGGGATTGATTGTCGGCTGCAGGACGTGCTGCCCCCAAAGACTTTATACATGTGCACTATGTTTGTGAATACTGGGGCGATCAAGGCCTGATGAGAAAGCAGAGATGTCGACGTTGCTGTAATCTTTTACACTCCGGCATATTCGCTTGCGTCTTGCGAAATGTTTCCACAGCGGGCTAAATGCTTCGACCGAATGCCAGAAGATGCCGTCACGTGAGTCCACTAAGTCCGTCCATGGTTGTGGCGGCTTCGATCAGGTCTCTGGACCCTTGACATAGATGGCGACCGCTCCGCGGCTGATGTGCGTAAGGGAACCATGCTACGTTCAGTGAATGTTCCTTGACGCCAGGCGAAATAGAGCTCCCTTTCCGCGCGCCCATCCGGATCAAGCTTCCGACAGCACCAAATCGTTATCTTATCGACTGCTGTGATTCTTTCTAAATTCTCGCCTGGATATCGACATCAGATCTGCAAAGCCCATTTCTGCGTGGTGGCTAAGCCGTGCTTCGTCGCGAAGTTCTCCCCTCTTCGCCTAAAGAAGAGGCTATCAGGACAGGCTGTGGCAAAGTCCGATTTCGAGTCAATTCCGGACCTCTGTTTGTTCCGGCACCTCAGGCATGCTCGAGAGGCGTCAGAAACTTCTCGTTGCAGCCCCGAGAACGACCCTTGTTGACGCCGTTGTGAGGCTCGTGCAGTAGGGCTGTGCAGCGACTGTGACAGGATGTTACAAGGAGATTTGATGGATCGTCTCAGGCCCATGAGGTCGGAAATTTGGTATGACGCCGCTCTAGCGGAAGAGAATGCTTCCGTCCTATTTATTACCTCCACGTTTTCCCTCTCATCCTCCAAGATAATTAACTCCTGATTGACTAGGTCGACACAAATTGTTCGGGCATTTCTGAGACCTCCTGTGACAACCACAAAGTCTGCCTAATGTTTAACACTTGAACCGCCTCGAGCTGCGCCTGAATGTGGGACGACTTGGTCATCACCTCCATGAATGACCAATACCGTATATCAATCTTCTTCCAGATCCTCCGTCAAGTCCGTCTCTGAGAAGCTTTGACTCACTCATACGCCTTCACAAGCCCGCACATCAGTCCCCTGTGGTACCAAGCCTGGATCAATCCTTGAGGACCTTGGCTCCAGACGGTTGAAGCCAAAGAAATGGGCCCGACGGTACGTCGAGAAGAATTGAGCGCGGTGTCGTTGATCCTCGCTGCTCTAATTCGTCGACACTTCGATAGGCGTGCCCTTGGGGTTACCTTCAGTCTGAACCATTCTGGGAGTCACCGCCGCAACGAGCAACTGCCTTTCTTCACACGGCCGAGCCGTGACGACCAAGGGCGTGCGCTGCAACTTAGCCGCCCCATTTCGAATGTCCCACCATACAACGTTCTTCAGGTCGATTTGTGTAAGAGTTGCAGTCAGTCACGGCGTAAGTAGCCGCTATCATTACCGACCAAGGCGCCCTGGCGCCGTGCCCCGCCGGTCATTTCACCACTCGCGATAGCCCTGTTGGCCGAGGCAAGAACATTGGTTCTCCCAATTGGCACTGTTCCGAGGCCATCCATGGAGAAGACAACCCAGTGTGGCAGCATTCTTGTTGCCCCATCCTTGTAGAACTGTCCGTCCCGTCGTTGGTTTGTGATATAAGGCATGTCGACGGAGAGACGAACCTAGAGAATGCGATGGCTGTTTGTCGGAGCTGCTGAATGGTTGTTCTTTGCTGGAATGTGTTTCCACGGATAAGATGTACTGTGTAATATGAAGCGCCAATCGCTGCAGGCTCTACGATATCTATACCCTCTCATTTGAATCTTCCGGACATCCAGGGGTCCGAGCGAAGCTGATGATGTCCCGCTGATCATTGGCCCACGCGGAACCTCATAAGCGCAACAAAGAAGCAAATCGTCTTCTAGGGTCAGAACCCGGCGTCGAGTGCCGGCAGTAATATCGCAAACTGCTAGAGACCATGGTTGCAAGGCAGAGGGCCCCCCATTCACCACTCTACCAGGCATGTTTCCAAAGAAGGCGTGTGGAAGAGTTCTTACACTATAGCAGTCGGCGAGTGCCGTCGGACGAGCGCAGCACGCAAGCAGACGTTTGATGATTGCTGCGTGTCCGTGCAGGCCTGCGGTATCGGTTTTCCTCCGCACGCTTAAATGTGCTCCTACGAAGAGTAGGAACTTTCCGCCACCGATGGCCGGGAACCAAGCCTTGAATTTTCCTCTCTGATCACCCCTATTCGACTCTGTAACCTTCCTCGAGTACTGCCTTTTTTTGCTCCGATTCTCCTCGCAAGTCAACGCTCTGCGGCCAATGCCGGGTACCACCAACCCAAAGCTAAGGGCACCGAATGGCAAGAAAGGAGGTGCCATGCCAATCAACGCTCTTCAGTGAAAGGTAAGTTCCACCTAGAAAATTATACTAGCCTTGCAACCAAAGGACAGACATCTACGCAGAACAACGGCTCCGATGCTGCCCATAAGGCCCAACGCACAAAGAGGTCCACGCAAATCGTGGTGACTTTGACCGACATCATCATTATCCCCGACGAAACAAACCCAAGTCCGCAGGTCAGTTCTCCCCATCACAGCTGCGGCTGACAAGGCGGTTCCTTTTAGCCACACCGCCGCACCTCTTTCAACTCCACTGCCTGCATGTTGCCACATCAACTTCCAGTCCACGGTTCCTTTTCAAATGTTGCCTGCACGAATGGCCCCGACTCTTTTACGTTAACGACGTAAGCTCACAGTTCGCGTCGCCCGCAACTCAACCTCGACGGCAAAGAGATCCGACACACAGACCGACAACTCTGGCATGGAATCCCGACCGCTGGCCTGGGCCGCTATATCCCAAGTACCACCACGTGGATCCATAGTCCCGCGTATTCAAAGCCGGATACACACGAACTCCTCTCCTCAAGAGAACTACATCAAACCGATACTCTATCCAGGCTGCTTCAACCCTCCTCACCGTGGCCCATGAAGCTCTCCCCGCCATGCCTTCGACATTTGGGTACGTAGCGACTCATTGCCGGCGAGTGGTTGGAGCCGGTCAGCGAAGCTCTCAACGTCACCGAGCCGGAACAACAAAACCCTGGAGTCCTCCTCCACGTGTCGCGATACCTAACCTCAGTCGGTCGCCACCAGCGATATTCCGAGGCCATCTCTCGCTCACGGGATCGGCACCGCTTCATAGACGGACGAAAGCACTTGACGTACGAACCAGGCAGCATGTCGGGCACGCTCGGCGGATCCCCATGAATATGGGTCCGCCCGGCGATAGCCACTCCCGCGCCAGCCGCAGTTTCGGCCTCACGAGGGCCCGCCGCCGATCACCACAGGCGAACCTTAGGCACCGACGGCACACACGCTGCGATCGCCCGTAACAGCACCTCGTGCGCCCTTCTCCCCCTAGGCGCGCGACAACCCCACACAAAATCGTGTCGGCGACCCCCAATGTCGTTTCGCGCACTCGATCCTGTCCCTCCGCGTTGGGAAGGGCGTCACCGATCGGTTTGGGATGACCACCTCCCGGGTGGTCGCGATGCACCGCTGACCGACCCTTCCTCACGGTGGCGATCCGTCGCCTGCGCCGACGACACCATTGACGATCGCGTCGAGAGTCGAGCGAATTTGACCGCCCAGCGGGGCAATAACCGCCGAACGCGACCGAGTCCGGGTCCATGGGAATGGGCAGAAACGATATTTAGCCTGCACCGGGCCTACTCGCTCCGATGCGGCCGAGTGTCAAGGACGCGAGCTGTGGTGATCCCCCAGGACCGGCTCGTGTGGGTCGGCTCGAAATGAATGGACAAGGCGAGCAAGGTGTGCATGTCAAATCTGCCCGTCCGGTCGAGACCTCGGTCGAAGCCGCCGCCCGGGAACGCGTCGGCGAGCGGACTCGGGCTCTTTCAACACACGACCTCGGCACAAACGCCCTCGGTCGAAGTGCTTGAAACAAATTGGAACAGACTGAGACACCCTCCCACGGAGTCGAATCGATCACCGGCTGCCTCAACCGGATCGGCCGATCCAGGCGCTTATCCGTCCCCAACGGACTCTCCGCCAGCGCGCCGCTCGGTCGCTGTCACGCTGGCGTGCTGCTGAACTGGGCTCGACCCGCGCGCGCGCCGCTCGACCCATCCGTGGCGCCAGGTCGGGGTCCGACGAGGATCTGCACCCGCCGATCGGCGAGTTGCAACCCGATTCTCGGGGACACAGTATCCAGTTTGCGCTCCACCATGATCTCCGGCACGCCGCCCACCGCGGTGCCCACCGCCGCCGCCCAGCCGCCATCGCTTCCCGCAGCGCGTTCGGGAAGCACTCAAGGGTTAGGACTCATCACGAACACTCTATTGCCCGTAGAAAGCTCCGCGCACCGAGCGGGCCGCCCGCCAACACCAACCCTCTCGCGAGACCGAGTTTCAACCCGACACTTCCTTTCGTATTTCGGCGGGCCCGTCGCGGGCCACACCGACGATCAGGGAACTTCGCTTCCGGTATCCGATCAACCAACAAGCGCGGCCCGAAGAAACGTGCGTGGTTCCTTCTCCGGCCGCAACATTGCGACGATTCCCGACGACCTTGTCGTTACCCCGATCCCAAGCTCGGCCACCGCCCTACGGTCATCGGTCCACATGGAAGTGTCGGTAGCTACGCCGTGGTGTGATGCGGGATCTTGGCCGGCGAATACCGTCTGGTCTTGACCAGGTAATCGATCTGCGCCCTCGCCCACCCAGATAGGCACTGGTCCCCGCTCCAGCACGCGTATCGTCATTTATTCGTCGAACCCGCCCCGTGGCGCCCCCCGATTCGCCATCTCTCGAAATCTGAAAAACCACGTTGTGGCGGCACCGGTGTCCTGCCACGCCGCGATGCGGCCCAGCGTCTCGGCGTTGTACGCGCGCGTCATCCCCACATCAGGCCAAATTCCGCATCTTCCTCGGGTGAATCGCGCAGCGCGCGGACCGCTTGCCGTTATGCGATGCAAGTGCCACCGCCCGAAGTACCGACCCCGTGAATCATCGAACATTCCCCCTCCCTGCCGAGGCACACCACCGCGGTCTCGACACGCGGTGGGGTCAGATTCGGCCATCACTTCGTGACGTGCCGCTCCCGCGCCACCGATACTCAGATCGTGCACTACGTAACATCGAGCCGATGGGTTTTCCACGGCATCACTGTCACAACCTTAGCCGCGCTCGGGCGCGCAGAAGGGGTCGAACCACGCGCGAAGCGAGCGATTCCATACATCAAGCCCACCGCGGCCCCCGACCCACAGCTCGCGCGCGCGTTGATGTCCGCGTAGTGTCGTACGTCGCCGGGCTGTGCGGAGCCTCACCCTGAATCGCCTCAACACCGAGCGCGCGCTCCATCCTGTCGACCCTCGCCCGTGCGTGACGGGACTGTGGCCCCGACTTCCCAGCATGTACGGCGCCGGAGTGTCCTCACCGCACGAACGCATCGACGACGTCGTCGAATCAGTGTAGTCGCGGCTTCCTCGCCGCTGCACCGTTGACCAAGGTGCGGTGGTCGATCGGCTGTCCTTCGAGCATCGGGCGGGCGAAGGAGTGGATCGCCAAGTCGGGGCGCTGGCGTGGACCGTACACGGTGAACAGGCGTGCGATGCAACGGGCCAAGCCGGGATCGCGTTGTGCGCGTGCGCGAGCGCTCGCCTGCCACCGTCGTTGTCCCATACTGGTGGATACGGTCTACCCTCCATTTTCTCCTCATTTAACGGACGTCGCGGGTCTGCCCCTTAGACCTAGCTGGAGACGCAAGGACGAGACGGCGCGCGACTGCCTGACGCCGCGGGGTGGTTCTGGAAGCCGCCGACATGGGTCGACATACGCGTCCCGGGTCGGCGTATCGACCGGCCGCACTCCG
>Ga0179591_1224538_pt1 | contig 11632 bp, 14 predicted proteins | sample CZOMad2_1_08_16f_FD_182891 | JGI IMG/M metagenome (GOLD analysis project Ga0179591, IMG submission 182891) | Vadose zone soil fungal communities from Angelo Coast Range Reserve, California, USA - CZOMad2_1_08_16fungal (PacBio error correction) | ecosystem: Environmental > Terrestrial > Soil >...
AACTGGGAGTCCTCCAGGGGGGGGAAGGAGTAAAGGGGGAAGAAATATCTACACAGGGGCGATCCAAAAACTCGTTTGGTGAAGGGAAACTGGAATAGACCGCCTTCATGACATCGTAAGGAGATCGTGTGAACTGTGGAGGAAGGGGAAAAGTCAAAGGGGGGGGAAAGGGGGGTCCCTGACAAAGAAAAAAAAATCATGGAAGGGTTTAGAACATTATGCGCAAGAATTGAAGCGTGGCTATTTAGATGATGGTCACACTGGACACAAAACTTTGGACGGGTGGCCGGATTAGAGAAGAGTTCGCCACTAATCGCAGAAGGAGAGAAATTCTAAAAAAGGGGGGACACCGGAACGGCGAGAGGATAAGTCAAAGATAACATCTCTCTAAAAAAAAAGTGCAGGGAGGAAAATAAAAAAGGGCAATCGGGCGGGGGATATACGAAAAAAAAAAAAAGATGAAGGTCGAATCCACATTGAACAAAGAAAAAAGAAGAAGAGCCTTAACAAGGGGAAAAGCTAGGTTGAGAGTGCTAAGATGATCGATAACCGCCAGACCATGATGACCGCCCACGTGAAAACATCCTGAACTTCCCTTGCAAGCAAACATCTTTCGGGGCGGGGAAAGGGGAAAAAACGCTGATTGCACTCACCGGCCCAATGCGTCCCAGTAAAGTTTTCCCCTTGGGGACAGCCGTGTGAAGGGCGAGGCCAAAGGCAAAGGAAAAAAAAAAAAAGAAAAGGACGAATGATGTCCGTTACAAAAAAAGCGGTGTCTTATCCCAAAATGGGTGAGATACGTAATTGGAGCGGCCAACCAGCGGTCCATCAAGAAAGGAACGTAATGAAAGAAGGAAAAAGGGGTGTGACAAGATCGAAAATGAACGAACCTCATATTCCGAATCACCGGCTGCTCCAAAATTCATCGAATCCTGAGGGAAAAAAAAAAGTGTTGGTACGGTACAGCAATTTTTAGCGCGCATCATCCATCCTCCATAATAGCCGAGCTCACCAGGACAAAAGGAGGGGAAAAGAAGCTGAACTCCACACCAACCGGAGGGAAAGCGAAAAGATGCCTCGGATGTCTGATCGGCCTAAACAAGTAGTAGAGGGGAGTGGGACCATTCAAGAAAACAGAGGGGAGGGGTAGGGGAAAAAACACTGGGGGAGAAAGGGTCCAAAGAAGGAAAGCCGAAAAAAAGGAGACAAGATGGTGATGATGTAAAGGTAGGAAAAAGGTTATCCAAAAAAAAACCAGAGGGGTTACAAACTGGGACACCCACTCCAAGACAAAGAAGTCAACAAAACACACAACAGGAACAGAAGGCCATCTATGATTTATCCATCCCGGGGCAGAAGACTCGCGCAAACGAGAAAAAAACTGTTTAGGATGTCAGCACAATAGAGGTGCTGTAACATTAACCAAACTCTTGATTTCATACTTTTGACCAAAAGTGAAAAAAACGACAGAGAAGAACTGGAGGGGAAAGAAAGAGGGGATTCACTGAAGGTATGATGAAATCAGAATGAAAAGAAACAACACGACATGTCCGACGAAAGACTTTCAAGTGACGAAGTGTCTCGAGGAAAAGGTGAAAAAAAGCGGGAGAAACATTGGTTTTAACGCGCCACAGAAGCAAGGGGAAAAAAAAAACCGAACAGATCAACGGAAACAAAACTTGGCGAGAAGGGGGGAAAAAAAAACAGAGGGACAACGTGGTCAGCAGGGGAGGTACCAGAACACGTGGGGGTGTGGGAAGTTGGGCTTATGGGCAAGGGAAACCCCCAAACTTCGGGACAGGACTTAAAAGCTTTCCTCCAACCGTCACGTGTTGACCAAAAGTATCTAATTTAAGTGGGGCAGACTGGGTTGGTCGACCCGCCCGAGCAAGGTACCATCGAAACTCACGACCACGTACACATCAAAAAAAAAGGACGAGCGACAAACACGCCACAAAAAAGAAAAAAAAAAAGAATGAAAGGAACTGCACAAATCAAGAAAAGGTCATTTTTGTGGCCCCGGAGAACAGGAAACCAGCGCAAGAATAGTCTAGTATATGAAAGGGGACCCAGGTTGGAGAAATAAAAGATGCCGCGAGAAAATACGCTCATAACAGGAAAAAGCACAAAGGCAAAATGGGGGGGTTCGAGTGCTTCTAAGAAAAACAAGGCAGAAAATCGGGGGAAGACTTGTGCCACGTAGAAACTCGCCTACTTGCTGCAAAAAGGATCTTGTCAAAAGGGAAAGAAGAGGATGGCAGGCCTTGAAGATCAACTGGTTCGCGAAAGATCCGGTCGTCAAATGATCGACCGGAGTCAACTAAGAAAACCCATGTGGGGAGAAAAAAAATCTCAAAGGGTGCTTTGGGAGTCAAAGTGAGAAAAACGGGGGTACAGGTGGGCCCTCGGAGGTAAACTGATAGGCTTGGCGCTGAAAAAGGTCCCTCCAAAGGGACCGGTTCAACACAAAAAAAAGGGCACGGGAGAAGGTGTACTGGCGGAAAAAAATGTTCACAAACCGCGGGGGTCCAACACGGGGTGGGCAAAAAAAAATCGGGAGCATGGAAAAATAAAAAGGAGTGAAAAGAAAACGGAAAAAAACCAGGGGAACAGCCGAGTAAAACAGAGACTCCCGCCGCCCGCAGCTCCGGGTTGGGTCAAAAGAAAAGGAGAATAAATGAAAAACGGAAATGGGTTCAAACGGAAAAGAATGACCTAGAACACGTTTGTGGAAGGGATGATCTCGCAAGGGGGGAAAAGAACATCGCCCTTTTCAGTAGCCAAAAGAAGGGCGATGTCTTAAGTATAAAAATTTCGACGAGTTTCGGTGTGGTTGTTGCCGCGGGACGGAAAAGATTTGCCGGGGATTCTCAAGAGAAGGAAGCGAAAACAACTAAATCTCCAAACGTCACTCTGGAAACAAAAGGACGAGAGGGAAAAAAAAAAGACAAAGTGACCCCGTGCGCCTTGGGAAAGGAGGGTCGAACCAAGGTTAAAACGAACAAAGACACTAGGAACGGAGGGGAATTAGAGGATCTGGATCTGGGACGGGATAAGGAAGAAGGATCCACCCTGGGGAAGAAAAAGATAAATGTCCCCGGCCAATCTCGACCATCTATGAGGGAGATTATAAGAGGATAAGCTCGCTAGAAACGTGATGTGAAGCAGCGGGAATGTTCGAGTTGGCCGACTGTGCCAGGAGCCGCTGCTCTTGCAAAGCCAACCTCGTGCCAACCCATGGGGAAGTTTCAAAACGCCAAGAGTGTTCGAGAAAAGGTGGCCGAGCAAAGGATTGGTGGCTCAACATCCATCCACAGGAGAGGGGACTTTTTCAGAAGACAAAGTTCACCTGGGGGTAATCGCGGGGAAAGAAGAGGCGCGCCGGGGCTGCAAAGAGTGGAACATACAGGAGGTCTAGGGAAGAAGTGGTTCCCATCCGAAAAAGCTGGAAAAAGAAGTCATCGGGCACGGTGCGCGGCCTTAAAGAAGGGAAAGGGATCTTTGATGTTCAGCGTGAAGTTTTGCCGCGCCAAAGGGCTAAAAAAAAACGAAAAAAAAAACCTACGATCAGAAAATCGGCCGGGGCGACTGGCGAAATAAAAAAATGAAACGAACAAAAAGGCGCTACGCCGTCGCGGTACCGAGGAAGCGTTTTCAAAAAGAATTTTTAACAAATCCAGACGCCTCGAAATGGAAACCATCAAAAGGAGAAATAAGACAAAAGGAGTGCAAATCCTTACGAGGGGGAAGAAGAACTCGGAAGGAGCTTGTTGGAATATCGGGCCAGAAGAGCGAGTACAGAGCAGGATTAAAAAAACTGGACGTGGTCATGGTCCAAGGGGAGAGAAGAGCAACAACAAAAAGTGAGGAAGTAAAAGAGAGAGTTAAGAAGACGTTGGTCATAGAGCGTAACTCAACAATATCACAGCGGGAAAGGAAGGACTGGCCTCTATAAGAAAAAAAGAAGGTCCTGCGAGGAGGGAACCGTTAAGGATTGAACAATTATTCGTTTGGTAAGGGGGAGCCGGTGGGGTGTCTGGGGGGATGAAATCGGGAGAGGAGTCCCTTAAGGATGAAGGAGGGTCCAGCGCTTCGTGCGCAACGTCGGGAGCGAGAGGGGGGTGCGTAGGGGAGAGACACGGAACTTGAGAAATTCAGAAGGGAAGGGGGAACTCGCTTCGGTGATAATGGCCGGCAAAAGCCAATCAGACATTAAAAAAATCCGTAAATGAGCTCACAGGAAAGGAGGGGGGGGAATGTGTCACAGAAAGGGGCATCGATTTAAACCCTTGAGAAAAAAAAAAAGAAAGTCATCAAGTTTAACGAGGTCTTGTGAAGAGAACGGGCCGTCCAGTCAGAATGAGCTACACATAACTCTCCGCCCGCAAAAAGAAAATCAACCTAGGTGAAAGGGGGGATACCCATACAGCAAAAGGGGAGGTGGAAAGAACTGTCACTTTTCATGAAATTGGGACGAGGTCGTCCAACCACAATACGAAGGCTGGGCCTCAGACTCGAAAAAAGAGCACATCCATCACTGGGGAAAAGGAAACGGGATAGACCCGCCTCTTCGAATCGCCAGAGCAATCGGATTGGGGCCGAAAGGGTATGGAGGCGGAAAGGGGGGAGAGGGCTTTGTAAAGGACTACGGAAGAGAAAGTACCAAGGAAAGGAAGATTACTATTTTAGAACGTTCGACGTAATACAAGGCGGGACAGGGGTGTGAAAACCGATCGTGGGGAAAAACAAATCTCCGCCAATTTCCTGGAAGAAAGTTGACGGAGTCGGATTAGTAAACGTGCTTGCAGGGAGTGGAAGGGACACAAAAATTCGGTAGAAGGAGGAAAAAACGAAAAAAGTCAAAAGCCCCGATAAACATAGAATGATGGTCGGGCAAAAATCACAGTCAAGAAGGGAAGACGGCAAAGAGACCGGCATAAAACCGGGAGGGGAAGGTGTCATTATGGAAGAGATTGTAAAAACAATGTCCGGCCCACGCCAAGAACTACGTAGAGGGGGAGGTAAAAAATCTGGGACTCAGAAAGGGGAAGGGGGCGAGGTTAGGGTCAAAGATGAATGGGTAATCGCGGGTCGAAATGCTCCGCAATGAGGGGGGGGGGGTTTTGACACAAAGGGGAAAAAGAAAAAGGGGCAGATGCACGCAGACTCCAAGATACTCCATGCACCGCGGTCTCCCCCAGAGATTGAAAAGGGACAGGGGGAAAAATGTTACATCGAGGAAAAGAAAATCACTAGGGGAGGGGAACTTACAGAGCGCTGGAAAAAGATCGGACGACAACAATGATAGACGGGGGGACGGAAAGAACCTTTTTGGTCGTAGGGAGGGGGCTAAAGAGGAAGCAGTAACTACAACGAATCGCGAAAGGTTGGGATCAAGAAAAGACTAACCAATACAGAAATGAAGGCCAAAGAAGTGGGGGGGGAAAAGGGCACGTAGATCGCTCACCTCACGGCGGCAGAAAAGAAAACTAGCAAAGGAAGGTAGCGGGCTTAGCGCAATAAGGAGAAATACTTTTTGAGGGGATGAGACGGGAGGAGAATAAACTCAGAGGGACGACGTCGGATCAAAGCACTCATCTATCGTAGGAGAAGATGAGTAAGAGAGGGGCCCTGAAAAAGGGCAAAGAAAGTGGCTTTATGGGGGGGGAAAAAGGGAAATTTGAGAGGACGGAATTTGGATTAACGTTTTGCATCGGATCGCCGGGGCTTTCCAGAGATGATCTGGCCAGGGGAGGGAGGGAAGGGTAGAGACAGGGGGGAAAAGTCAACAGCAGAATCATTTTGAAGCTGGGTTTCTGGATAACAGGACAGATGAATAATTTTCCTGAGACAAAAGAAAAAGAGAAAACCACCGGAAACAAAGAAAAAAATCAAAATGGAGAAAAGAGGGGGGTCAGTATGAATACCGTCGATGGAAACAAAACCCTCGAACAAGAAGGCAAGTTTTTTCGGAATGGGGGGGGGTTTTTTTAAAGAAGGAGAGGGGGGAGAACGCTGCTATTTCAAGAACTTTTCTTGCAACGGAAGGAAAAATTTCGATGAAGGGGGGTCTCATTAATAAAGAAAAGGTCAGGTACAGGAAAAAAGTCGGCGGCGGCATGAACAGCTGTTGGGTTCAGCGAAACGTCAGAAAATGCTGATCGAGAAGGGAAGCACTGACGGGATCATTGTAACTCCTGCATAGGACGTGGTAAAAGGACCTAAGTGGAACGTAATGAACGAGCAAAGAATGGGTCAGCGGAGTTGGATGGAAAAAAGTGAACGAGTCCGCCCATCTGCTGTGGAAAGGGTCTGTGCCAAAATTGTTGGGTTGGGGTACCGGTGGTGTTGGTGGGGGGGGGGAACAGCTTTGGTAAGGAGGGGAGAAACCTGTGAAGGAAAAGGGAAGAAGGCACAGTCCGTGTCATGAAAAAGCTATTTCGACGGCCTCGAACAGGGGGGGGGGCTAAACCCGATAATGGGGTATTTGCAAGATTCCAACAGGAAAGGGGGAAATCGAAAATAGCTTGTGGAAGCCGATAATCCCAAAAGCAGCACTGGCGGCCTTACTACCGGCGTTGTGGAGAAGTTTGGGAGGATGGAGGGTTTGGGGATGAGACGCGGGTTTAGGATGTCGCTCCACGCCTGCTGGGGACTACACGTTTGTTTGCAAACGAAACGAAAAGCGGATCGAATGATCATAAACGGAGACTAACTCATGCGGAGGGGGGGGGAACTGAAGCGTAATAGGGCAAAGGAATTCATGGAATCGATTCAAGGAGGGTCTACACCTGGAGGTCCCGCAAATTGGTGGGGGAATCGAAAAGTGTCTAGAGTCATCAAAAAAGAAAGACAGAAAAAGTGGGAAAGGGGGGGGTCCTGGAACATGGAAAATAAGATACGCCTTCGTCACGGCGGCCAGAAAACGCTGGTGAAAACGCGGAAAGGGAACGGTCCTGGGCAATCAAAGGAAAAAGGCGTTCTCAGAAAAAAATGGGCCGTTGGTAGAAATGGGGAGGCAGCAAAAGGGGGGATGGGGACAAAATAAATATGAAAATTTGTCACGGGAGGACACATCAGAATGGAATTACTAATAAGGGGGGGGAACCGCCAGCGAAAAGTCCAAACAGAAAAGAGAAAAGAAAAACAGAAAAAAAAAAGAGAATCACCAGAAAGCTAGGGGGTTGGAACTGGGAGAGCCTTACGAAGCGATTCGTTAATCTTCAAAACAAAAGATGACCATCAAAATCAAAGACGACAAAAAAAACGACACCAACAACTGATGGAAAGAAGAGAGGAGGAGGTCCCACAAGAAGGGGAAATAAATACACTCCCAGAGGAGAGGAGTGCCTATCAGTTAACAAATAGAAGGAAACAAACGGGCCTTTCAGCGTAGCCGAGAGGGGTGTTACTGCATGGGGAAGGGAGAGAGACGGGAAAACACAACCAACAAGATGATGAAGAAAAAAACTTGAACCATCATCGGGGAAAGAGGAAAGACCTGACATGATTAAGAAAAAGGTTCACTAAAAAAAAAACAAACAAAATGTACTCGACCAGGTCCTGGACTGGGGGCAAAAGAAACCGTCCATGGACGCCGGGTCCAAACGGGGAGGAACCCGAACGATGAGGAAAAAGGGGTCGGGGGGCGAAGGGAGGCACAGTTGGACACCATGAAAAAGCGGGGGGATCGCCCAAAGGGGTGAAGGATAACGAGAAGTGGGGAGCAGGCAAAAAAATGCGGCCATCATAGGAATAAGGGAGAGTCAAGGGAGAGGGGGGGAGAAAATCTATCACTCACGCAGAAAGTAGTCGCCAGAGCAGTCCCTATTGACGGAAGCGAAGAAAAAGGTTTCGGCCAGCGCGTGGGGGGATGCGAAGCATCAAATCCCAAAGAAAAAAAACGAACGGGAAAAAATGAGTAAAACGACACCAGGACGTAAAGCAGGCCAAAAAAAAAAGGGTGAAAAGTCGGAGAAGGGATCGGCCCCTGGGAACAAAAGCTATGTCAGAGAAAAGGGGAGACTTAAGAAAACAAAGTAGGGGAGGGGGGTGGCTGCCAACCAACTCTCTGGGCGAGGCCGCGAAAGGAAAAACTTCTCCTGGGAAAAAAAGTTGGAACAAAAGTTGAGGTAAAAAGTCAGGAAAACTTGACTCCTCCCAGGACAAGAAAAACCAGGTTCCACATGAAAAAAAGACACAACAGGGTGCCCAACCCCAAACTAAAGGGCACGGTTGAGAAAACTAGATTTGGGTGCTTCCATACGGTGACATACATCAAAAGAAAAAACTCAGATCCCCAGGGTGTAGGGTATTCACTTGAAAATTAAGTGCCGCATTAACCCTGCTAAATGGGCAATACTGTACAGTTGAGAAAAAAGAAAGTCACTACGTAATATCAATTCCAGAGAGATGGATTATATACGTCAGAAAGGCTCCTCGTTGGTGCAATGGAAGAAAAGGACGGTGGGAAACGGGGAAAAGACATCCATGGCAAAAGGAGGGGGTCAGGAAAGTGTTTGATAGCATCGCAGTAGAAAAACAGAGATGAAGTACAAAAAACCGAGGGCCAGATCAACCGTGAAAAAAACTGTTGCGAGGATTGTTAAAAAAAAAGAACACAAAAAAAAATCGGAAAGCGGTATTTTTCAATCGGATGCGTCCACCGTAGTCCAGAAAAGGGGGGTTCGGGGGCTGATTGCCTGAAAGGGCGAAGTAAGGGAGGGACTGAACCAGAAAAAAAAAAAACAAAAAGACACAGTCCGATCTAGACCAACGATGGGGTTTTCAAACATCACCGGGGGCAGAAGTAACAGAGAAGCCGACACCAGAAAGGAACAATACTTCACCGAAAAAAGCAGATCCGATGGAGGGCTCCAACAATGAAAGAGAAAGGAAGGGCATAGAAAAGGAGAACAATCACACGCGCGGGTTTTTCTAACAGGGTGGGGTTGGGGGGGTACCGGGGGGGCACCAAGGGGGGGAAAAAACACTCAAAAGGTGATGCGTTGGAGTGCCTTGGGGAGAAGCAAGAACGTCGTTGTCGAAGCTCTTTGTCTGTCAACAAAAGAGGAACATTAAAAACAAAGGGACAAGTAGGGAAAGGGAAATGGGAGGTCGAGAGAAACTCGACCTCAAAGTGCAGGGAATAAAGAAAGACCGAACGGAGATCTCCGCCAGAATGGACTAACTGAGAGGGGGGAGGGACAAAGACAGGGAAAAGGGGAGGAGCAAGGTTTCACTTATCAAAATTTGTGTCCGAGGCTAGGGAACTTCAATGAAGGCAGCCTGGATTCCAAACGAAGAAACCCCATTTCGGAAAAAAAAAGAAAAAATGGGGTGGGGGGAGGAGAGTCGGGGTCAAGAAAAAAAGTCGCCATTGACCAAAATGCGATCAGTGGAATGTGACCATGAAAAACATGCATGAAAGTGGGGTTCCCAAGCAAGCAAAGGGGGTGCCGGATTTGGGGCCGGAGTAAGTCCTTGGGGGCAGGAGGAGAAGGATCAAATAGGGTGCACATTGTCCACGCAAAAAGAGGGTGCGGAGCCACATTCGTTTTCTAGACCAGACCGCCGGAAAAAGGAAGCATAGTAAATTGAAAAGAAAAATCTCCGGAAAAGTCCTCATCATGCGAAAGTAAGCCGCTCGAAAACTAGTGGCGGGGGAAAAAGTCTACTTGGGTGTGGGACAAATCTCTTAAAAACTCGCCACGTTTTGGTGTCGCGAGAAAACAAACCCAAAACAAATCGCTGGTAAAGGTTTCAAGCAAAAGGTCGCTCAAAGACCCTCCACGTTTGAGGAAAGGGGCTCAGTAAAAAAAAGAGTGCGCTACTCAGGTTGGTCGGGGGGGGGGCCGGCCACCCGAAACGGGGAAAAAGGGGTGGAAGAGGACAGAAAAAGCTTGGGAAAGAGAGAAGAAGTCCAAAAAAGTAAATTCTTCCCAGGGGGGGAAAAATGAAGGGGTAAAACGATCTCAGTTAAAAATGGGAGAAGGGGGGAAATTAAGGGGAAACTCAACCAAGGTTCCCGAACAATGAAAAAGAGTGTGGGAAACCTAATCTGGGTCAGGGAGGGCAAAACACGTCGGCCTTCTCAAGAAAACCAGAAAAGGGGTGAGCCTATAGCAATGGGAAACGGGCCATTAATCGCATCCAGGCAACGGGCATTCTGGGGTGCAGGAGCAAGAAGAGGAAGAACATGAAGATAGGAAAAAACCGGGATTGACAAAAGAGTGTAAATGGTGCGAGGGGGTAAACGGCTGTTGAACCATAGAAGTAAGGAAAAGTAGAGGGAAACTGGGAAGACACCCACGGAACCCCCAATTTTCAGGGGAAAGGGCAAAAAGGCGGGGGGTAGGGGGGATAAGGAAGCGAAGGGAAAGGGGGGGGAAAAATCAACAATCACCTAGGGTGGAGGGGTGGCGCGCCGAGAAATTACCCTGGGTAGTCATCCAAAGCCAGAAGAGACTACGTAAAGAGGAGTGAGGGTGAATAGGGTTGAACCACAGCGATCCAAACATATTGGAAGTAACGGAAGTGGGGAAGAGGGACTGGGAAAAGGCTTGGGAAGAATGATCGTGCTTTTTTGGGGTTTTTTTTGGGGGTAAAAAAAGAGCGCCGAGGAGTAAAAAAGAACCAAAAACGCGACTCCCCTGGAAGAAAAAAAGACTTGAGGGAAAGGAGAGGGGCACCAAAATTCGATACCACGAACCGATGCGCGCCGGTAGAGGAAGAAAGCGGACGGGGAACGAAAAGGGCATTTTCAGAAAACCTGGCGATGAAGAAACCATCAAAAACGACGGCTCCAGGGGAAAAAAAAAAAGAATCGTTGAATCAGGAACAGTTACTCCCGCGAGAGGGGTATGGCTTTGGATAAGCGAGCCAGATCAATTCAAAAAAACGCGAATTACTTCTCATTATGACAAAGGAAACCATGGGGGGAGGCTTTAGATCGAAAAAAACAAAAGCAAGGGAGAAGGGGGGGGAAAAGATAAAAGATGAATAAGAAAAAACAGGGTTGAAAAGAATGGGGAAAGCTACATCGGAATGATCTGGAAAGACGATGGTCAAAAGCCAGATCCTTCGCTGATGCCGTGCAGGGAGTTACATATGAGGGGGGGAATGGGGTAGAAGTTTGGTAGTGGGGTTCACTGAAGAGAGAAAGGTCTTAAAAGGGCAAGGCGGGCAACAAGCAACGCTTCAGCCGAGACTTCAAAGCGGGAAAAGGTTTCTCAGTCAGGAAGTGTACTCAGCCCGGGAGAAGGGGTCGAGCTGGTCGGTTAAGAATGGAGCCGTTCAAAAAGGAGAAATAAAAGGGAAAAAAGTAAGGGGGAAACGTCGGAAAAGCACAAAACGAAATGTAATTCAAATAAATGTGCTCTATTTTCACCCACTATTTAGCAGGCGAAATCCAGAGGGAGGCCCAGTCATTCGCGCCGTTCTCTGAGATCGTACGCCAGGAAGCTCACAGGAGGAGGAAAAACAGTCAACCTTCCGTGATGGATAACATCCAGCCCTAGGGAAAAAGGAGACTGAAAAAATAGGGGAAGTGACAGGGGAAAAAGGGACGGAAAAGGGGGTTCGGACAAAGGAATCAAATCCTAATTGACTTGTGGGCACAGCTCCGGGAAAA
>Ga0179591_1294607_pt1 | contig 11632 bp, 12 predicted proteins | sample CZOMad2_1_08_16f_FD_182891 | JGI IMG/M metagenome (GOLD analysis project Ga0179591, IMG submission 182891) | Vadose zone soil fungal communities from Angelo Coast Range Reserve, California, USA - CZOMad2_1_08_16fungal (PacBio error correction) | ecosystem: Environmental > Terrestrial > Soil >...
CGCTATGGGGGAGAAACGCTCCTCAAAAAAAAGATTCGGAAACAAGGGGAAGCACATAAAGAATGAATCAAATTGGGAGAAAAAGGGGGGGGGGAAATCAGCTAAAAGTGTGGGCCGCATCCCAGCCGCCAAAAGGGAAGGAAACTAAAACGTCTAGGGATCCACGAAGTCTAAGCCGTGATGAAGGGGAATTACCCAGCAAACGGAATAAGGAAGGTACTAATGAAAAAACCCGTACGCCTACACAATGGTTGGCGAGGCATATTGAGAAACGCGTCCAAGGGAGTAGTTCAACACCTCGCGTAATAAACACAACTCTGAATCAACGGCTAGATGGATGAGTTCTGTCACTTACCATCAGGGGGGGGGAAAATCTAGATGCTGGCCCAAAAATTTGGTTCTTTAGGGGCCTGTGGGAGACTGAAAGGCAGTGGTCACGTCATCGGCGGCCAAGTAAATGGGGTGGGAGGTGGGTACTCATAAGGAGCTATGACGGCGCACTTCTGTCCTTTTTGGGCAGCCAAAGAAATCCTAGTGGGGGAAAATCCCCAAACCTCCTGATGATGAAGGCACAAGGAGGGGGTGGGTCCCTTCTACTAAACAACCTAAAACAAAGCGGGGTTGTGAGACGGAGGGTGGCGTCTGCGTCGGGCAAAGAACGGTAACAGGCTTGCAATACGAGGAGTGGGGAATGCTTCGGCATTGTCATGGGTATCGGCCGAAAATGCTCAGCACAAGGAACAGGGGACGGGCATACGGAGGGTACGTGACTGTCTATCAAGGGAGGATGCGGTAACGCGAACCTTAATAACTGGAGGAAAAAAGGGACTAAAGAATACTGAAAATCTGACGTACAGAGATTAGTGGGGGAAACATCATCCGGTATGTCGGCTCACGTACATCAGGGAAAAACAGTGAAGGCTGGGGTACTTTGAGGGACAATGCACACGGTATCGAACGGTGAAGACGGAACGTATTTTGAACCGGTCGCTTCTCGGCATCGAAGAAAAACTGATGGACTCTCTGAAAAAAAAAAAACAGGGAGAATAGAGTAATCAGTGTAGCGCAAAAAGAGAAAAGGGAAATCCATCCGGCGTATAAAAAGCACGATGACAGGGGCAGGGGAACTAACACTTCCAGAAACAGCTGAACAGAAAAGCATGGTACGAGACAAACCTAACTCAACACAGAAGGGCTCTTTTACCCACTAGACTTAACAGATTTGTCTCTTCAAGAAAGTAAGGGGCGACCCTTTTTAACGACGGCAGTTACATTTGCGGGTAGAGGAGCCGGAAGTTCCGGTGGATCGCCAGTCAATCCTTATGACCACAAGACACTGTGAGGTATAGGTGAGAGAACACGACAACAGGCAGCAGCCCACTACAGCCAGATAGGCAAGCATGTCGACAGGGAAAAAGTTACCGACTCCAGAAAAGCGCCAAACAAATTGTTAATTGGGGTTGGTCAAGATTTGCCCACAAGCCTTGATAAAGAAGAAGGGGGCTTGGGTGCTTGCACAACGGAAGGATCGTTCAATCAAACGAGAAGCTGAATCATAGGGGAGAAAAAACAATACGTACGCCAAGTGCGGGATACCGATACGCAAAAACCGCTTTGATAGTTCGCCCAAAACGGAAAGAGAGAGAAAAAACCAGTCCGTAGAACAAGGGACGGCTCTCCATAGCGCTGAGAGGGGGAACAAAAGGGTTGAGCCTAGAACGGAATCTATTTTGGTCGACGGTACTCGGAGGATGTTCGCCTTTTCCGCCATTACGGGAACAAGTATCATATGCATTCGGCCAAAGTCTTGTAGGGCTTTGCTGTTTTTAAAAGTGTATTGTCTGTTTTCGTTCATCATTCATAATAAAGGATTTAACTATCAGAGGGGGGGGGCCCATAAGCAACTAGTTATACGAAAAGTGGCAGCGGTGATGAGAATCAAACCGTCTCGAATGTCTCCACAATGGACTTCCGCATCTCAGTGGCTTCAAATAGCGAAAGAAACTGATTCGAGGAGAAGCGTTCTTCTCACTACGAGAGGCGGGGAAAAAAAGGAATACCTGGGGAAAAGAGGATCACTGACGATGATCATCTCATTCTAAATTGGGGATGGAGGGGGAGAGAAGAACGTTGAAGGACTGGGGTCGGGCTTAATAACGCAGGTCAGAAGTGCCCATGACATGTCGAAACTTTGCGAACAACTGGGAAGGGGAGTCGATCCGAGGGAACTGGGGGCTGAGTGTCGAACGTTCGGGCTAAATGTCGCATTTTACAGGGGACAAAAGAGCATCATCCGGGAGAGGTTGAGAGAAAATCTTTCAATCTAAGCGCTCGACCGGTCATAGGTTCAAAACTCGAAAAAAGGGAAGAACCGCTAAAGGGTCTCTTGGTTGGACTAGTAGTAAGGAAGCGTGAAGGTGGCAGGATGGAACTAAGAATCTGGGAGAGCAGTCTATCGTGAAAAACGAAAGCTGGAGGTGATCTGGAAACGATTGTCTTAACAGAATGAGGTGGGGGCCGACGACGGTCGGAGGCAAAAAATAGGAGTAAATCCACACCAGCTTAAAGTTGGCTGGGGGCCATAAAAAATCAAAGAGGAAGATTTCTCTCGTCGGAATAAGGAGGGGGTTGGTGGGGGGAAAATTACAAAAGCACGGCAAAGAACAAAGGACGGTGATAAAAAAAACTGGGATCGACATGGCCCAATGGGCGGAAAGGTAAAGACCGAATAGTGAAATGACCATAATCAGTCGGGGGTTGCAAGGGAAAAACAAAAGGGGCAGTCCCCACATGGGGGTCCGGAAAACCACCTAAAACCCACCTGGTTCCACGCTGAACTCACAAGCGAAAACCACCCACGCCTCGCAACACCACTCCAATTAAAAAACCGACCCAGGCAAATCGAAAACCCAGTGATAGAACTCCCCACACAACACCTCCCCCAGGGCCCCCTGGGGGGTCAACCACGCCTACCACGCCCGACCCCGTGAATCAAGTTCCAATCGGTGCGACTGTGAAGCGTTCCTGACGGGGGCCTGAATGAAAGGTATCAAATTTCACCCTCCCTAAACAAGCAGAAAACGCAACGCAAAACCAGAAAACACACACCCGGACAAACAGCAGTTCGGGCAAAAGAACTCAGACATTCTGTATATCTAAAAAAGAAGTGCAAGAGGGGAAGAGACGTTAACTCAGGAAACTTCAAAGGACACCACAGAATGCTCAATTCAAAAACTCGGGACCGTATCAGGGGATACTCGGAAAACCGATGAATACCTCCCTCCTAGTGCAACTTAACAAAACAAGTATTTCATGAAGTCAGTAAAGAGAGACGCACACTCGACCACTCCAACTTCCTACAAACAAACCTACAAACCATTAGACCTTCACTCGGGGAGGCTTTACTACGTGAGGCCGCAATCACCTACCTCCCTGTAACCCCTCCCTCCTTTGAATAAGAGTGGATAGGTCCTAAAGTAAAAGATCTATCTCCCGATTGAAATGACCGCGGGGGGGTATTTTTTCGCCAATCAAAGAGTCATCTTGAACCAATATCAAGTACTGGATCGGTCATTTAAAGGTGTTTCCTATTCACGTCAAGAAAAAATCCAGCTCGAAGAGGATAGAATTAAGGAAGGGGGATGTCAAACCGTCTCGTCAGCAAGTGCGCAAGGACGGGCGACGCGGAACTCTTGAGCAAACTGTTCAATTCGGACAAGGGCGGGGATAGAAAAAAGATAAACACTTGACCTTGGTGGGGGGGGACTAATAATTGAAGTTCAAAAGGAAGGCAGGGATAAGGACGGACCTGTGATCTGTCCGGCAACGCGATCACACAAGCGTAGCAGACGGGATAATGGGTAGCCCACAACAACGACCAGCTCGGACAGAGAAACAAACAACGGAGAGGAGGAATCATTGGCCGATATGGTGTTGGTGGGAGTGGGTGGAGAGCAAAGTCGAAAAGAATTCGGCAAATGAACTTTGTGGGGGTATCGCTGCCCGCGCAAGATTAGAAAACCACGTGGCGAACTGGGGAAGGGGCTTTCCGTCTACCTGAGAAAATCGAGGTAAAAGAAAAAAGGCCCGGGGCCTTGTGGGAGGGACTGAGATTTGTTGAACAAATGGGTGAGGAAAACCGGGAGGGCCGGGATAAAAGGGTTCGACTTCAACGGTTAAAGACCGGGCCGGTGGTTGAGTCACCCTAGGTGTGACTCGAACGGATAGCTCGTGAGGTTGTGGATAGAGTGATTATAAAAAAAGCCGACCTCCACTGCCGCGAGTCCCCAGATTATGGAAAATTCTGGTACTGGATTTTGCAAGCACCAAATCGGCCGCCGGACAATCTGGGAGACTGTCGGTCGTTCACTCGGGCCCTAGATAGGGGGTATGTGGTTGTTTTTGGTTGGAAGGGGTCGTCTTGGTTTGGTAAGTCTCATGGTGTAAGCTTCAGCGGGTAGGGGGGAAACCGGGGGTGGGGGGTGGGACGGCAGCGGTTGTGACTTGGGTGGGGGAGCGGGCTAGGTAACTAAACTTATACGGAATGTCAGCAATGTGGAGAAGGGGGCGAACGGGGGTGGGGTCCTTGGGTGGTGGAAGCTGTCTAAACTTGACATCTTTGGGGGAAATTACGCGGAATGTAGTTGGGATTTTTACGTTCAAGTTGCGTTCACAGGGTCAAAAACCAAGCAAGTATATATCAAGGTGGGCGGGACGGCACTAAATCAGGGTGGGGGGGGGTGTCAAGGGGGTGTGGGAAGGTGGGAAGCATGGGGGGGGGGGGGGTGGGCTAGCTGGGAGGCGTCAAAAGGACATGCAAGCAACATGAGGCCTGATTTATGAAAAATTCAAGGAAAGGCGGGTTAAGGGAGGGGAAGGAAACTTGGGAATTTTGGGAAGGGGAGATCACAAAATGGTTGGAAGAAAATCCTTTTGGGCAAAGGGGAGTGGCGGGGTTGAAGGGTGTTTTTGGAGTTGTGAGAGCTGTCTGAGGGGGAGGGGGAGAGCTGTCCGCCCGGTACGGAAAACTTGGGGGTGAACGGCAAACGCAGGTTACGACTGCTCCTTTGCAAAAACTGTATGGCAATGGATCTCGGTTGTGGAAAAACCGTAGTTACAGGGCGTGATGGGTGTTTTGGGAATAAAACAAAAGCATCATCCTAAGAGAGGGAGACGGCGATGGAATTAAGTGGTAAGGGCCACCGGAAGCCAAATCTGCTGGAACGTGAATTTAATAATTCCGTGAGTGGGAAGACAGTTGGGGCCAACGGAAGGAAGTCAAAAAATCGGGTTTAAGGATCGAAAAACTGCTAGGACTCAAATAGACCAAAGATGAAATTCGTCGTTGGAAAAAGATCACGGTCCCCTGTCAAGAGGTTTTAGTAAGAAATCCAGGGAACGAACTTAGCAGTCAGCTAAAAGCGAGTGGTTGGGTCGATCCAGAGGTTGTGGGTAGCTAGAAGGGGAAGAATACTGAAATCGGAACGTCCTTGGAAAAAAGAATTCGACGGGGTGGAGAAGGTCTGGGGGGACCAGATCGGTGAAATGAAGAATCGGAAAACTGCGAAAAGAGGGAAAAAGAAAAGGAGAATCAGCTCTCACCATCAGTGGGTGTAAGACATCAAGGCGCATTATCCCCTAAAGGAAAGATGGAGCCGGGCCGATTTTACAAACTCAGACGAAAGAAGTTGGAGGGAAAGGTCCTGGAACCATCCTAAACGAAAAGAGACTAGCTGACTCAGAGACTTCCCCATAGGTTCAGCAAATTGATGTCAAGGAACCCTGTCTAAAGGAGGGGGGTGAAAGAAGGACCGCCCCTGACGACCCAGTCGTGCTCATTTGACAGCAAATCTCAGGGATGAGGAGAAAGGGGGGAAAGAGAGAGAGCGGTGGAATCGCTAAAAAAAAAAAGGACACCAGGTTTTCCCCAAATCTCTATGATGCAACCAAGAGCGGAGAAGAACGGAATCTTAGAGGGGAGGGAAGCAACCGGACTAGGTACACAATGACACCGCCCGTATAAACATTTGTGTGCGGGATGAGATTTGGATAAGGTGGACGGTCCTCAGATGAAAGAAAAGTCACTAACAGCACGTGAGCAGGAAAAAAAGAGTGACTCATGCGAGAGGAGATGTTTCAAAATTTAAAGGGCCGCACACCCGAGGATGGGTTGATCGCACTTTTCTGCAGATGGTTGGGGCGGTGGCGTTTCCTTCTGAAACGGTATCAAGCCTTGGGTCGCATCTGTGCGTCTCCACACGGCCCTTTGGTGGGGATGAAGAGGAACGGAGGCAGAGTATGCCGGGGCGCCGGCTGTACGTTGTCTGTCACTCCCTATCCATTGGTGGTTTGTTGTTAGATGTATTCACGGTGGTCGAAGCACCCACAGCCATGAAATATGATCAGACCCTTTGGGGGGTGGGCAAATGATCCTACAACCACCCTTATTGGTGCTCTGATGGGGGGAGTATTCAGTGACGATAGGGACTTCAAGGGGGAAAACAGAGGGGCTGCTCTTGTGGGTGGCTGAGGCAGAAGGTTTGTGGGGATTCATGATTCCATCAAGGGAACAGGGGTCGTCGCGGAGTGAACGTGTACTAAGACACACTGGAAAGGTTGTCAGTCAAACTAAATGAGAAAAACCAAAAGGACGAAACATAAAGGTAGGTCTCGAACACTTTCGGGTGGAACCATCGAGAGGGAGGGGGTAAAGGTCGGGGGCACTAGGACAAGGAGGGAATCGGGGCGAAGGGAAGTGTACGTGAAAATGTCCCAACGGAAGAGGGAGCTCTGGAAGAGCCGGATTTGGTTAGGCATCGCTAAAAGAGGACGAACTCAACAACACAAAGGGGGGAAAGATATAAAAGGAGAGACGCAAGGTGTCAAATAAACCATCAAGGTCTACAAGAGCCGATGAGGGCAGGTCAGAAAACGGTACCAAAACAGATAAGCACCCGAGGGACCTACCTCCAGAAGTGCACACAAAAACATCATATGGGTGGGAACACTCAATGTACCGTCATCGGGGGGTCTGGGTAGGAACTTGGAGGGGGTTTAACAGGTTGCGAACGCGGGATATAACGTTCCGCCTGGGGGAGGGAAGGTTTGTCACCAGGAAAATGAAATAAGGGACACAGAAAATTTCCGGGGGGGGATGGATATGTATTACCACAATCAAACAAGGAAGAATATGCCGTCCAAAGAACTCACTCACTCCTGTCGACCAGTAGGACCAACGCTTAAACCGTCAGTCCCCCTAGATCCCGCGCCAAAAACAGCCTGGGTGGGGGTTTTTAATATTGTTTTTCTTCGCAGTGCTGGTACAAAATCCCCTCCTGGCCTGAGATCCTCCTTTTTCTTGGGTGGTTCTTGACACATCGGGTCACTTCATGGATGGATCCCTCCCCCCACGTACCTCTCAAATGCCTGTGGCACCTGGATCTTACTTGACGATCCCTGTATCGACCCGAAACACAAAGGTGACGGGATAACCAGGAAACAACTACTCACCAAACGGATGGGATAAGGGACCGTAAAAACCAAATGAAGGGGACTAAAACATCGGTAGAGGGATCAGAGAGAGCATTTATATCTCTTGTAAAGGATGGTACAGGGTGACGTTTCACTCGCAGGCATCAGAAATAACGTGAATACCGGGGGGTTGGGGGGTGTGGGGGGGTCGGAAACGGGAATATGGATGAATGTGAAAAGTGCCGTACCATTCCTGATTGGAACTTATCAATAGCATCCTGAGCCAAAAAAAGGGGGAGGAGAGGGTGTAATGTTGGTACTTAGGGGGGTCTGGGGATACAATCAAAGTTAGTCTCCAAGTTCTCAGATCCCTCGGTCAGAAAGCAAGAAGAACGAGGTGATACAAATGGTGCAGGAGTTTAAAAGGAATCAGGGGAGAGCGAAATCGGCGAAACTTTTCTGCACGGAGCGGATTTGAGGGTGAAACAGGCGACGGAAAGGGCAGGGTACGGAGCGTGTTCTAACAAGCAGAGATCAGGATTTCCCTGGCGGGGACCATCAGTATGAAAGGACTTCTGCTCATTTAAAGATAAATGACGAGCGCAGAAAAGGCGGACCAAAATTCTTTCTGGGCGCTGCTGGGGGAAGATGCATGTCCCAGCTCTAAATGGGGAAAGAAAGAGAAACGGGGTCTGTCACCAATTGGAATGGGGAGGAGGGATCATGCTGGGAAAGGGTGGGGGGTGGGGGCACACGGTAATGGGTCGGACCTTTAGGGCAGACTTTCATACCTCCCTCATATGGTGGAGGACATGAACTCCGGGTCTATCCAGTTTCAGAAAGATAAAAGACTTGAGACGGTCAGATCTACGCTAGTCGACACTAATCTGGGAGGAAAGAAACTTCACAAAAACGGTAAGGAGGAACGGCGCTAAGGAGTTCAGTGCGTCCGGTCCATGGTAGACGGTGGTTACTGGGGGTCCCAAAAATCATCTCAGGGGATCGTGATCCGAGAAGAGTGGAGAGAGATAAAACCGATTGGGGGATGAGATTCGGGTGGCCGGAAGGGGAGTTACCGTTAAAGGAGAATGATACAAAGCCCCTATGGCTGGGGTGGGGGGCCAGAAAAAAAACGAATATCTAGAGTCGGAATGAGGGGGGGGGGAACAAAAAACAACCGAAACAAACAAGGGGAAGGCAAAAAAGTATCGCGCTTGCCCAAAGGGGAGAAAAGGGACCTCCTGATCATAAGAAGGAGTGGTGGGAAAAAGCACAAACAGGTGCAGTACCCAACAAAGGGGGGGCAAGTCCCGACGCGTCAACTGACCACCAAGACAGCTAGAAAAAGCATACCAAAAACCACCAACAAATAGTCACCCCCAGCCCAGAAAAAAACCACAAACCCCTGATTATGGGACAAACCATTTGATAGAATCGGTCCTCCAAACCAGAAAAACCGTTAACTCCCGCCGCCTAACCCCCTGCATACAAGGGGAGACGGAATCGTTCCAAACTTCCTGGTCCGCCATCAAACGGTTCCTGAAGTTAGGGATCAATCTCGCAACGATCACCCCCAGCGATACCAAGCACCCACAAATTCCCACGCATGACCGAGAAGTTACCCGGCCTACAGGATCCTGTAGAGGACATGAAAAGTAAGGACGAGAAATGAAGGTTCAAACAGGCACAGAAGGAAAGAAGCACCAAAAGAAGCAGGACTCCCAAGCCGGTGCCATTATTGGCAACTGGGGGGGCACAAGTAGGAAAGAATTAGACTCCCAGAATCCCCCTCAAGACAAAACAAAAAAAAGAAACAAAAAAAAAACAACAAAAGATACACAAAAACGTTAGCAACGTATGCATGAAGGATAAGGAACGCGAGCTAGCCAAGAAAAGGCCCAACGCGGGACCAAAAAGCAAGCCAAAGGGGAGGTCGCGGCAAGAGTCAAACCTGTCGCTGCCATAAGACCGCCCGGGACCGCCTTAGACCTAGGGGGAGGAAAAAAGTGGACCGACGAAAAAAAAAAACAACAAAGAAAGCTGCAAGGGGAAGCTGGGGGCTTTTGGAGACCAGCAAAAAAAAACTCAGAATTTCAAGAAGAGAGGGACCCCGGGTCAGTGGAGGGGGGGGCCTGACGGGAACCAGAACCATCAAGAGTAGAGCCCCGGCCCAAAGCGTTAAGGCCACCCCTCGCATATCAAAGCAAAGGTGTGAACCAAGGGAGGAGTGGACGCATTCTTAAAGCAGGGGAAAAAAGAATGGCAAAAGGGGGCAGGCAATCGATTGCGCGCTCTACATTCCCACGGGAAAGTTTTGGTTCCGCGTCTGGTCAAAAAAGCTCATCGTATCCCTTCCACATGCTCCCTCGTTTGGGGAGACGATCCGATCCACAAACCGCAGGGCACGAAGTACTGGGAGGAGAAAAACTACAACTGGCATCCTAAAACAACAAAAGGAAGGGAAAAAAAAAGGCCAGGATATGGGGTCTGGTAGCCGCACATCGGCACTTGGCAGCGTCAAGATTGTGGGGGAATCAAAGGAAGGCGAAGGGAGGACAATGTTTATCCAGGGGTTACGTGCCAGGGGCCGCAGCTTATAAAGATGAGTGAAAAAGTTACTGTGGTGTCCAGTGAGGGAGCGAATCGTTGGGGGGGGAAGAACAGGTTGAGACAGAGCTTGTCCGATGACAGGATCCGGAAAGTGCTACGACGAGTGTTGGCATCAAATTTTTAAGTCCGAGTTCTAGAGACGGATTTGGGTAGCAGAAATACCCCTGAAGAGAGTCGGTCCGACAAAAGAATTGAACTTTCCGGGGAGGGGCAGGCAAAATGACTCACCGGAATCTGTAGAGGGGTCGGGGGAGGGGTAAGGGATCTGCCGGACTCACCGTATGGGTTTTTTTTCGGTAATGGGGGGGGGGACGTAGTCCAAAAGGACAGGAGGAAGGTGGCCTGCAAGGGGAAAAGGGGGGGGGTGTGTCACGAAGTTCGTGGTCGTCAGGCTAGTCCCTAAGAGATTAAGGGGGCTCCTTGTGCTCGAAAGGGGGTGAGGGGAGGGTATTTGGGAAGAGGTTTCTGCTCCCACAGGTTAAGGGGGCAATGCGTTGTTCAGGATCTTCGGGTAGGGGTTCTGGAGCGGTGACGGGCTGACGTTTCTCGCCTCCAGGCGCGTAGGATATACAGCCGGTCATGATGCGGGTTGGGGGGGGTGTGGAGGTGTGGTTGTTCTTTGGAAAGCGCTGGGGGTACTTTTCGTAGTCTTGGGACTAAGCAGGAAGAAGACGATGGCGGACAGGTATCTATTAAATAGCGTGGCGGAGAGGGTTAGGTGCGGAGCCTACTGAAAGGGGGGTGGGGTATCACCGGTGTGGGCCTAAGGGGAGGGGGGGTGTTTTTAAAGGTGCGGGTGATAAGGGGGGTGTTGGGTGGGGGGGTTGGTAGGAGTTGTAGAGTGCCGGGCGTGGGTCTGGTTCCTCTGGACGGTGGACGTGGTACGGGTAGAAATGGGACGCGCACAAGCCTGATTATGGGAGTAGGTGACGAAACTGGAGGGGTAGCGAGACGTGGGGGAGGAAGGCCTTCATTGTCGGGGCTGGTGGGGGGGAACGTAAAAAATCAGCATACGAAGCGAGAGACTTCATGTCCGTTGAGGGTTTATAACCAGCCGAAAAAAAGTTCGAGCTGGAGGGAATTGAGACGTCAGCTTGTGGAAGAAAGTGAGGTTCGGCCAACCGTCAGGTCAGAACCTAGTCCTATGCACTACCCCGTAACTCTTCAAGAATAGACCGGACAAGAGTCCCCGTTTTGAAAAGGGGAATAAACGACCGAGCTAAATGGAAGGCCGCGAAGCAACGGGGAGACCGAGACTGTCTTACAGGAGGGGTCTTGAGTGGGGGGGGAGGCGATACAATTTGGGGAGGGGGGGGGGGGGGGCGTAGAGAGTGAAACTAAAGATCGGTCCGGTTCTCGGGAGAACGTTCCAGAGCCCGGAAGGGGGGAATTCGGGCCCAGAGGGCGGCGGGTGAATCAAATGAGACAAAGATAACAGCCGGGAAAGCCTCGATCACCCTAAAAAAGTGGGGTGACAGGCCACCATGGCTATCACACTGAAATATTTGGACACTATGGGAAGAAAAAAAGAATTGTCAAGGGGACGGTCTAC
>Ga0179591_1328013_pt1 | contig 11631 bp, 7 predicted proteins | sample CZOMad2_1_08_16f_FD_182891 | JGI IMG/M metagenome (GOLD analysis project Ga0179591, IMG submission 182891) | Vadose zone soil fungal communities from Angelo Coast Range Reserve, California, USA - CZOMad2_1_08_16fungal (PacBio error correction) | ecosystem: Environmental > Terrestrial > Soil >...
CCCAGGGAAAATGACCGTTTGTCGAGGCGGGTCGGGCGCCATGCCGGCGAGCCAGTATGATCACGGGGTGAACAAAGAAACTAGCATGATGAGCCCGAAAGGGGAGCTACCACCATATCGGGAAAGATCACGTAATGTCACCTGAAGCCTCGACCTCGGAAAAAGGCCTCGGGGAATCGGCGGGAACAGAGGGGAAAGCGCACACGACTATCGAACGGATGACCACTGGGGAAGTCCGAAAATCGAAGATCTCGTGGTCGACGCAAACTCTCAGAAGAAGATACCATAAAAAACGGGGGGCTCCGCTCAAACCAGTGCATTCACCGAGGGGAGCGCGCTAGACGCCGGAACGGAGACGTTTTAAGGAAAACACGCAGAGAGGGAAAGGGCGCCGTACGCGCGCTGCAAGGAAGGATCGCGAAACTCGGGGAGGAAACACGTCGCGCCCCTATAAACGTACCGAGCGAGAAAACCGACCGGCAAAAAGAGAGAACGGCGCGGGATCTCGACACGGAGGCGCCCCGACCTATACTCCGAGAGTACGCAAACGGCCGGACGAGAGGGTGTCGCTCATCGCTAGCGGATCCATTTCTCTTAGGAAGGAAGAACACCACGGGGGGCGTCGTAGTTAGGGGGGGAGGGGGGGGAGTCTTGGTCACGTTGTCGTCAGAAGGGGAGGAAAATTCGGGGGAAAAAGAGGAGATCTAATCGATCGACGAAGCAATCCATTAAGAAAAGTGAAAGCCTACACGTACACTCTCGGGACGGCGGAGCAGGTGTTCTAGGTCTTCACAAAGGTTCAGCGGCAGGAGAGGGCCACACTAGGAAAGGGGGAAAAGGGGAGGCGGCCCGCCGAAGACTCGCTAAGAGAAAAGGATCCACGGCCTACCGGCGCGCAAGGCGTGATCGTCATCTTCACCGGGGAACGAAACTGTCCGATGAGTAAGAAAAGAGCGCTTGGAAAGGGGGAGAACGCCAGCTAGACGAGCGGGGGGTCGGAAAAAACTCTTCATCCGCTCGCCGGCCAGGATTCAGAGATAGGAAAAGCCAAAGAGAGAAGGGAAGACCGACCTCGCCAGGGGATCGCGCTCTTGCTCTAGTAGCAGACACGCCGGCTCGGAAGAGATGGACCGGTCAAGGGGGAAAATCAGACCTCGTTCCAACCTCGTAGTCGAACACCTTGCTCAAAGCCGCGACGGGGCGTGCACGGTAGAGATCATGTCACGCTCAAAAAATGCGCGGGAAACAGCAGAAAAGGGAGGAGGAAAAAAAACTGATCCCGCCGTCGAGCGCAGGCCGGGGGGAAAAAGTGTTTTTCCGACAGCGAAGCCGTGCCGGGAGAACGGGCTACAGGGGGACGCGAACTTAGAAAGAAAAGAAAAGACGAGCGCCCGAAGCGGGATCGTCGCGCAGCTACCGAACTGCGATCGGGCAGAACGCGGGCCGGAAAAAAGAATCGCCGGGAAGATCAAAGGCGTGTTTCGGCTTCGGAAGCAACTCGAGGGACTAGACCCACTCCAATACTTTAGTGCAGCCTGACGAGAAGTGACTCTCGAAAAAGGGACCTAGAAAAGGCCGACCCACACAGGAAGAGAAAAACACAACAACGTAGGATGAGGAAAAGAGAGGGTGTCGGCCAAGGTAGACGTACGCCTCGTCAAGTTCGTCAAAAGAGGGGGGAAGGAGGCACTACCGTCGGGGGGAAAGACGAGTTGTGAGGGAAGTCTAAGTCCGACGCAAAGGTCGGCCGAGGCAAAACGTCCCTAGCTCTTAAAAGAGACGGATGACAAGGGAAGTAAGGGGAGAGTACTGAGGGGAGAAGTATGCCGGGCGGGTGGAGAAAGGAAACCGCGATCTACCAAGCTCGGGGCTAAAAGCGCCGCAGACTCCTCCCGCATGGAAAAAAACATCACGACAAAAAGGAAATTCGGGAGAGGGGATGCGACGGGGAGGGAGAAGCCTGTTCTGCGGTGAGCGAAAGCCAGGTGGAGCGCCGTAAGGGGGGGAGAAGTTACTATCTCGACCCAGTAGGGGAGGGGAGGTTGGCGTTCAAGAAGGGACTCGGAGGGGGAGGAGGGGCTTTTACGCCTGCACGTCCCAATCGATCGAAGAAAGGCCGACGGAGGCAATAGCCGCGGGAAGATTCTGCTTAACCCTAGCATTATGGGGGGGGGGGGGGGAGGTGGCTGGAAAAAAATGTTCTGTCCCTCCTGAGAGCAGGTATGACTGGGGAAAGATGGAAGGGGGCGTCGCGATTAAGGGGGGAGAAGCTCGAGTGTGATCGGGGGAACGCCTCGTCTCCGGCTCGGTGAGAACTATCACTCCGAACTTCCGGAGGGGAGACTGTCCGGGGGAAACGTAGGGAGGGGGGGGGGAAAGGCCTAAAAAATAATATCTCACTATTTGCAACCCGTGGTGGGCCGGAGGAACGCTATTTAACTAGTCTGAAACTGAGACGAACTGGAGACGAAAAACGGAGATTGTCGGAGGTCGCTGGTCAAATCCCGGGCCATTTATTGCGTGGTCTAATCTATGAAGTAGGAAAAAAAAGTTCAGAAAGGAGGAGACGCCAACTGACCATAAAGTCCGACCCAAAAGAAATACCGGAAGAGAGGAGGGGACCACCGCCTTATTCGGGGGCAACATTAACGGTGGCCGAAGGACCCCTTTGATCTCGCGAACATCGATTCGACCACCTGCCACGTGCGTCAAAAGATTCTTAAGGGGGGAGGGGTCGGGTAAATATATGGGCCGAAAAAAAATCGAGCCCTTCCTTGCCTTGTTTGAGGCCGGTCTATCCGGAGGAGGAGGGAGGGACTCTCAGGGGGGGGGGGTGAGGCGCTACTGTTTTTGGGTCGCGAAAAACCGAATCGGCTGTACTTCTCCTCGAGCCTGTGTCTATGGAAGGAAAAAAAGGGTCCTCCTTATAAGAGCAATCAAGGGGGGGGTCATTTAAGGTTCCCACGCGGGGGGTAATATCTTCACTTGTGGTGGAGGCCGGGGGCGGAGGGCAGCTGGGGGGGGGGGGAGCCTAGATGAAAAGGACATCTTCGCCGGCATGGATCGCCTCCTGACGCTTGATCCCGACGTAAGATTTAGAGTCCGTGGAGTGTCTAGAGGCAAAGTTTACCTTACAAAACTGACCGACACTATCAATGGAGCCTCGAACTGCTGATGAAGCTTCTAGGGAAACCGAAGGGGAGGAAACTACTGAAGCTCGATCTTCCGAGCTACATGTCTGCAATGGAAGGGGTTTCGAGAAAAAAAAGAGAGGTCTTCACGTTCGCTATGGGAGGGCTACTCTCACCAACGTAAAATATAGACATCCCTTAAACATAGCGACCAAAGGAGAAGGAAGAGGGAACCACGGGGGGTCACTATGCCTCGGTCGTCATGCAATCGAAACAGTCTTTTTGCCGAGAGTGTAACGAGAAGGAATGATAAAAGGAATTTCGATTCAAAAATATCTACATGCTTTGGAGGGAAGGTCACATGGGGAAGACTCGCCCTCTTTTCCGGAAGACCTCTGCGGGGGAAAAGACGCACCAAAAAAAAGAAGAGATGACCACTGACAAGGGGAGAAAAAAACAGGTTGTATCGGGACCAAACCCGAAAAACGGCCAATCCGAAATCCCTGCAACCACCGTAAAGCAGAGGGCATGAGAGAAACTTTATGGCGCGAAAGGAGCCGGAGCGTGTCAACGACATCGCAGATAAAAGAGGAGCCTTACACGCGTAAAAGGAAGGATATAGGGAGAAAACACCTGCGGGAGGAAGGAAACTAGAACTACTATCTATAAGAGAAGGGCATAAGATCAAAGAGAAGGGCGTCACAATCACTACTTTTGCTCGTGAAAGGAGACCCTATTATCGAAAGAGCTTTGGAAAAGGAAAAAGGGGGGGACACCGAGGAAAAAAAAAAAAATTTCCTTGGAAAAGCACCGGTAATGCGCGATCCAGTGTCTCGTCCGGAAACTTTCATGAAGAAAAAAAGAAGCTGGGAGGAATAAGGAGGCGTTTGGTCTTGTGGGGGTTCAACGGGTGCGTCCTCGAGCTGGCGGAAAAATCGAAAGGAGGCAGAATCGATCGGAAGAAGGAGAAAAGGGCAAGGAAAAGGAAAAGCCGAAACTACCCTCGCTGTGGGGAAACCGGCGGAAGTCTCGGCGAGCGTCCCTCTCTTTCATCAGGGGAAAGGTTGTCCGGCGCCAGCAAAAGAAAAAGAGGCCTGGCAGGGGGGGGACTCGACTAAGAAAACGGATCCCACTTCCGCAAGGCGCTCGACGGTAACGGTTATCATCAACGAGAGGACGGGCGAGCGTTCCAAGAGGAAATCGACGCGGCGACTGCGCCGGCGACGAGCGGGACTCGTCAATCAAAAAGGAGGACGGTCAGGGACGGCTTCCCAAGAAAGGGGAAGGGACCTCCATAAAATGACACTGGGGAACCTACCACCTCGCAAAGGGGAAAAGAGGGAGAGCCGTCGAGGACTAAGAAAAGAGAAAAGACTCTATTCCCTTCTTCCAAAGCCATCGGGGGGGGACGCGACCAACAGCTGCGATCATTTCCGGGCCGGAGGAAAAAAACGACCGAGGAAATTGCCGTTGGTCTATCTCGCTACCCCCTCGGAGATAACTCTTCTCGGGTCCCGCTCAAAAAGGACTCTACTCCATAGAAGGAAGACGCTTCTAGACTGCATTTCAAGAGTGGATGTGTTAATAAGCAGGGGAGCCTCTTTTATCACTGGAGGTCTAGACGAGGGGGAACTAAAGAGGAACGCCCTGGAGAACAGCTATCGTAGTAGAAAAAGATCTACCGGGGAAAGCGGTGTCGTCCTCATAGCGGTCTCGCCGTTCGAAGAAGTAAAGACTGGGGGAACGTCAGAAAAAAAATCTACTAAAAAAGAAAGAGACGGTATTGCAGCCACGAGAAGGGGTGGATCTCTTCAAAAAGTCTTTCCTCGAAAGGGAAGCCCACAAGAACAACACCTTATGTAAGGGGAGGAAAATATATTTGTTTGGGCACCTCGACGCGGCGGGAGGAAAGACTCGTTCTGAAGCGCGGTCGGGTTCAAGAAAGCTTAAGTTCTCGTTCTCTCCTCTAGGTAGAGAACTAGGGGGAACGGGGTAAGAGCTCTTCGCGTGAGAAAACGATCGCGAGCAAATCGATCTGACGCTGTCTGCGCTCGGATGAAGGGGGGGGGGGAGAAGTTTCGCTGAAAAAGAGCGACCGGGGAAAAAGGGAAGGACACTCCCAGGAGGAACCATCACTCACCCAAAAATGCGCCGAAGAGGGGTTGAGACGGGGATCCTTTCTTCGTTGAGCGGAGCGAGGTGAGCGCCGAAGGGGAAGACTAAAAAAAAACGATGTATCGGTAGGGGAAGGACATCTCCCTTCTCGAAAGGGTTGTCAAAAATGGCGGGACGACGCCGTCCTCCTCTACTCCTACTATAAACGGAGAGAAAAGAGCCAGGAAGGGGGGACGCCAGGGAGGGGGGAACCAGAATCAAAGAGCTTCCTTCAAAGCCGACGCGAGTGCTTGGAAAAACCTTTCCGCGAAAGACTAGAAGCAAGTCTCCGACGAGAAAAAAAAAATCTCTAAAAAAGGGTAAGGTCTTTGAACTTCCAGCGGCTCTCGTTAAGAAGGACTAAGCCTTAACTTTCATCTTCGAGGAGCTGGAAGGGAAGGGGAGAGAAAAAAAGCGTCCCCTGCCAATACGCATCAACTATTGGGGGCATAAAACCGGGAGGGGGGTTTCAAAAAAAGTAACTACGGGAGAACGCCTATACACACTCTGCTCGAGTCAAAGTGTCAGGTGAGGTTCCGCGTCACAGGGAAGAGGAAATGGGGAGGTAGAAATCGATTCGGAAGAATAGTTTCGATTTTTTCAAGGAAAGAAAACGAAATGAAAAAGAAACCGACCACCCGCCAACCTACCAGCTCAAGGGTGACCGCACCTGCGGGAAGGCGGGGTGTTCTCCAAAAAGGGGAGACGACCGTGAGAGAGGAAGACCCTCGGGGCGACCAAGTGCCAAATATAAGAACGTCCCTTCGCGTAAGATGACGTATGAGAAAAGGGCGTCATCGGGATCCTGCTGAATACACGTCTAGGTGGGGTCAAGGGAAGTTAAAATGATCGTAGTAACAGGTGTTACTCTCTCATCTGGACCCGGTTCGGCTCGAAGGGGTTCATCGAGTGGAGAGGCGCCTTCAAAGGGAGCGGGGTACGGAAAAGAAAAGAGGGAATCTGAAGGATCGTGAAACGGAAGAAATCCGGCGTCACGTGAGCTCTTCAAGGCGTCTATCATGAAAGGGGGGACCGATTGGAGGAGGGAAAGGTGTTTTGAGATCGGATCGCGGGGGGGACAGTGTGGGGTGCCTACAAACGGCGACGGAGAAAATGGACGTCTCGGCAAAAGTGGTCAGTAAAGGCGTGGTGAGAGGGGTCCCTACGGGAAGAGCCGGAAAACCGAAGGCGTCAAATTTTACCTTAACGTGACCCATGGAGGGAGGGAAACCTTCGGGAGAGGGGGGAATCATTCTCCGGGATGGGGAGGTCAACCGAAGGCAGGGAAAACGAAGATCTCTATCGAGAAGCGACGCCTGGAAAAAAGGAGGGGGGCGCGAAAGAATTCACTTTCAGAGGTTTCCATCTAAATCTCAACACAAGACTGAGAAAAGAAGATATATCCCGGAAAGGGGGACCGGGTAAGGGAAAAAGGAGCACCCTGAAAGGGGGGAGGAGGAATCTGTCTTCTATTCAAGAACGATCGCGAGGACAGGAATGGCCGGAGTCTTTGACAGAAGGAGAGATGCCAGAAAAGAAAGGATATTCCAGAAAGAATGTACATTCTTTCAAGTAAGGGGCTAACCATAGGGACTTCCCGTCTTCTTAGAAAAAGAACGAAAAATTATCGAAGGAGGACTTCCTCGACAGGGTGGAGCTGGTTAGGACCCTCAAAAGAAGTATCAAGAAACGAGGCAAAAGAAGTGTAACAAAGGCATGACCCTTGATTTGCGCTAAAACCGGAGGATAGTTCCGACATAGGAAGGAGGCGCCTTCAGCTCAGGAGGAAGGCTGCAGAAAAAAAACCGTCGCTACGAACCCGAAAAAGGGAAAGAGGAGAAGGGGTATTAAAAGCCTCCGGCAATATCAGGACAGGGCTCTTACCGAAACCAGGCACGACGGTGGAAAAGATCCCTTATGATCTCCCCGAAAAGAATATTAGTAACAACACCGGAAAAAGGGGAGGAATGTTTTCGCAATCTCGGGTCTATCCAGTTCGCGTCGTGGGAACCCGGGGAACAACCACTAAGGAGGTTTCTCCACTAGGATGGAGTTTGGCTCGGTTCTTTGAAATTTGGCGTCTAGTCCACTGAAAAATAACTATTCTAAGGAAACGATGAGGACAGAGAAAATTAATAAAAGGGCAATTTAAGCCTTACCCTACACTCTCGGGGTGGGCGGGGAGAAAAAGATTGGGAGAGGAGACCTCGGCAAGGAAAAGAGGACTGCACTGACCTGTTTCAAGGAAAATCGTGATACCGTCCGAGACTATCTCAGAAGCCTTGTCCTGTGAAAAGAGAGGGCTACGAGGAAGTCCCTGATCTCCTGAAAGCCTACTTTGTCCGAGTTAACTACCCGATCAAAGAGGGGAAAGGGAAAAGGCTAAGAAAACGAGTCGGAGAGGGGAAGATAGGGCCCTCGAGAGGCCAGTATTGCAAACTCAGAGCGTCTGTCCCCGATGACTCAGGGAAAAGGGGGAGAGGGGGTTCAGCGAAAGAAGATCGCCAGGAAGAAAGTAAGGCTTCTTTTCGAGAAGGAGCATAGAGCGATCGAGGCAGGCGACGCCCAGGAGAAAAATACGACATCTACACCGCGATTCTAGGAAGGATGAAGACCCACCTCCTCTACAAGGAGGGCTATGGAGAGAGGCTACCCCCGTCGAGCTTTCACCGCTGCCGCGTCCTACACCGAAGAAAGGGGAGACGACTCCCAACTTCTAGGGCAGAAGTCTATCTCATTTCAAGGGGGGAAGGGGGGGGTTTTCCTGAGAAAGAGGGGGGCCTCGGTGGAAAGGGAGGTCTGATCTCGGGTCGAGGGGAGACACCCGCCCCAGCCAGAGGAGCCTATCTCGCTCAGAGCGGAATTCGCTATCGTGGGGCGCGAATAGAGAGGGTCCTACCAGTCCGAGCGACCTCAGCCTTTCGAAAAAATAAAAAAAGCGATTGCGCGAAAAAAACTACAGAGTATTGGCACAGGAGTACCTCAATTTCGCCCTCGTCTTTCCTCCACGCTAGCGAAGCGATCAAACGGATGATATGAAAAAGGGAGGAGATGGTTCTTCCCGAAGAGAGGTCGAGGAAACAGACGAGGCATTGCCGCGCAGGGACATTCATTATGAAACGTAGGGGAAGTCGTTTTCTTAGGAGCAGTTGATGCCTTCAGGGAAACCAGATCGCTCTTCAAGAGAGACACTATCGAGGATGACCCGGAAAACAGGTCCTATGGAGAAGAAAAAGGCGCTGTTCTTTGATGCCGGGCAGGGGAGAATTAGGAGAAAAGCGATCATACCCTCGGGGGGTGATCCTCTCGAGGGAAAGAAAGCTTTAGGGAACCCAAAACCCGGCCATGCTAATCGACGTCAGGGGAGAAGGGTCTTCTCGTATCCTTTCTGGAAAGCTACCGAGAAAAAAAGGAGCCATGGGGAGGGAGCTCGAAAAGCACGACCAGAATGGGTTTGGCTTTCAAAGACCCTTCTCTAAAAGAGGTTGGAGGGGGTAGATGGTTACTAGGAATAAGGGGTCGATCGCTACTCGGGTATGCGGGTCAGAATCCTCCTACGTGGGGGCTTTTGAGGGAAAAGAGAATTAGGAGCGTCCATCTTTCGAAAAGTCGGTGCCCCTCCGTCATCGTTATTACTGAGAAGGATAGAAAGAGCTTCCAGAAATCAGTAGGAAAGCCCGAGTTTGAATGGTCTTGGAAAGGAGAATCTTCGCATCGGAGAGGTGACTATTACCGAAAGGGGAAGGGGACCTCAATTTAGAGTGGAAAAGGGATCCTTAACCTTAGTAAAGACCTCCAGTCGGGGCCGAGAAGTCTCCAAGCTCAAATGAGCAAGAACTAAAAAGCAACGTTCCCCTCTTGACGATGATGGGGTAGACTCCTATGCTCCCTCAGAAAACCACCTAGAGGTAGGGACTCTATTTCTCGTATAAAACTTGATTCATATCTAGGTCTAATCTATTCTAGGGAGTTGTTATTTGGAAAAGGAAAGATACGAAACAGAAGAAAAAAAAACCGCCCTAGGGACGCATCGGTTGGGCTCAAAGCCGTATTCTTTGTTTGAAGAAGGTTTGGGAGAACCGGGAAGAGAAGCGCAACCCTCTAGGAGAAAACGGAAAATCTCGGTCAAGGGTCGGACGGTATAAAGGAAGGCGTCCTCGGTAGGGCGATCATCAAGGGGGGGGAGAAGGAAAGTATCAAATGCAGGGGGGGGGCGCAGAAAATCCTTATCTTCAGGGGGGCGTCCTAGGGACTGTCGAGGGGAGACTACGGGGGGGGGAATAGGGAGGAGGGTCGCCTTAATCATCGGGGAAAGGCGCCTCAGGAATCGTCGCTGTCGCAGGAAGGATACGTCTTAAAGGGGTCCATAAAGAGGGGGCAAAACCGATCATTCCCTTGGCAAGAGCTGGCCAACCCAGGGAAAGGTTTGTGGGAAAAAGAGTATCGGAAGCGTTGGAGGGGCGACCCAGTCCACAGTTGGAGCTGGCAGGGTCATTTTTTGAGGAACTTAGGGGGGTGAGAGAGAACGACGACTAAGTTCGAGTGCAAAAAAAAGAGAGGCGGGCCAATTTGGCCGTCAAGCCTGGAGAACTTTCTTGAATCGCACTATGAATATGCTCTTGATTGTTCGAAGAGGGCGGAAAGTCTGCGAAGACGAAAAATGGAGAAAAAGCAAACAGTAGGTGCGATCATACGGTGTCTTCAACGTTCGCGAAGGGGGATCTCTACAAGGGGGGAAAAAGAAGGAACACCATCTAGAAAAGAGACACCGAAAAGAAACGCACCCGTGTGAGCCTCGGTCGTCTATCAAGACGATCTCGAAGGGGGACGACAAAGTAAAAGCCATCCCGAGAAGGAGGCCCGATCAGCAGGGGGAGGGGGGGAAAATCCAACAAGATCTGAAAGGAGGTAACTAGTTCACCTTTGGAAGCGCGAGGGAGCCTCTACGGCGGCAGTAGTCTAATCACTTCACTAGAGCGACTGCGAAATGAAGACGACATTGGTAGAGGGAGGGGGAGACCCCCTCAAGGCCATACTGATCCGAAAGCTCCTCACAAGGGAGAGGCGAGAGAGGGGAACCAGGAAGGGAGGGATTGATGGTCGGAAGAAAGGTCCGGATACTTTCTCGGGAGAAGATTCCTCTCAACGTACAGCGCGGGAGAAAAAAAAAGGCGAATCGAGAACAAGGAAGAAACCCGATAACGACGAGCGAGAGTCGAGATCATGAATCAGCGTGAATGCACTACTGAGAGAACAGCAATGACCAGAGAAAAAAAACGTATAAAAGTAGGAAGAAAAAAGAAAGTCACCGGATATTTGCTATCAAAGGTATTTCTCTAGTCCAGAGGCTGAAAAAGGCAATTGAAGAAAAGAAAAAAGAAATACTTAGGGCGCCACTAGTGGGCTAGGTCGTTGCGTGGGGTAGTCTTAGGGGGGGGGAGTCGAGGAAAAATCTAACTATGAGAGGAACGATTCTACTAATCTTATCAATCCATTTAAGGCCAGGGCAAGTGACTACATCTCTAAAAGATCGGGTTTGGAGGGGGGAGCTAGGAAAGAGTCTACCAGAGTCCAGAGATTCATCGTCCACCTTACCTGTTGCCAACTCGTGAAAAGAACTGGCCGAGCCCCGTAGCTCAAGGACATTATCCCAACGAAAGGAGGGACTCTGAGGTAAGGGGGGATCTCATCGTTCAAAAGGAGCCTACGTTCTATTCTAAAAAAAATAAACCTCGCCTCGAGACAAAAGAATCGGAAAAAGAATCGGTATAACTCTCCTTAATCGGGAAATAGTCATCCCGCTCGCAGGGGGAAACCGACCAGGAAACTAGGGGAAAAAAAAGAAGCTCTTGTGCAGCACCGGACTGGAGCCGCATCCTTCAGATTGACTCGCAGTACACCGCCTTCTCGATCGGGAACTATTCCCGAGGGGGGAACAACAGAGAGGCTTTCAGACAAAAAAAATCGACCTCGGGCACGTGCGGGGAGATCGTCCGCTCCCCTGAGGCTTCGAAAAGGTCCGCTCACCTGGGATGAGAAAAGGGAAGCCTGTGAGGAGGGGGGGAAAGGAGGATGTTTGGGAAGGAATGCTTCTCGGCCAAACGGTGAGACGATGTAGATCGGGTAGACTTCTCACCCATCCCGGACCGCCCCGAAAAACAAAAAGGGAACTCAGAGAGGGGTCATCCGACGAAACAATCCGGAACAGTTCAGCTTAAACCTCCAGGGGTACTGATGAGAACGGGGTAGAAAGGAGAGACAAAAAAGAAAGACGACGTTATTGAAGAGGAAAGATATTTACTCTCGTCATCCCTGAGAGAAAAGAGGAGCGCGCTCTAGTCCAAAA
>Ga0179591_1266822_pt1 | contig 11630 bp, 11 predicted proteins | sample CZOMad2_1_08_16f_FD_182891 | JGI IMG/M metagenome (GOLD analysis project Ga0179591, IMG submission 182891) | Vadose zone soil fungal communities from Angelo Coast Range Reserve, California, USA - CZOMad2_1_08_16fungal (PacBio error correction) | ecosystem: Environmental > Terrestrial > Soil >...
TAGCAGGTCAAAAGTGATGCGGGTTTGACTATATGAAAATCAAATAAAACTGTACACTTCAAAACCCGGTCTTTGAGATGCCTTGTAGAGAGGGTATTCCTGTGAGGGGGATTGCGGAACGGGGGGGGGGAAAAGGGAGTGCGCGGAAAATCTAAAAAACCTATTTATTTCACAAGACTCAGATAGCAAAAGAGAAGATCATAACACAAAAAACATATCTTGTAGTGGCTAAGGAATGGTTTTTTCCTAGGGGGGGGGGGATCGCTAAGGGATGTGGGGAGCATCATGGGGAGACTTGGTCAATTGAGAGGTTGATTTGGAGATCTGCTTCTACTCTGAAACTTCAGTGAAGGGTAAAACGCGGTATAGATTGGGGTGAGAGGTCAAAGGGCTAGAAACTATCGCGAACTCGGGCAGCCAAAAGAGGAAATTCACACTTTAGGAAAGGGTTTATTTGATTGGGGGGAGATGCTTCCTCGGCAAGAGGGGGCGTGTCAAATGAGAGAACGAACTGCGGAGACCAGCAGGGAATTTTCATAGAGGGCGAAACACAGAGTCAGTCCATGTACAGGAGTGCGGTTAAAAAGGGAATAAAAGAGCGCCGGGTGATTGCACCTAGATAAAGGGGAGGGAAGCGAAAAAATCCTTTGTGTCGAAATTGCCGCCCATAACCTGGTCAGATCGGGGGGTTTGAAAGCAGTACAAGGCGATTTCCCTCTAGTCCCCATTCTGCCAGAAAAAGGTATGAAAGCGTGAATCTAGATAAAGGGAAAAAGTTCAAAACTATGAAACTGGTTCGTCAAGTTTGTGTGAGTAGGAACAGTGTTTCGGGGAGTAGCGAGGCAAGGCATCCAGGGTAAGGAGTAGGAAGCAGCCATGGGAATTGCGAGATCTGAAGTAAGGAGGACAGACGGGTTAAAATTCGGAATAAGTGGACCAGTAAGGATTTGCCAAAAGCAATGCTTTGCTAGTACACACTGAATAGGTGGATTTCGAAAGCGTATTACGGAACGAGAGGATCCGCCCTGCATCGGCGAGGAGAAGAGAGGGGCTAGGGTGGGAAGAAAAGCTGAAAGGAAGAGAAAAAGGGAGACCCTTGAGAGCAGACCAAACCTCGCAGCTGACGAGTCAATATTACCAACAAACGCCACGGTAGTGTATCTGCAAACGACGTCGGGAGGGCGCTCAATAGAAATACGAGAGAATTCAATAGAAAGAGAGGAAGGACCAACGTGAACGTCGTAGGGAATCGACAAAAGAAAGGGCTCTCAGGTTGGGCTATTGCCTATTAGCCAAGAAGTTCACTCCAGAAAAGAAGTCGACACAACAAACGGAGAAAGATGAGGGTGAATTGGAGAAAAAAGCGAATTTGTAATAAAGAGAGACAAACCCTTAGGAGCCGAATTGACGTTTTCTTTTCCTAGGGAGGCACAGAGGCCGCATGGGCAGGGAAGAAGCACAATCAGGTCATTTCCGTACTAAAAGTAAACTCGTCGCAGTGATAATGAACGACAGAAAAGGAACCGGCGTTTGTTTACAAACATGGTGCTGCAAGGGGGTGGGAGGAGGAGACAAAGGCAAAACTGTGAGATTAAAGGAGGAAAGAAGAAAAAAAATCTACGGGGAAAAGGGGCAAATAACGGCAGGTCGAGCAATCGCTCTTCGGAACCGGAAACCAAAAAGGAGGGCATCCGGAACCGGGTTCATCAGAAAAAAAACAAGGTACGATGCTAGCAATAATCGGAAAGGAAAAAAAATGGCAGAACAGACGCACAACGGATGGAAAAAAGGAATGAGCCTGAAACGGGATCCTTACTCGAAAAAAAAGTACTCACCTAGGTTACTAAACGGGTAGAAAAAAAAGGGGTCGCGTCGGCGGAGATTCCGCTCAAAGGGGGAGGAGGGGGCGAACTCTCAAAACCGAAACGAGCAACAGAAATGGAAGAGGAGGAATCTCGAAAACAAAAAAGAGAAAAAAAGAGGAGAAACCATTGAGTCGGGGCAACTGCGCAAAAGGGGGAGGAAGATTTGAAGGGATCCAAGACGACAGGGCGACGCTAGTTAGCCCAGAAACCGGGAGGCTTCTTCAATCGTGCAAAGGCCGCATGAAGAAAAGACAAACGAAAACAAACGACACCATTGGCCTAAACGTGGGGAAGTCGCAATCACTTTCTCTAAAATGACAGGGATGGGCACTCGGGGACCGAAAAAAAGAAAAAGAAAGACTATTACGCTGTACATTCAAAAGGCGCCGCGAGAGCAGAAAAAAAAAAGGTGGTCGACAGGAAACAGGAGGGGAAACAGTGTAACCCCAAATCCATCAAAATTCGGCGAGCAAGACAGGGGCCAAAGAAGAGAGAACTGTGGGAAGCTTCGCGCTGATTCTTGTCTAGGAAAGATTTACTCCTGTGGCATAATGGGGTCATAGAAGGGTCCTAACAAGCCAAAAAAAAAAACCCTAATGGTCAAATCTCCCGAACACAACCACAAGAACCGGAAACCCATCTCTAAACCTACTAAAAAGAACAGTGTTAAAAAGGGGAAAACGCCGCGCCAGACAACTTGAGGAAAATCTACGCCGCAAGCACGAAAAAATCAAGACATGATCGGAGCGCATCAAAGAAAGAGAGCAGGCGAAATTGAAAGGCAAGATATCGTTGCTCGCCGACCGGCGTCAAATCGTCGTTCAAATCTCAAACACAACAAGGTCGGCGACCACTAAAGGAAGAAAAAAGGGTAGGAAAAAGAGGAAGGGAAGCCTAAGTTGATCTTCGGGGTGGTGGAAGGAATACAAAAAGAGGGAGGCGACTAACGCTTTGATATTGAAGGACAGGTAAGCTTTTTCACTAAAATTAAGGACTTCCAAGATCAGGGGGAATCAAGGAACGTCTTATGCGGTCGTAGAGGGAAGAGGGCGCGACTTGGCCACGGAAAAAAAACGGATAATGGAGGGTAACTGGGGGAGAGATATTTGGTAACCCTTGTCGGGCCCCCACGGGTTATAGTTAAAAAGGGGAGGGTATAGCTCTTAACATAGAAAAAAAGAGTGGGGGGAGACCACAGAGACAGAGAGACATGAAAGAATCAGACGCGATAGAAAAAGGCGGCTCAAATTGGTTTTGGAAATAGGCTGGTTTCGAAAATTTTGGGGGGGGGAGCATCAGGTGGGGCAATTTGTTTCCCCCGGAGGGGAAAAAAGTTAGAGCATAAGAGTCCGGGAGGGACGCTGGCTAAAGGAGCGGAAACCTGGAGAGATGTAAAACGGAGGGGGAATGATGCAAATTTGAACGTCAACGACGGGGGAGAAGGCGGTCGATTAAGAAACATGGATGGGGTTGGGAAGTTTTCGCAGAGGACGACTTAAGGTTGGCAGGTCACTTTAAAACGTTCGGGACAGTGCGGACCACAAGTTAAGCTGGGATGTCAAACGGAGAAGGAGAAGGTGAGGAAAGCAAGACGGACAAGCGCGAAGGGTGCGGCACCGGGAAGAAATCAAGTGGTAAGTGCAAAGGCTAGAAGGAGGGGGTTATCGAGATGCCCATGACCCGAATGGAGAGAGGGGGTAGAATCGTCCTGGGAGGAATTGCAAGGCAGGCACAGCCAAGACTGTCCTAAAAGGGAAGGTAATAGAAAGGATCCCGTCGGGAAGGGGCGGAGGGTGGGGGGCTGGTTCTTCCATCGTAATAAGGTGATTTTGAAGGGAAAAGAGGTCCAGGGCAGATACTCTTCAAGGGGGAGATCCGTTTTGTATGAGGGATGGGAAATCGATATATTGCGATAATTGAGGAAGTGCGATTACATCTCGCGGGGGGGGGGGAGCCAGAGATGAAAACTATCTAATTAGGGGACCCGACTGGGAAGGGGTGGGTCAGGAAAAAAATAAGGGGGATAAAGAACAAGCGATTGGCGCAAAAGGGAAGTGGCACGGACCATCTTAGAGAAAAAGAAAACTTTGCAGCGGAGGAAATCTCCACCAGTTTCTCAATCCGGGGGAACAGCAGCAAAACGGGAAGGAGCCGGGGGCTTGACGAAAAAACCACCCCCAACAAGTCAGTTTCCTTCGGCCTTCTCTCCGCGCCCGATATTAGTACCTAATCCTTAAATGTCCTACCGAAAGCAAAGGCAATGTAAAAATGACCGCTGACAGGGGGAAAAGGAGGGAAAAACAAGAAAAGGTAGGGGCTAATCATTGAATAGTCCCCATTGCATTCAAAGCCGAACACAGATCCTCCAAAAGTCGGAAAGGGACAGAGAGAGTCTTCAGGATTGTACATTTGGGAGAGGCAAAGGGGAACGACCGGACGGGGTGGAAGTCAAAGGAAGGAAAGGGACAATATGCCAGGGGGTTTGATTTCGGGAAGGAATCTAAAAGGGGGAAAATACGCAATAAGGCGAGGTCGGCAGGACTAAAAAACTGAAGCCGGACGCCAACGTGGGAGGGGGGGGGGGACTAACGCTAAGATGGGAGGAGACGCTAGTCGGGCGACTTTGTATAGTAGAGATAAAGGAAGCCAAGAAAATTCTTTCCTGGAAGACCAAAAAAGGGATGAAGCAAAGATAACTCCTCAGCCTAGACATGGAAAGGACAAAAGGGGGCATGCAAAAAGAAAGGACTTGCCGATGGATTCGCGGTCAAGACCCATCGATCCCTCAGAAAAGAAGATCAATAGAACATCAAGTCGTAGACTGGAGCATAAACGATGTCTTAACAACTCGCTACCAAACGACAATAGAAGGACGAAAACAGACAATAGGGGGAGGAAATAAAATCGAAATGTTCGAAATTATGCGGCGGCATCGATTCCGCGACATCAACCTTTTGGGAAACATGGACGACGCGCCGAAGGTATAGGAAGTCCGAATCGGGCTCCCATGGGAAGGTCGGAATAAGGACCTAGTCAGGCACTCACTTTAGCTATACACGAGTTCACTAACCACAGGCCGCGATAGTGAATTAGGAGACTAAATACGGAAGGGACGACAGTTTGACATCACAAGGGAGGAGAAGTGAAATTCTAATACGTCACGGTTCAATTTCAGCTAACAAGAAACTTCACCTTGAAACGATGAGCACTAAATCCCACCCACTAACATAAAAACAGGGGGCACTCAAAGATGACGGGAAACCGTGAAGAAAACGATCAGGTGAGGGGGGAACTTAATTTCCTAAATTGAGGGACAAGAATCACTGCAATGCTACAGGAAAGAAAAAAAATTCTGGGTACCTAAGAACCAAATACGACACTGGTCGAAGGGAAAGAGGAAAAAAAAGGAGAACTCTTGATGAGCAGCAACACCAACCGACAAACCATCCATAGCAAAGTTTTGGCCCCGCGGAGGAGGTTCTCTTAAAAGAGGCACGATGGGGGCTACAAAATTTTCTTGCGTTTGGTTAAGGGGAGGAGAACGAAAAAAAGCATTCACCCCAGCCAAAGGGGAAAATCAAGCTCGAAAAAGCCTATCAAACTAAATATGTTGAAAGTGTAAAAGTAGACCGCAAACCACCTTAGCAAAAGAAATCAACGTAAATGAGGGCCTAACGGAAAAAAAAAAAAAAGAACGAGGGAGGACGCAAGCAAAGAAGGCTCTTCAGGGTACAACGCATGGGACTGCAATATCCATATTGAGAGGCATAACCGACACTTCCAAGTCGGAAAAAAAAAAGAAAGATCAAAACCAAACTATCACGGCGAGCAATAGCTCAACACAAAAAGAGGGAGAGATCATTTGGGTCAGCTAGGGGGAGAAGGAGGGTGAGGGGGGAGGTGTAAGGGGAACAACATAGATTTGTATATTTCCTCTAGAGAGCCTTTAGAAAAGAGAGCAGAAGATTTCGACTACGATCAAGGGTGAATGATGGGAGGGAGGAACGGTCAATGGGCGGCGCGGGACTTGTAAACTCAAACAAAGGGTGGGAAGAGGGGACGGGTTGAGGATTTGTATTCATCATTTATATTTGCAAACAGATTACTTGGGTGAGGGGGGGAATGGTCTAAATAGAGAGGGGAAACGTATAAAAACGAAACTATAAAGATCAATACTCTTGGAAAATAACAGATCTGTTCTTATACATGATGGTTATTAGGGCCTCGACTTGGTTGGGGAAAAACTAAAAGAAGGGGAAAGGTGGATTCCTCATGGGGGGCCACCGGGGGGGGAAGTTACAAGGTTAGGATAAGAGCTGGAGGAAAAAAAAAAAAAACGGAGGAAGCTCAGTAGTTTTCGTCACTATGAAAATAAGAATTCCAGAACAGGAGGCAGGGTAGTAAATGGCAAGATCGATAGGGGAACACAGGGTATGTAGGGGTGGGTGGGAGGTTAGTCGCTCAGGGCCGGTGACATGTATTGACAGCACTTATTGGAAAAAAAACACGAAGTTGAAAGAGAGGGGGATTAAATTCGCCGTTCTCCATGTGGAAAGGGGGGGGAATCGCGGAAAAAGGAGAGAAGATCCGGTGGGAGGTGCACCGGAAGAGAAATGGGTAGTGGAAGAGGGTAAGTGTGAGAAGAAAGACCCATGAATTCCATGGGGATATGAAAGAAGAGGGAGAGGAGTCCCAGAGGAGGGGGAAAACATTCTGCCGAAAAAGGGATTGAGCGGGGATAAAATGACAATTTTGGCTAAAATCAGATTTTACGTAAAGCGGAAATGAGGGGGGTTCAGGATTAGGTATTCTCTGCAGGAGCAGCGAGAGGGGGGCGAATACAGAGCGACGGGGTATTGGCGAGAATTCATAAATAAAAGAGGAAATAGCCGGTCCGTCTTAGATGAAAAGAGCACCATAGGGGCCCTACGGGGGAACGTTGTCGTCATCGGTGATAGAGAGGGGGGGAGACGATCGAGCGCCGGAGGACGACGGAGCGTCTTCGTATGAAACGGGGGATGAAGCTAACCACAATGTCAAAACGCGAAGCAACCGGAGCAGACCTTCAGTCGTGAGGAAACAAAAAAGCACCGGCTTTGGGGCGTCAAATGTAGCTACGCCTCGTCAAAATGCGCAAGAGAGGGGGGGGGGGAAAAAAAAGAGGCAGAAAGAAGGCGGAAGCCCGTGACTCGGAGGAAAGCGACAATGGCTCTCATGGGGGTGGAATCATGAACATTTGCCCCATGCGCTTCAGAAACAAGACGAAAGTCAATCAGAAAACAGGGGAGGGAAGGGGAGTGAGATGAGGAAGAGGGGTGACGAAATTCTCATGGGTGTAGGGAGAGACAAACAATGAGAGCACACGAATGGTAAATGTTGCTGGGAAGAAGTCCACGGAGGACCGCCTTTGAGGGACTTTAATTATCTCTCAAAAGGATTAAAGTAAGAAGACATTAGCGGAGAAAGGAAATCCGAAAAAGAAAAAAAAAAAGGTGCGTGGGGGAAACGATACATTTCTGCGCTCTAAAAGTCACGTGCGACAGCTTTATATGTCAAAGAAAGATCACACATAAAAAGAAGAAGCGCATCAGAAAGATTCAGACCTCCTATCCTTTCTATCATGAGCTGGAGCGAGAAACTAATCAGAAATTCCATTCGGCAAATACTTGAAGGACAGATATTTAATAATTCGGCGCAAACCGGAGAGTACCGCAGAAGGAAATTATAATGGGAATCAAAAAGGGGAGAGTACGTACGACTACAACGGAGGCTGCCAGGAAGAGGTACCTTCCAGATCCACGGACTCAGAATAATAAAAAGGAATTCCGGGAGAAAACAATTGAGTTAGTCATAAGGAGGAGAAAAAAAACCCAATCCTCCCTTTTTCTACAATGGGGGGGGAAGGGAGCCCGGGAAAAGCGCGCAGCAATGGATATCTTGGCCTGAAATAACGGTAACAATGACCGGTCGCCTGTCACTAAAACTGGAGTCCGTTAAAGGAAAACGGCTCGGCGATTTGTACGACTACTCGGAGGAGGGGGAAAAGGGGGACACACATCAGGGAGGGGAGCAAGGTAAAAGATACATCAAAGTTCTCAATGGACATAAAACCTGAAAAGCAATAAAAACCACTAAAGACCAGGGGAAAAAAAAGGAACATACTGGAAAGCAATTGCAAAACGGGCGTCTCTCATGAGATGACGCGGGGAAAGAAAACAATCTCAAGAGAAAGGCGATTAACAAGGACCAATCGGAGAAGCTGGAATCTCCAAATCACCGAAAGAGTGAACGTGAGGCGTACGCCATAAAAAAAAAAGGTCTGGAGGGAGAGCAACCAAGCCAAGTATGCCAAATCCTATCATAGAGCGTGTTGGAAGAGGGAAAGCTTTAAGATACAGGGGAGAGACTGTAAAAATAACTGTGTCAATCCAGAGTTTAGTTGCGTCAGGTTCCGCGAAATCCAGGAAAAACCCGAATTGAAAGAATCTCCCGACGTAAGATCAAAGAGAGAGGGAAACAGGACCTCAAAAAAAATCCGTGTGGTGGGATACAAAGACGAGCAAAGGAAACGCGAAATAGAAAGAAGACCGAAAAAAAACACATTTCACGACATGACTTAGGACACAATCAGTGCTAGGCGAAAGAAGGGGTCACTAGCAAAGCTATCGTGCATACGAAGAAAAAGAAACGTCGATCATATCACCCCACGACAGACACCTTCGAGTCAGGGATAGCCAACACCAAACGGGAGAAGAGAAAAAGATAGATATAGTGACATGAAGGAAAGTGCGGGTTGGGAGTATTGAGTACGAAAAATATATTATGTTAGGCGCGAAAGATAGAGGGGAGGAAGGGAAGACCCAATGGGGGGGGGTCGATAAAAGGGACTTTCGTGAAAGGGTAATAACAGTTTAAGGTAATGATTCGTGCGATGTGTAACGTTGAAGAGATTGGGGGGAGGGGGCGCGACTATAGGGGTCATGTAACAACCACTGTGGAGTAAGGGAAGGGGGTAGATGAAGGGTTTGTTCCAGGGAGGTGATTAACAAACCATTCGGGTTTTAAAACGGTGCTGACTCTGGACGGGTCGAAGAAAAACCATAAGTTAAGAAACATCTGAAGAAGAGAAGGGAGAGAAGATCAGAGACTAGGAAAAAGGCTTTCTTAACTCCACTTAGGGGGGGAGGAAAGAGTGGGGAAACAGGAAAAGAAGATGGGGGGGGATCAAACAAGTAAGCCCTTTGTTTGTTCGCGACAATTTAGAGGGGAAGAAATTCTGCCTCGTAGAGAAATGTAAGCGTCAAGCACGGGGAATATGTTTGGGTCGGGCAAGGAAGGAAAAAAGGGGGGTATCGGGTCGAAAAACTGCGAGGAGAAAATACTAATTGAATCGGGTTGAGGGCCACATTTTGGATGGGGGGGGGAGTATCGTCTGGGGGTCAGTCAGACCGGAGGGGCAATTGAAGCGCAAGTTGATTGAATTGCCGACCAGAATGCTTTCTATGTATGTGACATTCGTAGAAAACTGGAGGGGCCAGGGAGACAAATAGAAGAGGGGAGGAGGGCCCCGAAAAGGGGGGGCACCAACAAGGTCCCACCCATTGTTCTCGAGATTTCAACCCGGGGGAAATTCTGGTAAAGAGAGGTTGAAGCTGCAGCTTTCCTTCAGGGGGATCGCCAGAGCCGGGAAATCATCTGAAAGGCAGGAACTTGCGACCAATCTTTGCAGGGGAAGTGGGAGGGTAGAGTAAGTATAGAAAAAGGGAGGCCCAGGTAGAAGGAGGGGCCGGGGCAAAAGCCTTTAAGCTTAAGGGAAAAAACAAAAAAAAAAAGGGGATGGGAGGAAATGAAAAGGAGGGAAGGGAAGAGACGTTGCGCAGCCGTTAAGAAATCGTCCAGTAGATGACCCAGGGGGACCTTTTCGGTAAAGACGGGGGAATGGATCGCAATTGCTCGAAAGGGAGAGGGGGGGTGAAGGAAGATGGGCCCGAACGGTCGGGCTATGCGTGATCATCTTCTGAAAAACACCGTGGCCCGACGTGAAAGCGAAAAGCTAAGCCTTCGGGAGGGAGTAGTACCAACAAAAACACCCAAGAAAACTGACAGGCGTAGCTATCAAGGTCGCCTCGTCCAAATGCCTCCTAAGGCTGGGTATAAGGAAAAAAGATACATCCGAAAAGTGGAAGCTAGTAAAGGGAGGAACTTGAAAAAGAAGGAGACGCGGTTACTAAAGAAAGTGCCGATTAAAATAAGAGCTTAGCGGATCCCCCGCCGCATCATCTCAACAAACAAAAAACAAAAGGGGAAAGAAAAGTGCGGCATTTGAAAGCACCTGGGAGAGAATGAAAAGAAGAAAAATGAAGAACTAATGAATTGTCCTATGTGGAAAAAAAGGGAACAAAGTGCTTACACAGGCATTCAGGGAGGATTAAAAAAGATCAAAATTGGAGGAACAAAGAACTCGGCCGGACGATGCGACTAGGAAGCCGGGGGAGAAAAGAAGCTATTGGAAAATAAAGACGCGAGGGCTCCGGGTTGGGGTGAAACGTGCAAAGGTGGTACCTGGTGGAGATGACAGACCTATAAAAGGAAAAAAACGACTGTCCTCAAATAAAAAAGCGTGCGGGGCACGTTCCGAACTAATAGGTTCGTCGAGAGGGAGAAGAAAAGTATGGAGGTAATAAAAGTCCATCTTAAACATCTGTCCGATTTATTCATCAGAAGGAGCAAAAAAATTCTCTTTCAAATCGCTCAAAAGAATCCGAAGAAATTTCCTTACTCCTACAACAAATTGCAACAGAGGGAGTCGGAAAGGAAGGAGCAGAATAAAAAGAAAAAATTATCGAGGTACGAAAATGAAGCAGGGCAAAGGGGACAATTGGTCTAGAGGAAGATAAATCCAAGTCAATTCATTTTCAACTCCAGGAAAAAAGGAAAAGCGTCCTAACGGGGGGGTCAAAAGACATGTATGAATGGGGAAAATCTTAAATAATCTTAGCGCTACACGTTATCTTCGGGACTCCCACCCAGGCGCGGGGCTAGGTAAGGCGATACTTCACGAAGGAAAGGGGAAAAAAGGGGGTAAAGTTAAGAGGATAGAAAACTTCGCTGGGGAGGGGAACTCATTCATTAGGATGACAAAATTAAATTTCACAAAAAACCTCCACAATCCAAAAAAAAACATCACCAGGAAAATGAAGGAAAGTGTACTTATAGAGACAGGCCTTTCAGCTAAATGAATAGAGAGCAGGGGACCACATAGGACACTCGATACCTTAAAAAAACAAGTCCGGAAGAGGCAGACCAAAAAGAAATGTCTACTGAAACAGCAGTCAAAGGAGAAACAAAACCAGCTCAAGAACAGACGAGGCCAAACCCAGCCAGGAGACGACGAGATTTTTGCACGCGTCTGGAAATTCTTTCTCTCGGGCTCCTCGGTGAAAGACTGAAGCGGCGGGGGGTAAGGAGTCTTTTTTCCAGAACCCGAAGGGCGAAATCTTCCCCAACCGGAATACAAAGACAGAATAAACGAATTTTCCGGGGAAAGTTAACAGTAGAGGAACAGAAACCAGACATCCTACGAACCAGACCACAAGAAGAAAAAGGAAGTTCCCTACCTGAAGGCAGACATCACCCCCCACCAGAGCGATGCTCGTACGACACCGTCATGGGCAGAGGGAAATGCGATCGGGAGGGATAGCCTCACCGAAACTTAAGACTCGTACTCAAAATCTAAAAACAAAAAAAAAATAGGTTCAACCTTTA
>Ga0179591_1338244_pt1 | contig 11630 bp, 11 predicted proteins | sample CZOMad2_1_08_16f_FD_182891 | JGI IMG/M metagenome (GOLD analysis project Ga0179591, IMG submission 182891) | Vadose zone soil fungal communities from Angelo Coast Range Reserve, California, USA - CZOMad2_1_08_16fungal (PacBio error correction) | ecosystem: Environmental > Terrestrial > Soil >...
ACGCACGGAGACTGCGGTACTTCGGGTTCCCACTGTCTCGCTGGCGCGAGCCTGGCCTACTACCCTGCAAGAAATCTGGGAACTCTGGAAGGTGGAAGATTATAAAAAGGGATAAAAGGAATGCGGCTCGAAAAATATTGAGAGAGGAAAGGAAGGGAGGGAGAGGGAGGGGAAAATGATGCAAAAGAAGATCTAGGACTTGTCACGCTCTCTGTAACTGCTTCGGGGAGCCTGGAGGAATCGAACGCCATAGGTATGAGACTTATCAATTCCTGATAGTTACGAATGAAGGGTGGGGCTGTTTTTCTTTGGGCGAGAAAATAAAAGATCAAGGAATCTGGCTAGGTAAATCGGATTCCTGGTTTCAGGGGGTAATCTTAGGCCAGAAAGAGACCCCTTGCTAATTCAGGTCTGATATGGAAACACAAAAAAAATGGATCCCTAGGGGGGGGCTAAGGGGGGGGGGGGGGGGGGGTGGGGGGGGGGGGGGGGGGGGGGGGGGGGGGGGGGGGGGGGGGGGGGGGGGGGTGGGGGGGGGGGGGGGGGGGGTGGGGGGGTGGGGGGGTGTTGGGTTGGGGGGGGGAAGGGGGGGGGGGGTGGTGGGTTGGGGGGGGGGGGTTGGGGGGGGGGGGGGGGGGGTGGTTTGGGGGGTGTGGGGGGGGGGGGGGTGGTGTGGGGGGGGGGGGGTGTGTAGTGTTGGGGGTTGGGGGGGGGGGGGGGGGGGGGGGTGGGGGTGTGGGAGGGGGGGGGGGGGGGGGGGGGGGATGGGGGGTTGTGGGTGGTGGGGGGGGGGGGTGGGGGGTGGGGAGGGGGGTGGGGGGGGGGGGGGGGGGGGGGGGGGGGGGGTGTGGGTAGACGGGAAGGGGTGGGGGGGGAAGGGGGGGGGTGGTGGGGATGGAGGGGGGGAGGAAAAAGGACAAGGGGGCCTGGTCGGCGTCTACCAAGATATTCTTTTTTTAAAGGGGGGACTTTCTGGAATAGATCTCACTCAAATGGGTCACATCGCGCATGTCGTCCGCGGGCGGGAAAAGGGGAGACGCCGGAAAATGAGATATAGAGACTCCAACCGGGGGGGGGAAGGAATCAATGGAAAGGGTCTTGATGTGCGGCGTCTCTTCGAAGTAATCAGATGGTTGGTGGGAGAGGTAGGGTACCGAAAAAAGAAAATTCATCACCTAACACAGGTGAAATAGAAAGGGGATCAGGGAAAAGAACCTAACGACTCCCGAAAGAAGAAAAAAACCAATCCCTATAATGGGGGGAATTCTTTGGGGAGGGAAGAAAAAAAAAGACGTAGGCTAACCGTAGCACTTATGCGGAAAAAAAAGGGTTTGGCGCGGTCCGAGAGGATCACTTTGGATCGAAAGAAGCCTAAGGAGAGATCGATGAAGCACATTTGGATAGGCGGTCGGATAGGTAAGAGGGAGCGGATCCGAAAAGAACGAGGTAAAAGAAAGCCGGCGGGAGGACCGTCAAGTGCCTCGCCCTCAGGGTGTCAACAAATACTCAAACATGCATGTTCTCAAGGATGGATTGATCAAGAGGAAAGTTTAGGGGAAATCTGGGGAAAAGTTACGATTCTAGTGCGCGTTTTTTTATTCTCATACAAATGGCAAATACGGTGCACAAAACACAACAACTATCTGACGTGGTCGTAATAAAAACTATGGTCGTCCCTGTTAGGGAAGGGGGGCACGCGCGAGAACCAACAGCAGGGAAAGGAGGACCATTAATCCTTTAAAAGGGCTGCCAACAAAAAGGGATCATGAAACTCACCGCAGATCAGAAGGACCGTTATCGCAAAAAAAATAGAAAAGGCCGGGCTAAACGGTTATCGCGGGAGGCAAAGCCGGACAGACTTCTCGGAATTGACTTATGGAAATAGTCGGAAAATAGAGAGGAGAGAAAACGGAGGGGATCTGTTGGCCTCCTTGATCGTTGGCTATCAAAAAAGGAGACCTCGTGTTAGTCTAAAGGGAGAAACGGGAAGGGGGAGAATCTAGGGACATCCCAAGCTAGATCATGTCTTGCTTATAACGGCCATCAGGAAAAGAGGGGGTCTGCCAAGAACCAAAAGAGCCGAACCCAGTCCACCTGGGGGAAAAAAGGTCTTGGGCTTTTGGGGGGTGTCATTTCTCCCGTAACAGCTAAAAAAGCTCTCGGGCTGTTCTGGGGGAAGACACGAGGAAAGGCAAACAGGGAACGCGGGAGTGCCAGAAAGGGTCGGGCGTTTTCCTGGGTATTGGAGAAAAGGTTGGGAAAGTCGGAGTATATGCTGAACTAACCGGGGTAGAAGAGAGGAAGGCGGAAGAGGTCAGAGATTGATGGGGAACAGTTTAGAACCGAGAGTGAAAGTGGGGTTCTTATCGGGGGGGTGAATGCAACAGATACCTGGGGGGAGGAGGGGGGGCTGAGTAGGGGCCGGGGGGGGGGGGTCGGGCGGGAAGCTAGGCTGGGGCTTGGAGACTTCAACGGGGGCGACGAACTCGGCTTAGGTGGAAATTCAAAAAAAAAATAACTATAACCTGAGGGGTTCGTAGTGAAACAAATGGCTCTTAATGGGACGGGGAATGCTTTTAAGCGGGACGGGGACAGAATGATTTTCATCTAACTTTAACTTGCCAAAGAGGGAAAGAGGCATGCTCTGAAAAACGTAATAATATAGAAGGGAGGAAGCAAGACCGGCGCTCCTATCAGTCAGACGGAGGTATCAATGATCATTGCACAAATCATACACTCTTCAAAATTCGCTGTTGAGCGTTATTTGAAAAGAAGGGGGGAAGACGTAGTTCATTCTACCTAGGGTAAGGTGGGACGGGTGGCGAAGAAATCCTATAAAACTCGGTCATCAAACCCCACACAAAACACAAAAAAAAAAAAACCTCAAAAACAACAAAACGCTTTCGGAGACGGAAAAACCTAAAAGGGGACTCATAGTCTTCATTAAAGCAATCTCAAAAGAGCCCCCGCTTCCTCGGCCAAGCAAGCCGGGAAAGAAGGTCGTTTCTGAAATCTGACTGTTTCGTCTAATTGGTCTCGACGTCGTGTCCTGTAGAAAACGAACGCTCTGTCTTGGTGGGGTAACTTTCGGATTCTATAGTGGGGAGGGAGTACGCCTTCGAGCTCATTTTGCTGGACTTGCGCATTATGAAGCGAAGGCAAGCGGCCGCATCAAGAGAGAGCTCCTCGACCGATTGAAAAGGGGGGCAGATCACGGTGTTGAGAAGAGCTGACGAGGTTTCGGGAAAAGTTAGGATTGAAGTTAGCTGGACATTCTACCATCTCTATGAGGATGCGAGACAATCCCGCTTATGCCAGCTCGCTCCAGATCTCGATCGCGGAAACGGAACATCCAAGCCAAAAAAGGGAAACGTTTATTGGTGTCATTCAGTCGGAAAAATATCTTTTCCGCTTTGTACTGGGAGGGAGTGCGAAAAAATCCTTTCGAGCGGGGTAAAGGCGGTGAAAAAAAACCGTGGAAAGGGGGGGTGTAGGGAGACGGTAAAGCTGGGACCTCCGTAGCAACGGGAAGGGCGGAAACTGAAAAAATGCTCTCAAACAACTAAAACCGAGAAAGAGAACACGATTCTGGGAGCTCTCTTCGAAAACTCCATCAAGGACATATCGGGCGGGTCAGGAGGGGGGAAGGGATGTAGGGTGCAGTAGATGAATCGGGAGTACCCATGCGAGATTCATCTGTCTCAACGCTGTTAAGGGGGCATAGGGAAATCTTGGGGGCGAAAAGGAGGGAAAAGTTATGAGGAGGGAACAGGCCCTTCGCGTGTGCTGCACTCACTGCGGAGACAAGGGGGAGACTTAGGAAAGAGAACGATAGCCTTCCGAGTTACTTATTTGGGGGGGGTAGAAAAGAGGTGGACCGTGCCTACGTTAAGAATAAAAAGGGAAGGCGACTTCCCAGCCTGATTGGAACTATGCTATCCTTGGAGAGCAATCTGCTGAATCAAGGATTCACAACGGGGGGTATATTGAGAGGGTCGCAAAGGATGTGGCCTAAAGAAAACTAGGACTGGGGGGGGGGGGGGGGGGGGGGGGGGGGGGGGGGGGTGGCGGGGGGGGGGGGGGGGGGGGGGGGGGGGGGTTGTGGGTGGGGGGGGTGGGGGGGGGGGGGTATGGTGGGGGGGGGGGGTGGTGGGGTGGTGTGGTGTGTGGGGGTGGGGGGGGTTGTGGGTGTGTTCTGGGGGAGGGAGGGTGCTCCTCCAAAACTTTAAGACTTGAAGAAAGACAAGAAGTCAAAGGGTTTTCTCGTATGAGTAGACTTATTCTTTCTCTTAAGAAGGCAGTGGGATTCGGAACGGGAAAAAACAATACGATCTGGGACGATTCGCTTGGGTAAAGGAGGGGAAAAAACAGGTAAGACTAACTGTTACCCATTCAAAGAGAAAGAAAAAAAAAAGGAGAGGTGTGACTGGAGGGTCGACATTTGTTAGCGATAACTTCAGAAGGGAAAATCATTCAGGGAGGGTCCTTATAGTCGATATGGGGTTGATCCTGGTTGGTTTCTTCGATGAAAGAAGTTTTAATCCATTTTGGGGGGGGGGGGGGGTGGGGGGGGTGCATTGGACAATCTTCTTCACATTCTACTTCGCACGCTGGTGAATTGGTGGGTGGGGGGGGGGGGGGGGGGGGGGTGGGGGGGGGGGGGTGGTGGTTTGGGGCAACAGAATTTCTTAAAGGGTTAGACCCTAGAATTTCAATCAGTTTCAATAACAGGTAGAGGAGACCTTCGCGAAAAACTCATCATTATCCATTTTGAGGATGGTGGGTTCAGGGTCCTGACGCCAAGGAAGGATGTGCTTTGGAGAGAGCGGGGAATAATGTTTTGCATCTACCATAAAGGGGGGGGAGAGTCCCGTACTACCAAAGGATCAAATGGATCTAAGGCGGAGGGAGACGTCGGAGCAAAACCCGTCGAAAACAGGGAAACTCGCGGATCAGGCGGGATGTTGCATAAATTTAGAAGCGAGTATGAGAAGAGAAGGGAAGAGGAGGGGGTGGGGCTGCTAACGGGCTCCGACTGAGGAAAGGCAAAAAATATTCGTGGTGTTCAAGAAACAGAGGGGGGGGGCCAGGACAGAGAAAAAAGGAGAAAGGAGAAAAAATTGCATCTGACCTCTCGTAAACCTGGAAAAGCTACCCCGAGGGTAGAAAAGCTTTTCTTGAGAGCGTGGTGGGGTGGGGAGGAAAAGAGAGGGTTAGACTTGATCACTCTGGAAAGGGACCCAGGTTGGGATAGCCAGGGGGTAAGGATTTCTCTGGCAAATAAAATCTATACGTTCGGCCAAATTCTTATGAAAAAAAATTCTCTACTTCCAAAAAGAAGGACCGGGTGCAGGTAAACGCCGGAAAAAGAGTTAAACTGTGCACTGGGTGGTTCGCAAGGGTTCTGCTGGGGGGGAAAAAAAAAAAGGTTTTGCGTCACGGATGAGAAGAGGAGTGAGAGCGTAGATTAACTCTATCTGCTATGAGGACGGGCTAGAGTGAAAAAAAAAACTTGTCTCTTCCGGGTAGGTCAGTATTTGCGGGAAGAGAAGGCACCTTCCTTATCCCTTACGACGGAGAAGCAAAAAAAGGTTCGGTGTGGTTAATTGGAAGAATGAAAAGTGTCTCTTAATAGCGGAAAAAAAGAAAAAACCGAAGTCTTCATGGAGTTCTACAGGGCGCGGCGAGAAGGAACGCTGTGGTTGCACTGACTGAAAAAAACACGAAAAGGTGCCCGAAGGGGGAGATGGTAATCTGCTATAGCTAGCAAAAAAGAATAGACACGGTCTGATTCGGCGAGGTGGGACAGCTTTTTCAAAGCGCTAACGACTAAGCTATTGCTGTCTTCCAACCAAAAACAACCCTGCTACGAATTCGCACTACAAGTGCTGGCTCAGACTGAACTTCTGATGGAGGAATCGAGGAAAAAGGTATTCACGAGAGAAGGGCAGGGAATAGAGAGAATTACTTTAAGTAATGCCAAGGCCAATGGGGGGTCTCTTGTTATTGCTGATGTTTACGCGGGGGGGGAATAGTAGGAGGGACTAATCATTTCTTGGAGTCTTAGCTTCTGTAATCTTTCAGACTGCAGTTGGGGAGTATGATAGGGTACTTCTTTTGTAGAAACTTGGTATAATGTTTGAGTAATAAAAGGGGATTAGAAGGAATCCGTCAAGACGATTAGTCTCTTCAACTTAGTGCCAAAAGGTGTTTCGGAGAGGAACAACCTCGCTCGCCTTTTTGCTTAGGGGGGGGGGACATGGGGGGAAGAGAGGAAACTACTGGTAAGGAAAGAAGGGCTTCTGTTCTAAGAAGGAATTCTAGTCTTAGCTATTTCTTTTTAATGATTTGCATGTCTAACCGCGTAGAAAGGGGGGCATCGTCTCTCTAACCTGGGGGAAGGTTTGGGCGCAGGGGGGGTCGGACTGAAGTGGACATCTTCTACAATTAGACGAAAAAAAAGAAAAGAGGGAAAGACCGCGTATAGTTTCTGTTTAGGTTCCTTGCGAGAATGTACACGAGTCGAGCCGAGAAATTGGGAACTACTCTTGTTCGACAGGGAAGGGAGAGACTGTGCCATACTTATGACAAACAATTCGTGGAGGGGGGGAAAAAAAAGAATGATCTCAAGAAAGGGAGAGGCGAGAGAGGAAAAGGAAATGTTCTCTAGCACGATCCTGGAAACGAAACGCGGACTGTACATTGCGCAAAAAGTTGAAATTGGGGTTGTAAGGACAGGCAAGAAAAAAAAAGCCATTCTCGTAGGAGGGAACGCTTTGAAACAGAGGGGAGAAAGACTCTCGAGGGTGGTGGGAAGCATCATTGGACAAAAAAAACACCACAAAGGGGAGAGACCTTAGCTCGAATTACATATTTCTGGGTGGGTATTGATGGGAAAGGGGCGTCGGAGACTCAAATCTCTAGAATACTAAAAAAAAGGGGGGGAAGAGGAGGGAAAAAGAGAGAGGGGAGGATCCTCCTAACCCCTGCCTCGGGTTGGCTCCCAAAATGCCTTATTAATACTTTTCCCGGAATATAACGGTACAATGGGTTGGCACGTAGGCAGCGGGGTGAAAACGTTCTCTCGGATGCGGGGAAAGGGGGGGGAACTAAACGGGGAAGAGGAGGAATGAGAGAGAAACCCTTTTAATGGGGGCGGCTACTAAGGGTCGACGCGGGAGCACCGTCCGAAGACGCGTGCGCACTCTTCCTTGGAAATTTGGGAAAGAAAAAGCTTTCGGAAAGGAGTTCCAACAGATTTGATCCCATCTCCTAACTCTTGCCCGAGGGACTCCGTCTGTGAGGCGCGAGGGGAGTAAGGAAAGGAGTAGCACTTTAACTCGCTCGGGAGGAAGTATAAGCAGGGAGCAACCCAAGAAGCAGCGTCCAAGGAATTGGGGCGTCTCTTATCAGCATATGCGTCTCCGGGCACGGTAGACGGACAAAAAAAAAAGGGAAAAGGGGAGGGGAGGAGGGGAAGGAAGAGGCGATCGGCTGCTCATTCGCACCAGGCACGAGAATTGAAGGAAGAGTGGACAAAAGAGTATCTCGCTCTTCTCACCAGAAGTGAGAAAAAAAAAAAAGCGCTATGTTTGGAAAGCGCGCGGGGGGGAAAAAAAGAGGGGGGGAGGGGGAGGAAATTGGGACGGCGTATCCGGCGGCAGGTTCATCCCTCTTCTAGATCAAATAGTAAGGGAAATTCGGTCGATCTCTCTCGGGAAAAAGGCAAAAAGATCAAAAATGAGGTATGAATCCTGCTCTCGAGGAATAAGAGAATGTCTAGAGGTCATTCCTTCCCCGAAAAATGGCGATTGGGCTGCTGGGACTGAGCCGCCAATCCAACGGAGGTTCATCCGCTGGAAATAGTTCACTCGAACGCTCATCTCTTAGAAGGAAAAAAGGCAAGAGAGCGATCCACAAGGGCAGGCGTGGGTAAAGAGATGCAGCCATCTTGCCAAAGGAAAATGGCTACTTAAAAGGGGGACAAAATCTTAGAAAAAAAGCGCCGGGAGGGACATGTCGGAAATTTAGTCTTCGTTAAACGCAGGGAACAAGCGACCACGCAGGCTGGAGGGAATGAAGTAAAGGGGGGTCATATGGTTTGGGGGAGAGGAAGCCAGCTTTAGAGGGGGTAGGCCGAGAACGTGTCTTTCAAGCCTAATAATCATGCGTTTGCCTCTTAATCTGGCACCTGCAGGAAGTAAGGAACACTTCAACGCCAATACGAAAAAGAGGCTGGGGGGTGTCAAAAGGATCACCCTTCTAACTAGGGCTATTAACGCCTGGTCACCAGACTTTAATCATCACATAACTTAAAAATCATATGACGAGAAAGAAAAAATCAGGAAGTCAGCGAAAAAAAAGGAGCCTTATCGATTCAGCCAGAAGGGGACCCTAAGAAAAAATGCGTGAAGTCTCGACAGGCTGAAAAAAGGGGGTTCGGGAGGATAGTTTAATCGTCGCGCTCTTTACTATGAGGTGTAGGCAGGTATAGTCTTAAAAAGAAAAAAAAGGGTTATTCAGCAAAAGGTCCTAAACGGATGAGAAGTGAGGAGGAAAAACTGATTAGAACTCCGCCAAGAGACTCATCAGGACAGATGGGTGTGAAAAAAACTTGTCTGGAGGGGGGGAGTCTGGGGGCTCCAAAGGGGAGCCTGGTCGTCGTCGTGGGCATTTTAGGAGGAGCGGCAGGGGTTGACGATGCTCTACCAAGCGGGTTAGTGTTTCTTGGCACGACGCATTTTCGTTGCAAACTAGGGGTATATTTTGATCGTCTCTCGGAAGGAGAAGGATCTAAAAAGAAAGAGCAAACATAGGACGTTTCAAAGCGCGCGTCGCGTGGAGGTTTGGTGCATACTAGCAAAGTTTGAGGAGCTAGGGTTTGGAGCACCGGGGGGAGGTCGGAAAGACTCGTCCAAATAGCTACGTAGGGAAAACGAGCTCCAAAGGAGGAAAGAAGCTGATATTTTCGAAGGAGGGAGAGGCGGGCGGAGGAAATCAACAGAAAAACTGTCGACGCGAAAATGTCCGCGTGGGGAGGCTTACGCGGTTAGATGAAGGGAACTTTCCGTGACAAGTGGGGGCTAAAAATGTGTTTGGGCCGGGGCGACGAAAACTCAAAGGGCAAGGGGGAGCGATTCCTTTGGGGCTGCAGCCTTAGGTCATCGGCGAGCCTCAACCGAAAGGGAAAATCGATCTCGAGGAGACGGGGGGGAATTTAAACAGCACAGGGCGGAAGATGCGCTGAATGGGAGGGAAAATCGGAAGAGAGGTAGAGTGAGGGATTGAAGCTCGGGGGGAAAAGCTCCTTGGAAAGGTCATCAATCTTTAGGGGGTGTAATGGCAAGAAATGCGGGAGGAACAGGGGAGGAGGAAGATTAACGCCGCCGGGAGTTGAGGCAGAAAAAGGGGTGAGGAGAAAAGGGAATCCTCTCAAGTGAGATCTCGGCCGAAAAGGGGGACGGGTGGCGGGAGTCGTTTCTGTGTTAAGTTTCCTTCCAAAGTCAAGTCCGAGAGGGGAGGGGAAGAACAGGAAGGGAGGGCGAAAAGAAGACGTCGAAAAACGCGATGCTCTCATAACATAAAGGAGGAAAAAAAGTATTGATCGAAGGATGCTGGGTCGTGATACGAGCTGCTGCGACCGAGAGGAGATCAACCCACCCCACCACAAAAACCAAAACCGCATCCCTCCCATGACCTGGGGCAAAGGCGTATCCCATGAAATTACGGTGGAAAGAATACATCTAAAAGTATCCGCAACCTGTGATGAGAAAAAAAGTCTTCCCGAGGAAAATAAGACATAAAGGGCGGCAGACTGCCTCGTATGGGGAACCCTTTATATGAAGGGAAAGGTGAAGAATACAGCATATTACTCACGGAAAAAAGCAAGATGAGTGAACACAAAATAAAAAAAAAAAGGAAGAAAACCCGGGGTTTCTCAAGGCTCCAAGAAGGTCTTACGAAGGGAAAAACCTTTCTGTTTTTTTTGGGGGAGGGGGGTGAGTTTGTTTTTGTGGGGGTGGTGTTTTTATTGGGGGGGTTGGGGGTTTTGGGGGGTTTGGGGGGGGTTTTTTTGGGGTAGGCGTGGGCGGAGGACTTCTGTCAGGGTTTTTTCGTTGGTTTTTTGGGGGGGCTGTGTGGGGGTGTGGGGGGGGGGGGTTTCATCTTGGGTGGGGGGGTTGTGGGGGGGTGTTTGGGTTTGGCGTATGCGAGAACTCGGAGATGGGAGGGGCGCTGTTCTGGAAGAAAAAGGAAAAGGTACTAAGTTTCTAATCTCATGGAAAAAAAGGGGGGGGGGACTCGATAAGAGGGAAGGTTGAGGAAAGGTCGGAAGAATGGTACAATCAGTTCGCTCGATATGGACATCAGGGGAAGCTATCAAAGTCCGAAAGAGGGGATTTCTTAGTGTAGAAGGGATTAGAAGCTACGACTCTCTCGGTTTAAGAGGGTGCCAAGTTCGAGGTGCAAAGTGAGGGAGGGAAAGACTTATATTTCATATTGCGAAGTGACAGAGAAAAGCCATATAGGTTATATAGGGAGGAAAATTCTTATATTCTGGCAATTCAGCCGGGGGGGGCTGCTGATAGGGAGAGGAGGAAACTTAGGTGGGGAACAGAGAGAGTAAGGAGATTCAGTGGGCGGGGGGGGAACTTCTTACGGGGAGAGTGCTCTGGATGACTGGAGAAAGGGGTCTGGGGGACAAGCGTTTCACGCAATTCTGAAAACTTCTCACTGAACAAACTCGGGGGGAAGGATGCTTGGTTCCTGAGAAGTCTACCTATGTAAACTCCGAGTGCGGGATGAGCTTTTTTTGCGGGAGAAAATCTGAAATCATTCTACTGCAAGTTACTAAATGGTTTGGATGGGAGGGGGGAAGAGAGAAGAGAACAGACTCAAAAACTTGCCTATTCTACAGAAGAGGGCCACTAGTGGCCGAATACCTTGAAGCCAGGGGGTGCAGATCATCACTTGGAAATCGATCGGATATTAGCTGGTTAGGGCAGGAAAAGAGCTTCGTCGCTGCCTTCACGTGCACGTGCTCGACTATCTTCGTGCTGATATCTAAGTCCCGTGATTGCAAGGCTGGCTGAGGCAAAACCTCTGGGTCCGGGAGCCAGGAAAAACAGAAAGCTTTAGTCGGTGTAAGGGGGAAGGAAAGGAGGGGAGAGGCATAGAAAAGTTAAATATTCAAGTTACGGCACCTAGGATTTCACTTCGAAAAGTAAAGTCGGGCAAAAGCCACAAAAAAGGAAAGCGGGGGGTCAACTGGTATATGTCAAAAACCTCTTAAAAAGGGAGGGAAATGGAAAGAAGGGGGTTGACTGAGGACATTTCTCACTACTACCACGAAAGGGAGTGCTAAGGGGGTACAACTCAGTGTCAATGCTTCTACGCCGGACGTTAGGTTGTGACCCATTACCCACTGAAAGGAAAAGGGGTAGGACAGGTATCTGCTTCGAAACTTCTGTCTGAAAGGGAAGGCCGCAGAGACATCAAACCTGCGGGTGTCTCTTAGGTTTAGTTCGAAGAAACCACCGAAAAAACCGTTATGGAATTTCGATCGTTCAGGTGACGGGGGGAAGAAAGAGGGGCATTATTGCTTCCACGCTTATCGCGGGGGGGGGGGGGGG
>Ga0179591_1379877_pt1 | contig 11630 bp, 16 predicted proteins | sample CZOMad2_1_08_16f_FD_182891 | JGI IMG/M metagenome (GOLD analysis project Ga0179591, IMG submission 182891) | Vadose zone soil fungal communities from Angelo Coast Range Reserve, California, USA - CZOMad2_1_08_16fungal (PacBio error correction) | ecosystem: Environmental > Terrestrial > Soil >...
GGAAGCGTGTGGGGAACAGCGTTTTCGTAAAACTGGAATCTCGGGGGTGACTGCCAAGGAGAGGAAAAGGGGGGTATATTGAAGCCGAGGGAGGGGAAAGCCTCGAAGTGGTGTCCCGGGGGGATAAAACCAGGAGGAGTCGATATCCGTGGGGCCCAGGCTTCTCAGGAGGAAAAAAACAAGGAAAACCATCGTCACGCGGGGGGGAGAAAGAGAAAAAAGGTGGCTCAGCGAGCTCGGGGTCTATGCCTCCTATATGAAAAGGAAGGGAGAGGATTTCTTATCCCAGCAGACGGAGCCTACTGGGGGGGGCGCCACTTTGCCTCGGGGGACACATTCGACTCCCCAGCCGCCAGGAACCATCATTCTATAGCCAAAACGGGCCACACCCTTCGGAGGAGGAGGGGTGGTCTCCCCGATCTTCTCTTTTTCAGAAGGGGGACAGGCCCTATGGCCAGAAGAGGCCCGTAACCTGTGACGGAAGAACCCTCTACTGGGTACATCCCTATCGAAAAAGGAAAAAACCCAACCGGAAGGACTTTGTAAAGATTCGATCAGGTTCTCCTGGAGAGAAAACACTAGGTTCGAATCGTAAGGGCAAAAAAACCGGTCGGAAAGGTTCTGCGGAAAAGGGGGCGGCGTAGGGACCAAGCGGGAGTCCGGGCGAACAGATGCCACTTCCTAAAAGGAAAAAGCGGGTAGCCAGGTTCCTTCCCATCGAAATCCGAATAAGAACAACAAAAAGGGATTTCGCAGGGGAAAAAAGTACTCGCTCTGGGGACACCAGGGGGAAGTGTGGCGATGAGAAAAAGAAAAAAAGGGTGTCCGGGTTAAAGCCAGTAGGAATGGAAGGGCGGTGAAAAAGAAATCTTTCCGCAGGGGCTTTCTGCAGATCAATTTTCCACAGGAATCGATAAAAGTCTTCTTGGAGGGAATTTTATAACTTTTACGTGCGAAGACGGTTTTCCGGAAAAACACAAAAAGGGGGGGGGGCTTACCTCACAAAAAATCTACTTGAGTCTTTCATTTGGAGGACGAGAAATTCATTTCCATTGTGCGGGTCATTCCGGGATAAGTTTTTTGGGGGGGAAGAGGGGGAAGCTCCCCTCTGAGAACTCTTTCTGTCGGTAAGGGGTTCGCTTCCTCGTTTTCCCTCCAGGCCAACCCTCAAAAGGGCCAAAAGCGAGCCTGCTCCTCTGTCTTAACTTTTCCTTTTTCGTCTGGGAATCGCTTCTCTCGGATACCTTTGGGGGTTGTTCAGCCTTTCCCCTGTCTCTTGCTTGTTACGTCCGATCAACGGGGGCCAGGGCCGCGCAAGCCCCGAAAAGGGCCTAGATGTTCCGAGGAGAGACGATTACCCGGGACCATCGCCGGCCAGAACTCACCAACGGACCCTGAAGGGGTACGGTGCTTTCTGGGGGGGGAAACCGGGGAAAAGTTCTTTCCAGAAAAGAGAAAAAAGGAAAACAAAGAAAAAAAAAAGAGAAGAATAAAACACACAAAAAGAAAGAAGAAAAGAAAAAAGAAAAGAAGAAAAGAAAAAAAAAAAAAAAAAAGAAAAAAGAAGAAAGAGGGGAAAAAAAAAAGAAAAAAAAGAAAGAAAGAAAGGGTTCGGGCAGGAAGGTCGGAGGAATCGCTAGCAGAACCCGCTTTTCGAGGACCGCCGTCGCTAGTGGGACGTCACAGTCGGAAATGCCTTACCCGATGTCTCACGGGGGCCATGAATCTCTGTTACCCCTTGAGAAAGTCTTGGACCCTTTTATGCAGTCCACCGTGTAGAAACCAATCCCCGAGACCTTTTCCGGGGGAGCCCTCACTTGTAAAAGTCGTTAAAGCTTCTAACTCGGGGCTGGGGTGATCATCCCTTTATCAGCATCTCTACATGTCTCTCCAGGTCCCTTAATTCTCTCTGGGGGCACGCCCGCAAAAATTCTTCCAGAGCTCTTTTTGGAGTTCTCTGAGGGCCCCGGTTACCCCTCGTTTTTGTGAGAGGAGGGGAAATTTGGGAAAAACGACGGTCTAAAATTCGGAGGGGGGTAACGTATCCAAAGGGGGACATGCGGTCTCTTCGGCATCCGTAGGAGCAGGCCCAAGGAGGCCAATTTCTTCATGCAAAAAAACTTCCGTGGGGGGGCCGAACAGAAATTTCTACCTCGGGTGGACCCGTCCCATGTCCGTCCACACCCTCTCGCAGGGGTCCTCGTTCCCCGCAGACACAGCTGCTCGGGATCCCCATTTGCAAGAACGCTACTAGGTGGAAGGGGCAAAAAGGCAAGTCCGTCCCGTCACGGACAGAGATTGCCCCACTTCCTGCACTAGTGGTAGCTGTTCTTAGGAAAACCAGGCTTTCGTGCCAACGGAAACCAAAACATCGAGAGGGAATCTCTTCCTCGCAGAACAGCGTGCGGAAAAAACCGGGGACAAGGAACGACCAGGGGGAACCGAAAAAATCAGGTGCGAAAGGAAAAAAACAACAACGGAGGGGGGAAGTGACCTGCCTGTCGACGTCGGCAACAAAGGATTTTCCACTGGGGGGAAGAACGCCCCGCTTTTCTAAAAAAAAGGGGAAAGGGAAACTAACCTCAAAGTGTGGGGAGTCGCCGAAGAAACGAAAGAATGGCAACGTGCACGTTCGCTACTACGCCGAGATCCCTTGCATGCAGCAATGGAAGAGGAAGGGCTTTCCTTCTGAGGGGATCCGTCACCTCGAATGTTTCCTGCGCATGAAAAAAAGGTCATCCGCCAGAGGATACTTTTTTACTCGGGGGGAGGGGGTTTCTTCCGTTATCGGTAAAGGAGAAACAGAAGCGGCTCGCCGTTAAGGGGGGAGCCAATTTTTGCTGAAGCCCTTTTCGCAGTCTTGCGAGGTCGATGGCCTCGGAGGGTACTACGCAAAACACGGTCCTTACCAGAGGGCGCTGGGTTGGCAAGGTTCAGGGGAAGTCACAAGAAGAAAGTCCCGCCAGAAAATGACAATCTCGATGGACGGTGCGGAAACCATGCTGACCCCAGGGCACTCGACCTTCTCGAGAAGAGATCCTTCCGTCTGAGGGAGGGGGGGACGGCGTCGTAGTGGGGGGAACACCTGCTCACCTGGGATCGAACCACTGTCGTCTCAGAGGAGTTCAGGGGAACTCTACCCTGAAACAATTGTCCAAGGCGTCACCGCAATGCGTACCGGAGGTCCGTGTACAGGGGGGGGCTGTTCTCTCGCTTCAAAAAGGCGTAGCGTAGAGTTTGCTGGCCGACGGGCCCCGACGGAAGTGGGAACAAGCTCTTCTAAGCCTTGAAATTTCCTACCGGGGGGTCTGAGGAGGAAAGGGGGAAAGGGGAGTCAGAATCTTCTTCGCGGCATCACTGATCCCGGAAAGAGAGAAGTCCCTCGGGAGTCGTCCGTCCAGGAAAGACCTTCTCTTTGGCTCGGGAAGGGGATTGAGGCGGCAAAATGTATCTACGCCTGAAAAGGTTTCCAATCCTTCCCGGCCGGGGAGGAAAGAGTTGCAAAAGGGGACCATTGACGGAAAAAAACTGAAAAAAATGTCTCAAACCTCCTGCCACTGGTCGGGAACGCATCTTGCTAGCCAGAAAAGAAAAAAAAAAAAAAGAAAAAAAAAAAAAAAAAAAAATCCAAAAAAAGAAAAAAAACACAAAATAAAGAAAAGAACCCAAAAAAAAAGAAACAGAAGGAAAGACCGCAAAAGACCAAAAAAAAGAACAACAAAGAAAAGATTCCTCCCCGGAAAAAGTCCTCTTCCGCACTATGGAAATGCGCGAACACTCGGGTCCGTTTTCTTGGGAAAACTCTTCCTGCATCCTCCAGGAAGAGGACGGGTCGAGTTTGTGGAATACGTTCAGGAGGAAAAAGTTCTATTTCCAAGGAAAGGACGACGGAAGGAAACTGGACTTCAGCGGAAGGGGCGCTGTTTGTGTTGTGAAAAAAAGCGCTACAGGGGGGGGGTTCGAACCAACGACCCCCGATCGCACAACGAAAAGAACCAAAACAAATATACCAGAAGTCACGGGTTTCCTCGGGAATCCCCTTCTGAAAAGGACACTGGGGGTCCCATGGGAAGAAGCCCCATCCCTGCCGGGTTTCCAACCCGTACGTGTGGAAAAAAGAGTCCCGAAGAAACACGACAGAAAAAGATCCAAAGCCATCTACCTTTCATCGAGGACGAGGGCCGAAGCGAAAGGAAGCCTTTTTTGGAGGGTCTTTCAGTTGGCCCTTGTACTGCTACCAGAAAATGTCCTCGAGGCAATTATTTGAAAGGTCGACAACCTCTTGTTTGCTCGGTTCAAGGGGGAGATTGACCAAAGACGCCGCAAGAGCTTGGGATCCTCACCGAGAGGGTAAGACTGCCAAGTCGAACCGGCGAAGCGGGGCTCTCTACGGCGAGAAAAAAGAAAAGGCTCCTCAGGCGTCGCGACGGGAAGGGGAAGGTTGAGTGGCCTGGAAAGAGTCGGGAAGAGGGGGGGGCCCAGTCGAGGGGATTCCAGTAGGGATAAAGGTCCGACCTGGGGAACGGTATCCGGCCTCCGCTCGCCCGGGGGATCCCACCAAAAGGGGGCCTCGGGTCAGAAGGGAAGTGCTTTGCGCTCAAGTGATGGGTGGGCTGACTCGCCGAGCCGCTCGAGGCCCAGTGCGAAAAGGCTTTTGGATCGGAAAGGAGAAAAGCTCTGTGCATCAGGGGAGGGGGCGCCTCCGGAGAAGGCGCCTCTAGGGGACATTTCCACTGGGCTCTCGGAAAGAGGGGTTTTTTAGTAGGAAAAAAAGAGATGGCGTCTTACATCGGGGCGAACCCGGTAAGGGACTCCGCCGGGAAGGCACCGAGGAGGGGGAGAGGCGGTGAACTCTACAATAACGCTTATCTCGCGTCAGCCCCGGAAAGGGTACCCGAAACAGGAGGGGGAATGACACCCGCAGCGCATGTCTCTGGCAGCATCCACTTCAGCCTTCTTCTATTCAGAAGGAAAGAGGTCATGTCAGCCGCTTTCGGAACACTCGGCCTTGGTGAGCGACGGACCCGGGTGTCTCGACCGAAGGGTCCGCGAGAGGGACATCTCTCTCACGAGAAAAAGGAGTAAAATATATAGATTAGCCGAGACTTGAAAAGGCACCCACCCTTAGGGGGGGGGAGCTCCAAAAAAGAAGAATGGCCTGCCTGTTTCAAAGAGACTATCTACCTTATGGGGGACAGTATGGATCAGAGGAAAAATGCTACTGGCACTTCAGGGAGGGCAGGTTAGTCTGGGGTGGGGAACGAGTTTTCGTGTAAAAAAAAGAAAAGAGACGGAGGTTCTGCCTCGCAAGCCAGCTATTTGAGGGGAAAAGATACGAACGCAGGGAGGCACTCTGCCGAAATCTATACCGGGTGTAGGGCCATTCCATTATAAGTCCCAAAAAGAGGGAACACGGGACTCCAAAGAAAAAGGTTGTGCCAGACCGAAGAATGGTCTACTACCGTATAGTGCCCTGAAAAGTCCTACAGGTGCCTCTGATGGAGGATTCCAGACAAAAAGAGATTGTCGCACTGGATCGCGCCAAGCCTACTGACCTGGACCGCAAGGACCATCACCCTCATTCGAAGAGAAAAGGCCCTTCTTACATGCCTGCACTGTGGGTAAAGCGTCGCCTGTTTCTCGGGGGAAAAGGCGCCCCAACTAGCCCGAAATTACCAGCTCTCACCGGGAGGGGAGGAACATCCCGGCTTTTTGAAGGTCCAAGGTAACCCTGGGTTTCATACTCCGGGCTCCTTTCTCCTTGTAAAGAAGGAGAGAGGAGATCTGGAGGAAGGGGGTTCGATCGCGGAAAAAACCCCCCCCTTCCCAAAAAGGAAAAAGGAAAGGGGTCGCTCAAGACTATGTGACGGCCTTTTTTAAAAGGGGAGTCCAGCCGGATGTCTACTCGGGACACTCAGAACGCCAGGTTAATCCGTCCAGGGAGGAAGGGCCTGAGACGGGGGGAGAAACAACAATCTGGTCTTTCTCATGGGAGTCCATGTGTGTCCAGGGGGGGGGAGATGAATCTCGGAGTAGGGAGGGTATCTGCTTTCCAAAAAATAGAGTTGACACCTACATCAAGTCTTGCCGTCAGAGGGGAAAGGCCACAATACGAATACAAGTACTTCCTTCGGAGGGGGTCGGGGGGGAAAAGCCGTCGTGGGGGAGAGGCGCCAGCCCCAAGGGATTATTCCAAAAAATACTGCCGTGAATCTTTGGAAAGGACGTCCACCGTCAACGGGGGGGGGAAAGGTCACATTAGCCGGGGGGTTGTTCTCGTCAGGGAGGAGGGGGGAGACGACGGAGGTAGTTTGGGCGAGGATGGGCAAGTCACTCTGTTTCGAACTAACTCTAAGGGAGCTCCTCTCCGCTTCGGGGAGGCAGGGGTTGGGAGGTTTACTCGGGGGGGCGTCTTAAAACATATGCCCAGGGAACCCGGGACGGAAGGGTTTGCCTTTGTCTCTCAAAGTTGTGGGGGGTTCACCTCACGGAGAGGAAAAAGGAGCACGGTACTTCCCCCTTTGGAGATGACCTTCTCTCCATGACCGCTATCCCTTCCTTGTAAAGGGGGGATTGCTTCTTCTCTAAAAGGGGCCCGGGGGGTGGTTGTCTGGAGAGGAGTATTATCTACTGAGGCTGAGATCGGATCTGAACTCTCTTTCGGAAGGCTATCGCCTTCGCCGCTGTGCAAAAAAAAAATGGAAGAAGGAATTTCCATCCCCTTACCTGACAGGGAACGTCGGGGAGCTTTAAATCACCAGTACGGAGGCTGTGCGGGGAGGGACAATTTATTAAGCAACAAGGACTAAATGGAGGATCACGAAGGGAGGCAGTTATCACTTCTAGGACTTCTATCAAGGCAGAGCACGTACGAAAAAAGTCTCGGGGGGAAATCACTCACCCTTCCTGAAAAGATTGGGCCTCTACTATACACGGACATAATCGTCAGGGGGTGGGATTTCGAGGGAAAGGGACTCGGGGGGGAAGTCCCCCCTGCTCTGAACCATCTTTCCTTTGCCACAAAGCTTAGGTATCCAGAAGAGCGTCGGGTACCGTGACCCAGGGGGACACCGCTGAGGGGGCCATGACAGAAAGCCTCCGTCAAGAGGGGTCTTCACACACCTGGGAAAGGGGTTCGCCCTTTGGGGAAAAGGGAATTTACTTGTATAGGGAAGGCCCGACCTCACCACAAAAGACCACGATCCCGACCAATCCACGGGGAGGCTTCGGGAAAAACAGTTTCTGCGGCCCATGCTACTATTGGAAAGGGACAGAAAGAGCCGGGCAACATGGCAATGGAAAAAGAAGGAAGGTCCTTCGTGCTTAGTCACGGGGGCCATGCGAAAACGGAGGGTCTTTCTCGAGCCAGATTCGGGAAAACTCGACTTCTTATAAGGAAAGACTGGAGCCCCTGTCCGCCATAAGTCCCTGATGAGCTACGTGCCACATCCTTTCCTATGAGTAAACAGAGGATTCTTCTTCAAATAAAAAAGAGAGTTTCATGACTAATGCTGACGGTTTTCCCGGCAGTAGAGTCCACGTTGTTGTGCCGAGAGGAGTGGCTAAGAAAGGAGGACGAGCTCACAGGGGACCTTTTGTTAAGGAATCACTACCTCAAGGGGGGGGGCACTGGGGACGCGACTACTGCCTACGAAAGAGGTTAATCAGTGCCCTTCGACCCCGGGTGAAGGTTCCCTTCTTCCGTGGAAAAAGGAAAACCAACTCTGTCGATTTCTGACTTCTGGAAAATTTCCGAGAGCTCTGGGCGTGGACCTCGGACCTTTATCTTGTGAGGAAAGGATTAGCAAAATCTAACCCTTACAAGGGAGCAAGAGTATCCCACATCATTTTGCCTTGTCCTGAGGTCTTTAAAGGTCCAGATTTGCCGAGATACCTCTAACGGACCGAGAGCCCGTGATGAAATGAAACGAGGGGGGGGGGGGGAGAACTTTCCTCTTTTTGGAACTATTTATGGCCATAAACCGACTAAAATACCCACTCACCACAGACCACAGTCGGTCTTAAGAAGCTTCGATGGGTGTGCGACCAAAGGAAAAAAAAGAAACGAACCCTATCTGTGGGGGAAATGGCTCTCCGATCGCGTTCTTCGATCGCGGGGACAGCATTGAAGGGAGCCTAGTACGCACTTTCGGGATCCAGCCTGGTCGGGAGAATCGGACAGCTGTGCCTCAGGGAAAAGGCATCAATCAGAGGGAAGCGACTCATCCTCGGGGAAAAAAAGTGACTAAAAGTCCTTCCTGGAAAAGAGGTCCTCTTTTCAGTGGGGGGCCCTCTACGGCCGCGGTCCGGGAAGAGCAAGGTCTGGACCAAGACCTCTGGTCTTCAAGGTCCTCCTCGCGAGAAACTCTCGGACCTCCTTAGACTACCTTTCCCCAAGATAGACATCCCATCATTACGGGAAAAGAGTTGGTTTGAGGGGAAAGTTCATGGGTACCGTAAAAACCGGGGAGGGTTCTTTTTCTACTTGCGAATTTAATCCAACGGGGAGAACCCTCCCTTCATAAAGAAATGTGTGTCCTAGGAACTTCATCCTCTGGCCACTAAAGAAAATCCGCACAAAGGAACTATTACGACGGGGCGCGGGTCGACCTCGGAGTTCAGTTCGGTATGAAAAAACGCGGCCGGTCGACACGGATCGAGTGTGTCAAGGGACGTCCAAAAAAAAAGGAGGCTTCATGGAAGGAACCAAAAGTGAAAAAAGAGTCCTGACAAAAAAAACCCTGCAAAGGAAGGGAGCGGGGGACACAAAAAGCTCTAAAACAGGTGCGGGTTCACGACTATCTCAAACAGTTACTCAGGCGCCCGGGGCCTCCTACGAGAGGGTTTTCTCTTCTGGGGCCACCTGGGAAAGCTCCCCCGGATAAGGCGCTCGGTCAAAGTGGGAAAACACCCTCTCTACCGATGTCCTCTTGTTTACCGAAAGCGTAAGGGACTCTCTCAGAGGAAAACACGAGACACCTCTTCCTAAATTTCCTCTCGTCCCTCCGAGGCTAAGGGGACCCTCCCCTCCCTTTTTGAGAGGTCTCTTTCTTCCCAGGTTCCCTTAGGCTTGTTCACGGTACTAACCTTCGGCGAACTTCTGGCCCTCTCTCAGTATTTTTCCAGCTCTGTCTCTTCTTATTCCACGGTGAGCTTCCGAGTGTCCTGGCGCTCTCTCCGACAAGAGGATCTCTTGAAAGAAGGAACATCTCCGCGGGATTTGCGGGCTTTGACCGCAATAGTTCTAAATCTATGGTATGTCGAACGCAACCCGAGCTTCGCCTTGGACCGGGGAAGGTTGTATGTGGGCGCCATGAAAAAAAAGAAAGAGGAAAAGTCGCGGCGAGATTAAGGTTCAGCAAGAAATCGGGGACGATGAAGATCCTTCTAGGCACACTCTCTCCCACGGAGACGACCCCCCTACGGCCTCTTTCAGCGAAGGGGGGGCTATCGCCTTGGGGGGGATTTGCATCCGTTGCTGGGGGGGCTCCCTGGGTGGAAAGCTCGAGGGGGGAAGGGATTCCAAAAAGATGTGCTGGTGTGGGGGGGGGGATTCTTCCCTAAAGCGGAAAAAAAGGCTATCTCCGGGTCGATAAGTGGGGAGGGAGTCAGAGGAGGCGATTTAGTGGGGCACAAAAGTCACAGGAGGAGAACAGCGCTTGCCCCCCTTTTTGTGGGGGTACTTACCCGAATTGGGCGACCTTCCAGCTCGAACCTTTCCCTCCGAGAGTCGGGCACTGCCACCTTTTTTTGTACGGCTCCCTCAAAAGGTGACCTACCGTGAATACGCTCTCGGAGTTTCCTACGCCCTAAAGATTTCCATTTTCCTCGCCCCTCGGAAGAAACCCTCGACACGAAGTTCGGGAGAAGGTCGCTTCCATGTATTAGCCGAGGAAGACTCATTTCGAGAAGGCTCCTCGTGGGGGACCAAGGCGACGTCCTTTTTTACGATGAAAAGACCACCTGAGGGTTGGGGGGGCAGAACCTCCATGGGGCTTCTAAGCGAAATCGAAACAACAACGTAATAGGAGTAAAAAGGGGATCGACAGGGCGGACCATGTGAAACCCAGTTGTTGGGAGAGAACCACGGCCGAAAGAAAATGGGCCGTCCTGGGGCCACGAGATACTATCAGGAAAGAGGAAGGGGGTATCTGTTCTCATCTTAAAGGGGGCAGCTTACCAGGGACGAGGTTTATTCTTGAGTATGAGTTTTGGGGGTACAAACCTTGTCCTGAGGGCTGTGCCAGAGATTCCGGTCTAGGGGACCTATGTCGATCACTATCCCAAGACCAAAAAGTCCTTAAGCTCGTCCTGTATTCGGAGGATCCCCTTACCCGAGGTTCCAATAAAGCCCCTCTCCTTGTACTAACCCATTGGGGGGGTCCCTATAAGAAGGGATTAAATGGGGGGGTTATTCCTCCTTAAAAGTATGAGAGGGGGGGGCCTATCAGTGAAAAGAGTCACAAAAGAGCATGGGCCTATCGAAGACTCACATCATTTTGGAAGAGGTCCTCTAATCAGCCCGAAGTACTACAGGCCCTTCGAAGTCCCCCGTCTGAAGGAGGCTCTCTCCGTCGACACTTGAGGACTTCCCTAAAGGGTTATGTGTTTCTCGCTGTCAAAAGATCTTCCGGTTTTGTCTCTCCACGACATGGTCTTACGCGGGGGGGGTCCTTCCAAATCCTGATCTCCCCTCCTGGGGACCAAAAAGGGTTTCTGCATCTGCGGCTTCGTGAGGGCCTGGAACCTCCGTCTACTCTAGCTGCGGGGTTGGTCCGCGCCGGCCCCGCCCTTAACAGGGTTCAGGGGGAGAAAAGGCTACTAGAAGCTCCTTTCTTGGCAGTCTAGGGCACTCGGGGAGTCCCCGGTGTGCTCGGGCCTTCACAGGTCGAAAGAGTTCAACTCAGCTAGGTTTCAGGGGGGGGCCTTTTCCTAAGCTTGGCTATACAAAGAAGCTTTTCGTAGGTTCCCACGCAACGTCGCTCTAGGGAGCGACATTGCACCTGTCTTACTTGTCACTGGACTCCTAAGAGAAAAGGGGCGAACACCGGGTCTTGCACACGCATGTCACTAGGGCCCTCGAATTTTCCGCGGTAGGAGGAATCTGCACGGCCAGGTGAGATCGGCGGGGTCGTCCCAATAAAAGGGGTATCTTGCAGAGGGGAGTCGCGACACCTGGGGGACCACAAGAGAAAGGGGAGTCTTCTTAAAGCCGGGTAGAAGGTCGTTTCTCTCTTCGTAGGGGTCTAAAAAGAAAGCCACCTGGGTGCCACACCCAACCCTCGCTCCTATTCATCTTGTCAGGAGAGGTAGGAATGGGAAGGAAATGGCCCCCCATGAATCCCAGGAAAGGAAAGAGACGTCTCTTCTAAAGAAACTCAACTTTAGGAGGGGGGCCTATGAAAAAAGCGTTTGTCCCACATACTAGGGGGGGTCTACCCCAAAGCTCAGGGGGCTTCTTACTCACACCGTGTGTGCAAGGGGGCTCTTGAGTATTCTCCCGGAGGCAAGTTTTGCGGTGACCTTCCTTGAAAAGGAGACTTGCACCCAGGGAGGTTGCAAGTTCTTGGAAATACTTTTCGGAAACGTCCGAAGACACCTCCCTTGCTGTTTCAGGGTGAAGGGCACCG
>Ga0179591_1211996_pt1 | contig 11629 bp, 15 predicted proteins | sample CZOMad2_1_08_16f_FD_182891 | JGI IMG/M metagenome (GOLD analysis project Ga0179591, IMG submission 182891) | Vadose zone soil fungal communities from Angelo Coast Range Reserve, California, USA - CZOMad2_1_08_16fungal (PacBio error correction) | ecosystem: Environmental > Terrestrial > Soil >...
AAGTATCACGACTTCGTGGGGGGTGACCGGTGGGGCTCTGCGGCGACAACTAACTGATGAAAATGAATAGGTTTGCAAGTTCGCGCAAGAACTAAACACAAAGATTCCGAAAACAAAGGAGGGAGGGGAAAAGCCTGTGGGTCAACGTAGTATGTGAGTACATGGGCTGCGCAAGCGGTTCTGTGACAGGGCTAGATGAATAAAAAGCACATCGGTTAAAGAAATGAGATGGGGGGGGAGAGAATAAGTTCAGTAATTCACCACGAGTGGAAGTCACTAGATAAGGCCATAGTTTCTGGACTCTATCAAGCAAGGTCCAGACCAAGACAGACGTGAGCAGTGGGGGGAAGATAATACGTAGTCTGGAACACTACAGGCAATTCGAATAACCGGAAACAGAGACAAGGGGACAAAATTGGGAATCGTGAAAAACAGCGACACTGGTGTGCAAAGGAAGCGGGCCTCCAAAAGACCGGACCAAAATGGGGGTACCGAGGGTGTGGGGTGTGCTTAAAAAAAGGGGCACGCAACCTACTGCAGGGGGGCATAGAACGATTGGGACGGACTCGGCTTGGAATGGGAAGAGAAGGGCAGCCGTGGGGCGGCAAAAGATCTTAGTGGGCAATTACGGACACATGACGAAAGAAACGAAGACTTGGCCCGGTCATCATCAACAGAAAGAGGTGAGGAACACGCCACAAGACCCCCATTAATTATCGCGAAAACATCGGAGGGGTGTGGAAGTACGAATATTAACCTCCGTGGAAGTAAGGTTTGTGTGGCTAAACAAGATCAAATTGGGACCGTATGAACGTGCAGGGAAGTGTCAAACGCTTTCGGCAAACAAGGTTAATGGCAGGAGTACGGCAAGACGGGCCATGAAATTTCGTGGATCGCAAAATAAGGGGGGAAGCCGCACAGTAATAAGGAATCGGGGTGAAAAGGGGACGGGGGGTAGACAAACAATCAGGCTTACACGATTGCACAAGATGGAGGGAGGGGAAACTTGACGCAAAAGACCGCAAAGAAGGGGAACTCAGGAAGCGATAACATATGACGGCAGGGAAAAGGTCGCTTAGGGCTCAATCGGGACAATAATGTGGTCTCATATGGGCCAGAGGTGGGCAACACCGGCACCGGGGGGACCAGAAACGAAAACGGGAAGAACGCTTACATCTGGTCACCCTATTGAAAATCTGTCCAAAGAGGGGGGAGAACAGAAAAAGACATTCGCGGGACTCGAAAGAACCGAAGCCCAGGAATGAAGAACGCCCCTTGGCAGAGGTACTAAGGCGAAAGAGGCAAACTGCTTATCATCAGGACAAAGCAGGACTTGGAGGAAGAAACAATTCGGGCGCGGTACTTAAACACGGGGGGGAGCGGGGCCCGGATGGAGTAGGGAAGCTTTTGGGAGAAAAAAAACATTGAGTAGGCACAAAAAAAGGGCACGGAAACCTGTGTGAGCTACATGAACGTGGGGTTGTTTTCAACAAATTCTCAGGGAATGAAATGGGGGAAATTCACCTTACCTAAACAACAAGCGTTAAGAGAGAGAGCATGTGTCGACGAGGGGGGGTAAACAAACAAATTCGGGGGTCGAGGAATCTTACTAAAAACAGAAGGATTAAAGTGCAAATCGAGGGGGTGATATTGAAGAAAAAGGCAAAGGCAACCGAGACGAGAAAAACAGTGCCTAGAAATGTTCAGGCAGGGCATGGGGAAACTGCGATCGTGAAAACCTCTGGGGACCATGATCGGCAGAATGGGATAAGGAAAGGTTCTTGCTGTAAGCTCTAAGAGAAGGAGGGAGATCCGGAAATCGACGCGTGTGGGAGTCTGGGCAAAACAGATGTTTCAAGGGGGGTGGGGGAAGTGTCGATCCACACCAAGTCGAGAAAGGTGAGGAAAGGGCAAACACGATTGTTAATGTAATTGAGGTGGATAGGGTAAGGAACCAGCACTTCTGAATTACCACTGCAACGGAGGTTATGGAGGATAGGCGAATTAAGAAAAAGAAAAGGGGGGGGGACACGCAGGGAAGACTCGAGCTGACCAAGAGAGGATCCGCCTTAAAAAAAAACTGAACCAAAGTAAAAAATAAAGTGCAGAAAGCGCGGGGAGAGAGGTTGATCTAACAAGCGCCACCAATTTAGTAAGAGGAAAGGGAAAAAAAAAAAAGGGGAGGGAAAGAAGAATTGGTGACAGAAAGGGGGGGTAGTTCCAGGAACTCGGAAATCCTGCATGGTTAATCGTAAAAGTTGTATACGTCGTAAGGCCTGGAGTAAAAAGACTATGCGTCATGGGAACACACTTTTAGAATTGTCCAGGAACATTAGATGCAAGTCAACGAACGCAGAACCTGGGTCGGCTATGTGGAGGACATGACTAATTTGGGGCTGGAGGAAACATCAAGGCAAAAGGAAAGAAGAGCAGTCAGGGGTAGGGTTTATGTCAATCAAGGTTTTTGTAGGGAGAGGGTGTGGGGGAGCCAAAGACAAGAAAGAGATGTCAAAGGGGGGCCACCCTAAAAATCGGTCATATATAAGGACCGAAAAACTATGTCCTAGCAAAAAGTCAGAAAACCTGGAAGGGAAAAAAGGAATCATGGGCACTACCAAGGAATATGATGGTGAGAGGGGAACGCACGGGGTTACTGGAAAATGAACAGGAAGTGCATAAATGTCTCAACTGCCCAACGCTGGGGGAACATTGGCGGGACCACAGATACACGAGGGAGAGAGTGTATTGGAGAATCGGGGGAGAAGAAGGTCCCAATAGCCTTTTGGGGGTTCCGGAAACAAATGTTTAATGAACAGGGATACGGGAGCTAATCGAAGGGGGGCAGGGGGTAATGGTACAAACGTTGTGGAGGGAGCGAGTTGAGGACGTAGAAAGAACGAAGGGTTCTGCTGCAGGAAAGGTCGGCGTCGAGAAACGGACCGGTTTGGAGGGTGAACGAGAAGAAAATCACGGGACAAAAAATGTGGAGCAAAAAAGTCAGCACGCAAAGCAAGGGGGAGGAAACGGGATGCACGCGTTTGTGATAAGGACAGGGCAGGAGAATGGGGGAGGTAGGTTTTGTAAATGACTCAATCAGGGGGGGGGAACACTATGATACTGAGAAAAAAACTGGGAAATAACGAAACACATGATCACAGATGAAATGGGGAAAAGTGTTCTGATTTGAGGTTTGGGAGGGGGGAGGGGGGGGAAAGCGGCGCCAAAAAATGAAAAAACAAAAAAAAAGTTTGGGGGAGGGGAAAGGTGGATGGTGTAAATTTCGAGATAAAAGGATAGCGGTTGGTCAAAGAAGGTTATACGGCGAGGGTTCATAGGAGGTTAAAAAAAATTAGGGTGTTCGGCGGTGCCGATGCGGGGGGGGTGGGAAAAAAAAGGGTGGTAAAAGATGCCAAAACTGAAGCACATCGCCGGATGAAAAACGAAAAGAAGAAAAGAGAATGGAGGATTCGACCTCCAAAAAACAAATCGGAGGGGGTGAACGAGGAAGGTTTCTGGAAAAACGCAAGGACCCATATGAAAAACGAATTCCAACAAAGGAAAGGAAAAAAAAAAAAGAAAGAAGGGGGGGAAAAGGGCACAATCAACCCGTAGAAAAATATCAGTCATCTAGAAAGGAAAACCTAAGGTCTAAGCGAAGGGCAGGAAATTACTATTACCGCTATCAAAAAGAAAATAACAAAAAAGAGAGGGGGAACAAGGGTGGTTATGTAAAAACAGTGGCATCCGGGGAAAAGAGAAAAAGCAGTTTATAAAGAAAACTGGTTACAGTTATGAAATCAAGAGCATACCGTTGACGCGGGTTGGGGGTGTGGGAAAAAATAATCCCTTGGGTATGGGGGGGAAGTAAGTTGGAGGGGGGGAAAAACGCTTTTGATAAGTTGAAAGGCAAGAGCGAGGATGATACATGAACACAGAAAAAGGATTAGCATTCCTCCGGGGGGGGAGGCGGAAGGAGAAACCTAAAAACGGAAAACAGAAAAAAAAAGGAACACAGGGGGGGAGGAGAAAAACAGAGGAAGAGGGAAAAGAAAGGGGGAAAAGGGGGACACTGAGCCACCTTGAGACGGGGGGCGGTTTACAAAAAAACCACAATGGCAAAGGGATCTAGGCAAAAAAAAAAGTAAAACATTGGAAGAGACCAAGAGTAACTTGTGACAACAGGCCGAGCGAATGACTCCGGGAGGGGGAAGGGACAAAGATCGAGCAGAAAAACAACAATTCAAAAAAAACGAAAACCGCGGATGGGTGTATGGGGGAAGTTGAGGAGAACAATGCCGCCAGAAAAACAAAACAGGCCGTTTTCGATGCGCAGGGCTGGGAAAAAGAGAGAAGCCTTAAGAGGGAATAATCAATAATCCCAACGTGTATGGATACGGTCATAGGGAAACGGGCGGACTGGGGCATGGAGGTAAGCGCCGCACTAATAATGCTAGAAGGTTCCCAAAATACAAGAAAGAAAGGGGGAGAGCCAAATGGATGTGTCAAAACAAGACAAGAAGACAAAAATAACCGGGGAAAGAAATAAAAAAAGGGGGAACACACTATAAGCGCGACTGGAAAAAGGGTAAAGCAAATTTTTTGAAAGGAAAAGAAAAAAGTGGTGATTGAAGGGAAAAATACGCTTTCAACGGATAACAGTGAAAAACTTTCAAAAATAAACTGCAAGAAGAGAGCGGTCGGGGGGTTAGTTTAACAGAAAAAAAAAGGAAAGGGAGGGGGTGGGTTTGGGAAAAACAAACTTCAAAAGAAAAAAAAAATTCAGGAAGTAGCAAAGAACATGTTTGCGGGTCGCGCCAAACCCCAAAAGGGCACCAAACGGATGGGCAGGTGCGTGGGAATCAAGGGGTTTCAAAACATTCCTGCTGCGACTATAACGGAACTCAGGGGGGGACATCGAAGCGGGACCAAAACGAAACGAAAGGGAAAAAGTAGGCGACCGGAAAAAAAGAAAATCGGGGGGGGGACGGGGGTTTCAGTTAAACTGGGGGTGATAATGTTGAACTGAGGGCAAAAACCCTCCCGCGCTCAATCGAGTGAAAGGAAAAAGTTAAATGATGAAAGTACTATAAAGGAAATTCAGAAACCGCAAACAACGTAAACTCGTCCCAGCAGGGGGGGGGTGCGGGCAAGGGAAACAAGAGGGGTTGACTTGGAGAAGAAGTCGGCAGGGAAAAAACAAATCGGGGTACCTCCCAGCGTCAAAAAACGGGGTGATCCACGTCGGGACCTGGAACGGAAAATGACAAGGGGAAAATGCCAGTAACAGCAATTAAGAATGTGCTGGCGGAAAGGGAATGCACGAACTTGAATGAAACCGGGGCTAACTACCCTGGGTGGAAGGCGGAACCCCCCAAAGGCTGTAAAGTGGGTATAGCCCCGGGGGGCCAATTTTGCGGGAGGTAGAAGCGCCCTGCCAGGTCGTCTGCACCTTGGGGGGGAAGTTCTGACGGGAAGGGGTTCTCAAGGAAAAAAAAAAAGTCGAAAACACCAATCTGCGTGCTCAAGGTCCAATCAATCATCAGAAACGGGATGGCACGGGGGGTGTATGACCAAGATCGGGATACTTGTCTGAAACATAGCAAAGGCGGGGGGATGGGGGCAACTCAGGAGGAAGGGGGAATAGCTTGTTTCCCACCACCGTTATTGTCAAGAATGGGGGGGAGAAAAAGGTAAAGGGGGGCTAGAAGAAAGGGTGTATTTATGCCCCTACATGTCACACAACCGAGCAGACCAGGCAAAACTCTAACGACAAAAGACGGGAAAGGAAGGTAACACATACGCTACACCGGATCAACCGGGAAAACGCTGGAACAGCCGAAAAATCCTCGGAAGGGAGACCACGAAAAAAGGGTGCGTCAGAAGTAAAAAGAGGAGACTCGCCCGATGCGGAAGCGCAAAAAGGTGTTCCGGAGTAAAAGAAAAGAATCATCGAACGTCAAACCTCCAACTCCAGGGGGGGGGAAAAGCAAAGGTCACGGTGGGGCCCATTCAACGGGATCCGCGTCCTGGTAATGTTTACCCACGGAAAGACGTGACAAGTAAGTAAAGAATCGAAGAGCAACGGCGCTAACCTGGGAAAGAAAAAGAACCCTAACAAAAAAGCATCTTTATCAACGTGGGTTCAAGAGCGCACGTGAACTTGATTTGAGGAAACGAAAGAAGACAGCTGGTGGCAAGAAAACGGCTCGAAAAGCACAAGGCCTCTTACGCCAAAGGGAAACGGAGAACCCAATGGGGGAGGGGGGAGCGCGAAGGGATGGTTTTATCCGGCATTCCGGAAATCCAAGCAAGAAGGGAAGGCAGTGGATTGATTGGGGGGGGGGGGGGGGGGGGGGGGGGGGAGGGGGGGGGGGGGGGGGGGGGGGTGGGGTGGGGGGGGGGGGGGGGGGGGGGGGGGGGGGGGGGGGGGGGGGGGGGGGGGGGGGGGGGGGGGGTGAGGGGGGGAGGGGGGGGGGGGGGGGGGGGGAGAGGGAGAGAGAAAAAAAAAGACAGGCGGCCTTAAATCGATAAGGTTGGTCGTACCTCAGAAGCCGGGGTATCAAGGCTCAGACCTAGATTTGTAAAACAAGGGGGAAAAAAGCCCCAAAGAAAAGGGGGTAACAGGCGCAGAAATGACGGAGCGGCCAAGAAAGGGTAATGGCGGAAAAAAAAAAGTCTGGTGAAGAGTCTCCGGGGAGAAGAGGCCGTGACGGAAGGTGGCAGTGTGAATTCCAAAGCCTCTCAAACGCTTCAGGAAGGGGGGGGTTCAACTCCCGAACTAACGCTTCCGCCGGCTCAAAGGGTCGGTAAAAAAATGACATATCAAGGGGAGGGTATTCACACTGGGGGCCCTCATCTTGTGGGCTAAACGAATGCGTGGTATTAGTGCCATGAGGGGGTCAGCCGGCCTCCACATGCAACGCCGCCGTAAGCGGCGGAAGAATGGGGTGAGGGTTGTTTGATAGGGGGGGGGAGCGGACGTGCGGCCGATCGTTATAAAGGGCACGGGTGTGAGCAAGAACAAGTCAAAAAATCAAGCACCAAAGAACGGAGTGGCTGCAATTGGATGGGATTGGCAACAAGGTGCAACATGCCCGTCCGGGATGCGACTCAATGGCACAGTGGTGTGGCAATCACTGGGGCAGGCAGTCAAAACCAATTGTGCGTGGGGGCAGGGTACCCCGGGGCACACACAAAACGGTGGCCATGTCTTGCAAGGTATCTCGGGAAATAAAGGGAACCGCGCTTGAAAAAAAAAAAATCACAGCCAACTTCCTGGGAAAATCAACAAAAATTCTGGCCGGGTCATCAATCCCTCGGGTACCACGCAACAACCAGATGGGGAAAAGGTCACGGGAAGTGGCAGGCTGGAAAAAAGTGGAGGGTTATTCACGCAAGATCATGGTCCGGCGGCGCTCCGGGGTGATAAACCAATTGCGATCAGGAGATTCAGCAAGGAGATGAAAGAAAGGCAGGGCCGCCGCGAAATGATGCCTTGAAAAATCGGAGGTGGTCGGCAGCGGCTGTCATGACATAAAAAATGGGATGCGGGGAAGGAACGGCCAACAGAGGAAGACGCTGCCATCTACGTGTCAGATCGGCTTCAGTCGCCGGCAAGATGTGCTTAAGAGGGGGGGCCGGTTGGGGGACAAAGCCACCGCCCAAAACCAAAAAAAAAGCAAAACACCAACCGGGACCGCGCGGACATCGCCAAACCAAAAGAAATGTCTTACTTCCCAACGAGGGCAAGGGGGGGCGACCGCGAGACAACAGGGAAAAGTTAAAGGGGAACAAAAATAAAAAAAAGATAGCAGGAGCGAGAAAAGGGCAATACCGTGAGCGAAAATCGAATGGCCCGGGAAGTTGCAGGACAAAGCAAACTACTCAATGTCGCGGTCTTCAGACCCGCGAATCCGCATCGGTGTGGAGGAACAAAGAGGGAACCCGGCCACCGTACCGCCCTGGGTGTGACGAAAATTCCGCTCTTCCCCTGTCCTCTAAAACGGGGAATAAGCAGTCTCGGGGGGGGGGTGCCACAAGTAGGAGGAGGCCACGATGTATCGGGAGACTGTATGGCGACGGAGAGTGAACGCCAGACAATCGAGGCGAGTTTGGGAAATGCAGCCAGTTACGAAAAACCGGGCCGTGCTCGGCGAGAACCGTGTGCGATGCAAGGGAAGACAGGTGGAGGGAGGACTCAGACTAGGTAGCAGAGGTGGGGGGAAACCCTTGCAAGGGGACGGGGATTTATCAAAAAAAAAACGGAGAGACGACAAGAGATAAAACCCGGAAAAGGTATGAAAAAAAAAATAACAAGGAGGAATTACGTTGTGACGGTCCAAAGATCATGACCAACTGAGGATTACGCTACGTTCAAAATAGTGGCGGGACATGCAGCGTCCCGAGAGCCTCGACATCCGACGGCGAAACTAAAGCGTCAACCTCTTTCCTGAAAGAGTTCGGGTCAAGAACTCGGGACTTAGGAAGTCATCCGCACCAACCCCGGGAAAGGAGAGAAAAAGAATGGGTGTCGGCTCGGGGGGGAGTGAAAAACAAGAAATTAGGGGGTCACGGTATCCTGTCGCCGGGAAACGTGAGGAAAAGCATCCGGACACTATAGAGAGGGGGGCAGTAAGATATACGATGGAATCTCAAGCACCTTGGGGTAATTCATGTGAAGTGCAACACGGATAATCGGTAAACACACCGAGAGTCGACAAATCAAGGGGTATAAAGACAAATCAAGGTGTGGTGGACGATCTGGGTGGTGAATGCGCATCCGGGAAAGGGCTGAGGGGTGATGACAGGTGTCGTATCGGCGGCAATGAAGTTAGAGAGAATCACAAAACTTGTACGCAAGAATCGACTGAGTGTCGCGGGCAGTACCTACTCAGGCTGTGCATAGCCAACCAGAATACAAAAGTCCGGGGCAGAGATGTGTTAGACTGAGGGAGGGCCCGCTGCTCATCATTAGAGAGGTATTTGGATGATAAGTCGGCGCGACAGTGGGGAAAAGAAAGAAAGAACATGGGTGGTGAAGGGCAAACACGGTTTGGGGGTGTCGTACTGTCGGGGGTGTCAAAAAGTGGCTATAACTGGGAACATCGGAAGTTTTCTGGAGGACAAACACTGAAGAAAAAAAAAAAAAAACAAAGCTAAAGCCAAACGGGTGTTGTAATGGACCGAAAACAAATGGTTGACAATCCAAAAGATCACGCATGCATATGAAAAGACGGGAAAACCGGACGGGAGGGGAGAAGGGGGTACTCTGTGTTGGGTAGGCAGTAAAAATGCGCAGCTATGGGTGCCTGATCTGAATAGATGCGACAAACAAAGGGGAAAAAATCTTGGGTCAACAACTGGAAGAAATAGGGGGAAAGGATAAGGAGGGGTTTAAGAGTGTTGAAGACACGCCGACATGGAAAGGGTGGGGGGGAGGGAAAACGTGATGAAGGTTTTTAAAAGTCAGACATCAAAAAAAACAAAAGAATCGGTAAAAGAAAACAATAAGGCAGATGATGCACTGAACTGGGTTGGACAACAAAGGAAAGGAGGATGAAAGAAAAAAAAGTCATCAATCAACGGAGCCTAAGAAGAGGGAAAAAAAAATAAATATTAGAAAATCAGTGAAAAGCAATAAGGCGACATTAAACGTCTAGGGTGGAGGTGGACAAACGACAGTTCCCGTGCCCATAGGAGAGGAAGCGGGGGTTCCGAACGGGAAAAAGAAGGAAAGGGAGGGGGGGGGGAAAGGGAAAGGGGGGGAAACAAGGGGGGAGAAAAAAAGGAGGGAAGAAGGGAAAAGAGAAATAACATAATCAGGGGGGAGGAGACTATCGACAGTGGACAGGGGGAAGCCAAAACAGGAGAAGAGAAGGGGGAAGATGAACAGAAGAAAACTTCGGGAACAACCTGAAACAAAGCGCGGGGGGGGGATTTTCCTGAACATAAGCGTGAAAAAGCAGAAAAAAGAAGATTGATGTAGAGGCCCCTGGTTAACCCAAATCAGAGGGAGCGGGGTGTGTGGTAGGGAATGGGGGTCTGGTTTGACTGAAAAATGGGAGCGAAACGCCGCAGAATCTGTGTGTACAGTAGGCAGGAAACCAAATATACAAAAAGGGGGAGAGATGAAGGAAGAAGAGTTGCAACGGGGCAATGGCACAATCGGGCGTTGAAAGAGGGGAATAAGGACTCTACAAAAAGAAAAGGGGAAGGAAAGGGATAGAGGGGTACAGTTAAGCGCAGCCGTGATGGGTGTGAAGGGGGGGTCGAGAGGCGTCATGGCACACAGGTGAATTGTTGACTAGGTTGGAACCGCGAGCCAGCGGAATGTGCATCAAAAGATAAACAATGACTTTTTGGGGAGACTTGAAAGGAGTGCCAACAAAAAGGGAGACTTTTACAGGGGGCCGAGGGGTGGGGTCAACGAAGGAACGATCGACAGTTCCAAGTGACTGGAAGAAAAAAGGGCGGCGGGGGGAGCGTGTGGGGCAGGAAGAATTTGTCAACACTTCCGGAATTGAGGTAAGAAGAAAAGAACAGAGAAAGGAGAAAAGAACAGAGTGACCACCAATTACATTGAACAGCATCCCATCCGCGGGACCGAAATCTGGGAGTCCACTGGGGGAGGATTCTTGCGGGTGTTATAGGAAAGGAGGGGTTGGAAGGAAGCGTAAAGGGAAAAAGGAGCGAAAAAGAACATATAATTTCATGTGACAGCAGCAAGCGGGTAGTGAAGAGATAAAACGGAACTGTTACGCTACAAGGCAACAATTACGGACCGCAGGGGGAGCAAGAAAAGCGAGGGGGCGAAGAAAAAATAGGGTGGGGTCTAGGGAGTGTAACAACGGGACATGGTGTCAAGGACGATTTGGTGCGGAAAAACAAGAACCGAGGAAGCTTGCTGGCGGGCGTGTACTAGGGGTTGGGTCCCAGAAACGCAAGATGAGGCAAAGGAGTGATTAACAATCTGGGGGAGCGGGGAGGTAGGGAAAAACAAGCAGGCAGAGGGGGCAACTGTATCGAAAGTAAAGAAAAACGGGTAAAAGGATGAAAAAGAATTACGTGAATGACGAAAAGACACTTGATTAAGAAAGTTTAGAGGTCCGGAAATGACGGTCACAAGACCTCCGAAAAAAAGCGGGTGGGGAATTGGTTATGAGGGGGCATCGACGGCGTAATTAACCGGGAGAGGTACTTGGCAAAACCATGTCGCATTTGAAAAACCAGGTTGAGGACGTGAAAGAAATAGTTAAGGCCCCAGGTAGAGATGATTGAGTGGGGGTGAAAAGAATCTCCGAGGATTTAAAGGGGGCACAAACAAGTGGGTCAACGACTTACCACTTTGGAAAAGCGGTGTACCGGGAGTCCCAAATAAGTAAGGGGGAGTTTATCACAAGTGTGGGTGGTGGCGAACGAACATACTGCTGGTGGTGGGAGGTTGGAGGAAATTGATGACATCCAAAAACCGCCTTCGAACAAACAAACATGACTTACACATCAAGCGGTGCGGGCAACCGTGCCTTGGGGGGGCCTTGCTTGTACATAGAAACCAGGAATAAGGAGGAGTTTCCACTGGGAGTGTTTCAAGAGTTTAAGCCGGGGTGGTGCGGTGGATCCGGGGGGAGCG
>Ga0179591_1263565_pt1 | contig 11629 bp, 8 predicted proteins | sample CZOMad2_1_08_16f_FD_182891 | JGI IMG/M metagenome (GOLD analysis project Ga0179591, IMG submission 182891) | Vadose zone soil fungal communities from Angelo Coast Range Reserve, California, USA - CZOMad2_1_08_16fungal (PacBio error correction) | ecosystem: Environmental > Terrestrial > Soil >...
CCGGTCTATACTTCTGCGATTATACAGTGAGGTGGTAGTAAAAGATGGGGAGAGTGTAGGGTTATCAGGTACTATCGAAGTTGATAGGGACAGGAAGTAAGAGAGGGTCATGAATGGAACAGGGCAAAAGTGAAACAGAATAGCCTGGTGGGCTAACCACAGGGACCGGCCGGCGTCATCAGAAATAGAAGGGCATTAAACAAGGCCTGAAACCAAAAACCCGTTAAAAGAAAGAATCGCATACAACAAGGAGGGACAAGAGCTACGTGCAAACCGGAGTATGGAACAAGACGCGGACGAAAACGTAGAAGGCGAATATGAAGAGCAAACTATAAGATAAACGGAAACTAATATGAGAAAAGGCGAACGACTGGACAACGAATATCCGCCTATCAGACTAATAGACACGAAAAGACGGAGACGGGATACGGGGAGAGCTAGACCTGAGATAAAATAGAGGGACAAGGGCGGCACCCCACTAATTTCTTAAGTGAGGTAAATAACATAGGCCTCGCTGGGTATCAGAGGAAGTCATCCTGGAGGCAAGGCAGGGAGCGAATCTTGAAAGGGAACCGTTTCTGGGCGAGGGGCATAGTAAAACTCTGGCCGTTTGAACAGAGTCAAGGAGAGGAAAAAACCAGGAATAACGAAACAGGCGATTGCTTCAGGGGTTAGAGAACGAGTCGATCACGGATCAAGAAGGGAAATCCTCCACACCCAGGGATAGGAAAAGACAGTCACAGAGCCTCCAAACCAGAAAAAATAACACAAAGAGAAAATGCAACAACAGCACACTATCGATCACATCAACCGACTTTAAAAAAGGAAGCAAGTGATAAAAAAAACAGGGAAAACCAGAACACGCTGCCGGAAGGAAGGACGGCAAATCGGAAAGGGAAGCAACAGCGACACAAGAGCGCCCTGTACCACATTCAAACACACAAAGCTCTCAGATCGACTCCGCCCACAGCGGACACAAAGCCCAGACACAAGGTGCGGAGCTACCACCATATAAAGTAGGGGGTCTACATTACGTCGTAGTCGTCATCATCTCAGGGTCAGATACGAGCCTTTAATGGACCACCGATTCCTCTGGGGGTACCGACGAGGCACACCGGAAAGAAAAGTGTATAGGGAGAGGAGAGTTTCGCGGAAGTCGCTCCGAAGGAAAAGTTGATGATGTCTCGGCTACCTGCGAAAAGGGACCGGAAAATTTTCGTACTGTACGAGGGTAAAAAGCGGGGGGGGGAGGATCCTGCCTCACTCAAATTGGGAGGGTTCGCGACTGCGGAGGGCCGGCAACAAATCTTGTAAACTTCCATCGTCGCCGGCCGCGGAATGAGGTGTGCGCAGAGACGGTCGTGGGGGGGTCCGAACGAGGCTCTAAAGTAAGGGGAAAAAAAGGCGTCAGACACCTTAACCTCTTCAAAAAGGGAGGGGTCGCCGCGCTGTGAAGTACCGCGGGGGGAGCTACCTTTGAATAGAGAGACGAATGAAGGGGAAAATGATCCACAGATATCTCAAAAAAGTCGCATCTTCAGGAGGTTTCCGGTGAAGACTGACCCACGAAAAGGCGAGTATGAACGTGAGTGACCTAAAGGGGGGGTCAACAAAAACGGACAAAAAAGGGGAACATCAATAGGGAAAATAAAGGAGAGAAACGCCTATCGGGTCGGTGAGGAGGAAGAAGCAAATCTCTGGAAGGTCGTCCCTGCAAAAGGGCGTCTAGCGAAATTTGTGTAATAACGAAACAGCGCGAAGAAGAAAACGAACAGTAAGTTTATTTCGAATCGACGAAAAGGGAAGAGAAAGATGACCATATCAGGGTGCAGGGATTGACGCACGCAGAAGCTTCGTGGTTGCGCTATAAAAAGATCCTGGGTGGAATCCATAATGAGAAACTATAAACCAGACAGTGCAGCCATAAATAGACAAACTCGGTTCTGATCAGAACACGTTATGTCCGGCACGTCACCTCCACGTGCATTGCAAAGAGAGGCCGATCATTTAAAGGGTCAGAAATCGCATGTCACCGCAACGCGGTCATTGGCAAGGAAAAGGAACTCACCAAATACACCGAATTCCAAGAGTAAGACACTCATAGAGGAAGAAGGGGTACAAAGGGGGAGACTACACAACTAAGGTCAGAAAGGGGGAATCGCCAAAGAGGGTCGGGGAGCAAGGGGGAAAGCCTGGAGGAGAAAGAGCCGAGGGACTTGGAGATCTCTAAGCAAGGGGACATACTTATGACCGAAGGAAGGAAAGGCCAGGAGGAACATCTGGAGTATATCAGACGATTCGTCGCGAGCAACAACTCTTCACAAGGGAAGTGGGGAAGGGGGGAAAAAAAGACAGAGCAACGATCTTCTCGGTTTCTAAAGGGAGGGGAGGGGGGGGAAAAAAATCACGGGCGGGGAGAAAGAGTATGAGGGCGGGTAAATAACAATACTAGAATCAAGAAAGTGGGTGGGGGGACTGGGGCGGAATACAAGATCGTGCCAGGACACCCGAGTAGGCTGATGAGGAGGGGAAGCAGGGTGTAGTAATCGAGGGCTGCGGGTTGAAAAGCGACAAAGGCCGAAGAAACTCTGTGAGAAGAGAGAAAGGCCGCTACCAATTGAAATGTCGCTAATTTACCTCTCGCAAAGGAGGAGAGAAGAACAAAAGAAAACGAAGGGAGGACATGTCTAGAGTAATACGTACTATCAGGAAAAAAAGGTGAAGTCAACTTTGCCAACTTTTAAGAGAACACAAAAGGGGGATCCTCGCATAAGGGAGCGAAGAGGGACAAAGGGAATGGACTAAATTCGGTGTCCATCTAGAATACTAACGAGGCCATCAAGATGCATAGATCGATGTAAGTAATAAAAGCTCGGAAGGGGAAGGAGTAATGTCGATCGCGAAAATCAAACCGATACGGCAGTGAGAGTAAAATCAACTCAGATTCCTCGCCGCAGCAAAACGAAAAAAAAGAGGAAAGAAAGACAAAAGAGAAAGGAGGGAGCTTCACGCAACAGGACTAGAATCGCAAGTTGAGAAAGGACGTCGCGAAAGAGATCACTTTGAATGTGAAGGGAGGAGGAGAGCGCAAATGACTCTTCTATCCCAACTCACTGGACCTAGAATGCGGGAGGGTCTATACAAAACCTAAGCGTGACCTGCTACTTAGGGTAAGAGGTCAAACAGTCGGGAAAGCGATGAGGGCTATCGCCAGAGAGAGATGCTTGGATAGATATCCCAGGGACATGGTTGGTGAAAAAAGAACAAAAGGGGAAGCAGTTTAAAGGTGGGAGGGGGGAGAGAGGTGGGCGCATCGGGGGGATGTCAAGGGGAAAATGAGCTGTGATTGTGTGGGGGGGGCTGGGCGGAAGAGGAGGGGAGGTACATCTGCCAATGACAGAGGCAACCCAACCCCGTAAATAACATAATAGCGAGATTGAACATGCTAGGGAGCCGCGGAAGGGAGGGGGATTGATGGAAGCAAATACATCCCTGTTTCCGCTAGCGTCGAGCTAGGGATGAGCACCACACTTTAGAGGAAGGGACCGTCGTAGGCAACACATGCGAACCCTATGACAATGCAGGTGTAACCTACCGGGGAGAATAGTATATCTCCAGCCGCTTCGGAGGGGAGAACCAACAGAATCAATACCGTTAAAGCTTGATCTCCAAAAGCAGACTTGAGAATAAACAAACTCGCGAAGCCGGGGGGGAAGAACAAAAAGAAGCATACCTAAGAAGTGACTGGGTGTGAAACAGGTGATCGCATAGAACCCTTCAAGGACGAGTATGGTCAGTGTCGCTGGGAGCAAGGCGCGTCATCAAAAGAAGTGACAGCACGAAGCAGGCTCGCCTCTCGTTTCGGACATCCCTGTTCTGCGATCGTGAGTCACTACAGGTAATGTGGGAAAGACATGTGTGCGAGCGGGGTGGGGGGGGCACGGAAGACTGCGCCATCTCCCTCAGCGTCACTGGGAAGCTAAGCCGGGCCATAGCGCGGCTCTCTCAGGGTCGTATGGCATTCAGGCAAGCGCCGACACCTCGCTTCCCCAACAACACCCAAAGAATCCCGTTGTCCAGAAATAACCAAAAACAAAACTCGTCCAAACAGACAAGGCCATAGAGAAAGAAGAACGGGAGACGGTTCTGGGCCAAAAAGGGAAGCAGACCGTAGAAGGAAAACGACAACAGGCGAAGGGGACCTAAAAGACTCTTCGGGTCGGAAAAGGCGTTCGGGAACCGATCGCGCATTACAAAGAAACAAAAAAAGTGATAAGTCAGCACACAAAGAGAAAAGAGACCGAGACTTTTTAATAAAGCTCACTCCGCCCGCCATCCCTCACGAACTCGGAAGAACTTAAAAAAACAAATTATGTCAAAAGAGGAGTAAAAGGAAAGAAAGGATCAAGGAAAAACAACCGAAGATAAGGGAGGAGACGAAAAGAGGTCGCCTACGGGAGAAAGGAGAAAGGCGGCAAAGCATGAAACCGAGAAAGCAAAACAGTGGGGAAACTAGACGTGCTAAGGCAAGGGAGGAGAGGACGTGGAGAGTACATTGTGTCTCGGAAGACCGCTCTCCTAATGCTATTCGAAGTCTCCGTAACGTCAAAAAGCAAAAAATGTGGGCGAAAGCCAAACTTGGTCGCGGGCGGGAAACGGATACGGAATCCGCGTCAAGAGGACGTTCTCTAGGGACAGGAACCTTTCAACCCGACATACTATCTTCTAAGCATCTCACAGGAGAAGAAGGAGGGGACGTAAAGGAAAAGAAGAAAGGGCTTATAAGAAAAAGAGCAGGAGACGCTCCAAGCAGGCTGGGAACAGGGAAAACTCAAAAAAGAACCTATCGTCGGCGGGGGAAAAAATTAAGATGAAGGAGAGAGGCGAAAAGGGACCTCTTCTGAAGAAAAAGGGGAAGAGCAGAGATAACTAAAGCCAAATCACCGAGAAAAGGAAGAGACTGATGAGAAGTTCCTATCTGGGAAGTGCCAGAATGGGCGAGGAAGGACTAACTAAAGAGCTTCCAGGCTGAGGAAGAAGGAAAAGCTGAATAAGTACCCAAAGGGATACAAGCATCAACCTAAAAAACCAAAGGGTAGACAAAATGAGGAATCTGATACTTTATCCTTTCCTCTACGAGGAGAGACAAAAGGGAAATCGAAGAACGCAAAGAACAAAAAAAGAGGCACTGGGAGGCTCCACAGCAATCGCATGACTCAAAGCTCTGTCTGCGCGAAAGCCGGGCAGGAAAGAACAGGTCAATTCCAAAGCAGGATGCCTGCCAAGGGAAAAAAAGAGAGAAAGAAGAGGCGCCTGAAGAAAGTCGAGTAAGCCGGAAAAAGAAGACAAGGTACTTCAAAGATCCGCAGTCAGGGACTCTCAGCAAACAGAGGGCGTATCTACGGGAAAGGAGAAAAAAACAACAACGGAAGAGGGGGAAGAGATATATTTGCTCCCCGATGCGCTGTAACTAGGCGAAACGGGAAAAAACAGGGGGGGGAATACCTTAGGAAAAGGGAATAAAGTGAAAAAGAGGGGGGGAAACAGGAAGGAGAAGAAGAGTGAGCAGGTGCCAAAAAAAAAGTTTGCCGTGCAAGAGGATCAATAAATCGGAATTAGGACACCCTGCAAGCCAGAAAGAACGTCATACAGCAAAAGCAGAGGAGAAGCATGGGAAAGGGGTATGACCAGAGAGACAAGTCTGGAAAAGGGAGGGACGGAGAGTATAAAGGGGGAAGAAACAATACTTGGAAGGTAAATTGGTAAAAACAGTATGATGGGAAAAAAAGAGGGGATTAAAAGCGGGGGGCATCGGTCTTCTGGAAGCTGGTTAAGGCGCGTGACTCTCAATCTGCGAAAAAGACGTTCTTATGGGGAAAAGAGACAAGTCGGGGCCAGAAAAGATTAGAAAGACATAAAGAAAACGAGGGAAGAGGGGGGAAGCGTTTCCTAGAACATCGTTTTTAGAAGATCTGCCGAGTCTGGGAGGGGGAAGCATATTACCAAAATCCCATCTATATGAAGGGAACAAGGGGGAGAGAGTAGGGGGAAAGGGGAAGAGAGGGACAGAGAACCTAAGAAAAAAAGTCCCGATCACGGGGGGAGGGGCGCAGGTCCTAACCTGCCAGAGAATAGAACCGGGACGCCTTCGTACCAGATATCTTACAAAAGTAGAGGGGGGATAGAGGAGTAAAGGAGAAGGGACAGTCAAAACAAAATCCGCAAAAGGGAAGGGGCAATTGGATGCGCCTACTAAAAGGGGATTACGGACGTAAAAAAAGTTCGTTCGACCATTTCGAAGTGCTACGGGAGATCGGGGGAAAGGACTGGATAGGACGGTCCGGGGGAAGAACTATTAAAAAAATCAATGGGGAGAACGGCCGATGACAAGCACACTGAAGAAGCGAGCACGACGTTTTGGATCGTCTCAGGGACATAAAAGAAAAAGGGGGAGGGGGAGAGGTTCCCTCTAAAAGCGCCGCCCAAAAGGGGAGGGAAATTCACAAACCTTAAAGAAGGGGAGAAGAGGGAAGTCAATTAGGGAGCTTGGAGGAGCAAAGGGTTCTTGAAAGTTAAGCGCTTGAGGGGACCTCTCAAAATGCCTTTGGAAACTGAAGATTGGGAAAAAAGGGAGGGGAGTTGAAAAAGAAAATGGTTCGTCAGCAAAGCTCGAGGAAGGAAATGGGGGTCCTTGAACCTCTTTAGAAGGGTCGAACTTCGGAGGGCGAGGATGGCAGGATACACCGGCGTTAACTGAAAGGAAAGAAACTGAAGGAAAAGAAAGCTAGTCGAAGGGAGAAGGGGGGACAAGGCGGGGGTAGGTTAAAACAAAAAAAAGTTATTAAAAGGGCTCGGAGGGGGAGGCACCGATTTTCGGGAGCCACGTGGAAGGGGGAGACAGAAAAGCCTGCCCTGCACATTTAGTGGTGCTTTGGAAAAACTTGACCACGCAAAGTGATTATTACCTAGGGTAGAGGGTGAGGTTGAGAGAGAACATTGGAAAGAACAATCATACGGTCTCAGCCACAACAAAAAAGACCTAAACTAACTGGTTCGGGAGTGATACTCACCGAGGGCGGGAACGAACTGAAGGTAGATACTCAGGGAAAAGGATGGGACGTCAGATTGGGGGTGGCAACGAAAAAGGGATTAACTTTCAGGATTGTCCACTAGGAGGGAAGAGTTTGAAAAATACTAGCACAGCAACCTCCTTATGAGCAGAAGGGGATGTGGGACACGAAACCTAGATTGGCAAAGTAGCAGTCAGGAAAGTAGCGTTTATCTCAGTGGAGTCGCTCCTACTCCAATGAACCAGATCCCTAGAAACACAGAAAGAAGAGAAACAAAGCCGACATGACAGGGGAAAAAAAGGGAATTCGACCAATTTTCTATTTAAAAAATTCGAAGGGGGATCCTGGGGGTAGGTCCGAACCACGAAATTCACAGGGAGAGAAAGCAGAGGGTCCGGAGGAGGAATCCGCTAACCCTTGGGGGGGGATCTACGGAATTATCTCTCTAGTCAAAGAGAGTAGCAAAGAAAAAAGGGAACTGACGTTTCGAAACGAACCTCAAGGAAAGATCAAAAAGAAGGGAGAGAGAGTACGAAAGGGTGTGGTCTTGTAGACATCGATGCAACAAAAAAGTCCTTTCTATGCTGCCTCTTAGGGGGAGGAAAGTTTCATCACCTATAAAAACCTTTTTGAGGGGTTTGAGAAACATCAGCGAATACTAAAAAATCGCTCTGTCTGAAGAGACGGGTCCTCCAGCGAGACGACGAAGACATACCAGAAAAAAGCAAGGATCAACACGGGGTCGCGAATGTCTACGCTCTAACGTGGAGCTCTCAAAAAAAACGGAAATAGACAAGGTCTTTCCTAGAGGAGAAGGAACTGACAAACAAAGAAGGGTTGAGACGGCTAGGTAAAGAGTCCCGAAAAAAAAGGAGCATCCTCAAGGGAATCAAGGCATCTCGCGGGACAACAGCGAGTAAGGAGTGAGGGAGGCGCCATACAAAAAATTAAAATCGGAAGGTAACGACTCAAGAGAAGAGGGCCTAAAAAAAAAGATGGGCAAGGGTCGAGCTTCCCACAACACGATAGACCGGCGCCAAGACGTCTCTCAGATGGAGGGAGTCGGCATACAAGCTCAAAAAGAGGGGGGGGGGGAGAGCAGGGAACTAAACGACACGGGCCTTCTAAGAACTCTCCAATGGGAAGTGAAGTTGGAATCCCCGCAGCGGGCCAAAGATTCGAAAGAGCCAAATGCGATCTATGCAAGGTGGCGAAACCAGCAAAAAGAGGTTGGGCACGAAAAAAGGGGGGAGAAAGGGAAAATGAACCAAGTAAGGAGTCTAAAAAAAAGGAGGTTCGGGGGGCTTTGATGGGGTGGTCTCGGGAAGAGTCAGAGATCGTGGAAAAGAACTCACACTAATGACATCCTTAAAACGCTTAAGGGGGAAGTGAGACAATCCCTGAGAGAACAGTCATGCCTCGAACGTCTGGGATTTCACCGGGGGGAATCCGTCGGTACAAAAAATAACCAGATCAATCGACTCCGAAGGTGAGAGGGAGGCCCCACAAATCGCAAAAACATCAGAAAAAGAGAAAAAAGATAGAGAAATGGTCAAGAAGAAACCAAAGAAGTAACTCAGAAAAAAAGAAAAGCAACAGGTTGAGAGGGGATCTAGGAAAAACTCCTGTTAGGAATCACACTTTCTGATGAAAAGATCGCTTCCTGAGGCTCAATTTCACGAGTCACAAGAGAAAGAGAGGAAACGACTCGAGAAAAACCGTGGGTCAAGAGGTGATCTACGATCGAAGGAATGGAAGGGTCCAGAGAAGAATCAAGTGTTGACGGTGGCGATCCGAAACAGAACAGGTCCTACCGTTCAAAACCTACCAGAAAAGAGAGGCCCAGGAGAGAACAAATAGAGGGAGGTTGAGGAAAAAGCAGGGGGCGGTTCAAAATTCCCAGGGTCGAAAAGCTATCTACGGGGGACCGAGGCTACAAACCGAAGAACGGAAAAACAAGTCCAGACAGGCAGAAAAGTCACGGTACAAAAAAAGGGCGAACTGAACGCGCAGGAAGGGACCTTACTCATCATCAGCGAAAAATCGACCTTAGGGAAAAAAAAAAAAGAGGGAAGGAATGCGGAAAAAAGAAGATGCATCAAAACGACAAATCTAGCCAAAGGACGAAGAACTAAATATGGAAGTTAATGAGCCTCTTTAAATAGAGGGGTACCTCATCAAATGAGAGCGGAGGCGAAAAAGGAAATACTAACAAAGAAAGTCTCGACGGGATTTCGTAACAGGTCCAGAATGCGGGCAGAGACCGCGATTACTGAGTGGAGATGGTAAACTAAAACTGACTCGCCTTTAAAGAAGAGAGAGGCAGTCAAAGAAATCACGTATAAAAAGAGGGGTTTCGAGGCGGAGCCACTCCCTTCAATAGGCTTACGCCGTCAGGGGACTCGTCAAGGCCCTCTTCGAAATTAGCGTCCTTCTATACAAGGGACGGGTAAACGGATGAGAAAGAAAATATGAACGACAAAGAAAACAGGGGTAACTAGAAAAAAATAGAATAAAAGTATTTCCGAGACTACACATGCTCAGGGGACGCTGAAAAAAGGCTTCGTTACAAGTATCCTCCTATCTCAGGAGGAAAGGAAAACTCGACAAACGAAGGAAGCGTCGGAGCCTGCCGGAAAAGGAAAGATGCACCTCTAGGCAGTACTAACCCGATCCAGATCAAGTCCTCTCTGTCTGAAATCTCCTAAATTTACTAAAAGTGAGAACTCCAACGAACTCAAAATAGCTGGGGTATAGGAGAAAAAAATCCAGTAGTGAAAGACTTAACCTAGGGAGGGTCATAAAACAAATAAAATCTCCTCCTCAAAGCAGGTAGGACAACAGGGAGGAGGTAGGGGAATTCCAGACTTCTATAATCTAAGAAGGGAGAGCGACGAGTGAAAGAGAATCAGGGAGAGAGTAATCTTTACAAAAAGGATAAGAGAGAGCTGGAAATGAAGGACAAGAAAGCTTGAAGATCGGGATGAAAATGAACGCGAAAAAGGGTCAAAAGGAGGCACGCAGAGGAAAAAGACTGCTATTCTTCTCCGAGGACGAGGAGACAAAACCGACTACCCTAACTTCAAAACAAAAGTGTCCAATCGAAAAGAAAAAAAAAAAGATAGAGACAAAAAAAAGATGATAAAAAGTCGGAACGGATGAAAGAAAGAGGACGGTGGACAGGGGACTGGAGGGGTAGAAAGTTCTAGAAGGAACAAAAGACAGAGAAGACTATTAGATCCTGGTAAAAAAAAACTCTTTACCTGCCGAAAGAGGAAAAGGGAGGACGGGAAACCTGGAAAGGAAAAACCCGTCAGGCAAGGGCAAGGAGACTGAGGTCTCCGAGGAAGGGAACTTTAAAGAGATTAGAAAAAGTTAGGGGATCGGCTTCATTCAAGCACTTCTGAATGGTCAAAAAAGAAGAGGAAGAAAGGACACAGTTATCGTCACAAGAGATATATCGACTGGGAATCAAAGCCGAGTCGGATGGAAGACGGGGTTAAAAAAGAGGAAAATCTAACCTGGGAGCAGAAGGGAGACAAAACTGCTGAAGAAAGATGAGAATCATCCCGAAGGGGAGAGGAAGCTGGCAGTCCCGGTTTCGCCCGCGAAGGGGGAGAAGGGAGACAACCAGGAGAGCCGCGAAACGCGCAAGGGCCAGGAAGGGAGGGGCACCAAGCCAGGAGTCGGCGAGAGGAGATGTCCGAAACGAGGACGGAGCGTCCTCTCCGCAAAGCAGAAAAAAGGAAGGACGACGAAAAGGTCGCCGAGACATAGGGATTACTGCTAGGGGAAGCGGGATCATTAGGCCAGGCGCCGGTAAATGTCACGCCGAAACGAATCAGCAGCTGTGGAGGTTCCTATCTAAAACTTCAGGAAGAAGAAGGGAAAAAAACTAAGGGGGGATTTAGTAAAGGGTAGGAAAGATAAACGGCCTCATGAAGCTGTTACCGGAGAGGACGGTCGTACCGATCCCAATGAACTCATCTTGAAAAGGGGGGACTAGGTGGAACTCATGAAAAGCACCGTGGGGGAGGGAAAGAGGAAGGGGGTGAGAGGAAAGGAGTCTAGAAGACGAACTGATAATTTATGGTCATCCTTCTTCTAAGCCGGTTAAGAGGGAAGGAATGAGATTTAGGAGGGAAGGGACGGGAGCTTGGAGTTACTTTGGCAAAAAAAATATCGGGGGTGTCAACTCAGGAGGGGTCTCTACGTCTGGTGTGGGGGGGGAAGTTTGTTTTAATAAAGGTCGTCCCCTATCAGAGAGAAGTGGGTGAGTCGTAACTAAGGAAAAGTTGTCAATAAAGTCGGATGAGATAAGTTGGAAGCACCTGATTAAGAAAGGAAACTGAAATCAGAAGGAGGAACATCTTCAGGGGAAAAATCGGGGTATAACGCGGGTAGGGGGGAAGAACGAAAAACGAAATCTTTATAGAAACCTTGGTCGAAAGCCGATCTTGAGAAACCTCTGCTCCCTGAGAATCAAGAGGAGGGTCTGGGGAAAAAGGTAACCACTGAAAGTAGGACGAGGACGGGAGGATATCAGATTAGAAGGAGGG
>Ga0179591_1231315_pt1 | contig 11628 bp, 20 predicted proteins | sample CZOMad2_1_08_16f_FD_182891 | JGI IMG/M metagenome (GOLD analysis project Ga0179591, IMG submission 182891) | Vadose zone soil fungal communities from Angelo Coast Range Reserve, California, USA - CZOMad2_1_08_16fungal (PacBio error correction) | ecosystem: Environmental > Terrestrial > Soil >...
AAAAAATAAATATTTTGTGTGTGGAATAGCAAATAGCTAAACCAAGGAGTGGGTAAAAAAATAGGCAAGTGGGGTGGGGTGCGGTTAAGCATTCCAACAATAGACACTTCAAGTAGGGGTGAGAAAAATGCGCCAAAAACCGTCAAAGAATTGAGACAAAGTCTGAGAAACACAGATATCTGGGCGCCGGGGGGTGGGCCTGAAACTTGCCTGGAAAAACTTAACCAACGTCGGAAGAGGAAAAAATATCACGAACAAAAACGGGGAAAAGACTTTAAGGGCCACTCAAGAAAAAAGAGAAAAAAAAAAAGGTACTCTGCACGAGACACCTTCCACAAATACAATGGTGGTCCAGAAAAGGCGAACTATATCAAGGAAGAACCTCCGGATTCGGTGTAAGATTAGTAAACCGCCTTTATAGTGGCAGGGGAAAAAACAACCAAATGGGGGTTGTGGAAAAGGAAATCGGAAAATCCCAAAGAAAGAGTCAAGAAAAAAGGGGACGCGGGAGAGGAAAGTGCTTGGACAAAGGTTTTTGGAAACAAAAAAGAAACTCCAACACCACCAGATGAAAATGATGAAGGAGAAAACAAAAAAAGGAGGCCAAAAAATACAAAACCAAAATCAACGATTGGCATAAAATCTCGGAAAAGAAAAAAAGGGAGGAGGAGGAAAGCACGAAAGAACTACGAGTAGGGCTCTTTTGAAGTTGGGCTCTCGACAAAGCCAGAGGGGACAGAACATATCCCAAAGGGGTCGTTGCACAACTGAGAGGAAACAAGAGGCAGGCCGCATGGAAAAGGCGTGTTGGTGTGGGGGGCGAAGGGCCGTCAACCCCAAACAAAAGGGGTTTTGGGGACAGGGACTAAAAAGAAAATAAAGCTCGAGGCCGGAGCACGAGCTAAGAAAAACCCATTACATGGTGGTGGAATGAAAGGGGGGAAGCACAAAGAGATGTCTATATGGGGGGGTAGGGGAATCCTGAAAAGATTTACCGTGCTGGGGATTTAGGAAACCGACCGGTTGGGTTAAGCGGGGGCCGACAGGAAAAAACTAACCGGGGGCGAGACAAAAATAAAACGAGTTATAGGCGCATAAGATGGGGGAAGTACAAAGGTGGACGTCATTGTAAACAGGGATCATGATGTACGATGCACGCAACAGAAAAACTGTAAAGGAATGAAAAGTGGGTTGTGAAAAGAGTGCAGTAAACCAAAGGAGATGGGTTGGGGAAAGCGGTGGGGAACCGAGACAACTTCGAAATCGATAAGAAAGAAGGGAAGGAGGAAGTTGGCAGAAAATATTTTGGGGAGGGGGGAAAGGAAAAAAAGGGGGGATGCTCCCACTAGAATAAAGAGAGGGGGACCAAGTCCCCGAAGGGGGTGAAATTCCGGGAAAAAGGACCCTTTTTGGGGGGGGGAAAGAAATCTAGAAATCTCCAGGAACGGAGTTAATGTAAAGGAGAACTTGCAGGGAATCAAGGGATGATGAGTTTGCAGCATTAAAGGAGGAAGCACGGGGGGAAAACCCATTTCAGGAAAAAACGTCAGGTAAGAAAGGTGAAAAGCGAAAGGTCAGCCAATGGGTAAAAAAGGGGGTCCGGAAACTTGACAAAAAAGACGAGAAAAGTGCCGGGGTTACTGGAAAAGGAAGGGAGAACGAGAACGGCAAGCTTCGCGCAACAACTGGAGGGGAAAGATAGTGTGAATTGGTTCACATAGTAAGGGAAAGTAGAGGAGAACTAACAATCAAGAAGAAAACACGACGTCAAAGACACGTGGGTATGGGATGAGGGGTGACCGTGTTGAGATAAGTAGGAGGCTGCGACGTAATTCGGCATACTTGAGGGTCCAACAAAATCATAGTTGGGGAGGGGGCAAATCGAGACCCGTTGCCAGTTATTTTCGAAAGGAGAAAAATGAGCCGTGTACGAAGGTACTGGGTGGGGGGAAAAGAAAAGGCGGGTGGGTACATCATGCCGAAGTTTCGAGACAGGGAAAAGGAGGGTTAAAGGTGGTAGCACCTGAAGAAAAAATTGGGGCGGTCTCAGCACGGAAAGAACCTGGGAGGAGTCTAAAACTTAGGGACTGGCAAAAAAGGAAAATGAATCCGCCCCTACTGAAGAATAAAAAAAAAGGACAATGCGGCCGAAAAGGAAGTGCAGGGGGGGGAGGGGGGGGGTTTGGGGGGGGGATAGAAAAAGAGGGGAAGATGAAAAAGAAAACCAATGCAACCGCCCAAAGAAAGACTCGAAAATAGATGGGAGACAAAAAACAAACTGTTTACATGTTGGAGGGGGAGGCAAAAGCCTTGGCAGATAGGAACAGGACCAAGAAGTTTGCCAAGGGTTCTGAAAAGGGACCAGAAATGAAGGGGGGGGGCGTCCAAAAAAATCAACGATCGAGACAGGTTCGCAACATCGTGGCGCAAACACAAAAATGAAAAAAAAGTCTAAAAACGGTGGGAGGTTGCTGATACTCCGGTTTAAAACTAAGTTGGAAGAGTTTTTCATCGTCCTGCGAATCATAGGGTAAGAAAAAGGGGGACTGTCGTAGCGCCGTGCCAAAAAAAAAAAAAAAAAAAAAGAAAAAAAAAAACAGAAACGATAGAGGCGTCACCCGCGCATTGTCGAGAGTAAGTTGAGAGATGACTCCCAGAGCGGCGGCTAACCAAAACCATGTTACCAGAACTACATTCGTAAGACCAAGGGGGGGAAAAAAAAGACGAGGTTCAGCACTTCAAGCAATTTACCGGAATCCAGCAACAAGAAAAGTGTCAAAGCGACAGCCACCTTTGAAGTTCACCCAATTGATGCACAGGGAAAGAACCCGGTCCCGTCCCTCAGCAGAGTAGGAGACGAAACAGACCCTATGCACTTTGCTAACGGAGAAAAAAAAGACCGGAGAAGGTTAGAGAAGACCCGCGGCCCGACGAACAACGGTTAATGCTGAGGTTGGTATATCCCGATTAAATTCCGAAAAAGAGGTGCGTGGTTCGTGAAGCGCAGGGGAAAGCAAGACGGAAAAAAGAAGCAGAAGGACGTTCACGCTATCAAGTAAACGATCCGAAAAGGAACCTAAATTGGCAATCGCCCGACTTAACGATTCGAACGCGAAGAGGGGAAGAACGATGTAAATCTCAGCCACCAGCTGACCAAAAAAAATTTCATGGGGGAGGACCGCGCCAAAAACGAAGAAAGCGCTAACGTCGTGGCGCGGCGACCAATGTACGTTTTTGTGGACTTGGCTGACCACGGGGGAAAACTTTCAACCTCACAACAAAAGAGAAAAATAAAAAAGCCCGAGGCCCAAAGCGGAAAGAAAAAAGGAATTGGAAAGCAGCAGAATACGGAAAAGGGGGCTGCCGCTAAGCGGTGGACAGAGAAATCCATTCCCACTAACATGAACGGGCAGAGAACGGCTTGAAGGCCGCCCAAGTCCGTGACAGGGGGTAAGGAAGGAGCCAAGTGTACATGAAACGAAGAGAGACTGCGATGGACCTATCTTCAAAATTGCAGCACGGAAGGGAAGGCGGATAGAGGTGGGAAAGGGAAGCGACCGGAGACCAGCACAAAAAATCCGAACACCCAAAAATAAACTCTACAAAGAAGTGGGGGTTGCGGGGGAACTTGCTGCGAAAAGAGTAAAAGCGGCTTGTGCAGGCCAACACAAGAAAGTTTAATTAACGCGAGATAAAACAAAATAAACCCACAATCAAACAAAGTCGTGAAAGGAACGGCATGCGACTGGGCACTCCTAACAAAAAAGCTTGATCAAAGACAGTCAGCCAAAGTGCCCAGAGTTCAGCGGCTTGGAAACGAAAGGAAAAGAGACGTCCAAAATGGTTGTTAGAAGGGCAAAAGTACCGAAAGAGGGAAAAGGGGACTGTCCAAGGGAAAGTGGATTCTTCACGACAGTCGTGGATGGGGGAAGAAGACCATGATTGCTGGGACCCCAGAGATCTCGGAACAACGTGGCTGAAAGCATGGTAGCCTGCCATTCGACTATTGTGCGTTCACCCTAAACGGAAACAACAAAGAGAATGAGAAAAGACAAGCTCATGGAAATATCTCAAAAAAAGGTAAATTAGCGGAACCCTGAGCTCCGCCCAAAGGAAAAACACCAAGGGAAAGACTTTGAAGGGAGAAGATGAACGCTCAAAACAGCACAGTGGAGAAATGGTCTTCAACCGAGGTAATAAAGAAAGGGGACCAACCTTAATTTTCGGTTGGGCACAGGGGGGAGACAGTCGTGCCGCCTAAAGGTGGAATCCAATATGGGAAGAACTCTACACCCACGAGCATGAGAAAGGGGGAAAGAAAAACGTGAACCTCTGCAAGGATAAGGGAAATCAGACTTGGGTGGAAAAAAACTCCACCGGAGGAGGGAAACATGGAGAAGAACAGAATTTGGGTAAGAGGGCAACGGCCCCCAAGAGGGAGGGGGGGAAAGTAGAGTTAGGTTGCAAAGGACCGTTCAGGAAAATCAAAAAAGGGAAATTCGGGGGCGACGCCAAAAAGGCAAAAAGTTCTGTGGGGTGCGGCAAAGAAGGCTGGAGTGCCCTTGTAGAAGGAGGCTTAACTGGCGGGGAACGCAGTGAGAATCCGCCAGGAGAGTGAACGGTGGATGAATACGCCAAAGGCAATTTGGAAAAAACTAACAAATTTTCGAAAGACAAGGGGAAAAGAAAATCGACGGCACAGCCGCCTGAATGGCAAAAAGACGGGAGGAAAAAAAGACAATAGGAGGGAAAAAAGGGCGGAACGTCAGACCTTTGGAAAGGGAAGGAAAGAAAAAAATGTGGTGTCTTCAAAAGCAAAAAACCGGTAAGTAGGGGGGGGGTAACGTCAAATACAGGGTAAGCCGACGAGACGCTGAGCGAAACCCGACGGCACGCCTAGCAACGTACACAACGACACAGTCTACCTGGTTTCCGACGCGGTATGGGGGCGGAGCTTGGTAGAAAGGGGCCGAGAAGAGATAAGAGTCGGGGGAAACAGGAAATTTAAAAGAGGAAGCAAACACGAGAACAGTTTGTGAAAAATCGTCAAGGAAGGAGAAAAGCGGCAAAGGGAGGGACATGTAACAGAGGGGGGGAGACGCAAAAACAAAAAGAGCGCCGCTTTCTGAGAAAAACCTAACTGGAAGGGGAGGGACGATGCGAGGAACCAGGTGACGTCGGTTGAAAAAGACCGGGGGTGAGAAAGAAGGGCAAAACAACGCCAAAAGGAAAGGCCAAAAGAAGGCAAACAGAAGAACTCACCGGGAGAAGCCAGTTTCATTTCTGAGACGTTTCACCGGAGATGGCGGAAACTTTCGTATCACATAGAAAAACGAGGAAGGGGGCCTGAAGGGCAGACATGGAGGTCAAGTGGGAACAACCAAAGAAAAAGATGACAAGCAATGCTATTGAAAAGTCCTCCAAAAGACCCCCGATTTGATCTCGAACAACGAAACGGCGGTGAGATTTGAGAGTGACGGGGTGAGGGGAAAAAAAGCGTGAATACCAACAGGGAAATGGTGGGGGGGTAGCTCACAAAATCAGTGCTAAAAAAAGGGGCAATAGAGACCGTTGTGGTGACGGGGACTTGAGAAGGAGATAAAAAGGAGGACCGTTCTAAAGCAAAGAAAAAACGATTGAAAAAATAGGAAGTGCGCAGATAGGTGAAAAAGTGTGGAAAAATCGGAAAGGGAAGAGAGGAACACTGAAAGCAACGGGAGGATCTTTAATCCCGCAAAAAGTCGAGTGATTCAAAGAAAAAATAACCAAGAAAAAAATTGGTCTAAAAAAAGGGGAGAAACGGTCAAAAAAAAGTTTTCCAGGTGTAAAAAAACGGAAAAAGAGGGTCACCGGAACCAAGTCCATCGTATGAGGGTACCACAGGGCAAACGAAAAAACCAAGAGTGGTGGCCCGAGAAAAAAAAAAGTAAGGAAATGGCCTTGCGCGGGGAGAGAAGCTGCTTGCAGGGGGGGGGGACAACTTGGGAAGAGCCCGCAATGAAGTTGAAAGAGAAAGCAAAAATTGAAATAATCCTCACACCCTAGGGGGGAATCTCCTAAAGGAAACAACAACAAAAAAGAGGGGGGAAGAAGGTGCAAATACGATGATTGAATATTCAGTTTGAAGGGGGCTTCTCTAAGAAGACGGTCAGACGAGAAGGAAGGGAACGGCCCACTCACTGTGAAGGCAGGAAACGAAAAGGTGTCAGTGGGGGAGGAAATTGGGTGGGTCTATTGAGGGGTGGTCAAACACCATATTGTTTGTTCAAGCCAAAAAGAAGAAGGGAGGGATAAAAATAGAAGGGACACCGGGCTAAAAAACAAAACAGGAACAAAGAATTTTTTTGGAGGCAGTGGGAGACGAACAAGAAGATGAGTGGTGGCGGGAAAAGCCGGTCCACATGGAGGGAAAGGAAAAGGGGGAAACATCAAATTCACGGACACGTTGTGTGTAAAGCTGGGGCAGACACGGTTGCCACAGAGGCCACCTTCACAGGAAAAGAAAGGGAGCAAGCCGATGTTTTTTGGACAAAATTCTTGGGCAAAAGATGGAAGAAATCAAATGGAAGCGACTGGCAAAAGCAACGAAAGAACAGAATGGCCAGGGGAGCCATATTTGGGTGGAAGGAGGGGGTTGGCCCTATCCCAAAAGCAAAGGGGTTGGGGGAAAAACGACACCAAGTCGTCAATTGAAATACAGGCCGGAAAAAGGTTTGGCGATCAAAAGTTATTGGGGAGGGGGGGAAGAATCAGATTGAGCACGAGAGAGAAAATGGAACGGAACCGAATGGGTTATGAACAAAGAAGACAGACCCGGTTGCACCCATGAACAGGGGGACGAAATGCCGAGAACGCTGACACATGAATGGGAGAGAGGAGAAAGTAAAAAAAAAGCCTGAAACTTGTCTTTATTGGGACAGACGGTGGACCGGGAACTGCGGGTAACAAGGAGACACGTCATTATCCAAGGTCAAAGAGATAAAAAGGTCAGGACCGATGGAAAGTTCGAAGAAAAACTATTGTAGACTGGAAGAATTCTTTGGTACATTCCGCAATTGCAAGCGGGAAGGAAAACGGAAGCAGCGCCGCCAACTGCTCAAAATGATATAGGGGGGAAAAGAAGAATCACAAGTAAGAGTAACCTCCTAAAGACTAAACACAAAAAAAAAAGAAGAAAACAACCGGGAAAAATAATTTGGAGGACCGGGGGAACTTGAACGTGGAGAAACTAGAACGGAAGACTTGACGTCAGGCTCCGGAGGTTCAACAACGAAAAAATGTGGGGTTGGCGGTGTGTCCGCAAAAAAGCAAACTTTATTTCAAAAGAGACATCCAGCCAGAGTCAGGGAGAATGTGGGTCGGCAGGAAATTAGGTGGTGTCAAGAGAGAAGTACGGCCGGGTTCTCGTGTCCTTCTCAAAGTGGGACAAAAGCCAAAGCCCAACATTGCACTGGAGGGGAAGGTGAAAAAACAGGAAACTGGAGGAATGCTAACGGCGGGCACAGCTACAACCCCAAAAAACAAAAAAAGAAAGAACAGTAATCAAAGACGAATACGCCCTAAAACCATGGTACAAACAAGGGTAATGTGGGGGGACGAACACGAGGTTAAGGGGCGAGACGGTCTTGGACCGACAGAGCACCGCCAAATGAACAAAAAAGGTGCAAATTAATCCAAACACAGGTGGGGAGAGGTATGGGAACGGCCGCAAAGAAGAAGCCTGGGGGGGTCAGTCCTAGGAGCCGTCAGATGGAAAAAAGGCCCTAATGAAAAAAAAGGGGATGGGTAGCAGGACCGCCGGTTTCATCTTAAAGAGAAGAAAACCTCGGGCTCACCATGGGAAAAAAAACAGGCATGGCTTGGTGATACAACGGGGGTAAAGCGGAAGTGTGGAGAGAGGTTGAAACTCAAGAAAAGAAGAAAACGAAGAATGAGGCGATTGACGGCTATCAGCAAGGAAAAAAAAATAAATTTCGGGGTAAGAAGAAAGAAGGGTGGGAAAAAAACCACCCCTCAGGGGGGGGAGGGGAATATTTTGGGCAAAGGGGTGAGGACTCCCCAGAAGGAAAAGAAAACAAAAGGAATGAGTACCAAGCCAGCGCTTGGAAAGAGCACGGGTTGGGGGACACAAGCAGTCCGGAACTTTGAGGACGAAAAAGGACGCATTTACAGAGAAAAAGTCGCAGAGGAGGGAAAACCTTACTTCCCCCGATTAGTGAAGAAAGTGAAAAGGGGACCAAAAAAAAGGCGTACCCGCGTAAGGGCGCGGCAAGAAAACCGAACTAGCCCGAGGGCCTTTGGCAGACGTGAAAAAAACCGGAGGAGGGGTTATTAAAAGCCAAAAGAAAGGACCAGCATTGCCTTCTTGTGAAATGGGATAGGAGTAAGAAAGGGCCTTACAAGGAGTCGCGGTTGACTATCTGGCAAAGGGGAAAAGGCAACAGGTAGCGTGGCACGGAAAGTACGCTCGTGAAAACACACGTACCGGAAAGAATCCGGCTGGACATTGGGAAACCTATTGCAGAAGAGAAAATGACCTCGCGCCCATGAACAAGGTGGTGAACATCGCACCCGCCTAAACTGGGGAAAAAGGGAAGAAGGTGGGAAAAAATGTAAAGACGCACGACGCAGAAAGCGGCGTAGCACAAAAGGTTGAAGAGAAAAATAAAGTTTGTAAGGGGGCGGAAGCCTGGGACACGGGAAAGAATCAAACTCAACCACCAACACGGGGGGAAAGAGGCGCAAACTTACCGAAGGACGTACGGTCCGCCCCAAAACCCAACAAACGTAAATTTGCGCAACGCGCATCGCAACCGGGCTACAGCGTGAAGACCCGGCCCTACAAAATTGCACAGCGTGGGAACCAAACACAGGGGGCGAAGAATACCACTCACAAGGATTAAAAAAAAAAATGAATCGGCGATGCCAATAGGAAATCAAATTAAAAAGCAAAAGATCGTGCGAAAAGTATGCGTGAACGAACAGTAAAAAAAAACGCAAACGAAAAACAAATGCTTAAACACCCTGACAAAAGACACATCACAAGCGACCTATCCTTTTGGTAAACAAAAGGGGCATATCAACCAACCATCACAACAACAAAAACGGTTCCAGAGGGACGCAGAAATCCGAGACCTACACAGTCCAAAAAGAAAAAAAGGGAGGATCGCCAAACAAAAGTTCCGCCAAAAAAAAGTCATCTCCAAGCTGTAAGGGGCCGAAGAAATGTAGCTGAACTCCAGGACTTGTGGAAAAGTGCCGGAAACAATTGTTTCCATAAATCTGGGAAGGCAGGTCTGTCTCTTTGCCTTTTACCGCTGCGAAGAAGGATTGAAGGTGCGAACAACCTGAGGGAGAAATGGAGGGGAAAAAACACCCCCTACGCGAAGAAAGAGGAACGCAATTTCGTTGCTGTGGAAAACGCCGAGAACTAAGGGACAGATCAAAACCCCCAGAGGGAAAAAGGAGAAAGGGGAAACGCCACGTCAAAAGGAAAGGGAAATGCGCTAAGCCAAGTCAGACAATCGAATCCTCGCAAAAGCAGAGGGGGGGGGTTCGCCAAACTATGGACCTCGCAAAAAAAGAAGCAACGTTTGTCGCTGGAGGAAAGAAGGAAAGCCCCACAAAGTCCCCCCCTGCTGGGCGGCGTGTTGGAAGAAAAACCGGGCGCCAACTAGGGGAACAAAGAACGAGGGGGTAAAATCCCTCAGGTTAGGAAAAGAGTAACACCAACCGAGGCTGTAAAGGGGGCAGCAAAGAGGGGAATCCACTGTTCACGGCTCATAGAAACAGAGAAAGAAAGGCGTTCACTCACAAATTCGGGGCAGACCATTTAAACGACAGAGGTGTTTGAGTTCATGGAAACTAAGGGAGACGAAAGCGGTAAATTTGCGTTGGATATGTTGGTGAGAGACCAAAAAAGGTACAAAAAGGGCCGCGTCAGATTCCAGATCACTGGGAGAAAATTGCAAACCTTCCCTGGGAAAAGAGGGGGAGGCATGTATTGCCTTGGTCAAGAGTCTTACTGGAGTGAATGGAGAGCCGGCAAAAGGGAGAGAACCATTATGGGACGGGGGAATAAAACAAAAAGCGGGTGGTCCAGCCTTGGGAAAGGCTAAAAAGAGGTGAAGGAAAGAACAAGATGCTCTAGGGGGCAAACGGCATCAGCAGCAACGCAGTAAAGTTGGGGAAACAGGGGAACCGAGAAACCAGGTTGCAACTACAGAAAAACCGAACACGTCTAAATCCTGAGGGACCGCGGGAAAAAGTTAAGGAACGAGCGGAAAAAGGGGGGGGGACTGCCAACCGCACAAAGGGGATTGGGGGGGGTGGAGAACAAGAGCCCGAAAAGAGAGCAAGCCGACTGACGCGTACAAAGGTTCCAGCCCGGGGCTCAGCAACTCAAAAAAAAGGAGGGGGAAAAGGAATGCGGCGTGGTAGGAAGAGGTATGGGGGTTGTAGTTTACAGAGTTTAAATAGACGTAAAGGGGCAAGCCAGAAGTTAAAACAGGGGAACGGAAGCCATTTGCCGCAGAAGCAAGTCAAGGGAAAAACATCAAACGCGGGCAAGGGCCGGAAAAAAGGTAAAAAGAAGGGGGAGCAAGTCCGTCGCCCACAGGATTGGTCGAAGCCCGAAGGACCAAAAGTTGGGGCATGCCTCTAAAAGAGAAATTGGGGGATTTAATGACGTCTGGGGGAAGGGGAAAAGACAGTTCCTTGTCCGAAATCCACTGAAAAAGACAGTCAGACATAAAAGAAAGAGAACGGTAATTCAAAGGAACGGGGAGGAGAATAGCCGGGACATCCAGGAGAAAAACTCGGAAAAAGCAGAGTCACTTCAAAGGTCGGTTTCACTGGACTTTGGGGACAGGGAGGAGGAAGTGGGCAACCCCGAAGACCTTCAAAGAACGAACGAATCTATTTCGCATGAATAACTCAAATAACACAATCCAAGCAATTTGAATCACAAAAAACGCCTGTATTTATAGGGAAACGGGGGGGACAAAAGCGGGAGTACCAAACGGTGGTGGGGACTGGGCAATGAGCGACCAAAGACTGAAACAACCGCAGGTCCAGCGAATCCAACAAGTTGTTCGTTGAGGGGGAAAAAAAGGGGAACTGAAAAAATCTCGCTAAATGAGAACAAACAGAAGTTGGAACGACGGAGAAAGAACGGGTCGCCAAGAAGTTTTGGGGGCGACACAACATCAGAAAAAGGGGCACTGGAAGAAAAGAACAAACTGAACCACTGTCGGAGGATGAAAAGGGGAACAAAATGTCGAAAGGGCTTCAACACAAAAACACCAGACGAGAGAAAGGCTATGGGGAGAGTAACCGAAACCTCAAAAAGAAAAAAAAAAAAAAAAGGGGATGGGGTGGCAACGCACACTATTGCGCAGGACACATCACTCATGAAAGCCGTATGAGGATTTTAGCTCATGATGAAAACCAATATGGGTGTGGGAAAGGCCCCTCGGAAAAAAAAAAAAGTTAATGGGGGGGACATGGACCGGGGGAAGAAAAAGGGCGGTAAAAGACAAGGTGGCAACTGGCAAATTCTCAGGAAATGCCCAGAAAAGAAGGATTGGACGAATCAAAACTGAAAAATGGCAAAAAAAAAAACAAACT
>Ga0179591_1255172_pt1 | contig 11628 bp, 10 predicted proteins | sample CZOMad2_1_08_16f_FD_182891 | JGI IMG/M metagenome (GOLD analysis project Ga0179591, IMG submission 182891) | Vadose zone soil fungal communities from Angelo Coast Range Reserve, California, USA - CZOMad2_1_08_16fungal (PacBio error correction) | ecosystem: Environmental > Terrestrial > Soil >...
CCGAGCCGTCTCAATGGCGAGGGGAAAAAGAAAGACTTCATTAAATGAAGAGAGCAGGGAAAGAGATCATCACAACAACAACGAGTAATTAGAAAAGAAAAAAAGGAAAATGAACGACAGAGATCAAAAGAGAAACAAAGCGTTCAAAAAAAATAAGCTCTCGGCGAGGGTCTTGCGGCTTTGGGAACTGGTCTGCAATCTGAAGTCAGGAAAACTGGAGGACATCTGCGCATTACATGACTCAGAGGTGGGAGCGCCCGATATCGGGGATGGGCCCTATTTTGCGCTTGGAACCGCCGCGTCAATAAGACGTTTCAAACTCGAGTGGAGAAGGGAAACTCTCTTTGGGCAAAAAAGAAAACAATCCAAGAAAGTATTTATATTTTAAGGTGTTCGCAAGGGGAAGGGAAAAAGAAGGGGCGGGAACAAGGCAAAGCCGTGTCAATCGCTTCCCAAGCCAAAGGTCAATGCAATGGCAAATGGTCGGCAGCACGCTTACAAAAACTTCTGCAAAATGGTGGAAATGAGCTGCGACGGACAAGCAGGTGGAAAGGGAAGGGGGAAAAGCGACAGCATCAACAATCGTCCTCACCATGCAAGTCCAAGGCAAAGGGACGAATCCATCGTGTCACTTCTAGGCTCGAGGTCGAAATCCGTCGGAGTCCTAGAAAGACTGCAAAAGGAACGGAAAAAAAAAAAAGAAGAGAAAACCACTTGGGTTCACGACTCAATCGTCTCTCTCAAATCGAGCTCGACACAGTGTCGCCATCTCCCGTAAATTTTGGTCCACTTGGAGGCCCTCTTAGAAACTCGCATAAAATATATCCCACGAAAAGACTTACAAAAGGAGAAAAGAAAAAAAGGGGTCAACTGCGGTAAAAGGGGGGCAGGAACTCTTTCAATATTTAAACGGAGAAGCAATCACTTTCACTGGGGGAACATGGAAGGCTACTACGGAGCTGTATCAGACTCCGATAAGGCCCACCGTTCAAAAAACGTGGAGAATGAAGCCTGGAGAAGGGGGGGTAACAGGAATCAAACTCTCGCCTGCAATGTAGTAATAAGGGTTGACCAAGTCCGGAAGGTGCAGCGATCCAGTCAAATACGGAGAGCCCCGGCGTCGGAAAATAGCTACCAAGGGCAAGGGGGAAGTAAGGAGCCTAAAGGTCAATTCAAAACTAATCTTCGGGGCCAAAAACAAACACCGAAGCGCACTGGTTGAAAAGGCTTTGAGAGGAGGGGGAGAGGGGGAAATTCACAGGTATCAGCCAGAGTTGGGCTGTTTGGAAGATATGGGGGAGGCGCTATGCGCAAGAGGGAAAAATTTAGCCTGGGCTGGAAAGCAAGCTCATGACCGGTAAGAAGGAAAGGGACCGATGGCTGATTCGGCAAAACGCCAAATTGCGACGGGCGGTGTGCCTGATCTATAGGCGAATAACTCAGAGAAATTTGAAGGGGACGAAAAAGCAAAGATGAAGCAAAGGGACTGCAAGGCCCAACTCAACAACCAAGGAAACGGTCGCGACGGTTCCAGCCGGCTGGTTGTGCGATCGCAACTCCACGCAGAAAAAGGGAGCATACGAGACAATAGAATCCGCGAAAAAGGGGTGGACATTGGAGACAGATAACCTTTCTTGCTAACTCGAAAAAAAAAAGGGTGGGCTGTCTCCACGCCAGGGGGGGGACCCTTTTACCTCCGTCTCCTAAAGGCGTTGCCTAAGGGGCGGTCGTGAGAGAAAACCGGGGGAAAAAGCATTCCGGAAGGAGCGGCAGGCGGACACATTTGACGAGCAAAAAGTATCGTGGGTCAAATGCCGGGGTTCCATTCAGGGGGGATGGAAGGGGGAGGGGATAAGAAACGTGACGGTAAGAGTGGGTGTATCTAACTATCCAGAGCCCATTGACTATGCCCGTAACTGAATAATAAGGCAGTGAAATGTTCTGCCCGATAATGCTAAAACGTATGCACACCTCTCACTCTACTAACTTCAGGACAGACTTAAGCATTCAGGGACGCGAGGCAGTTGATAAACAAAAAATACGAAGGGGAGGAGGCTTGAGCAGAAGGCTACGAGTCAATCAAAAGGGAAAACGCCCGGCACTCGCCCATCAAACCTATTTCAAACAAGTTAGGGAACCGGGTCGGACTCAGGGCCCAGGGTTAAAAAATTAACATTTCGCGAAGAGGGAAGGAGACGGATGTCGTTAAGGGTAAAAACGTGAGGATCGGGAGAGGGGAAAGATAAAGAGGCTCGAGAACTCCCCCAGAGGGGGTCAAACGAAAAAAACCGGCCGTGCCTCGAATCATTGCAAGAAGTAACCTGCAGGGAAAAAAACACCTGGAGGGGGGGGCAAAGAAGAGAGTCAGAGAGAAAATCGCGATAGGGAGGGACGTGTAGGATTGAATACTCGGTCATAGAAATATCGCAACAAAGAGAGGGAAAAAGGAAAGAGAGCATGTCTTCGGAAAAAAAGACTAAAAACAGCGAGAAGGAGGAAGCGCCGGCAGGTCTTGGCGAAGAGGTTTGGTGAGGGGCCCCGGAGGGGGTAAGAAGCCCTGCTTATCGATACCAAATATCCCTTGTGTCTTTAACCAACAAATAGTGGGGCGGATCGAGGCACGACGATTCTCGAGATATATAATCTGAACCTTCCGAAAATTACCTATTCCTCGCGCAGGGTAAACAGGGCTGAGCCGTGGATCAATGGACCAGGGGAAAGAGGAGTAACGAATGCGAATTGGGAAAGGCTTTGGTTAGTGCGGTGCCGGATCTGGGAGGGGGGGGGAGAACGGGACTGAAGAAAGAGAAGGCAGTGGGATAGTGGTTTGCAAGGATTCCTTCACCGAGAAAGCGCCGCAAGTAAAAGGGAACGAGTCGTATGCGGGACGAGAGGGCTGGGGGGAGAAAGGAAGGGAGGTAACGAACAAGAGAGGGCGTAACCTGGACATTTCCGGGCTGTGTCTATTGCAATGGGAGATGGGGATAGAGATAAAGATACGACAGGAAAACATCCAAAAGGAAGGGGAATTGAAAATTAACAGTTAAAGCCTGAAAACGAAGAAAGAGAGGAAGCCGCGACCTGCGCCGATTGTTAAGGATATACTACTAACCTTAGGACGAAGGGAGGAAGCCGGGAGGTGCAGATTGCCCAAACCCTCACATCTGGGGCGGATGCCAAAATGTGATCGCTTGCAGATAGGGATCTTGTCTATGTAAAGTAGAAAGGGTTTTAGACAACTGGTACAAAACTCGAGTTCTGGCCGCGAGAAACATACAAGAAGGCAGCGTTAAAGCGAGCGGTAAGATGTGTTCTGGACTTTGTGCAGGCAAGGATCTAAGAGGGATGTTTCGCACGCGCTGAAAAAAAAATTGGGATCGCGAATCAGAACCCTTAAAAAAAGAAAATAACGGGAGAAGGGGTCGGGGAGAATCAGCCCGATCTGTGGGGAAAGAGTCGCGTCGGAACGAGCTTCTTCCCCATAACGGCTGCAAACCCCGGAAGGCTCGTACGTCATCATTGTACCGGATCAACAACCGGCGGCTGTGGAAAAGTGAACTAACAATCGAAGAAAAAAGAAGAAAAACCGAGGGGTCTATGGGGTGACAAACGAATTCATAAATTGTCGAGAGCGCTGACCAGTCCCTGGAAGGAGGGGGTTGGAAAGCGCAAGGTCAAGGAATCTGACGGGTGAGCTGGCTAAATCGAGGAAAGGAGTTTCACACAACAGGAGACCCACTTGTCCATTCGAGAGGGGGAGCTGAACTGAATAAAGCCTTCAGGAAAAAAAAGGAACCACGAACGGGGGAGGTAACGGATAGAGGAGACCCGAACCGTCTAAACATGAAGAAAGAGGGCAGTGAAACGGGTGATGGCGGTCCGGACTTAAATATTATAACTTGTAGAAAAGACAAAAAAAGTAGTCGACCAGGGGGTTAGGGTTTATCGAAAGTAACGAGAGGGAGCTTCAAAAGGGGCCCGAAAAACACAAAGGTGGGCAATTGGAAAACGTCATGCCGAAGGAGCGGCCTTAGAATCGAGGAAACGCCAAACAGAGGGGAGACGGAAGAGAAAACCGGTTGATGAGTATCTGTTGGTCCTGCTTTTGACTTCTGCGCAAGACTAGGTCAGACGCGAAGAAAGGAAGCGTAACAACAGGTATAAGAAAAGAGAGGAACACGACGTCCGGCATGGGGAGGCTGTTTTATCCCGCAATCGGACCGCTGGCCCAGAACAGAAAGCGGCTACGGAAAGGGTTAGGTGGGGAAAAAACCGCGAAATAACTTGGGGCCGCCGACAATGAAAGAGGCAGGGGGAAAGGGGAAATGTCAAGATGCAGAGCGGGAAAGCGAGACCCGAAAGTATTTCAAGGCGACGAAACCGAAAGATAAAGAAGGGGCGGCGGATCGGAACCAGGTCTATACCTAAAAATCTCGATGAAAATACCTACGAGGGAGGGATTTCGCGGTCTTGCTGGTTAAGACCATGAGGTGGCACAGCCGAGATCGAGGCTCACCTCTATCAGGTACTGCAGACATGATCTAAAGAAAAGCACATTGGTCATCAGATCCAATCAGAAAAAAAGAAACTCAGTTGGATATGAAACCGGCAAGATGACTTCCTCGCCGAAGACGATCTCTCAGCAAAAAAAAAAAAAAAGGAGGAGAACGGGAAAGAGAATTCGGGCGGCAAGGAAAAGTCATCACTTACAAAAGATATGATTTACAACCCGGGGAAAGAGGACCGGGGACCGTGCGGCTTGCTCAGCGTCGTCCCAGAGAGGGGGGCTAAGGACCGCTCATCGGCTCAAGGCAGGGGATCGCTGTGTTTAGGGCCGAGAGGATAGGGAGTGGACTAGGGGGGCGGGAACCTGTCCTCCCAGTCATACTCGCAAGAAGTGATGTTTTGTCCAAGAGGGAAAGAGATTCAGATGATTGGCAGGAAAGTTCAGATCGCCGCAGGTCATTGAATAAGTCGGAAGGTTTGACCCGAGTGCAGAAGGGGCTGTCTACTCCGAGGCGTGTCATCTGGGCTGGACCCAATCGTGCTCAGACCTCGTTCATGGTCGGAGGCACATAGTAAACTTCAGTCTGTGCAAGATGATTCAAAAACAAGCGGAACGACAATTTGGTGGATATACAAGAGGGACTATGCACGGTAGCAAAGAGGAAGCAAATGCCCGAGCCTGGGTCAGCTATTTTCTCTCAGCGTGGGTCCGATCCTTCAGAAGAGAGAGAAACGGTCGGAGAAGGAATAGTGAAAATGGGAAGGAAACAACCCAGAGGATCGCACAAACCACGTTATTTTTCTCGCCTAAACAGGGGGGGAGGCTCGACTGTATTCTCGCAAACCCAAGGGGAGGACGCCTCGACGCAGGGTGGGAAGTTCCAAACGGGGGGGGGGGGGTTGGGGCGGCCATTTAAGCTCAAGGCACGCCATTACGATCTACCCACCCTCCCAGGGGGCGACAACGAACTTATGAAAAAAAGGAACGTTGGGGGGGGCTAAACATTATCATATTTCAGGGAGTGCCAGCAGAAAAGGTAAGATGGAGCCTGACGGAGCGGGACGCATCTCCTATCACACGCTGAGGTGTTGAAAGTGCGCCTGGAAGCTTGACCTTCACGCTCTCGCATACAATTGAGAAAGCCGTGGGGGGACCACCCTAGTGAAGGTGAAAGGTGAATTCAACAAAAAACATTCTATCCTTAAGTGGGTGAAAAAAGAGCGCCAGGAAGGCTTGAGAACGGAAAAGGAATAAGAGAAAGGGAGGGTTTTCCAACAACACGACCGATCGAACTTTTGGGTGATGGCGTTGATCTGATCTGGGGAGGCTGGTAGCAAAATCATTAGTTGGCTGCTGGAGGGAGAATGAAGGAACAAGAAGCCTTCTAACGGGTCCCGAGGGGAAGAACTCCATGCAGGACTCCGTACTAGTGAAACCGAGAAAAAAGCTGATATTCCCAACGAAAAAAGTCCCGTAGGGGGAGAGATCAAAAAATTCCGCCGGGCTCGGGGGGGGCCTCTATTCTCAAGTTCGACCGCGTTCGAGAAAAGTTGAGAGACACTTCAGGGACAGGACAACCTCGAACCCGCGCACGGTTTGATCGAAAGCGGGACGCTGGCCATTATGGTCGGCGGGAAATCGGGAACGGGTCAGTGGTTTGGGAGAGAACTCCCAGAGAAAGGCCTGGTAGGGACGAATCCGCCGGAGGTCTTCATAGGAGAAGAAAAAAAAAACCATGGTGCACACTCAAAGGGGGGAAAGTGGGGGGGGGAGTAAGCGTTTCGAAAAGGCTCAAATAAGGCGTGCCTAAAGGGCGGTAGTGAAGAGAAAAAAGCAAATGCGGGCTGCCAACCTCTTCTCGCAGAGAAAGGCCAGGGAAGAGAAAGGTTTTCAAGGGATGCCGGTCCATTTCCGTGGAGTTACTTTAGGATGAATGCACAGAGAGAACCTGGAGAAGACTTATCTCTAGAAATCGACAAGGGCAATCGCCCGGCCGAACTTATAGAACGTCTTTAGCAACCGTCGTTGGGGAGAACAGAACGTAACTCAAAGGGATATGCCCTCGAAAAGACTCACGGGAAGAAGAACTTCCGGGAATGTGCTTTACAAGAGGGGGACAGGAGCGACCGGTAAGGAATCACTGAACAACCTAAAAGGAAAAAGGACGGCCAACATTCTCGAAGTCTTCAACTGACGGGAAAACTGCGCCGGCACAGGAAAAGAACAACGCAGGGAAACAAGTTCGGAACCGTCGGGGAAGCAGAGGGGAAAGCATGTCGAACCGGATCGACATTTTCCCGGTCGAGGAGGAAGGGAGGGTTCGGGGAAAGGTCGAACGTATTGCGATATCAGGCAAGAAAAAGTCGGCGATACGAAACCTATGGGTGGGAAACGAAAAAAGGGCTATATCGGGGGGAAAATCGGGGGGGTAAAGCAGGAGTGACCATCAAGGCCTCGCAAAAGATCGCGTTCGAAGAAGGAAAAAACTCTCGCGGGGAGTAGAATTTAAGGAAGAGATATGGCAGTAGAGAAACAGAAAACAGGAAAGGGAGGGGTAGGAAAAGAGATAGGCCAAGTTCTTACTAGCGCGAAAAAAAAAACGGCCGCGCGGGTGACATCGGACTGCCTGATCTTGGACGAACGTTGGGGCTGGACAGATTTTTTAATAATCCCTGCATCGGGTATACAACGTAGCCGTTCGGTGCCAACCCTCGGGGAAAATAGGCGGTCAAGCCAGGATTGAGAGAATCAGATATCAGAGAAGCAATTGTACGGAAAATTAAGACGCTTGAAAAGGCCTGTAACTTTGAAGGAGAAACTTTCATCCAAAGGGAAGGGAGAAGATGGCGTCCGAAGAGTAACTTTAACATCGGGGCTTGTTTAGGAGAGTTGGAAAGCGGTTTCTGTGCGGAGAGCACTCGAGAAATGCTGCAGGGAAGAATTTTCAAAGGGAGGGGGGGGGGAGAGGGGGATTCCTTCAACAATCTCTGCGCCGAAGAAGGAATCAAGGAAAAAGAGGTCGGGTGCGCGCGCGTGGCGGGGGGGAATTTATCGTTCAGGGATTGTGGGGGAACACGCCGTAAAATCAGTTGAACGAAGGGGAGATAGGGGAAGGAGGGAGATATGCAAAACGAAGATCCGCAAAGCAAGTAAAGAAAAGGAAATGGAACCCAGGAAATACCTTAAAGGAAAGTGACTCCTATGCGAGGCAGAAAAAGGTTGCAAGGAGAGCCACGCCTACATTAGGGACAAAAGGAGGGAGGAAGAAAAGGGGGCAGACCGGACGCTTGGAGGGACAAAAATGGTTTCGCTTGCAGAAAGCCGTCGGGAGAGGGGGTCAGAAAAGGGGACACGGGAGAGAGGAATGGGGTCAGAGTTGGGAAATCATTTCGAGGGCCGACAGAAGCCCCTCAAGAGCGCGTGAATGGAAAGCTCGAACTGGAGTTGCTTCTTGGGAAAAGTTGCAGGGAGGGGGGCGGGAGAAGGACTGTATCCTAAAATGAGTGACGATCCTGAAAATACTCCAGGAGGGGGGAATGAATGATACTACACCGGCGCGCCATGGGTTAAGGGATCAAGACCATATCTTTTGGGAAAACGAGGTGGCGTTACTTAAGGAATCATGTCAGTGAAAAGAAGAAAAGTCGGGAACCCGGAGAAGCTTCCGGGTAACTAATCTCTCAATGGACCGAGAGGAACTCAAGGCGGTGATACCTTGAAAGGCCTCCTAGGAAAAGAAAAGGAAACCACCTAAGAAAAAAGGTCGAGTTGGGTTCTGAAAAAAAAATTTCGACAATAGGGTGGAGAGTCGCAGCGAGGTGGCTCGGGGGGAATGGTCCCAAAAAAGGAAGTCCTGATCGACAGGGCGGGGTGACGGCGCTATCACCTGAAACTTGCACTTGGGAAAAAAGGCCTCAATTGGCCATTTCTGATTCGTCTGAACGGTGGGGCATATACCACACCTTCAAGGCGAAACTTTCAAAAAATGGATTTATTGATTATAACACAAGATCCAGTCTTAAGAAAGCCTCAGAAGGAGGACAGGGAACAGTGACTGGGAAGAAATATGACTCTTTTTCGCCCCAGTGTTGAAAGGCTGTATCAGCTTCGGGTCGACAATTGGAGGTTTAGGAGCTGACGCGGATCTTCAGAATTTTCCGAACACAAAACAAAAGTGGGCAAAGTTTCCGGCTGTGACGGGGCCTGTATATCTCTATGGCGAACTAGGAGGAGGGAAAACGAACAGGGGGGTTTGGTCAGTCCGGGGGGGAGGAATCGGCGCGACGTTGCGAAAGGAGAAGTCTCTTACAGATTGGATAGAAATAGATGAACGCGACTTTACAAGGCTTTGTGGAGTGAATATGGTGATAGCAAAAGGAGGTCATGTGCCCCAGAACAAAATTTTCGTCATCATTGGGTGGGGGGGGGGGGGGGGGGAGGGGGGGGGGGGGGGGGGTCCATTTTGGGGGGAAGGTGCATCACCTCTGACTATATCCTCCTACCATTGAAAGGGCACCATTAGGCGCGGATAAAAAGATGATCGGCAAAAAATTTACTGAGAAACCGGCACGATATAAAAGAAAAGTCATTCTGATAGCAAGGAGGAAATCCTTAATCGACGCGAATACAGAGTCTAAATACCTAGATACTTGGCCGAAGAGGAGGGTAACGCCATATTTGGCCCAGCATATCAAAAAACCCCTAGATACTCGCCGAGGAAACGTACTAGAAAACTAGGTCACTGAGCGCGAGGCAAAAAGAAAAAGCCCGATGTGGAAGATCTCTCCTTTTAAGAAGGACGAATCATGCCGCCGAAGACTCTCAACACAACAGGGGAATTAAATGTATCTGACGAGGAAGGAGGTCGCATCTTACCATGCTATCGGGTACATAGAAGAGGAGGGGGGGATCCTCCGGATGGGGCTGACGCTATCCCTGCACGATGGAGCAGGCCGACTATCCAGCGGGGGCTCTTGGAGGAAGAAAAAGACATTATCAAAAGAGAATAAACGAAGCTTCGGGAAAAAGAAAAAATCCTTGAGTTATTGGTCCATCAGAATCAGGGGAATCTAAGCACTGGGGGGAAAAAAGGGGCATTTACTATCGGCCGCCGGGAGGTATATCGGGCAAGGGTTCTCCGGGAGGGACCTTCGTTGAGATCGAAAAGAGCTTGGCATCGCTGAAAAATAAACGTATCAAATGGCGGTCAGGGCTCTTCACTCTAAACTTTCGCTTGCAAGCGGGTTCAGCGCGCCGGACACTAATTGGGATGGAAACAGCGACGATGCCGGGGAGAGAAAACATCGACGCATGAAGACGCGTGTTAACTTGTAATCAACAGGGGAGAAACGCCAGCGCCTTCTACTATCGGGCGTTAAAGGAGGTGCTGAGAAATCTAAGGCCTGGAAAAAAAAAACCCGATCTCGCCAATCAACAAAAAGGGAGGTTAGCAACGGAATCCGCTGAGAAAAATCGAGTCTCGTCCGGACAAAAGGAGGAGACACAGCAACGGCCCCGAAGGGACCCAACGTTTTGGGGGGTTCGGCCTTGACTTGAGAGAAACAGGCAACCGATCCCAACTACTCACCTGAAAAAACGCTGAGCAAAGAAGGAGGGGCGAACCGCTTGAGCAGATGCCAGGGAGGACAAGCACGGTACGGCATCTATTAAGTTCTTACAGACGGCGGCGCACGGTACAAAAGCTTGTTAGTTCGTGCGCCTTGTGACTGAGATGACAGACACCGGGGGGCAAGGACTACTACTGTCCAATTATTCGCCTTGGGGGTTCAAAAAGGGGAAAGGGGAAAAAGAAGTCAAAGCTCACCAGGAAAGAGGGATGAGGTCAAAGCGGCGTGCAGGGGACTGGGAAAGAAAGATATGGTCGGTCTTTTGGTTGCCGGTCCCACCTCTACCTCCAGTTGTTGAAAAGATCCGAGGAGAGGGACATTCAAGGGGATAGAAGAAGGGCCGGGGATAGGGACAGCTCGCTGACGTAATGAAGACTCACGGGTTCACGCGCTTGGGCCAGCACGCATGAAATCCGACGAAGAAAAAAGAGGGGAGGTGATGCCAAACGCAAAGGGGAGCAAGCCGGTACGATGATACGAAATCCAAAAGGGGACGGCTTGAAAGAGGTCAAGCGCGGGAGTCCTAGCCGGAAAAGAAAAAGAGGAACAAAGAGTCCAACAAAGAGTTGCGCGACACGGTTGTCAAAAAAAGCGATTCCGGAAGATTGGAGGTAAAAAAGAATGCGGAGCTCTATCTTGTGGCCTAGAAAGAGACGAGCGAAACACAAAAAGGTGGACGGACAAGAAGACGACTTTCATGCAAGAGTAAGGAAAAATTTTTGAAGCTGCCAAGCAATTGGAGAAAAACTGTTTCACGGAACTTCTCCGGAGTCTTTCCGAAGGGAGTTAGTGAGAGGCCACCGCACATTCTCCCTGACGCGTCCGGGCTGCTCGAAGATTTCGGCTGCTCAATTCAACGTGCGGTAAAGGTTTTTAAATCCGTTGGGATGGAAAACTGGGTGGGGGGGAGCCATTCCGTCTAGTCACCGGAGACCAAAGTTACTCCCGTTAAAAACATCCACCGGGGAAGGAAAGAGATAAGGACGGCGCCACTACTAATTTCGTACAACGATAAGAAGACTCAACGTTGAAACATAGAAAAAAACGACTCCGAACGAAGGGAAGGGAATTGCGTTAAATCTTTTCCGGACGTCCTGTAGGGAAATCCATCAAAGAACAAGGAAAATGAAAAACCTGCGAATTCTCGAAGGCGAAGCGTCAAGGAAACCCGCGGCACTGAGGGGAAACTCAACAACACAGTGTTCAAACAAGTTCGTAAACCGCGGCGAATCTGACCGGGCAGTATACCCGGCGAGGAAAAAAACAGGGGGTACCGTCGTGAAGAGGTGCTTGTAAAGGTGACTCACGGGGCTCTTAGATATGCGCGAGTCCTTCTTGAGAGAAAAAGAACGGGTTGGGGGGGAAAACAGCAGGAATATCGGGTCATACGGGATAACAAGGCATTAAAACCGAAAAGGGGGGGCAGCCATCAACAAGACTGCGAAGATGGTCTTCGCAACTGCCGTGCTTAAAAAGGCATCAGACTATGGACCG
>Ga0179591_1292672_pt1 | contig 11628 bp, 13 predicted proteins | sample CZOMad2_1_08_16f_FD_182891 | JGI IMG/M metagenome (GOLD analysis project Ga0179591, IMG submission 182891) | Vadose zone soil fungal communities from Angelo Coast Range Reserve, California, USA - CZOMad2_1_08_16fungal (PacBio error correction) | ecosystem: Environmental > Terrestrial > Soil >...
GAAAAAGGACTAGAATTTTGCACTAAGGCCACCTCCTCCAAAGGTAAAAATAACCGAATACGGTGGAAACTCCTCGAGGACCGATTTCATCGCCTTCCTAACAAAGGATGGGGAAAAAGTGGAAAACCCGACCAATGTCGAAAAAAGTACTTATCTTCTCACCGGGAAATTGATCTGAGAGGACCAGGGAATGGGTTCATGGGAGACAATTCCATTCAACGGCTTTCATAGAAAAGAAAAGAGGTGGAAAGTGAAAGGCAAAAACCAGTCAACACTTTCACCTTACGCCAGTGGACCCATTCGCACGGGGGGAAGAATGCGGAAAGGTTTACGGGGAGTCAGGCAAAGTGGGGGCCAGACTAACATCGGGAGAAAAGTTGGTGAAAAAAAAAAAAAAAAAAAAACCTTCGCCGCCAAAAGGTGGAAAAAAGGAAGAAATTGTCGATGAGGCCATCTGCCGGTGCGAGATCTTCATAGGAAAAAGATCCCGTGGCTGCGCTAACGACAAAAAAGAGACGTGAAAGCCAGCGCGGAGTGGCAAGTTGAAGACGTGGAGCAACACAAGAGAAAAAAGGGGGAACGGTGGCAAAACAAGGTCAAACTGCCATAAGGCGGGGAAAAAGGAAGAACCGGTCCACCGACGAGTGAACGAGGGGGGAGAGGGTGCAAGGGGTGCCGTGAAAAAAGGAAGGTCCTGGAGCGGCTCCTCGTAATGGAAAAGGTGGGGGGGTGAAAATCAAAGAAAAAAAACAAGCACCCCTGCCCTTCCCCAACTGGATACGGGAGAATTTTGGAAAGTAAGAAACAATACGTGAAAACCGAAATTCGCAAAATGGGGGGGTTGAGAAAAAAAAGAAAAAACGCCCTGCGGAGGTACAAGCCGAACGGGACTTTTAAAACGGCCTGAAAGAGAAAACAAAATTGGTTTGCGTGATGGTTTGTGCCGGGAAGGAAAAAGGGAAAAACCACGTGCCGGACGGGGTTGGTTGAATTGCAGCGAAGTGTTGAAAAGAGGAAATGGGAAAATGGGAGCTGAAGCGAACCTGAAAAAAACGTCGGCGGGGGCAGCAAAAGCCGTTGAAAAAAAAACCCAAAAAAAGAGGTGGGCCAAGTACTACGGGAAAAAAAGCGGGAAAAGGGACCAGGCGTGGGGGCGAATTGGTACATCTTTATTCAGAAAAATGTTGGGTGGCCAAAGAAAAAAAGGGTGGTTCACGCCGATTGCCCAGTGGGGGAAACGGGGTGGGGAACCGACGTGCCCAGCCTTGGCGGGGGGAAAGAAACGCACTGGGAACTAAAGGTGACGAGCACTGTGGGAGAAAGTGGCCCGAAGTTTTCTAAAAAGGGTCGGGGGAAAGGAGGGAGGTCAAAGGTGACAGGGGGAAAACCGGGTCTTCGTTGACGGTGACAAAGGTCACGGAAGGATCCGGAAAGCGCTGGTGTTTGGGGCCGTCGGGTCGCAACGGTGGATGGGGGGGTATGGCGCCGTGGATGAATGTTTTTGGGGAAAAAACTGACCTGGGAATGGCAAACCTTGTTGTGCAAGCCGGAAAAAAAGGCACGCACGTTCCAAGAAGCTCGTTCAAGCTATTACAAGGGGAGAAAGGGTTGGCCAGCGGAAAGAAGCAGGAGGAAGATGAGCAAAAAGTTGGACGTGGAAAGGAAGAAAAAAGTATTGGTTCCCGGGAAAGGGTGGGGGGGGGGATGCTGATGGGAGTGATAAAGCCCAGGTGGGAAACACCGTGAAAAATTGGGTTGGGTCGGCACGGGACGCGGTCAAACGGCGGTCGTGCGTAAAATAAGGCCTTACGTCGGAAAAAGAAAGAAGAAAACGGTATCCCGGGCGGCTTGTTTCGTTTGGGGAAAGCTAAAAGCGGAGGGAGAAAAACGCCCCGTGAGTCCCACGTGAATCAAAAGTTGGCTCACTGTGATGGGACCGTAAAAAAGGGGTGAGGGTCAACATATTGGAAAAGGGGGATACTTGAGACTGGCTCTAAACAAAAGAGTGACATCACCACCGATACCTACGTTTGAAAGTGGCTCTCATGACGGTTGAACGCGGAATACCGGGGAAAAAAAAAAGGGGGAAACACAGTAACTGGACAAACGTCGTCACCAAAGAAAACCCTATAACTAGAAAGGTAAAGGAAAAAAAAACAAAAAATTAAGTTCCCCTACAACAACCTCAACAGGGGGGGGTTGGGGGGGGGGGGGGGGGGGGGGGGGTGGGGGGGGGGGGGGGGGTGAGGGGGGGTTAAATCCTGGAGCCGAAAGGTGGGAAAAGAACATTGCAAACGGAACTCAGTTGCTCTAAAAAAAGCGGCCCGCAGTGTTGTTTTTGGCCAGCAAAAGAAAATGAGGGCCCAGGGGTTCAAAACTGAGAGGACGAAGTGGATGTGACGCTGCCTGCCAAACACGCAGTTTTGGCCAACCGAAGAGAACAGGGAGGCCTCCGGGTGGAAACAACTGCGTCCGATCATGAAGCTTATCAGAAGGAGGGACGAATAGTAAGATCAGGCTACCTCCCGCCTGGCCAGAAAGTGATCCCTAGCAAAAAAACAGGGGATCAAAAACAGGTCCGCCCGCGGGTATACCTTTGAAAAAAAAAGAAAACAGGGATAAGGGCAAAATAGATTGTTGCAGGAAAACGAAAAGGGGGGGGGAAAACAAATGTGAAACGCACATATCGAAGGCCACAAGGGGGGAAATCTGGGGAAAAGCCAGGTCGAGGGAAACTCCTTCAGCAAAAGTGCCATAACGGGAGACGGGGGAAAAGAGCCCAGTGCAAAAGAAAACGGGTAAGCGTTTCCTCGAAAGAAAAAGGACAGTCAGCCGGAAGAAAAAACACGGGAGGGGCAAAGTATGTTGATGATCTGCACGGCTTCCCCAGGAGGGGGGGCTGTATAGGCAGCCACGGCAGGGCTCGTACAAAGAAAAAGCGCGAAAAAAAAAAAGATTGGGTACCGCGGCGGCGTGGCTGACGCAAACCGAGAACCTGGGCAAAAAAAGGTTGGGAAAAAAAAGGGACCTGGGAGAGCGCTTGTCCGCCGATTTCCGCAAACAAGAACTAGTGGAAAGAGCGAACTCGGGGAAAAGCGGTGCGAAAGGGGGGTCATCATCACTGGGGAAAACGAAGGGCCCTTCATCACCATCCAAAAACGCCGTTGCTAGGGGACCCAGTGACTGAGAGGGGGTTCTTTGTACTGGCGACGAAACTGCGGTAACAGAAAGCCCCACTAGAACCCCAGCACGTCTCCCTACTAGAGAAAAAAAAAGGACAAAGGACACAAGCAGCGACCGCATCGGGACACTGGTGTAGACCGAAGAACTCAGGGCAAGGCGGAGAGAAGTGCCCGGACGTCCGGAAGGGGAACAAAAGGGGGGGGGGGGGGGGGGGCAGCCGTTGACTAAAAGCTCAAGAGAAGGGTTGGGGGGAACATCGTTCCATACTCAAGGGAAGGGCAAGGACAAGGGGAGTTTGGCACCGCACGGCCTCTCAAATGGCATTGCCGGTTAAAACGGGAAGACCCTTCGAGTTGGCTCTAGGGGAAAAGGTTAAAAGCAAAGGGTGACCACCTAAAAAAAGCGTTAAAGCGGGACCATAGAAAAGGAAAAAACAAAAAGAAAGGTTTGCCTGTGCGATTTTTGGGGGGGGGTAAGGGGGGGGGGAGGCGTGCCCGAAACCAATTGGTGCTTACAGCAAAACTGAGTCCGCCCAGTGACCAAGAATTCGGACTCCGATCCGGGTTTCTCTGAAGGGACGCGGGGGGTGGAAGGTAGGGGTAGGTGCGCCTTTTGTTGACCGTTCTGGGGGGAAGGGGTTACCCCTCCTGGGGGGAAGAGCACGAACCAAACTCTTTGCCGAGAAAAAGGAGGGGGTAACAGGGGGAAGGGGGGGTGAAGATGGGTTGGACCGACGAATCGGGTGAAAAGGGTTAGGTGTCAAAAAAAAGACGCAAAAGTTCCACCGGGTATGAGCCATGGTCCACCAAAAAGGGTGGAAATGGGCAGGGGGGGCGAGGGGGATTAAAAAGGAGGGCAGGGTGGGCTCAGTACGTTGAAAAGGATTGGAGCGTGAAGAACAGACACGTCGAACGTGTCGGGCGCGTTTGACCTAGCAGGACTTTCAAAAGGTAAAAAAACAATGTCCAGTGGGCCGAGCAATCAGAACAAACTCGTACCAGCAGAAAAAAAAATGGAACCCCGCGCAAAGGCCGAGGCCCACCGCGGCCTCGGAAGGGAGAACGGGGTGGACGAGAGGAAGGCAAGGAATGAGAAGGGCCCAGCACTGCCGACCTAGACGCCGCGGGCCGTAAAAGGGAAGGGGGGGAGACTGGGGGAGAAGGGCCGAAAAACGCGGCCCGAGGGGGGCAAAACGAGAAACACAACAGGAAAGCAGAGAAAAAACACATCGACAGCAGACCCCCGCTCGGTGCGCCCGCAAAACCCGGGTGGCAACCTAAGAAGGGCCGGTAGAAAGAGGACGTAGGGACGAACAACAGCGCGCCCGTTGGAAACGGTACTTCCGGGGGGACTACCGAGGAACCCTGGGAAACCCTTTTCAACGGGGCTCAACCAGGCCAAAGGCCGGGATAAAAAAGTAAGTACTTGTGATCTAGAGGAAAGTCATCGCAAGGGGTCCAAGGAAATGCTCGGTGCGCGGTGAACTGGATTACCTCCAGAATCCGGGTTGCCAGGAAAAAGGGAAACGGGGGAGGAAAAAAAGTGGTAAGGGTTGGAAAAACGAAAACGTTTTCGAAGACGGTCCTGAAGGGGGATCTAAAAGAAAAAAAAGAGAGGGGGACATCAAAAAAGCAACCGCCAGAAGGGTCCAGACCGAGTATCCCCGGCCCAGAAAAATGGGCTGTTGTTCTAGGACGCGTGCGGACAGGGACGTGAAGGGACCGGGAGAAAAAGGGGGACCGAGAAACCTCGAAAAAGAAAACGTCAACTTGCCGGGTGGGAAGAACAGGTTGATCCCTGACCGCGAAAAGGGACAAAAAAAAACCCGGGTCGGAAAAGTCCTTCGGCCTTCGGGAAGAGGTCGATCCCGCCAGGAGCAGGAACCAAACCAAGGCAAGGGGTGAGAGGAAAGGAAAAACTCAAGGGGCAGATCTCACAAAAACAAACTGAGAAGGAAAAGAAAAAAGGGTGGGAAGAGCCCGCGCCTTGGGAGAAGCTGGGCCGTATCGAGACCAGGCGGAGGAAAAGGTGCCGAAGTTCAAACAGGCGTGGTAAAAAAACAAAAGTTCCTTCGCCAAGGCGGGGGTGCAGAACCCTACTGAAAAAGGGACAGAAAAATAGATGGTCCTAAGGAGAAAAAGCGTCTGCCCCACCGGCATACCCGGTGAGGTTCGAAAAACCTGTCCAGAGGCTCTTCGCAAAAAAACAAGGCTATGACCCCCCGAGGGAAACTCGAAGGGGAGATACAAAAGGGAGAAAAAAAAAGTCCGGCGCTCTCGGGAAGCAAGACGGGCCATAGATCAAGGCCATCCTCCCCTTTCAACCGTCCGGGGGGGGGAATAAACCAACACAAAACCCAAAAAGCCACCACTGAAAACCTTTCAAAAATCCGGGCGCCCGACGGACCAACTGGTAAGACAAAAACCCCTCGCAAAAAGAAAGAAAGTTCCTTGAGAGAAGCAAACAGTATCTGTCCCGAAGGGGGGGAGACACATACGTCACGACAGAATCGGGAAACAGAATGGGACCTGAGCCAAGGGTCACCGTTGGGTCACTATCTCAAACGGAAAAAAAGGAACTCCAGAAAGATCCAACGAAACGGGAACAAAGGGGGACTGCCGATGCTAATCCTGTGGTCCAGTCAGGGGGATGGAAGGGGGGGAAAGTTGGAAGGGGGGAACCGAGCCGGCGCGGCTTTCTGCTTGTGGGGCCGGCGGCGTTGGACCGTTTCGGGACCACCGGAGGGGAGACCCCAGAGCGATCCCAAGCCCCCGCCTGAGTTTCGCAGGGGGAATGGGGGTAAACAAAAAGAGCCTACAAGGAGGATAAAAGGATCCCCCGGAAACCGCCGAATTGAAAGGGGACCTAAAGCGCCCCCTGTTAAACGCTGTGAACTAAGAGAGGACGGGGAAGGACTGGGGATGGCCCAACAATGGGGGGGGGGGGGGGAAGAATACTTTGTGGGGACTAAGAAACCGCTCCTGGAAGTCAAGGGGGGGGTCTAAGAAGGGCTGGGGGGGAAAAAAAATCAAGGGGAGAAAACCCACCCGGTATGCCGCCTAAAAGGGAAAACTCGGAAGAAAGGCACCCTGACAAGAATGACCCGCTGCCTTTCAGGGTGACCATGACCAGGGAAACGGAGCTTTGGCTGACACCTTACAAGAACCCGAGTCCTGACCAAAATCGGACCCAGGTTTTAGAACCGGGAAGAAGAACAGGCGCAAGAAAAGAAGGGGTAAATCTCACTCCAAAAAAGCGTGAAAGAGGCCATCTAACCACCCTCCCCGGGGGGGGAGGAAAAAAACTGCCGCACAGTTCCTCACCGGCCTTTCAGGAAAAACCGAAGTAAACGAGAAAAAAACTGGCTAGGCCAGGTCGATCTGGAAAGGGAATTGGGGAGTGGACTTCATAGTGGGTCTGCCACTCGATTTCACGAGGGGGTTAACTGCAAAAAAAAAAAAAAACAAACCGGTGCATCAACCGACCCCACAAAAGCGAAACCGTATACCTGGCCCAAAATACGTGGGGGAAGGTAAAGAAATCGGAGATCTGGGATGGAAACGCACCAAAAAACCAGGGGGCACGGGTCCAAAAAGAACTATATTCTGCAACCGATAATTGGAAGAAGGTTGGATGGCTAGACTGACCATTCACTACCTGTACAAACCGAGGGCCCTGGAAGGGGATGGGTTGTAACATTGCACGTAACTCTAATACAGAGTGTAGAGCCACGGTGAGTCCTATCTCTCCAATCCTCCACCGTTTTGTAAAGAGGGGGGAGAAGTCCTTCCCCCAAACATTCTGCCAGAATCAGCGGTGACACACTTGCCCAGTATACGCACCATAAAATGGCCATTCCAAAGGGGAAGATGCGCACCCCTGCTGAAAGATTTTCATAAAGAGACAAAACGAAATGAATGGGGGGCGTGTTTGCCCATCGGCATTGACGCGTTCCGTAAAAATGAAAAAGAGAACGGTCCCCATGTGGCCACCCGACCGGCGGGGGGGGGTGGAGGGGGGCCATGGGCTGGAAAGGTACCCTTAGAAAAACAAAAAATCAGGGAAAAAATCCCACGAAGGACGCGCTCATCATCGTCAGGGCGGAAAAAGACAAAGAATCTCAAAATCACATGAAAAAAAAAACTGGCAGATGAATGCACAGCTATTGTCGACGCACACACCTAAAAAAAGAGAAAAAAAAAAAAAGAAAAAAAAAAAAGAAAGGACGGAGATACCAAGCTAGCCTCAATCGCAGAACTTATCCTCAGGGCCCACCAAAAGGGTACTGGGGGGGAGGGAAGAAGAAAAAATCAACATCCCAATCAGGCCTTCAAAAAAATCATGGCACCCGGCAAAGGGAGGTCCCCGAAGCAACAAGAGAACCTAAATAGGGAAAGGGGCACCACCGGGGACGAGTGCCTCACCTGACTAATAGGTCCCCCGGGTTGATCAAAAAACTAAAGGGAAAGTGACCGACCTGTGCCTTCCTATGGTTCCTGTGAAAAGGAAAACCAAAGGAAAAAACAGCACAAGAGTTCTGGGTGCCAGTGGAACGTGTAGACACTCATTGGCCATGCCAGATCAAAGGGGAGGAAAAGGGGGGAAAGAGGATCAAACGAATCGGAGCCCCGCGACGGGGAGAAAGTCCAAAAAAAAGCAAAGTAACCAGGCGCTGCAAAAGGCAGCGAAACCGCTACCTTCAGCTTGGGGAGAGGGGAAAAAGATAAAACAGCAGGAATGTATCGCCGAAGGCCCCCCTATCACCAAGACCGCAGAGCAGGGCTGGGCCAAGTACGGCCCAGTCCCCGCGGGGAACGGGAAAACTCTCGTTGGACCGAAGGGATTAGCTGGGGGGGGAAAGTCCGCCGAGATGGAAAAAGGAACTTAAGCTGTGCAAGGAATTCTCTATCTGGGGAAACATTTAATTACGGTCCCGGAAAAAACCTCCGCCCCCCAGGGCAAGGGGGTTGTGGTTGCTTGGGGGGGACTCATCCGCCGTAAAAGAAAAAAGGGATCACCGTACGGTCGCGTTGACAAGGGGGGGGAATTCCTGGGAAACCCGACCGGGAAATGTGGGAAAAAAAAAGTTAACCGGCAAAAAAAAAACTAGAGAAAACCGTCCCCGGCGAATTTCACAGTCGCCAAAAGCCCGGGGGGGTTAAAGGTGGGAAAAAATGACGAGAACCAAAGGGCTGAATGCTCCTTAATCTTTGGGACCCGTGTTCCCAACGAAGGAAAAAACGTTCCCCATCACGGGGGGGGGCAACGTTTGAGGGGCACGGGGACTGGAAAAAAACAAGGAGAAGCCGTCTTTCAAAACCAAACGAAAGCAAACCGCCCCGGAAAGCAAAAAAGGGAAAAAAGAAAAACTTTACCGACTCAAAGTGCAGGGGGGGGGTTAGAACCCAAGGTTCACCGTTCACGGGGGAACAAAGAAAAAAAAAACCCCCCCCAAATGGACGCCCACCGTTAAAATGGGCTGTGAGTGAAGTAAAATCATCATCACCAAAACACCTGGCGGAAACGACCAAGAACTGGAAAAAAGAAAACGTTCAACTTTCTTTGCGGCTCAGAGGGAAAACAAGCGGGAGTGGGAACCAAGGGCAAGGGACCTGCCAACACGAAAACTCCAACTATATTTTTGGGACCGGGACTTGGCCTTGACAGTTTTTCAGCGGAAAAAGGGCAGGGGCTGGGGACGTGGAGGGTCAGTGGCCAAACACCACAGATCATCGTCAGGAAAAAAAACTGAAAAAAAAACCCGCAGAAAAATCAGTGAATCGCCCTCCCCCCGAAAGACTTAAAAAGTGAGAGCGGGGGAAAAGCCAACATTAAGCTTGACCGTTTTGTGACCCACAAGAACAAAAAAAAAAGGGGGCCCCCGGACCCTTACCCCGTAAGGGGGAAATCAAGCAGAGGGGGGTTATATAGTACACCTATCAAACTAGAAAAAGGACAAAGGGCCCCTTTTCATGGTTTGCACGGGCCCCCCAAGGAAAAGCAAGGGTGGCAAAAATTTTGCCTTCCAGACAGGGAACTGGGGAAACACGGCGGGAACGACCGGGTCTAGTTGGCAAAAGGCACTGTTAAAAAAAAGGTGAAAAACCATCGCTTTTGAACGCCACCAGGTCATTGGTGAACCAATCAGGCCGGTCTCCCACAAAACATTGGGGCATGAAAAAAAAACCGCGCACCACTTCAAGGTCCCTTTTCCCAGTGTGTTGAAACTGGAGGAGGAAAAAATCGGTCGAAAAAAAAGGCTCTTCAGCAACCGGACTACAGGGGAAACGTGGATTTCTGCTTTGCAATCGTGCTGCCCGAAGCGGTTGCTCGGAAAAAGGGGGTCCCCGAAACTTCACGCTTTTACAATTCAAACAAAAAAAGAAACGACGGGTCCAAAAGTCCCCTTAAACGGTCCCTGTTGGAACAGGAAACAAACCCAACAAGTCAGGGGAAACAAAAATCCGGTGCCAATGTTTTTCTAAACACGGTTTGAGGAAAGTGGAGGAAAATCAAACCCGGGACGCGAATTGTCCCCAAACAGCGCAAAAAAAAAAAAGCCGAAGACTCAAAAAGCGAATTCTGTCGAAAAGGGATTAGGGTGACTTAGCCACCATAGAATCAAGCACACAAGACGGGGGGCAGTGTTGAGGGGAAGAACGCGGATTCAAAAAAAAGATCGGGGCAATTATAGGAGCAGCGACAGGGGCTTTGTGAGGGAGACAAAACGGCGAACGGCAACCCAACCGTTAGAAAAATAAAAAACCTCGCATTGGTCAAAAGTGAAAGTACCGTCGGAATGTACCAATCGCAAAAAAAGACTTGGGAAAAATGGGCACAAACCAAAAAGGGTGGGCTATCCACGGGGGGAACAAGGCCGAAAATCAGCAGAAAGTGCAAAGGAACCCGAAGTGATTTGTCCCCCCGGGTGATCGCAACTGCCCGGCGCGGGGTCCGGTTTAGTTGATAAAAGCAGAAAAAAAAGGGTAAAAAAAAAAAACGACTCTACAAAGAGGGGAGGGGAGTGAAAAAAAAGGAAAAACAACTTGCGGGGAAGGGGTTTGGGGAAAAAATTTCAGGACCCCTGGATCGTCAAGAGGGGAAGGGGAAAAAAAAAGAACGCGGAACACATGATGTAATCGCAGCTCCCTACCAGAAAAACAAAGACAAGGTGAATGGAAGGGTTTAACCTTATTCCGTTTGACGTGAGGGGGAGGGGGGGTTGGTAAAAGGGGGGAAAACGTAGGTTAAACGGAGAATCCGTTGAAATGGCAACCATTGGTTTGGGGAATCAAAGAGGGGCAAGGAACTCTTTTAGAGAAAAGAACGGGTGAGCCAATAAGTAACGGAATACAAGGGGGGGGCAGGAGAAGAAAGGGGGGGTAGACGGCGCCACGAAAGCAGGACGGTTCCGGACTTTCAAAAGGACATGCGATCAAAGGGCTAAGGGGAAGTACGGTGGCAAGGGAGTCGGGGAGAAAAGTGGTATTTAGCCCTCAAAAAAAAAAATTCCCGAAAAAAATAAGGGCAGGGTAACGAGTGTGGAAAAGGACCAGGATAGACCAGCCATTGTGAACGGTGGGAGAACGGCAGAGTGAAAGGGACGAAAGACTCCAGTCCGCCATTTGGGGAGGGGGGATACAAGGGGTGGGTTATGGGATAAGAAAATCGCCAAGAAAGGTTGGGAAAAAAAAAAAAAGAAACTCAGGGAAAAAAACGGGGGTAATCCTCTTGGAAACAGGTATTTATGTATTTATTGGGGGGGGGACACAGTGAGGAGGATGGCCTGCACAACCTTTCGCAAGACTTTTCCGTTGGGGGAAGAAAACACCGAACGAATTGGCCCTGAAAAAGATGACGAGCCGAGAGAGTTGCCGGGGTGGGGGTCCCAAGCACGGATGGGGGGAAGATGGGACTAAATTTGGTCACGGGTTAAGGACCACTTCTGGTTTTGGTGAAACGAATGAATAATTGGAATCCGCTAAAAAAAAAAAAACGTTAAAAAGGAGAGTAAGGAGAAGAAATGGGGGAAGGGTGTAAAAAATCCGGCACAAAAGGGGGACCAATAGAAAAAAAAAAAAAAAATAGAAACTTGAATTATTGTGAACCAATAAAAGGCACATCCAAAACAAAACACCGGGGGGCAACTTTAACGAAGCGGACTGGACAAACGAATCATGAAAAAAAAACAAACCGCCGGAAAGGCAATACCTCAAACTATCAAAAAAGGGGGGGAAAACGAGATTGAAAAAGGCAAGAAAGGAAGGAACAAAGGGGAGGCTTTCCTTGAAACAGAAAAAAAAACGTCGAAACCCCAATGGCGACGGGGCAGAGGAGTCCATTACACACGGGTATCCCATACAGAATTACCAGAAAAGGAAAAAAAAACGACTGGACACCCCTTAGGGGAATTAAACTGGGGGAAAGGCGCCAATAAAAGGGCCG
>Ga0179591_1323964_pt1 | contig 11628 bp, 12 predicted proteins | sample CZOMad2_1_08_16f_FD_182891 | JGI IMG/M metagenome (GOLD analysis project Ga0179591, IMG submission 182891) | Vadose zone soil fungal communities from Angelo Coast Range Reserve, California, USA - CZOMad2_1_08_16fungal (PacBio error correction) | ecosystem: Environmental > Terrestrial > Soil >...
AAAAAAGGGACGAGCGCGGTTGGAAAGAAAAAACAATCGAGACTGTTGACGGCCAGAAAAGGAGAGAACAGGACGCCACGATCAGGTGAAAAACGCGTTCCTCTGTTAAATAACTTTCTTTGAGTTGGGAAAACGCCTGGAAAATGAAAGTTGGTTGGAGGACGAATAATGGGATACGAAGTGGCACGCCGCACGAGAAGAGGGGGCATCTGCCTGTCATGAACGTCCGGGGAAAGCGGGGTTACCATAAAAAATTGGGTTAGATTCGGATGGACAGACTGATGGAAACTCACCTGCCGGAAGTCAAGGGGCTGGGGAAAAAAAAACGGAAAATTTAGTTGACTTCAGCCACCCGTAGGATAAAGGGGGGTTTCATCGAGTGGGGGTCAAGTCATCAAACTTTGCTTTGGGGCCAGGCCGTCAGCCAGCATGGCTGACATGCCCGTGGCAAACTTGTCGCGAATTTCGTTGAGGCAAGGTCACGACGGACATGAGCATCTGGATAAATGACCGGGATTCCGCGTAAAAAAAGTGGTCACGCGCAACGGAAGAAAACCCAGTCACTTTGAAGGGATACCAGACTTGATCGACGGTCATATGTCTGGGACGTCGCATATCTTGAGGAGCACAAACACGCCGTCGGGTCTGCAGACGACCAGGGGGAGCGTGCCGAGTTGAATAATCAGGCAGGGAGCGCCCGGTCAATTGAAATGAAATGTGAAGGCAGCGCTTCCTGGTGGGAGGGGCCGGGAACGGAGTCCGCGGAAGAAAAAAAAACATAAAAAATAGCGGTTCAGAGCGCACAAGGGGGGTTAAAATCCAATTGTGGAAAATTCGAGTCACGCGGCCATCGGCTATATCACCGGAAGTCCACGTCGCGTCTCGTTGAGCTCAAAGAGGAGACAAAAGTCAGGGGTTGGGGGCCGATCCATCAAAAGAAAAAATGAGTCATTTGGTGGACTCAAATGAACTGTGTGGCATAGCCCGAATCTCGAAAGTCGAAAGCGTCGTTATCGTATGAGCGGAAGGGGGGGGTTCGCGGGGTCAGGGCAAAGGGCAAGACTCTCCACCGGGAAGAAGTTCAGAGACAAACGAGCCGTCCGGAGCCGGCGGTCTAAAGAAGAGGGACGGAAAGGAGTGGAATGACAGCGTGCCTCTTGCGGAGAAGAAATTTCGAAATCGGGAAAGGAGGGCTGAGTCCGTCATCGCCGGGACGAGTGAAATAATTCTCGCGCAAAGCTTGAGAAAAAGGCGGTTAGATTCAGTAAAAAAAAGATAATGAAATCAACTCTCAACGGCGGCCTGCCTCAAGATGGGGGAGGGCGGAGCGACTGCGGAGACAAGCTGGGGGAACGAAAATGACAAAAGTTGTCCGTCGGGGAAAAAAACACCGGTCGCAGATGGTACTGAATGCCGGAGGTATCCTGGCCCCACCTGTCATTTGGAGAAATGAACCCGACTAGAAGGAAGCGGGGGCCGGCTCGGAAACGACTGTGAAAAATGCCTGCGCAAAAACCTGTTGGTTCGAGAAAGACTGGTGTAAAAACGACCGGGGTCGGCGATGCGCGCTTCCAACTCGCGGCTGAGGAAGGAAATCGAATCGCAGAGATTCCGAGCAAACCCCAGAGAAAAAAAAGGAAGGCTAGCAGTTTTTTATTATTGGAGCGGTTCTGAGCAGGAGGAAGACCACCTCCGCGTGACAGCCCCGGTTAAGAACTGCCCACGGGGGGGGTTTCGTTCCAAGGTGAGATCATTTTATCATCATCAAAAGCGGGGGCGCGGCGGGAACGAAGTGGGGGCATCAAACATGCTGGGGGAGGAGCTCCGGGGGAAATCCTCCATAAAAAAAAACCTACTTTTCCTTGGGTCAAAGAGGGCAAAAAAAGAAGTCGCTTGAGAAAACACGCGAGCCTGAGGGTCTTTTCAAGAAAAAACTAAGGGCTTTGCCACTATCCGAGTAGAGAAGAATTTGGGGTTGGGAAAAAGTACACGCAGTCACACAGACAAAACCTGGTGTATTCTTCGCAGGATCAGTCTGAGAGGGGGTCGCTTACTCGGCGCTCCCCTTCCATGAAGCAAGCAAGGGCGGACTGTCATATTGTCACGTCCAAAAAGAAAGGATCCATCGTGAAGGGATTCCCAGTAACGTCGGCACACTCGTAAAATAGTCCCCCGTAACACGGAGAGAACTCCGAGCTCCACCGAAAGAAGGCCTTTAAAAGAAGGTTGCGATTCGACGAAATCGCAGAATAAAACGCAAGACAGATGATAACCGCAAAGGGAGTTTGTTCCTCATGGTAGACATTCCGTCATATCTTGGGATGGGGAAAAAATGGGATGAGAATTCCGAAAGGAAGAGACATCTGACAGATCTCCAAAGCTCGGGGTGCTGGGGCATCTGGATCGAAAAGGAGGAGTCGGGATTTTCCGGTCTTCTGGGGGAACGCTTGGAACCAATTGGGACAAAGGGAAAAAAACCAAAAGTACGAGAGAGCGGGTCAGAAGACTTCAAAAAAACCCCCCCCACCCAAAACAAAAAAGCGGTCTTAAGCGTCGATGGCCGCCAGGGTAAAGACTGGGAGAATCTCAGGGCTGTTGCAGACATGGAAGAGAGGCCGTGTTCACGTGGAGGGAAGACACAGAGCGAAACCGGAAGGAGAAACTATATATATTGAGGGGAGCTTCCCGGGAATTGAGGGGTTAAGAAACGTAAGCGGTTGACAAAAGGATGAGACACGGCTTCCCTAAAATCTCGCACTGCTCAGGAACTCAGAAAAGGTCTGACGAAGCGGAAGTAAACTATGCGGGTACATGGCGGTCAATTGCACGAGGGCAAAAGTGGGTGCCCGAAGAAAAAAGAAAACTCACGCAAAAAAGAATAGAAAAAAGCAAAGATAATCGGGCTTGAAATGGCGAGTGAATCATGGGATAACATCCCGGCGTAAAGTATCACCATTCCTGCAAAGGGGCTAGAAAAAAAGTAGGCGGAAATCCCGAGGTTTTGCGGAAAAGGGAAAAAAAGGGCCATTGGGGGGATGACGTCGACGAAAGAAAAGGGGAATTTAAGATCGCTGGAGGGGTGAAGCGGAAAGGGGGCTTTTCCTTTAACGAATGTGGGACATCCTTAGGATGAAGGGAAGAAAAAAAAATGTCAGGGTTGGGAGTGGTGACCAGAGGGAAGGGAATTCTGCTCAGGAACGTGGGCCGCGCCTCGTAAACAAGCAAGACTATTAGTCCGTAGAATACACAAAGGGGCAGGCCTTCGTGGAGGGCTATGTGACGGAAAACCCACCCGAAGTAATGGGGGGGAGAGAGTTATCAACATGGATTTGATCGGGTACCTTTAAAGGGGGAAAGGGAGCGACTCTGAATTGCATCAACTCGGGGGGGGGGTGGAGCAAGGCATATTAAGGGGGGAACAAAGCTGTTCTGGCTGGATGAGAATTGCAGGGTAAAGGGAAGTATCACTAGCTGAGATTTGTGAAAGTTCCACCGAGTGAAACAGGAAGAGGAGAATATGAGATAAAATGACGGGCCTACGAACCAAGTTACACTTTCTCAAAAATTAGTAATCGCGATGACGTCTTATGAGAGACAGATAAGGCTCTCAGCAAAAGAAAAAGGAATAGATGTGCGGTTAGGATGGTTTTTCCTGAAGATCATATCACCGAAAAAGGGAAAAATGAGACGGAGGGGAAAATTCAATCGAGGTTTTGACCTCAGGACTCCGGGAAATCTGTCAACTAAAGGAACTTCTTGGAAAGAAACTATCTAACGAAGTTGTGCTCTGTTGTTGTGGGGAAGAATAGATCACCGGGAAGACCACGAGGTTCTTCAGAGTCAAGAGACAAAGTGACCATGTGGTGGCTAAGAAACAACACGAATTCGGCGCTAGACCTATCGCAGGGACCGGGATGGTTTCGTCGAAAATAACGGACGAAGTGAAATTTTGCAAAGGATAGCGAAACGCATTCGCTAAAACAATGAGGCATGAAGCCTTAGATAAGAAAAAGGGAAGACAATCTTTGTGACTGAATCTACAAAGGAAAAGAAGGAAGAAGTGATATTCACATCGGGGGAGCCAGCATCTGATACGAAAATCGTAACGGCAAGATTGTCGAAAAAAAAGAGCAACAAAGAAAAAGGATCAAAAGTTAGGTAGGTTCTCAGGAATAAATCCGGGCCTGGACATCGCCGAAAGAGGCCATCAGGGGTATGCACTTTATTTTAAAGAAGTGTGGGCGCGGCCACTGGGTCATGAAAAAGAGAAAAACGGGCAGAACATCATCGTAACGATCGATGATCTCGAGCGTCGCTCTTATGAAAAACACGGAAGAATCGGAAGCTGAATTCCTCACCAAGGAAGCTGTGGAGGTACAGACCCGGAAGGCAAAAGAAAACAATTAACGCCATCTTGCAGGAGCTCAAAAGAATGCTAATAGTCTATCGTTCTATTTTCCTAGGGGGGGACCGGTGAATAAATTTATGGAGAAGGGGGCCAGGCTCGTGATCTCGTTATCAGGACCATTGGTTGATGGGGGTCTGTAGGAAACGGACGCCCAAGAACCACCAGGAAGCTTCACAGCCAGACTGGTGAGAAAAAGGGGCATTTCACACAAAAAACTGCGATCCACGATAGGAGAAAAAACATTGGAGCCTTATAGGGCCCCTCAAGGGAGGGGGGTTTGGGAGGGAAGGCTGCGGGGCTCAGAAACGGGAAAAAACTGAATTTAAAAACCGTCGAGAAACGCACGTTAAAGGGGGAAAGGTCGGGGGGAGGGGGTGTACTCTCCTGAGTCGGTGGAGGAATCCGAAACATTTGGGGGGGGGGCTTAAAGAGATCTACTATCGGGTGCTGCGAAATAGATTCCAGGGGAAAAATTTGTCGCGGCGGAAAAAAAGCCCGGACCGCGAATGCGAACTTCCAGGATGAAAAAGTTGGACGCGGTAAAAAAAAAGTATAGAGCCACACTCTGGGGGGATGGCAAAGGGGGGGGAAGGTTGGCAAGGGGGGGGAAGCTTTACACACCCTAACTATAGGTTTACCCAGCGAATTCATACCTTTGGGGGAAAAAGGTCCGAGTTCCAATATGGGGCTAGTGACAGAACCTAGGGGCGAGGGGAAATTAAAGGGATCTGGGCCAACTATTAGGCCAAAAAGTCTGACCGTGGGCGGCGGGAAAAGGACGCGCCGAATGTCAGAGACAAATGACCCATCATGTGGGAGGAAGACGGCAACAAATAAGCAGGGGTGGGATAGCCAAGAAGAGCTAAGAGAAGGGTGCGACCTTATCGTCGGCGAAAGGCAGCCGCAACAGGTTCAAAGCTGGGCGGCCGATCATCACAAATTCACGATGCATCGAAAAAACAACACCACTAGAGGGAAAAGAGGGCATTAAACTATCTAAAAGCGGGGGGGCAGCAGCAAATCCGCGAAAAGGTTGCCGGCCTCACTGCAAATCCGCCGAGAAGAAAGCGACTTCGGGGGGAGAAGGAAGAAGAAAGTTGTCATGCTCGAGGAAATCGCTGTTTCCAAAAAGGGAAGGGCCAAGGAAGAGGATAGCTGAATCACTTCGGGCTAATTTTCACGCGGCCCCAGATACGCGGCGTTGGCCTCAAAAAAGCACAGTAAGGTGATTGGGGAAAAGAAAACACTCGGGGAGAACTTCAGCCATATTGGACGCTGAAAAGGGCACTCACAGGACAGCATAAGGCCTGTCTTCGAACTTTTCATAGGTTATGGTGGGCAAAAACACCGTTCGTTAAAAGGAACAGTCAGAGTGGTTCAACGCTTTTAGGGGCAACACCGTCCAGCCGCAGGAGGGGAACCTTGGAATTTCGAGTTCGTTGAGAAACGTCCGCCGGCGAAATAGGGAACATTGGATCATCGGGGAACAGGCTCGTTAATAGCCGAGTCGGGCGGAAATCCAGGCATCAGTTTCAAAGGCAGGAATATGCTTTCTAAAACCGGGCAAGAAAAGGGGTTCCTTGGCCACGCAGGGGAGCGCGTGGTCATATGCAGTTTTGGGAAGGATAAAAGAGCTTGGGCGCACCAGCCCTGCGAAGACACAGGCGCAGAGCATAGAATTCGTTGAAAGCGTATCGCTCAGGGGATAATTTGGGGGGGATGGGCGGCACCAGATACTGTAATGGAAGGGGCTATGCGAGGTCAGTAGAACGGGAACCATCAATTCCGTAAAGAAAAGCAGCACGCAAAGCGCAAGAGAAGCCAATTGGTCATTCAAAACGGAGACAACGCCGGCAATCGATAGACTCGGATCTTCGATGTGGTAAATCGGTGGGGAGACTCCTGCAAAGAGAGTAGCGTCGTTTTTTGGGCAAAGAACTGTAAGGTCCGTCAAAAAATGGGTGGGGAGCCGACAGCTGGAAAACTGCCTTCAGGTTTCTATGGCCGAACGCTCGTGAAGGGTCGGTAAGCGGGCGTTTTTGGTTTTTTGGGTTTTGTTTTTTTTTTGGGTTTTTGTTGTTTTTTTTGGGCGGGGGGTTTGGGGGGATTGTAGGGGCTGGGTCAGTTTGAGGTTTTTGTGGGATTTATCTGGTGGGTTGGAGGGGGTGTGTGTTTTCTTGTTGAGGGAGGTTTATGGGGGCTGGGTTTTGGTCTGTTGGTGGCGGGGGAATGCTAGAATTAGTTGTGTGTCGGTTATTTGTTTTAGGTTGGTTCTGTTTTTGGGTGTGGGTTTTAGGGGTGTTGGGTATTTTGTGTTTTTTGGGGGGGGATATGCTGGGGTGGTGGGGTGTGTGGGCTAGAATTTGGGATTGTGGGAGTCGATTTATAGGTTGTTTGGGGTGTCTGGGGTAGTGTGGTGTGTATTGTTGGGTGTGAAGTTTTTTAAGATAGGAATTTGTTGTATGTGGGGTATGACATCTTTGTAGTAGTTGTTGTGGTGTGTGGGTTTTAGAGGGTGTTTTTGGTTTGGTTGGCTCAATTGTTGGGTGGGTATGGTTTGTTTTTGTGGATATTAGGGTTTGTTTGTTGTTTATTTGTTGGTTTTGTTCTGATTGTTATCTGGGTTTTGTGGATGGGTATTTGGTTTATTTTTGTTTACGTTTGTTGTGTGTGGGGGGGGGTACGATGATTTAGGGTTGTTGTTTGGGTGTTTGGGGGTCGGGACTATGATGTCGTATACCAGTTTGGGCGTTTTGGAAGTGGAAAGAGGGGGGGCAACAAAGTCAAAAGGACGCCAGCATAAAAGGAAGGGCAAATGGAGTCAGGCCGGGACTCATTATGGAAATAAGAGTTAGTTATCAAGCTAACGCCCGTGCATCGAGAAAGGGGCGAGCTGGGTCAGGATCCGTCAGGGTGACGGAAAGAAAAGGGAGGGGATCGAAAACTGATGATCGCCGGGCTAAAAATGAGAAACGCCGCCCTCTTGAAACACCTGCGTTTACAAAAAGAGATGGACCTTCTAATCCCTAGGTCTCAGATGGGGGATTTGAAAAAGGACTTTCAACAACGCAGAAATTCAAAGGCGAGAAAATTGAGGTCGATGAACGAACACGCTCTAGTATCAAGGATGTCTGTGCAAGGCGTGAGGAAAAAACCCAGGGGCCACCATGCTTTAAATAAAAAGAAGCTCGATTTAAGGGAGCAATGAGGGTCCGACTTTAATCGGAGGGTGGGTACGTCCTTCCACCAAACATCTAACCTGGTCTGAAATAAATTGGGCAGCGAGGAAAGATCAAGTAGCGGCTATGCAGGGGACGTACCACCCAACGCCAGGGGGGACTGAAAGAGAAAGGTGATCTGATCTTCCGAGAGGAAAAAAGAGAAAGCGCGATTGATGATTGGTAGGGGAGGGGGACTAGGCCGCTCCAGGTCCTAACGTCCTTAGCCCCTTGTTGAGCATCAAGAAGGTGTTGCCAGTTGTCTAGGATTTTATCATACTAAGGGCGGTGGGACTGCGAAGGGGACACCAAGCCGAGTGATTTCCAGGGTTGCAGAAAGGATCCCGACCTTCGGGTCCGGTCCAAAGAGCATCAGCAAGAGAGGAGCAAAAAAATCACTCTAGCAGTCGAGAAAGAAAATGGGGTTCCAGGTACACTATAAGAAAAGAAAAAAAAGATGTGTCACTGAGAGTCCTAGGACTGGGGATAAAGGAACGGGCGGGCACACTGGGCACATCTCCACTTCAACCTTTTTGTATTCGTGAGGCAGGTGCTTTGTCCTGTAACTTCTCGTCTCGAGGGCTCCAATAATCATTCGGATGCTGTCTGATTTAAGGCCTCAAAACAAATTATCCGTGGCGCGAGCGGAAAGGCTCAGGGGAACTTAAAGATCAATTGCGTCCCGGAACCTAGGACTAATCTAAATTCTCCATCCAAGACGGGTCGGGCGGAGTTTCGACTCAAAGAGATCATCGAAACCGCCAGAAAAGAAACCTAACAAGCAGCAAGGGATTGTTCCCGCAGACCAGGGGACCCTGGGACCGTCATTCGCTCGTGGGGGTTAGACGGGATTATGTAAAGAGAAAGTTAGTGAAAAAAAAGCAGCGGTGCTTTTCTGGAGAATGTAGGGGGAAAGTGAGGGTCCGGAGGTCTGTGAGACGCGTTCGAATTATCAAGGGCCCAGCATGGAAAGAAAGTCTGTGGGACTCAACCTGCAGATGCCGGCTGAGCCATGCGACCGTTGAAGGAAAAAACCACAAAGGGTAACCTGTGTCGAAAGGGGTGTGTCAGCAGTCATCAGGACTTGCCTTCACAAAAGAGAGAGCACAAAACCTCAACACAAAAACTTAAGAAAGATGAGATCTTTTAGGGCTAAGTTCAGGGAATGCTGGGAAAATCTTACAAGGGGACGCAAGATGCTACTTCAGTGCAAATAAAGCAGGCGAGCAGACTGGCAAGGTTTTACGAAGAGACATCGGCGAATTTAGACTCCGATTTCACGAAGGGTGTGCAAAATTGATCTTTCTAATAAAAAAAAGGCCCGAAGAGGGAAGGGAAAATCACCCGATCGGTATCAATGGCCGATTTAGAGAGGGCCTAGCCCCGCCGTCCTCTTCATCAAAACGGAGGGGAAATGGCTATCAAAAAAAGGACCGGGACCCTAGGGGGGACTTATCATCTGTCGCAGAGGGGTTCTGCGACGTCTAGAGAAGGAAGCAAAAAACTTCCGTTGGAGCAGGGGGTCAAGATGTTCCGGGACGCATTTGGGGGGTAAGGCGCTGGAATAGAAGTGGACCATAGCGCACGATTAAATCAGTGAGGGGGTCAGGGGGGGAGATCACGGTTCTAGGGAAGATTGGTAGCTTCAAACCTGTGGGGCAACGAAAGTAAGGGCGCAGAAGTAATGCCAGACGTCAGAAGAATACAAGTTGTGGTGCTGTCGGTGGTTAAGTAAAAAGGGGAACGACCACCAAGCATGCGCACGGTCCTGCAGAGGAGGATCAAACAACCGACATGTGTAATTATCGGTGAAAGAAAAGTCCGATTTATCACACGAAGGGAAGTAACTCAGGGGGGTGTCTAGCAAAGCGGGAGAAAATGATACTCGGTCTCGGGGGAGGGTGTCGGGATAATTGAAGAGCCTGGAAATAAATCGGCTGTAGAAGACGGGGGTTTATGGCACATAAGGGCCGCCGAGAGAAAGGATGAAAATAAAATGATCGGAAACACAAAAGGGACGAAAAAATCTTTGGGAAGTAACGGGCTTGATCAAGCCGGAGGACCTTGAAAATGCACTCTAGCAAAAAACAGCAAAACAAAAAAAAGGGAGAGGTGCTGGGGAGGGAATTTGCTCGGAAGGTCAGACCTGAGAGGTCATCGGCGTTCCTAGCGAGGGGGGAAACTAACATAAAAGAAAAGGGAGGGGGGGGGGAAGAGTATGCCCAAGGAATGTCTAGGAAAAAAAAAAAGTTTGGTGCCCGCTGTTTTTGGGGAATGAAATGAAAGTCGAGTCACGGCTTTATGAAAGAATAAATCAGAGAGGGGGGAATATAAGCCAGGGGGAGGCGACGGCTCAAATTCGCAGAACTAGTGAGCCTAGATGCGACCGGAGCGGAGCACATCATCGACGAAGTGGGGGGGATTTCACGCAAAGTACGAAAAGAAGAAAATCTTTAGCATAAAAAGACCGAAAACGAATCAATAATGTGAGAAGAAAAATCGACACAGCTGTGAAGAATCGAGGGAAGAGGCCCAGAGGAAATAAAGCATCAGTGCGGATCGCGGAGAAGAATTGTTCGAAGGGGCTTAGCCGCTTACAATTCCCGCTGCAGGTCGGTTAAGGAAGAAAATCAGGCCTTAAGTCAAATCGCCTGCTCCAAAGAAGGAGGTCGAAACGACACTAGAAATGTACTATTTGTCTCTTTGAACGGGGAAAAGTAAAACCCTGGAAGGGGGGAAAGCGAATCAGAGGGACGTAGAGCTCGATCAATCGCTAGAAGGGCTTCAAGAGGAACTGAAATTTCGAAGACTGATTGGGAAGAAGGGGAAAAAGGGGACTGTAAAGTTACGACTGTGAAGAGACGGCTGAACGGCAGGAGCTCAACGACCAAGGAGGTAATAAGTCAGGGTCGAGTACCGATATCAGTTTACGGGGGGGGCAGTTAGCTCGTTTGCCAAAAAGAGTGCGCTCGGGGCGTCAGGAAAGCCTGCGGATAGTTCGTCTGAGGAAATGCGGGAACAGCAAAAAAGAAAAAGAACGTACATGCAAGAGGGGGTGAAACCCAGCAACACCAAAAAGAACGCCCCGGAGCAGATCAACGCTATTTATAAAAAAAAAGCGTCTGTAGAAGATCTGGGAGGATCGAAAACCACATAGCGTGTTGGCGCAGCGGCTGGGGAAAAGTAGTGCAAAGAAAGAAGGAAAAGACCGTCTAAACGAGAACCACCTGGAAAATTGTGGGTGAACGGCAAAAGGAGCCCGCCCCGCGTGGGTGAAAGTCCAGGAAGAAACCGTGGGGGGCCGATCGCATCTACGAGTGTCGAGAAGAGTCCATGTTCGAAAAAATATGGCACGCAACGAAGCGGGCGAATCGCAGCAACGGGGCAGGAGCCACGGACGGCTGGAAAGGGAGGTTCAAAGCAGGGCTGAGACACTCGGGAAAATTTAAAGAGGGCCGGGGGCCTAGGTGCTGAAGCAAAACCATACAAGATGAGTTCCACAGCACCGATGCAGGGGAAATTGGGGGGGGGAAAAATGGAGCGCAAAATTGAGTCGCACTGCGGGCGGAGGGGGGAAAGGAAAAACGTAAGGTGGCGGCGCATATGAGGATTCAGGCGTAGGGTTAAATAGAGCTCATACGTGGGAAAAATCTCGAACTGGGGAAAAAGGGGGGTAACCTCGAAATCAAACCATCCAAACTAAAAGGGGATTTGCATCCAAGTCAGGGGAGGGTAGGAGGTAGAAAGATCTTCGTACGTCAGTCAGGCAGGCAACAGTTTCAAGGGGACCGGTTTCTCCACTCGCGAGGGGGAAAAAGGCAAAGCAAAACAACAACATTGAAAGAAATAAGAGAAGCTAAACAGATTGGCTCGCCAGCGCATCGAGGACCAGGTCCGGCCTTCAACTGAGAAGCAAAATTAGAATAGTGCACCGAGTGTTGAGCTGGGGAAGAAATCCAAACTGAGGGTGAGTGAACGGTCTCAATATGGGCAAGTTGGTGT
>Ga0179591_1257866_pt1 | contig 11627 bp, 15 predicted proteins | sample CZOMad2_1_08_16f_FD_182891 | JGI IMG/M metagenome (GOLD analysis project Ga0179591, IMG submission 182891) | Vadose zone soil fungal communities from Angelo Coast Range Reserve, California, USA - CZOMad2_1_08_16fungal (PacBio error correction) | ecosystem: Environmental > Terrestrial > Soil >...
AAGGAATCGAGGAAGTCGAGAAGAAAGCCAACTATTCAAGCAAAAGGGTTTGCTGGCACGAATGGGAGTGAAACCGATAGGAGGGGTGCCTCCATGGCGGCGAGAGCAAATTCACGCAAGCGATGTGGGGATGGAAAGGTTAAAACGCTGAAACGATAGGGGGGGGAACGGAAGAGGGAGGAAGAACTTTAATAAAAGAAACGCGTCCATTCAAAGAAAAAGACAACCAGCAAACGAGAACAGCAAAAAAGAAGGCAGCTACGGCCACCTAAAAGCTTACGGAAAGAGACTGGAGAAGGACAAAAGATAAACCTCAAAAAAAAAAAAACATCTACGCAATAAGGAACAATGTATAGCTAACGAAAAAAAGACCTCGGAAAAACAAATATTAAACGCAGGGGAAGCAACTGGGACTTATGTGGGGAAAAACATGTCGGCAGGGTAAGCCAGGGTGCCCTTCGCCTGCTAAGACTAGGTCAAACACATAGGAAGGGTGGGAGCATAAAGGAATTGGAACTTGTCAAAAAACAAAATGTGGATTTAAAATGGGGTCTCGAGGTGGCCGCGAGAGGGGGCAATAAACAAAACTAATGAAAAAAGACATTGAATCTCCGTTACTAAAAAGCAGCCTGTCAATGGGGGAGGGGGTCCGTATGCTGGCTGGGGGGGTGCTCACGCGATGTGGAAGTGCACGGAAAAAAAGAGGAAACACGCTTAAGCGGCGCTAAAACAAAGCAGAGGCTCGGCAAAAAGGTTGTGGATCAAACAGAACGGGGAACTCATTAAAAGAACATAGAAGGCACTGATGAAATTGGGGGGTAGCACGTATTTGTCGGTGGTTCAAAAAAAACGATAAAGGAAACGTCGAATTATACGGCAAGAGGAACTAAGTGAAGCGCAATTGCAAGAGGAACGAAGAGAAAAAAGTGGGTAGGGGGGAAAAAAACTTGTTAAAAAAGAGGACAGAACGTTGGGGTTGGCCGTTCGTGATTTCGGGGTCAGTGAATGTCTATCATTTTGGAGGGGGGCACGTTCTGGGGAGGGTTATCGCGAGAGATAAAAGAAAGAGGGCACTGGTGTCAAAGAAGTGACGAATGGGGAGAAAACACAGCGGATTGCTGGACGGGGGGGGGCGGAGGCAGCATTGGCTCGACGTACACGTCAATGCCCGCAACCTGGAGGAACGGGGGAAGGAGTAGGTGTCGGAACAAAACGTCTATCAAAAAGGGGCCTGCGGAACGCGTGATTGTACTTCGCGCTACTGAAAGGCGAAGGGCCAGTCGGTTTCACAATGCCTGACAAAAAACAAACTTATAAAAAAGGAGGGGGGGTGAGTTATTGAGGGGGAGACGGTGTATCGGGAAAGATCTAACGGCGAAGGTCAATTTGACTCATGGGAAACTGCGGGCTTTCTAAACGCGATTGACGGAAGGGAAGTGTTGGTAAGGCTGTGGAACGACCGATTAAGGGGGAGAGAAAAACAACGGGAGAAGTGCGACGGAGGGCAAGTAAATTGGAAAAAAATCATTCATACCAATTGTAAAGGACAATGTGATAGTCATTCAAACAACAACAACAACGTAGAATGGAGGATACTGGGGGCGAGGGGTCGGCTTCAAAAAGGGGGGGAAAGGGAACGGGGGAGGGAAGGGGGCCATTTTGAACATCCTCCGTCGCAGGGGGGGTTTTTTTCGGCCATTATCAGGGGTCGTCGAAAAAACGCCGTACCAAGTTCCAAAACCACTCTTGAACGAAAAAGAAAAAAAGGAAAAAAGGAGTCAAACGGGAAGCCCAGGGGGGAAAGTAAACTTGAAAAAGAAATACACCTGCGGCGAAAACATAGCCGTTAGCAGGGGAGAGAATGCGGGGAGAACGTTCATTTAGGAAAGGAACTTTTGAGTAGACGAAAAGGGTCGCCATTTGTCAGGAGAAAGGGAAGTTACAAAAAGAAGGTCCCACCAGAGGGGAAGGTGCCGGTCAAAAATTGTCGAGGGAAAGAATGATCAGGTCGGGTCATGATACTGGGTTTTAGGTCCGGTCCCAACGGAGGGGCCGTTTAAGGGAAACGAATCTCCTGACTAAGGGAAAAGTGCCGCTAGGAAAGGGGTGACATAGTTTTCAACCACAGGATGAAAAAAAAAGGAAAAAGTATAGAAGTCCATCAGCTATAAAGCCCAAGAAAACTTGAAACAAGTGAATCGGCCGTGAAACTCACAACGCTGAAAAAATTGAAAGGAGAAACCAGCAGTAGGCCATTATCGTCGACGAAATACGTACCCAACAAATTGAAGAGGGAGGGGGGGCAAGGGGGAAGTGCGCGGAAGGGGGGTATCCGTGGTGAGATCCTTTCACCGTGAGGTGGGGACGAAAAAAGCACCTCCCTGCGTAAATAAAAACTGACGAGGACTAAAGATAAGGAGAGAAGTCCGAGCGGGAAGTGGGGAAGACATTTTTGATCATGACTGGAAGCACTCACGATTTGCGGTATGGGGGGCGAGCCGGGCAGGGAACGCGTGGTGGCCTAGTGGGCCCTCAGGGAAGGTCATCACCGCTGATGCAAAAAACCGAGCGGGAAGAAACGAAAACAGACAGGCTGCTGAGGAAATTAGAAATGGGGGGGAAGGAAGAGTGGGGGGAAAATTGAAGATCCTTTTCCTCATACGCGATTAAGAAACTTTGACGTGTGCCCGTAACATTAAGGGAGCTATGCACCTTTTCAGTTGCTGTGCGGATAAAAACCATCGTATTTATTCCCCGGAACAAGGAAAAAGGAGTTCAACGGAGGCGATCGTCAACACCTGCACAAGCGGGGAATCTAAAAATGGCCTGAAGAGGGGTCGGGGGGAGGGGGCGAGGTGCAGGGGCGGACGGGTTTAAATACCTGGTCAGGAGGTGTCGCCTTCAGGTGGGGAGGTGGCGTATCGGAGAGGGGGTGGGAAAAAAAAAGCCCCTTGAATGCGGGGGGTTGCCGAGCTGGGTTTCGGTGTGCTGTTTCTGTTGGCGCGCTGTTTTGGAGGGGGTGGGGGGGTGTCGGTCGGAAAGGGTCAGACGCACGGACAGATTAATAAAGCCCACTGCGAAGGAAAAAGAGTGTCGTATATCGGCAGTCCAACACATTGAGCGTTAAATTAACTTTTAAGTGGAGAAAACCAACAGGTGAGATCATCGTTGGGTAAGAAGAACCCAGGAAAAAAAAAATCGCATGGGTTGGGGGGGGAATCCATAGCCGAAAGAAAAGGGCAAAAAGAAAAATCTCGAGCAAACAACAACAACGTATGGAAAAGAATGGGGGGGGAGGGGTCCCGGGGTGATTCAAAAAAGGGTAGGGGCTCAAAAAGCCAGGGAAAAAGGGGGTTTGAGGGGAAAGATGGAGGGAGACACGATAGAGTTGGCGAGAAAAGAGGCGCGCGAGACACGCTGGGACAAGGGGAGGCTCTACGACTATCAGTGTGGACGCGTGGAATAAGGTTTATCCTCTGGGCAGGAGCGGCCGGTCCCTCCTCAAAAAACGACCAAAACAACACAAACACAAGAAACAGCAAAAGCAATCAGACAGCCTTTAAGAAACCCAAAAACGGGGAGACGGCCAAAGAAATGATCCTAACCTAACAAAAACCAGCCAGGGGGCGACACATCATTAACCCGTTATAGAACAAAGAAGCCCCGGAACTACGGACCAAAGCAATACCCTCGTTCCAGCTATTGGCACGGGGGACTGGGAGGCGGGTTTAAGACGGTCGTCAAAAACTGCATGTCTTGCAGGACCAATGTTCAAAAGGACGGGCTATGAAGGTTCGCACACTAGAAGGTACACGTGTAGGAAACCGGCGAAAATTTTTCTTGGGTGAAAGGCGTAGGAGAACGGGCGAGCTACAAGGAAACAAAAATCCGTACGCGATAACGAGCACCTGTTCTTGGGCTCAAACCGGCTGAAGTGAAAAGTCACGGAGTTTTGAATACAGAAAAGGCCACGCGGGCACAAACCAAATCCGCCCAAAGAGGGAGAGTAAGGTGAAGGGGGGATAAAATGTTTGTGGGGATGCAAACGCGTCCTCAGGGGGGGCGAGGCATCGCGATAAAACTAGATGAGAAAAAGGGGGGTTTTAGGCCGCAGGGGGGTTGTTCCACGGGGAGCGGGATAGAAAGGAAAACGAGGGGTCCGAGCACGGGCAATGTCCCCAGAAACATCTTGGTCTTTAACGTTTGGGGCATGCACTTGAGGGGAGAAGAAGGAAAGACGTGGTATCAGGGGGACAGACGGTTGGAGTGCAGGAATCGGGGGGTGAGACATGTGTGACCGGTCACGTTGTTGGGGGGGGGGGGTGGGGGGGGGGGGGGGGGGGGGCGGGGGGTTAAGAGCTCAACGATGGCAGAAAAGGACTATTGGTACCACAACCACGTGCGTAAACACTAGCGGAAAAATCTTTGCTGAACGGGTGGCGGAGGGCGCTGACTTTCTACTACAAAAAATGGGGGGGGGACCGGAAAAAATAAAAACCGGGGGTCTTCACTCGGGATACCGTTTCAAGCTGATCAAGCTTGAAAGCGTCGTCTTCAAGTGGGAAGACCGGCGCTACTAATGTCTACACGCAGGGTCCACAATGGCCTGACTATTTGAAATGGAAGAAAAACGGCACTGATATCAATACAGAGAAAAAGGCTTTTGGGAGTTTGGACGGGGGTGTAAAAGGGAGGGTCCGGGGGTCGATCAGTGAATAATTTTACAGCGATGGGAGAGTGACGGGGGAGACAAAAGCGAGTCGCGAAAACTGGGAGGGGGGTACGGATTTGAGGAGGACGACCGGGGATACTGGCTACGGGGGACGCAAAAAAAAAGATAATGCGCGGAGGTACTACAATTGAAGATACAAACCCCATGGGCCACGAAGGGACATGAGCGAGCCGATCTCAACCAAGGTATTATTAGAGATACGAAAACAATATTGTCAACCGGCTTGACCCATTGGGGGAGAAAAGGAGATATTCAAAGGGGGGGAAAAAGGAACTTCGCAAGAGCCGTGGTTTGGGGCGATCGCAGTAACTATTACGCCGGAAAACCGGCCGGTACCAAAATAGTGAACCGCAAGAGAAGACTTGGGGAGTAAACGAACGCAAAGGATGTGGAAAAAAAGTAGGCGGAACCTGAATCCCAATTGTCTCCTTTATCGAATGACATAAATACCAGGGGAGAAAAAAATACTCAAAAAAGAGGGGGGTAGCTTGCGTGTATAAAGGGCCAGGGAGTCCATTTTTGTACTAAGACCAATGGGAAGAAGGGGAAAGCAGGAACAACAACGACAGAAAAACCAGAGTTCGCCGAAAAAGATCCACGCATAGCGAGGAAGAAACTGGAGGGGAATCGGAACTGGGGTTTGGTCACCAGTAAAAAGGTCGACGTTGTAGGGGAGGAAAATGAGTCCTCCGAAAAGGAAGAAAGAGGCTCCAGAGTATACTGGAAGGTGCACAGGAGGACAAAGGCAACTGAGCGGAGATTATCACATCCCCAGAAAAAAAAGGGCAAGTCAAAAAAGGTCCTCGGCTTAGGACACGAGGCACGAACGGAACTCCAAACCGATTGAACCGCCGATGGCCAGGAGCGGTGAGGAAAGGGGCCCACAAACGTCAGCAAGGAAATGGAAAAATGGGGGAATGGAGAGGCTTAAAAGTCGATGTAGTCCGGTAGGATGCCCAAAACGTTTCAAGGGGAGAGGGGTGTTGTCGAAAAAAACTCGAGCCTAAAAAAGTTTCACGGGCGGGAGTATAAGGATAATTCGCAGCCATAAACCGGGAGGTGTCAAATGACAGAAAAGTTTTGGGAAAACTGACTTTAAGAAAAGCGGTGCGTAGGAAGAGGGAGGCTGTTGAAGCGAAGGGCTTCATGCAAAAGACGAGGGGATGCAAACGCAACATAATAGGAGTAATAAAGTAGGAGGGCGGAGGATTAAAAAAAAATTCGTTGGAAAGGGATCATGGGTGTTGGGGGGGGAATGAGCTCTCCTTCACCCTACTCAGGATCCAGCCAAGCAAATTGCGCGTTTGTGAAAGGAAATGCAGGGTAAGACCTGGACTTCGCCTTGGCTTGTGCAATATTACCAAAAGGGCAACCGGCTAAGGGGAAAACGGGCAGACAAGGCAGCGCCCCACAGGAGGAGGAGGGGGTCAACCCCGCAATCATTTTGACCAAGGGAGAAGATAGGCTAGTGCGAGTAGTTGGTCTGGGGGCTTGGGAGGTCCGTTGTATGCTCTCGTGGTTCCGGGGGGGGGGTCAGTCCGGAACTGTTGCGGTGGGGCTGGGAGGTCCTGGTGCTAGGTAGCGGCAGCGGTTTACCGAGCTCTGGGGGAGGGATTGCTGTGCGCTGGGTAGGGCGATTTTTTTAAGGCAGACGGCGGGGGTGGACTCGCCGGCCATAGGAAAAGAGGAAAGCCACAATGGAGGGGTCGTGAGACCGCTATCAATGGGATGTCCCCCAAAAGTTCGGGGCCGTATCCCGAGGCAAAGGTGGAAGACAAAAAGGAATAGAATAGGGGTGGTTAAAACCAGTCCAGTATCAAAGCGTAATAGGGGGTGGACTAATGATCGAATCAAAACACAGGGGGGGATCCTGAAGGGAAAAACAGTCATCTCTCTGACAAAAGTGAGGGAAGAGAGAGGACGCATCTCTCGAAGGAATCGAATCAAAAAAAAGATGAAGGGGAAAAAGGGGTTGTTTCTGAAAGTGGTGGAGACATCCGTGAAAGGTGGAGCAAACATGTCTGCGCAGGAGGAACGCCTCACGCGAAAGGGGACTGTATCTAGCAGGAGGGGAGAGGGCGGACAGAAGGGGGACATTTCCGGACGGCTAAAAACAACAAAACACCAACAGCGAACGCAACAGAAAAGCAACAGCACTAAAACGACAGCTAAAGGGAAAACCCTCTCAAACGACTACGGCACAAAAAATAGAAGGGATAGAAAACCGCAAGCACGGAAAAAACAAAAAAACGTTGCTACCTCCAACCGAGGAAAAAACCACGACAAGACCTCGACCTCGCCGCGAATTGTCAAGGGGTACGGATGGGCGGTTGAGAGCGAAACTGGGGGGTCCGAAGGAGGCAGTCTGGGGTTCAAAGCGAATAGGGACCTGTGAAGAGCCCAAAAAAAGCAGGGAGGGAGATACCTGCAATTTTGAAGGCAAAAAAAGCACTTGTTTGAAAAAAAGGGGGTTTTTTAGTAACGCGCAAAAAAGGGAGAAGACAAACGAAGTTTATGTTCGACTAAGAAGAAGGTCTTTTTCGGGGGAAGGAAGAGTCTGGCTGAGGGGGGAAGGGAAGCGAGTTTTGAAGCGCTCCGCCGTCTTCAACGTACAGACAAAAAGAGGAGGATGCACAGGCGGAGAAAATTTTGGGATTCAAACGAACTCCAGAAGAACAGCGCCGTAGCGAAACTCGATCGGACACGTTTTTGTAGGCACGCAAGGGGGGGGTGGCGGGTTTTTTCGCTCACCATAAGGGAAAGGGAATGAATTATGTCACGGAAAGTAGGAACTAATCAAAGCTGTCGGTATGGCGTCGCAAGTAGGAGAGGGGAATATCGGGGGGGTAAGGCGGTCAATAACGGGGTTATGGGAAAAAGGGTAGTCGGTGGGGGGACCTAAAGACTATGCCTGACGTTGGGGGGCTGGGTTTAAGAGCATCGGACGAAATTATACTTGGAACTGGTTGTTACGAAAATGGTCACCACGTTGGAGAGAACAAAAAAAAAAAAAAAAAGAAAAAGATTTGAACGTTCAGGACCGAACAAGAGGAAAGGTGGATACGAATCAAATACCTAAGGTAAGTTTCTTTCATCGAATCAACGAGGGGACTACTTTTTTTGCCGGAGGCACAAGGAGGTTGTGGGGAAAAAAAAGGTGACTTCCAGAGGAAAGGAATACACGGGGCCGTCCTGGACAGGAACACAGAGAACGGGATAAGGGGGGGGGTCCGGTATTGGATGTAACCAATCTTAAAAAGGGGGGAAATCAGGGAAGAAGGTGGAACAGCTCTGTGCGTGCGGGACTGTGGCCTACAAAGAAGGGTGACATATTGGCGGGAAAGGTGTGTACTTGGTTCGATCACTATAAGGGAAGGAAGGGTCGTAACAAAAAAACGGGGAGAATGGGATGGGAGGGTCACAATTGCTAAGAAAAGGAAAAAACAATTGGGGGCCACCGGAAAAGATACCTGAGTTCGTAGAACTCGAGAAAAAAAAAAAGGAGGAGAGAGAGGACGAAATCATCTCTGGTCGGTGTGGGATATGCAAATGGGGAAGGGAAAAGAAGGAGCAATTCCGTGTTGTTTTTAGATCCAATAAGGGGAAAGGAAGGGGGAGATCGGGAAAACGCAGGGGGGAAAAATTCCCGAAGGGGAAGACACGATTGGGAGGAAACGAGAAGATTACCCATATTCACTGGACAATTGGGGGAGGGGGGGCAGGGAACTACCAAGAACCTCACTACCAAAAAACATAGCCATCGTAGCAGAAAAGTAAGGGGATAAGTTCCTGGAGTCAGTCCGGGGTACCGGGGGGAAAGGGAAACTTTCGCAATTTTCAACGAACGTGCAAATAATTAAGGACCGAAGGCAAAACCGTAGCCACTCTTTTATCGGGGGCGGGGAAAGAAACTGCATGCGGGTAAATAAGACCGGGGTGGGTTAGTGAATTTCCAACAGACGCTGTCGGTCGAACGAAAAAAAGGAAAGCCTCAAACATTCCATCACTCGTGGGGGGCGAAACGGTTTGCCAGGTGGAAAGGGGCAACAAAAGAGAGGCGTCCGTTTATAGGGACCATTAGCGTAAACACCGCCCCCAGGGAAAAACGTGCCGGGCAAAAAATGTCGGAAGAGAGGAAGCCACGAAAGAAACTAAATAATCAACGGTGAAACAGGTACAAATGAGACGGGGAGGGAACAGAATTCTCAAGAAAAACGTACCCGGAGAGGTGCCAGTGGAGAGACATTGTATTCGGGGGGGCGTTTAGGAAAACTTCACCAGCGAAAAAATCCTGGGAAAAAAGACAGATAACGGGGGTTGGAGAGAAAGGGCGATGACCGTCGGGGGAAAGAAACGGCCGGTCTGTGCACAGACAAGTGAGACTTGGAAATCGCACTAGGTCATTGCGAGACGGTTGGGGGGAAGATTGGTGCAATGAAAGGAAGGTGTCATTCAAAACTCCTCATTGGGGAAGTCAAAACGCAGAAAATATTCCAGACCAGACAGAGACGGCAAACCTTCTTGGGGGAGGGAAGAAGGGGGGGGTGGCTTCAGGCAGAGGGAAGTATCCAAATGACCAAAGCAAAATCAAAATTGTGGGGAATTTCCTTAATGGGGACTCCCTGCCTTGGGGGGGCGCTGAGGGCATACGGGAGGAAGGGGCAAACAGGGCAGCAACCAAGTCGCTAGACGTGCAATCAGGGAAAAAACGACTCAGTACCTTTCTCCAATTCGTGCATGGTTAGAGGGAGGGGGGGGGAGGGGGGACAGGGATGGGCTTAAGGGTAAAAGGGGGGGACGAGGGTCGGTGTATGTCGGTCAAGGGAGAGAAATTGTGGTCAAATAAGGGTGGCTGTGAGGAGGTCTGATCTTGGCGGTGACCGCAACGAGCGGTAGGGGGGGGGGGCAGGATCGGGTCGGTTCTGGGGTGGGGGGCTGGGTTAGGCAAGTGTGTTTGCGTTGCTAGGTCTCCCGGAACAGTAGGAGAAAAGGAGACCACAACACTTAAGTCGGAGAAATCATCATGGCCCAAAATCGGACGAATGACAGGCTCGAATCAGCATCCATGTGGGGGACAACGTGGAGCAGAGTTTTTAAACTGCCAGAAAAAAGGAGTATATTTGGAGGGGGGACGATAAAGAGGGGGGGAAGAAAAAGGGGAAAGAGATTACTCACAATGGTTAGGGGGGGAAAGTAGTGGGAGGGCAATCTTTCTATAAAAGTTGGGAGGCTAGAAAAAAAAGCGAACAATAGTCACGGGGAAGGGTGCCCTTTCTTAATAAGAGACATACTGGGTGGCGGAAAACCGGCTTCGAAAAGGGCAAAGAAAAGTTTGACAGAAAATTGAATCGCGGGGAAGCTACGAAACTAAAAAAGAGGTGTGACGCGGGAAAGGGGACGCACGTTTATGTCGAGTCTTTACCACCACAATCAACCAAAAAAAAGAGGAACAAAAATCAATAACTAAACCTAAGCCACACCTACGCGAGACTTCCAAGGGGAGGAACGAAGCCAAACAGCGGCAGTAGTCTCTTGATAACCTAAAGAACACCAATCACAACTACGAAAAAACCTCTACCTCCAAAGGAACTCGTCACCTATCATACGGAATTTGGCAACAAAAGGGTAGTGCGGGTTAAATAAGAATGTGAGGGGACGAAGGTACGTTCGCCTTCCGTGACGGCTACGGGAAGGTACGCTGGGAAGACGAGAAAAAAGAAAAGGGAGAAGGGGGGTAGCTCTTTGTCAAACTACTCAGGTGGGGGATTGGGGAATAAGGGCTTATAGAGCTCAATACAACGTATCATCACACAGGGGTGGGGGTAGTCTCAGGGAGAAAAGCCGGTTCGTGGGGCGCCTAACATTAGGTTGCTAAGCGGTGGGGGAAAATGAAGCCGCACCGTCATCCTCCGGGGCCAAAATCTGACCACACACTGGAAAAAAAAGAAGAATAAAAATCCTGAGCGGAAAATTCATGGATCAAAATTTTTGGGGGGAAGAACACGTTAACCTGCGGGACGGTGAGCAGAAAAAAGAGATAAAAAGGGGGTTGGGTAGCAATCAGGAGGGTTGTGGACTCCACCTATAACAGTTGGAAAAGTGGTCGGGAGGATACGGACTAACATCGATCATGGCCGAGAAACTGGCTTTTAGACCTCGCGGGTACGGGGGGGGGGGGATGGCGTTGAGGTGACATGGGAGGAAGTTTGGGGGGGGTCAACCGTTCGTGATTGCTGGTAAAAAGGGGGAAAGAATCGAAGTGGAAAAGGGGGGAGGCACAGTTTGGGGCGGGGGGGGACGGAGGAAGGATAAGGCGATAACGAGGAGGGGAGATAAGGGGGGGAAACGACCAACTGTCACCAAGGTTTCTATAAAACACTATCTTAAACAGTAAAGGTGCTTAGGACGCAGTCTTGCGACATATACAAAGGGGCGACAGGTTACAAATGGGGGGTCCCATAAACCTTCCCAAAAAAAAAGAGGAAGGGGGAGGGGTCTAAGGTGATTTATATCAACGCGTGGGGATATTTTGTTGGGCCGGCGGCGACACTGTGTCACTTTGGGAATTCGCTCCCTGAAAAAGGGGCGAAAAGGGCATGCGGACAAGGGAGTGACTACAGACGGGATCAACGAAGGGAAGGGAGAAAGCAACTTCTATGCCGGTAGTTATAGAAGAAAAGGAGATATCGACAATTGAGGAAAGTTTAAATACTGTACAAGCTTCGGGAGGTTCACTTTTGAGAAAAAAAGTGGAGGGGACATCTTTGGCGGGGGAAGGGGTTGTAACGGCGGGGGGGAGAATATAATTGAATAAAAACAGTACAGGAAGGGTAAGACAGGAAAAGATACAGCATTCACCAAATTGGAAGCCACTAAAAGAAAATGATTTCGTGAG
>Ga0179591_1290066_pt1 | contig 11626 bp, 10 predicted proteins | sample CZOMad2_1_08_16f_FD_182891 | JGI IMG/M metagenome (GOLD analysis project Ga0179591, IMG submission 182891) | Vadose zone soil fungal communities from Angelo Coast Range Reserve, California, USA - CZOMad2_1_08_16fungal (PacBio error correction) | ecosystem: Environmental > Terrestrial > Soil >...
CATAAGAACGAAGAATCGTTTGCGAAGAAGAAGGATTCGACTGACAGAAAAAAAAAACACACTGAATCCCCCAAAAAACCGCATCGAATTTTTGGAAAAAACCATGCGCGCAAAAAAAAGGATGTGGGAAAGAGAACGAACACGAAAGAAAAGAGGGGTCTCTAATCAATCGTCAAAGGACAAGAAAATACGGGGGGGTTCAAGGCGATCAACAGAACAATACCTACAGGGGCAAACACTAGGAAAGAACAAGGCCGGACTCCGGACAGGGGGCCACAACTGGGAGGCGGGGAAAGGGCCGGGCTCAACCGTTACGAATTTTGCGGTACGTGACGGGGAAAAAGGGGGGGCCGACGAGGGACAACAGGGAAGGCCGGACGCTACTGAAAACGTACCCAGCAGGGTGAGGAAGAAAACTTCTAAATCAATAGAAAAGATGAATCATCGCATCGCGGAAGAAAAGCGAGAACGGTTCAGCGGGTTAACCGGCAAAGACTCACTAAGAGGCAGGAGGAACGTACTTCTAGCCGTGAGACATTCCCGCACAACTTCATGAAAGAGAACAGGGAAAAAGTAGCTGGCTGTGCCCGACTTGACGAGAAAATTATTTAAAGCCGCAAAAACAAAAAAGGTCTTCTGTCCTACCTCTGTCAAAACGGGGAAAAAAAAAAAACCCTACACGACGCCCCCAAAAACACTCCGACTTCATCTCCCACCCACCGAGAAGTTGGGACTACGCCAAAACCTTCTGCCCCGCCCGTCCCTTGTTCCAAGAAAAAAGGCGCTGGCACAGAATAAAACTCTGGAAACGCCTTAACGAAAAAAAAAAAGACAAAAAAACCCATCAGGGGGGGGAATGTCTCCGCGGCCGCGAAAAGAGGTTCCGCGTTTTACAGAAACCGGTTTGTGATAATTTGGGGCCAGTTGGGTTTGAGATCCAGGAAAAATATTCTGGTCGAAACATACCAGGGGCTGAAAGGGTAAAGCCAGACAGAAAGCAAGAGCCGCCAAAAACAGGGCAAGAAGGTTACTTCTTCAGTCAACGGAACACGCAACCAAAGGCCGCAGGAAAGAACTTCCCAAGCCAAAGGAAACCGCAAAGATTAGAAAAAAGCAACGAGGTGGAAACTTCCCGGAAGAAAAAGAGGCGCAAAATAAGTGCTCCTTAGCAACAGAGGGAAAGAGAAACCTGAACTAAGTAAGGATAAACTGTTCCTGTGCTTGTGACCTTTCCGAAGGTTAACCTGAGCTGATCACGCGCAGGACCGAGGATGTACCATAATGGTTCCCAAGTACAGACGTGGAGGGGAGCGCCGGAAAAAGAGGGGGCTGTGTGTCTAAACCCCCTTAAAGGATAAAGAAGGGAAAAAAAGCAACCGAGGCTAGTTTTCACAACCCTGAACGGAGAAATTTTCAAAAACCGGGCCAGGCAGCCGTTTGGAAAAGCAAAAGAAAGTCTACCCTGCCAACAGGGGCTTACCGGACGCTAGGACGTTGGATTAACTGGGGGAAACACGGGTGAGGCCAAAAAAATATATCAAGGTCGGGGACCAGGAAGGATTAGAACTGATGGGAACCCAAAGCTTCTAACTGAAAGGTCACAAGGGGAAAAAAAGGTAGGTCCACAAAAAAAGAGGGGAAGGAGTACTGACGGGAGGGGTTCTGGGAAGAAGAGGCGACAGAGACGCGAAAGCCCTGGGTGGTCACGAAACTTCATTCTAGGTGAAAAGAAAAAAAAAAAAAAGGGAGGAAATCACATCCCACTTTGGGGCCAAGTTAAGAGAAAGAAACACCACCAAAAGGTCTAACAAACAGAAGTTCCCGGACGTCATTGAGAGAAACAAGGTGAACAGTCAAAACCATCAAAGGGTGGCTTGGGGGGGGGAAGGATCAGAAAAAGGGAAAAAAAAAAAGGGTAAAAACAGGGATTTTTCTGCGTCTCTCCCGGAAATTGACGTGCCCCCAAAACAAAACCAAAAAAAAACAATGCGGGGAACTCGGCCACCGCTCCCAGAAACGTCTCACTATCAACCACCGGGATCGAGGTACCAAACTATGCAAGGGGGGGAGACTTCCTCTAACTCCCACCTTCGGAAAGGCCCCGATCAGGAATGGCGGAATACTGTGCAGTGGAAACCTTGTCGGTTTACAAAAAAAAAATCATTCGTTCTGTTGGGGTGGTGCTTGGCACTTCGCATTTTGTCACAAAAAAGAGTAAAAAACGGGGGGGGACACCACGCGTATTCGTGAATAACTCTACTTGTCAAAAGAATAACTCAAAAATCAGGCTACCCGAAGTAGAGTAAGAGAGTTACAAGATCGACAGAAAAAGAACCCTAGGAGCGAAGACAATATTGCAAGCGGCGTGGCGCACGTCGAAAGGGGACGAGAAAATCGAGGAAAAAACGCTGGGGGCGAGGGATGTCCACACGGGAGCATTAGAAGAAAAAAGTCACCAAGAAAAAGTGGGGTCACCGGCCCACACGTTGCCCAGAGGAATCGAAAAAAAAACACGAGAAGGGAAGGGGAAAAAAGAAGGATAGTGGGGAGCGAAACAAAAAGAGGAGGGCTGTGTCGATCGTGTGAATAGAGGGGATTAGCCCCACGGATCACAGGGATAGAAAAAGTTTCACAACTCCTCAAGGCAGGGAAGCAAGGGAGGGGGCACAGCGGTTTTAAAGATTCGCGACACATATCAAAGAGGGGACGCTCACCGAATTTCAAAAATGAGCGGGTGGCAAATGAGCCATTTGGGCCGGAGAACCAAAGCGCGGTTTGCGAAACACAACCGTGGATCGCAAACCCAGGGCCTAGTCGGGTTGTCTCCTAGAGAGAAAGGGGGTGTGCACCTAAAAGAGCATGCCTAAAGGCAGAGGAGCATTCTGAATAAAAGAATGGTTCTGGGGTACGGGAAATCTACAACGAAGAATCATGGGTGCAGAGAGAAAGGGGAGTGAGCTCCCGGTTTGATTAATCATTAAGTGGTGTAGCGCACTCCATATGGAGGGGGAGACAAGGAGAAAACTGGGTCCAAAATGAAAAGGGGGGTGACTATGCGGCCAATGAAACCAAACTATCGGGTAAACGTGCGTTTGTAAACCGAAGAAAAAACAACAACCTCGACGGAGGTGGAAAGTCGAAGCTGAAGGTGCGGAAGCCCGCCTGGGGGGGTGTTTCCGGTCGCGGCAAAATCAAATTTGGAAAGAGTGAGGCCTAGAAAGATAAGGGTAGTGGAAAGATTCGTGTTCTATGGGTAAAAAAAGGGGTCCCAAAAAGAAAAACGGGGGGGGAAGAAGGACCGGGAAAAAGAAAAAAAAGACGATGCATGAACAAAACGTGCAACAAAATTGGACACAATAAAGAGTGACCTGCTGGGATCATGAGTGGAAAGGGAAAGGGCTCGAGAGCAAAAGTCACCCCAAAAAAAAGGCAACAAGGGTTAAAAAACAATCCCTCAGGGAATCAAGCGAGCGGCAAAGGGACTGGGTGTCAAGGGTAGGGACGCCGGGGACGGTCCGTCGGAAAAAGGAGCCGGTGAGGAACTGAGCAAACAAAACCACGTCGGGAAAAAGCGCAGAATTCCCAAAAGAGAACCGGCACCCCGCCAAAATTTGGTGGGGAAAAAATGAAGAGCGGCTCACGCAATTGTAGGATGCCGCGTAAGGCGGGCGGAACAGGGGAGCCCAAATATTATTTAGAGACGTCGATCTTGCGCAGGGAAACAAAAGTCGGGACTCAAAGGCTAACACCCCGCCGAAGGAATAAGGGCAAACAGAATAAAACACCCAAATGTCAGCAGGGCATCTGAAAGGGCATGTGGAATGTAAAAAAACAGGCCGCATGGCTTTTGCTGTTTAAGGAAAGTGAAGAGGGAAAAAGAGCAAAAAAAAAATTTGGTCGGGGGGAAGACGGGGACATGGGCGCTTGTTACTGAACGCACGTACACAGAAAAAAAGCAACAAAAACCAACAACGAGAGGGAGAGATTCTAAAGCCAAACGCAGGAATTCCGAACCAGCTAGAAACAAAAAAGGAGAGCCAAAAAGGAAAAAAAATTTTGTCGTGCAGTCGGGGCTTCTAGGGGACGTGGGGGACTTAGGAAGGTTGGGGGAAAAGACGGGCGGGAGGGGGGAATCAAACGTAAAAAAAAAAGGTGACGGCGGGGCAAGTTGGGCCGGGCCGGGCAAACAAAAACAGAACGCCTAACCTTTTCAGGTAACCAGGGCGCACACTCAAAAAATCAGAAAACGTAGTGGGGACAAAAAAACAAGGGGGTTGCAGGGAAAGAAGGCGGACGCAGGGGGGACGCTGACAGCACAGAGTGTCCGGGGCACGGCGGACCTAACCACGCCAGGAAGGACAGCAGCAGGGATCGTCTCCAACTAGCGGGGTTCCAGGGGGAAAAGGGGGCCGAGCCCGACGAAAATGAAAAAAAAAAGAAGGAGGGGTACACGCACATGTTAGACGGGAGGAGCGAAATGAAACTCTGTGGCCAACACGGCACACTGAAAACGATGGGTGGTCGTGGATAAAAGGGAAACGTAGATCAAAAGAATGAAGAGACCCTCGATATGTGCTCGGACCCGACAAAAAAAAGAAAAAGAACGACCGAGGTTGGTGAAGCCGTTCAAGGGGGTCTGTCAAAAAAGTTCCAGGATGCTCAGTAAGAAAGCGAGGGGGATAGAAGGGACCTCAAAGAGGAGGGAAAAAAACCAGAAAAGGGGGACGGTAATTCGAAAGAAGAGGAAAAAAAAACTAAGACCCAAAGGGCGCCACCAAAACCTGAAGGGTTAAAACTGTGGGTTCGTGCCACGGGGAGACGAGGGGGCGCCGAAAGCCGCATACTTTCGGAAGACAAAGGAAGTTGAACAAACGGGACGTTCAAGGAAAGAACAAAAAAATAGGCAACATCGAAAAGGAAATGGACGCGAGGGGTTCCACGCCTCTGGCAGGCAAGGAACGGGGAGCAGCAAAGGGAGGAAATGGCGGTCAAAACTTTAACGGGGACGAAGGGGGACCAAGACGGTGAAGCCAGGAAGAAATGAAAGAAAAAAAAAAACTTCGGAGACCTCGAAGACTCCGCGGGAGGAAAAAAAAACGGGGAAGGGGATCAAAGAAGGGGAGGAGCACTGTGCCCACAAGGAACAAAAGAGAAATCCCCCACTTCGAAAAACATAAAGATCTGGGAGGAGTAAACAAGAGAATTACACCAACTAAACTACTTAAGAACCTAAGGTAGAGAATGTTCCGAAGTCAACATTTAAAAAGACAAGATTCCTTGTAAGAGACTCTGAAAGGCAATACACGGACACAACTAACGAAAACCGTCAGACATCCAACGACCGGAAAAAACGTTCCCGAAACGTTGGAAAAAGAAAATCTACCCAAAAAAAAAGGTTAATAAAAACGAACGAAAAACCTCATACAAAAACCCAATCAACTTGGTTGGAAAGGGGCTAAGCACACTAACGTCACGAGGGGACAGTTTGGGAAGGGGGGAGGTGGAAAAAACGTCTGGGGCTAACGTCGAATAACATAAAGAAAGAAAAAGAAAAAAAAAATACAAAAGAGTAACGGGCAACGACTTCACAGGGGTAAGCCAAAAAAAAAAAGGCCACCGCGCAATCCGGTCATAAAACCGGTGAAAAAAAAACGAAAGGAGGAAAAGAAAAGGAATAAATCGGAAAAAACAGCAACGAATGGTTCGCTCACGACAGAAAAAAGAGAAAAACAGAAAAACAAAAAAAAAGATCAAAAAACCCCGAGAACTACAAATGTCTGGGGGGCGTTTGCGCTCCCTTTGCGAGTTGGGAACAAATTACTCGTCCGCGAGTTAAACGGGAGGACGTGAGAAAATACAAAAACAGGGGGCAAAGGGTTTGTAGTTTCGCGAAAAAAATAGCAGACCGGGGGTGTCAAGAGGACCCCAGAAAAAAGGGGAGGGAAAGACTGTGCAAAAGGCTGAAAGACAGTCATGGCGGGAAGCTCGCAGATACCAAAAGGGAAAACTGGGCCAAAGAATGTCCCGCCAGACGAAAAAACCAAAAAGACTATACGGTGGCTGTAAAGACGGAGGGGAAAAAAAAAGGGGTGAACCCCGACTACAAGCCCCAAAATGAACGTTGGGAAAACCCTGCACGAATGAATGAAGCACTACAAGCTTTGGAAGGGGGAGGAAAGGGGTTCAACCGCACAAGGAGGGAGGGGTTGACTTGAGGGACAAAGAGGTGTTCAGGGTATCAAAACTGACTACGCGACGAGCACACAAACTAGAAATTTAAAAAGGGGGGGTATAGGATTACCAGAAGCAAAAAGGAGGGGGGGACCCAGAAAAAACAGACCCACCCGCGTGCCAGAAAAGAAACCCCTCAAGCAGCCAATAAAAAAAAAGGGACCCAGTTAAAAAAAACAGAGCGGTGGGGTGTAGTGTTGGGGGTTTTTTTTCGCAATAATCAAACACTGGAACAATGGGAAAAAACGACAAATCGAATTTTGCTTTAAGTCTCAATTGGTCCCATTGCGGAATAAAAAAAGACGGGACACAGAAGATAAACTCAACGAAAAGATTGGAATAGCAGGGAAAGAGAACTGAAAACCCACCTTTGAAAAAAACTGAACCTCATGGCAGTCAACAAAGCCGTTTCATTGGAAGAAACCCGACTGTGGGGTTGTATTTGGCTTAGAAAAAGTTCACTCAAAAAGGTAAGGTGCAAAAAGCAGTGGAAAATGGTGGACTAAACTGTCTGGGAAACCCAATAAACAAAGCATATTGGGCACACTAAAGAAAATGAAAAATGAGCGAAGAGGAAACCAGGGATATCTGGGCAAAAAAGGGGCGGCTAGACAAAGTGTTTCCTAAACGACCCGCCCGCGGAGGGGGGGAAAAGGAATTTCCCCGAGTCGGTCCGTTAGAGGAAACACCAAGAAGCGGGGTGGTAGGGGGGTCCCTTTTCGCAGGGCAAAAAACTTGGTAAGAACAATCAATTGGGGGGGACGAGGCGCCATTGCAACAATAACAAATAAAAAAAAAAATAGAAGAAAAAAAAAAAAAAGAAAGTTGAAGGATATATGGGGGGGGGGGGGTGGGGAGGGGCATAAATTTTTCTTATAAGGAAATAACAACCCACACACAACACAAAACAACAAAAAACCCAAAAAAAACAAACTAGAAAAATCTCTTGGGTCGGGGGGAACAGTCAAAAAAGGTAAAAGGAAAAAAGAAAACCAAGAAAGCGGGTCTAAAACAGGGGGAGACCCAAAGAAAAAACTGACCAGTTGCAGGGGGGGGACACGGGGGAACGAAAGGGGGGGGGGTGCGAGAGAAGGCAAAAAAGAATCTTGCTTTCAAGGAGAGGAGTCCCCGCCGGAGACCAGGGAAAGTCCTTTTGTACAAGAAAAAGAGGGGGGGAGGGGGAAAAACCGTGGGGAAGTCAGTAATTAAAAAAAACTCCAAACAAAAGGGGTGGAAGAAGAGGTGCAGACCAAATCGGAAAAAAAAAAGTCAGCTCCGGAGGGGGAAAAAACAAAAAACTTGGGAACACCAATACACTGGGGGACTTCCAGACGAGAAGAAGGAAAGGAAAACTAGTGCTGAAAGAAATAAAGGATCTCACCCCTAGAAAAAAAAAGAAGGAAAAAGGGACAATGAACCGGAGGTTCAAAAAAAAAAATAGGAAAAAAAAACCGAGCTTTTGTTGGGACGGGGAAAAAGACCAACAGGCCATCACCGACAAATAAAGGGAGAAATTATAGTGGGGGGAGGGAGAGGGAGAAAATTAACCATGGGAGCTCTAACAAAAAGTTTCTACTGAATGAAAAAACAGGAAGGAAGGGAACTTAAAGGATTGACAAAAAAAAAAAGAGTGGGTCACACTCAAACGAGGAGGCTTAGAAAATCGCACAAACCAAGCCAGAGGAAAAATACTCGTTATCATTAAGAAAGGGAAACTCACCGTCAAGAGGAGGAAAAGACCACAAGCAAAAGGCAAAGAGGTAATTCTACTACAGGTAAAAAATTTGGGATAAGTACACGGTTATTCCCACACGGGATTAAGAACACAGGAGAAATAAAAGACCTATTTCAAAAAGAAGGAAAGGAGATGACGACAGAACACCGAACCGGGTTGGGTGGGGGACGTAACGGCCTCCGTCGGAAAAAAAGGGTTGGCACGTAACAGAAAGGCAGGTCAAGAAAAAAAAAAAAAAAAACCAATCGGTTAACTGGGGGGGGGATCGAAGGCCCGGCGAGAGAGGGAGGAAAGCTGCTTGGGTCGATCCGCAATATGGAGAAAAAAAAAATAGCGAGAAGGGGGAAGTCGGTCACTCGTCTGGACAAAAAAAAAAGCTGCGGCAGGGAAAAAGGGGGGGGAAACACATGGGTTGGCAAAAAAGGAAGAGGGGCGTAATAAGCAGACGTTGGGACAAAAGGCCTATGGGGAAAAAGCGATCCGGCGAGGGAGGAGAAGTTGACGACAAAAAGGACGGTGTGAGAGACAAACCCATTGGATGACCACAAAAACATGGAAACGAGAGACCGCGGATCAGGGAAAAAAAAAAGGGGGGTGGGTCATTTCCCTGTCTTGAAGGGGGGTCGCAGATTTTTCTGAAGGAAAAGGGGGTTGGGGTGTGTAGAGGGGGAAAAGTCAAAAACCGGGGAAAGGGCAAGGGAGGGGGGGGAACGTGGGCGGCCTTGGGGGAAGCTTTCAAGCGGGCAAGTTGGCCGTAGAAAAAAAAAAAAAAGGGGGGGGTGAAGGGTACATCAGTTGATCTAGAGAAAGTGTTGAAGTGGGGTGCGGGAAACGTCTAAGAAGTGGCGGCAGTGTGCCCCAGAAAAGGAAAAAGGAAAAAAGAAAGGGCGTATGCATTTCAGGGGCAGAAAAGGGAAAGGGCACAGGACTACTGCGCTGCTGAAGAAAGCACGGAAGGAAGTGAGTCTTCCGCCCGCTCGGGGGAAAGAGAAGGGGCAAGGGACGGAAACTACCGAGTGAAAAGGGGGGAAACAAAAAAAAGACACAGTCAGGAGGCGAAAAAAAAAGGAAGGCGGTGGGGGGGACTCGCGCAAGGATCTCCAAAAGTGTGTTTAAAAAAACCGTAGGTTCCACGGGCGTGGAAAGAAATTCAAAATGTGCCAGAAGGAGGAAGAAAATTCTGGGGAGGAAAAAAAGGGAAAAAAAAAAGCAAAACGAAATCCCCTCCTGGTGGATTACTTTCAAAAAAGGTGTAAAGCGAATCAGGGAAAGGAAGAAGAGAACTAAGCGATTGGAATGAGAGCTCTCAAAAAAACAAAAGGGAAGGATATATTCAAATAACGAAAAATCCCGTCCGGGTCGGGGACCAGGGACGCTACCGAAAGTGAAAAAAAACAGATTCCCTGCGGGGGAGGAAGGGAAAGGGACCAATGTCCGCCGCATGAGAGGGAAAAAAAGCCAGATAGAAAGAAGGCGCTAAAAAGCCATCACTGAAAGTGCACATCAAAAATAAGGTCTCAAGAGGGGGGGCTCACCTGGGACCAACAACAAAACGGCCCCCAGGCGGGGAAAAATAAAACCAAGCTATGACTGCGCGGAGTGAAAAAAAAAAAGAACTGGCGGGGGCCCAAAGCCGGCTAAGGTACCGTATGGCCGCTGGTGGAAATGAAATGAAAATTTCTCAGAAATACTCCGATGAGGGGAAGATAACCCTCTGAAAGGACGCCCGGAGCCATGCAAACATATAATCTCGAGAGAAGTCCATCAAAGAAGTACACTGAAAAAGAAAAGAAAGTCTGTGTAACGGGTCGGGGTGCGTGCACCAGTTATTAGGGGAAACGAAAGAAAAAAAGAGAATTCGAGGACGTCAAGAAAGAAAAAAAGAGAGGGGAATCAGGAAAAAAAAAGATCCCGGAGAAGAGGAACAAGGAAAAAACGCCGAACTGGGTACCCTTGACAACAAAAAAAAAGGACATTCGGGGAAGAAGGAACATAACTCGCCCTCTTCCTCCTTAAAAAAAAAAAAAGGGGGGGCCAGACATACATACAGAGAACAGAAAAAATAGAAAAGAAGAAAAAAGACCAGAACATCTGAAAAAACGGGATATCGGTCGACTAAAGTTGCCAGAAGGTGTGGAAATTTCCTTTTGGGGAAGGGGAAAGAAAGACATTACAGAAAGGAAAAGAAAAGCCAAACAAAAGCAAAAAATCAACAAGGAAGATCTTTAAACGTCAGACGGACACAAGCACCCCAAAAAGGAGGGGGTAAACCAAGAAGGGGGAAAGGCCTCAGATCAAGAAAGAAGGACACAAACTCTGCAATGAATAAACTGGTAAGGGGGAAAGAAAGAATGGCGGAAGAAAAAGAGAAAAAAAAACACCTAAGTCTCGAAAAAAATGAAAAAGAGAAGGAGCATCTTCTGAAAAAGGGTGGATGATCGGGGGGGAACGTCAAATCGCTGCCGAGGGCCCTGGGGACGTCCAGAGGGAAAAAGAAAAACGGGACCACAAAAAAGGGGGAATGGAAAGTCGTAAAACGAGCTCCCGGAAAAAAAAGAAGCCCTGTTCATACAGGGGAAACTAAAATCCCCCCTCAAGAAGGGGTCGAAAAAACCGTCAAGTCCCGGGGGGGAACAAGAAAGTAAAAACACCAAGAGCACCTGGGGGTAGCGGGGGATAACTTTGAACAAAGGTTGTACTGGTGGAATGCCCTCACTGGGCCAGAGTCACTATCACCGAAGGGGGGTCCCATCCGGAAACGGGGAGAGAAGGCAAAACGAACTTCTGAGCAATTTAGGCGAGAAAGGGGGAGAAGAAAAAAAAAAGAGAGTTTCAACCAAAGGACAGAAAAGGAGGGGGGGGGGCGACAGAACTAAAAAAGAGGAACTGGTAACGCCAGCTCTTGAAAGATTAGGTTAAGCGGAAAATCAAACTCCAAAGGAAAAGAAGCGGCAACGCCGAAACAAAAAAAAAAAAAAGGAGGGTCCTAAGCCAGAAAAAAAAAGGGGGGCCGTACACAACGAACGGAGGAACGCAAATGGAAAGCCAACACAAAAGAGGGTGGGTGGCTGGAAAACGAAATATCCAAAACCAGCAAGCGATTAAATTTCATCAAAGGAATCCCAGTGGGCCTGCCAACAAAGGGAGAAACTACAGCGCAATGAAACAAAAAAAGGGGGAAGAGCGGAACCACAGGGACTGAACCGTTCAAAACAAGCCCGCCAAGGGAAAGAAGAGCCTAAAAAAGTGGGAAGAAAAAAAAACTGACGGGGAAGGAGGGGGGGGGGTGAGACCTCGAGGAACACAAACATCTAAATTGTTGGTTTTGTGGGGTAAGATGAGGCAAACTGGAAAGGGAAAAAAATACCGCAGAGGGTCAAAGACTGCAAAGCAGCGGGACCTCCTCAGAAATATGTCTGGAAAGAAAGAATCGGGAGTAAAGGAGAAGGTAAGAGGGGCCAGGGTGAAAAGGAAAAAACACAAAGATTGTGGAGAACCTCACACGATTTTCCAAGGTCAGGGGAAAAAAAGCCCCGAAAAAGCTCCTGAAGGGTGGGTTGGAAACCGTTGTTTCTAGGTCCTTGTCATTGCACAAAAAGAGAGCACCTCCAAGGGGGGGAGGGGTGTGTTCGGCAACGGGAGAAGGAAAAAAAACAATAG
>Ga0179591_1329392_pt1 | contig 11626 bp, 4 predicted proteins | sample CZOMad2_1_08_16f_FD_182891 | JGI IMG/M metagenome (GOLD analysis project Ga0179591, IMG submission 182891) | Vadose zone soil fungal communities from Angelo Coast Range Reserve, California, USA - CZOMad2_1_08_16fungal (PacBio error correction) | ecosystem: Environmental > Terrestrial > Soil >...
AGGCAATCGCCTCGGTTCCACGCAGAGCCCGGTTTCGGAAGGAGGAGGAGAAAACGGGCACGACGGTTTGTCGGCTTGGTTATAGAACGGGGAAAACTGAAAGCTTCGATCATCGCGCCGCCCGCCGCCCAAAAAGGCTTATTAGGCCGCACACCGAGGATGCGGGGGATAAAGGGGGGGACCGTACTCGTATGCATTCGGACGGGGAAAGCGAAAAAAAAAACCCCAACAGAAAAAACAAAGGCCACACCTGGGAGGAATGGGCCATCCGTCTAAACTGGAGCGCTGCGTTTTGCACTCCTCCAAAAGAGATAGTTGGAGTTGGGGGAGGAGAATATGGGACGGCCTCGTAAAGGTTACCAAACCAGAACACCCTGGCGGCGTCAAAGGGACCGGAAGGTTTAGTGGGTTTGTCGCTGCGGGCAACAAACTTCTTAAAATGCGGGAGAACGTTGAAAACGTACCGTCCAAAAAAGAAGGACATCGCGCGTACCAGTGCTGACATGGTCAAGACTGGGGCGTTTTACTCTCAGGGTGGAGTGTGAGGTCTGCAGGCATATTTTATAACAGTGACCAGTTCGTTCGATTCGACACTTGACCTGGGGGGGTTGGGAGTCGGGCCCAAACAACCAAAGAAAACGACTATGGGTAGGATACCGAGGCGATACGTGAATTCTAACTTCACTTATCGGGGTCCCCCCCATAGCAGGCAAGAGTGGAGAGGAGGACGTACGGAAAGAAGGGTATTGTCCGCGCTGAGTTCTAAAAAGGGGTAACAAGATGACGCCGGCGAAGGATCTCACGCTGAGAAAAAAAAAAGTGAACCGCACCTAAAAACCAAGACATGGGGGCGTTCTTCAAAGATCTCTGTCGGCGGTCTAATCATGGCAGGCGTAAAGGGCGGGGGGGAACATTAAAAAAAAGCATTGACAATCCAGCCGTACGCAAGGACGCGTACCGCCCTAGATAAAAAGGCCCCGTCATCTCCCGATAAAGAGGGGGACGAGCGGGTCCTGGACGGAAAATGCACAAATCACCGGATTTGGCTTTCGGAAAGATAGCGATGAGGCGTTCCACGGAGGAATACGGAACGTATTCTTGTCTCAATGTAAAGGTTAATAATCGTCTTGTTTCACACTCTTTGTCAGGGTTTCTGTTCCTTTCAAGTTCATGGGGTGGTTTGAGGCAGGCCAGCCGCCTGGGGAAGATCAGCAGCTTCTTGAGTGTCACGTTCTTCGGGGGGGCGGGGTAGGTGAACCGCGCTTGTCGACGGTATTCAGGGGGGGGGGGAGTCTAAAGCAAAGAGCAAATTCTCGTACACATAGACAGGAACGAGCCGTCGTCTTGCCCAAAACGGGATCCCGGTCACTGGAGGTAAACTTGAGACTTTCTGAAACTCAGAGCGGTAGTCGCTCATGAAGGTCACTAAGAAGGTTATCTTAGACGGTCAAGCCTCACACCGAGATTGAAGAAAAACTGAGGGGAGGGTGTGGTCGGTGGCAAATGGTCCGGATGATAGGTTAAGCGGGGGGCGTAAAAGGAATCCTAAGAGTCGGAAACGCTCTCGGCCGTGAGGTTGTGGGACAGATAAAAAAACAGACATCAGGAGCGTTCGCAAGGTCATTCCTAGAAGAGAGTTGGGAAGCATTCTGGCTTCTAGGGGAAAATTAAAGACAAACAATTCGTGAGCGCTAAATAGACTGGGGGGGGAGGTAAGGCGGGGGGGCTGCGGAATACTGGGGGCGCAGACGGTGAAAAAAACGCCGCTCGCCTGACAACCCAGAACAACATTGTCTCTGGTAGGTGCAATCATCTTTCTACAAGGAAGATCTACGCCGAAAAACGAACCCGGGGAAGAGACAGGCTTGTGGTGAAAAAGAGGGGGTCGATTACCGCGGAAAGAGGGAACCAGAAAAGGGAAGAAACACTGCCGCGGGTGGTCACGGACTTGGGTGGGGGTAGGTGGGCTTCCGAGCCTATCAAAAAAAAATCCACATGTTGCGAAAAAAGGGAGGGGGAAACGGAGGCAAGATAGGGAAAACAAAGTTCACTTGATGAGAAAAAATCGTAATCCAATCCACGTTAGAAAAGAACTGGGGTTCAAGTGCAGTCTGTTGCATTCCTAATCCGTATTGCAAAAGCAAAAGGGATAAAACTTATATCGGGGGGCTCGGGTTGTTATGGGAGGTGGATAATTTAAACTCGACTGTTTCCACGAGAAGAAGAAGTTAGGGGGTACACTTCTACGGGGAAAAGCACAGGGGAAGAATACGTGGGTTCACGCAGTTCTTTGCTTTCCAATGGGAGGTTCCATCTGTAAAAACTTCTCACGGTCAGGAAAAGGCGAAAAGTTTGGGAGAGCTCACATTGGTACTTGCCAATTTGGAATGGGACCTCACTCTCTAAGTACCGTTCAACACCCTTTGTTAAATATATGGGGGGTGGATCCACTTTATATACTCCGTCACCTGCTAGTTGGAAGGATAAGGTGGAGCGAACCGCTTTGGAGGCAGGCTAACCATAGGGGGGGGGAGGCCAAGGATTAGTGTGGACCTCCGTCTCCAAAAAAGAAGGGTGGGGAAAGGGCTTATCGAAAAAAAGAAGGGGTTTTGAGGGGGGGGGAAGGAGGTATACGAGAGTCCCAAGCCGCACCGGAAAAGTTTGTTAAACAAGCTATTTTGATGTTCACACGAGGGGTTTGTCGGTCAAAAGGGCTATCACCCAAACGACCGTCCCCTCGGTCAGCCCTTGGAAAGAGAGCGCAAATGCTTCTCAACGACTTGGCCTTGCCGAAGAAATTTGCGCCTACCGGGAATTTCAGTGGATCGCAAAAGAGGGGCAGAAGTCATCCTGGACACCGCACCCGGGCTTATGGGAAGTCGAAAAGAATGCAACTAAATACAAGGAAAAACAGCTAAGGGACTATCGAAGAGAGCCAGGTAGTGGTGGGACAGAAGGGCTGGAAAGGAAAGCGACCAACACACCGAAAATGGGGTCAAGCAGGAAGTGGCCGGACTTAACACCGAAAAATCAAACCGCTGACAAAGAAAACCGATCGGCAAGAGGGCAAAAGGAGTAGTAACTTGAGGGGAAAAAGGGGTCCGGATTTCTACGCGCCAAAAAAACTTCCAGAGTGAAAGAAGAGAAAAAAAAACAACAGGGGGAGAAGGGGGGAGAGATTGGAAAAGGCAATTGGGGGGGGGATTTTTCAGCGTATCAAAGTTGGGCGAAGCGATACAAAGGGTGTCCAAGGAAACTATAGAGGGGGATGTTTCACAATTTTGAGGTAGGGGTGATTCCGTGGGCAAAGGTAAGGATGCTCACTTAGTGGTCGTTAAGTCCAGAGCCTGGACTTGAAAAGAAAAAACCGTAGAAGTAATAACCCTTTGGCCTTAGTTTTGGTCATGGCTGTCCTTGCTGTCTTGAATGGGGAAAGAAATAAGAAGATAGGAGTTTCGAGAGGGACTAGGCTCCATTTGAAGCTCCTTTTCCAAGCGGCCGGTATAGAAGGGCGGGATTACAACAAGGTGTTAATGCATCGGAGTGGCTGCCTTAGGCATCAAGGCCGACGTGTAAGCTTTTGGGGGGGGAGTCAGAAGAATAAACTCTTTTTACCGAGAAAGTCTTGCTGGCCAAGTCACGTGACCGAGGGGAGGATCAGTGGGAGCATAACCCTGAAACGCCAAAAAAACAAAGTTACGGAGGGGGTGGACTCTGGCGCAAATTCAGGGCAAAGGGAAGAAAGAAGTCGGCAAGAAAATCTGGTATTCGACTCTAAAAATGTCTTGGGATCGCACTACGGGCAAACTCGCAAGGTGCCGCGTAAACGAAACAGGTTTGGGAATGACAGAACTCTTCACAAAGGGGGGGGGTTAGGGAAAAAAGGGAGTTTAGACGCGGGCGGCCATGCCAATTGCCAAGAAAAAATTTTCTAAGGAGAAGGGAGAAAAGGGAACTGCGGTAATGTGAAAAGGCACCTGAGGTAAGGGAGAAAAACAATCCAACTATTGAACGTCTGGAGTCCCAGGTTCAGCTAATGATGGAAAGGCGGGGAACTAACGGAAGGGGGGCCCTGGTGCAAAGGGGAAAGGAGCAACCTAAAAAACCTCCGCCTACAAAAGACCGTTCGCATTGTCTTGGAGGACAAAGAGGAAATGAAAGAAAACTACTTGCAACGAAAAAGTTGGTATCCCCTCTAGTGTCTTTAAGGGGGGGGGAAGCAGGAACAGTAAGATTGTCTCACCGTTCGCGATCCTCACCCGGGGGATGGGGGGGGTACTTTGAGGTATAGAACACCCAAAGGGAGTACCACCCGCTTCTTTTTAGTAGGAAGTTTTATTTGGCAGAGCCCGCTCATATGACAAACTGCGCGGGGAGGGGGGAAAAAGTAGAGGGACGTTTCTGTTCGTAATCGGAGAAGTCAAGGCCCAATCCAGTAGAACTATGTGCATGGAAAATTCTTTGAACTGGGAGAAGAGGGGGAATGAAGGCACCGATACAAATGGAAGCACACTCAACGGCCCTCTTCGATTGAGGTCTCAGACTTGGGGGGGGGGGGAGGGGAAGGGGGACGGAGCGAAAATAATACAGTTCCTTCGAATCATAAGTAGATGGTAGTCCCAATCACTGCTTTATAGTGAAAAAAACCCGAAAGATCCGGGGGGAATTACTGCCGACTCGGGATCACACACGGGACAAGGTAGGACTCTAAGGACAGACAGTGCACCGAAACAAATTCATTAAAATCAGGGGGGAAAAAAGAGGGAGGGGTTGGGGTGCACGTCTAAAAGAAAGAGTCGGCGGAAAGAAGTGGTCATTTATCGATGACCGCTAAGTGCCTCAGGAAACCACGCAAGGAAAAAGGAGAAAAGGGGGTGGTTGAGAAAATGAAGGTACTGGGAGACGCTCCTTAAGGCGTTGCGTAAGTCTCAGCAACAGAATACGCTTCGAAAACCACAGAAGAAACAAAAACGACAGAAGGTGACGTAAGACATGATGTAGGAAAGGGAGGAAGGGGCGAAGCACGCCCCACCACGTAGTTGCCATTAAATTGGGGAAAAGGGAAACAACAGAGATAAACCGTTTGCCCTTTCAGGGGGGGAAAATCATGCGAGTACGTATTAGGACAGCTGGAAAGAAGCGAATAGCAGAACCGCAAATCCATGGGAAATGTGAGTTGCCATTACAAAGAATAGGCCAAAATACCGTGGGATCGGAGGAGAAGCGGTTCCCTGAGGGATCACCGTCGGGCGGGAAGATTCTTACGGAGGGAGCGAATACTCGGTCAAAATTTGGAAAAGGTCAACTTCATATCTTCTACAGCATTGTGTGGGAAAAAACTCGCCTGAGAAGATCGTTCACCTCCCAAGGGGGGAGTGCTGGGTCCGTGATCAAGGTTGGAGAGTCGTAGACCTGAGTTCATCGTCTGAAAGGTGGCTAGTGACGTAGTCAAGGAGAAGGACTGGGGGAAGCAGCACTAACGTTTTCCTTCGTGTAATTTTACCGACTACAGGAGAGAAGGAGAACTTAGTCGCCAGGTTGGGAAAAAAAAGCTGACCTGGAGTAGGAAATGTGTCCGTAGAATTGAGCCGGAAAAAAAACACAAGTAATGGGTGGGAGAATTAACTTGGGCAAAAAGTTAACCTATACTCCGCCTGCAATCAGAAAGAGAGTACCACGAAGTTCGGTTGGACCACCTTCTACCTTTGTCAAAGACGAAGGGGAAATGTTGTGGTAAATTGGGGGGGCGGTGGGGTTTTGGGGGGAACTGGGGGTCTATCGAATGTTATGTTGGTGTCCAGAAACACCGGAGGCGGGTCCAGCTAGAAGAGCCTTGGTACGCCGCGAACAACAAACATAAAAAGTGGCGGAACCTCTTGTCGTGGCTCCGCCCAGGGTGGAATGAATAGAGTGGGTGGGAAACAGTGTAGCAGCACTATAGCGGAGAGGGTAGCAACGCAAAAGCAAGGGGGAAAAGAGTTGGAGGATTTAAAACGCGTCCCCTAAAGGCTACTGGATGAAACATGCCGCCGTTCTTTTTGGGTGATTTTGGTTTGGGGGGACGGAAGGAAAGGGTAGAATGCCTCCGACTTCCTGCGTAAAGGAGAAAAAAGGCAGCTCATGGGTGCGACTCCCGAACGGCACGTGGGGGCAGTAAATTTCCTGTAAAAAGAGGGGCAGATCTGGCATCTCACAGGTGGGCGCAGGGAAAAAGTCGGGACAACCCTGGACTACTGAGCGGGCGCCACCGGCTCTCGGAACCGCGGCGACACTTGGGAAGAGACGAAGAAAACAAAGGGGGAAGGAAAGTGAAAAGAGAAGTAGACACGCATATCCTGAGTTCAACGAGGGAAACTTTGGTCGACTGAAAACAGGCCGATCAAGACTTCAACGGGTGGTAAGGGTCTGGTGATTCTTCACGGGAAGAGGGGGGGACCGCAGAGAATATATGGTCCTTAAAGAACACGGGGGGCTTTAGTAGTCGTCCGCACCGATTCGAGAAATTCTAGTAAGGGAGAAATACGGTTCGTTAAGAGGAGAAACATGTCCTTATCGGCCAACTACACCCAACTAAAAAACGGACACAAGGAGGAAAAGGGTCAAGAAAAGTAGACTTCCTCCGCAGGGAGGGGGTTGAAACCGCCAACTGGGTTGAAGGTCTTGGATAAAAGAGAAAAGAAAGAGGATTCTAATGTACCAAACCCAGAGGAAAAGACACCTGGGGGCGCCATCGAATACGGTACAAAGGATTGCGGGGGGGGGGTGGTCAACGGTCAACACCTGGTGCTAGACTTCTTTTAAATAATTTGCAGCGTCCACAAAACTAAACCAAGAGGGTGGAACATTTGCTGCCTTGGTGTAAACGCCGGCGTTTACTACGACGAGTTGGGCTAAAAGGGGGTAAAACGCGGCATCGTGAGACAGGGGGCACAGGGCATTCTCAGAAAACGGAACCGGTTGGGTGTTTGTTGGGGGAGAGGACAAAAACTCATACGAGAGGGGCTTCTCAAGAGGATCCTGTAGGCGGCATGCAAGGCGGGAGGTAAACCCGGGAAAAGGTAGACAGGAACTAGGTAGTGCAGGACTCGTCATGGTCTTTCCGATGAGCTGGAGGCCCGAACGGGGTTTAAGGATCGTCCTCCTGACAGGATCCATCATAGATCAAAACATGGGACGAAGCAAGAACGACCAAGAAGGAAACGAGAGGCTTCGGGAGGGCCAAAAGAAAATTACCTGAGACGCTCTTAAGTGGGAGTTACAACAAACCAAAGGGCCCCGAGGAAGGTTGCATACTGTGCATACTCTACGATCAAGATTGTTATACATCCGGTCAACTATCTCTTCTCAGGATCCAGTCAAGTAGTTTCTCTTGCTGTGACTGGCCCGGACAAAAAGTCATCTCAACTCATCGTTTGAGGGGTATCTGAAATAAAGGGACCGTGGGAGTGATGGCTCTTGAGGCGACACTATTATAATACATTAAGACCCTTTTTGTCTTAAAATGTGGCCGTTGAGAAGCGGAGTTGGGGCAAAAGCTGGTCCATGGGCGGTTTTACCTGGGCAAACCTACGCTATGGGGTGGGCGGCCATCCCCTGGCCTCAGTGGAAGAAGAGAAAAGGATTAGAACGTACTTCGCTGCGGGAGGGGGGGGGGACCGCTTGTTTTCTAAAAAGTCTCGGGTGGCTGCGGAAGGAGAAAAAACAAGACGGAAAGACGACCGAAACCCGTAGCTGCGCACCCCTTAAGCCCTGGATCTTGCGTGTGGCTGGCTTGAGACGGGGGGGAGCCATCGCTGAGACGAAACTCAGAAAAGTCCATGGTCAAGGAAGGTGAATACTTCTAACGGTCAAGCCCAACTGAATGTGATTGGGAAAAAACTCTTTTTCAGGGAAGTGGGGGGGGGTCGGGTCACGACTTGGGGGAATGACTTTGTGTCGGCCGCTACAAAGGGTCTTACTGGCATGTAAAAAAATCGTGGGAAAAGGTATTTTGTGGGCAACTCTAACAGAAAGTAGAGGGAAGACGGCGCAATGAATACGAAAGTACTGGGGGATCATGCTCCCCTAAAGGGAGAAACACAAAAGCGGCGCAGCAGGGGGGGACCTTAATATTTCCGCGTTCTTGCCCGGGTTGATGGGGTGGACTCCGGTCTAAAAATAATGTACGCGCAACAGGCAAATGGTCCCGAACATGGTTTCGACGGCGGTATTTTCCCCATCTGAGGGAAGATGAGAGAACACAAAGACCGAGGAGGGAAGAGAGAAGTTTGTCAGAGACAGGGGGTCGAGAAATCCTAGTGCGGGAAAAATAGAACCGACAACAACCGCAGAGGGGTTCAGGGACATTGTGGTGGTCGTTAAGATAGCAGATCAACCCATCACAATTTGGGGAGAGCCCGGGTACTCCCAGACTGGACAACGGTACCTTAAGGACGAAAAGACGGCAAGCCAAAACGAAAACGGTTCTCAAAGACTGTGAAAAGGTTGCCTCAGGCTTTCTTTGCAGGACAAGAATTCGTCGCCAACTACTTTGTAAGGGAATATTCGGGTCGGCGGGGGTGCTGGACGTGGAAGGAAAAACGTGGCCCAGGTCTCAGCCTCGGGTCAGGGTAAGTAGAAGGGAAAGCGACATGGGACTAACGGCAAGAGGGGGCAAGGAAAGGGGGCCTGTGGCGGGGGAAGATGTTGTCCTCTGGGTACAAAGGAAACAGCATGACACCGATTTTCCTTGGGCGGGGAGGGCCAAAAGGGTTTCCGTGGGGCCACAATTTGGACTGTATAGATAAGGAAATAACCTGTCACCCTCCTAAATTGGTGACCGTAGTTGGTGTCTGAAGAAGGATCTTTAATAACATGCAACCGAGAGAGTTGAAAATAGACTTCGGTGAATCCTGCTCGCTAAGGGGTATATTGAAGATACCAGCAAAGGGGTGTCTTGCTATTATTATGTCACAATGCGATTCACCGTCATTGGTGTTTTCCATGAGCCAACTAAAGTTGAAAGATACACGAAAGTGTTGTTTTGATGGTTAGGAGGATGATAAGAGAGGATGAATCCGGAAGAAAAGGAGGGGGAGAAGTGAATTTGTAGGTGCACTCTGTTAGGGGAAATATTTTCGGGAGGGCCACCAAAAATAATCCCGCTCCTGCTTGAAAAGGTTCACTGAACAGAACAAGGGGGAGGAGAAAAAAAAACTTGGCTGTCGCCTCCAACATGACGCGGCAAGAAGGAAGATTGAAACAGGGATCGGCAAAACTTGCGACGTCTCAACTGAGGGGAATCACGCAAGGGCGGGTAAGAACGAGCCACGACCGGAAAAACAAAGACTGGTGAACGGACATCATGTAATAATCGGGACTTTGGGTGCAATGTTGCGGGCATAGGAGGGACTGAAACATAAAAAAAATAAGGGGTTTCCTCGCCGGTGAAAGTACTCACCTGAACGAAAAAAATGCGGCATAACGAACTCGAATAGGGGGTACCAGGGGGAGAGAGTTCGTCCAACTGGGCACGATGGCTTAAACAAGTCTATACAAAGCAAAGGGAAAAAAGAGAATCTCAAAAAAGGGGGGATTAGGGAAAAAAGTATATAATGTGGTCATTGCATTTTTAGAGTTTCCGACAGCGGGCAGAAAGGTGGGGGAAAAGGAAGAAAAGGACTCCGGCCAGCATTTTTGCCTGCAGGGTTGAGGGGAGATCCGGTCACGCGCTAAATTCGGGGTGGGAGGGTGAAAGGTCGACGCATTTACCCGGACAATCCGATTCGGCTGTTAGGGAAAACATTGCCGGGGAGTGTGGCAGTGATAGGTCTCGGCTTCGACGTATCCATAACCCAGCAATTGGGGGAGAGGAAGGTCAGGGGCAAGACGTGGGTGCCGCTAAACTGAGACAAAAAGCGCAGTGTCGCCATGTTGTCTCCCGGACCAGAACAGGGGGAAGCCGAATTAACTGGCAGTGAGTCATCAGAGACATCGGGACTTCTGGTGCATCCTCCATCGTGGCTTACCACCTAGTGGGTCCCTATAAAAAAAGGGAAAGGAAAAATGACAACCTGCAAGGGGAGGACAGTGAGAAGACCGGAGTAAATCCTCAAACCCCAACACGCATTATCGTAGAGGAAAAGTGTGGTGGTTAACCAACAGTAAGGGGGAGTAAAGGGGCTACTACTTAGGCAGCCACTCTGGGAAGAGGGAGCTGACTCCGGCGGTGATCCTCCGGGACTTAAAAAGAGAGGTGGTCCGCGGAGTACCTATCAAGTTTTGAACGACGAGAAGAGATTCATCAAGTGTTGAGGTGACACATGGAGTTCGTCGGGTGATGCCAAGACAAATGGTCACCGCAACCCAAAGGTGTAGCGCCTGGAATCACCTTAGAAAAAGTAGTAAACGTGAGGTTTTGACAGATTGACGATGTCCCTTCGGCCTGCTTAAATCACAGTCAAAAGGGGACGTGAATCTGTGGCGTAGAAATGTGGGTCATAGCAAGTAGACTCCTAACTTATGTGAGATCTTCAAAGGGTACACACGTCAAGCACCGAAATCCCCCAGCAATACCGCAGAAAGTTCATTCTCATTGGTTGTGCATAGTAAAAACTGTCAAAGGGCAAAGAAAGAACTGCTCAACGAACAGGCTGGTGGATAAAAGGGATTATTTTCGGGGGCAGATTGTGGTCAATCCGTGGGTAAGAGGTTAGGACGGGAGGAGGCATGCAAAGGGTGTGGATCTGAGGACGTACATACAACACAATTAAAGGGAACACCCTCCGGTGTAGTTCAGAAAGTTTAGGGGGGGGGGGGTCGCGACTTATCATCTAAAAGGGGGGAGCGGGATACAAAGTAGATCTCGTGTGTCCGTTTCTGAAGTACGTAAGGGAAACGTAGGGGGGAAACATACCTGATCGACTTAACATGGCTTAAAGAGGGATGGGGGAGAGATGCTGGTCTCCGATGCCCAGAGACAGGGGCACATCCCCTAATACGACTCGTAGAGGGGGGAGCTGGTGCTCAATTAAGTTGGGGGGGTACTGGCAAACGGTTCTTCTCAGGAGATTATACAAAGAGTCGGATCGACGAGCCTGGGATGAAAAGAATAACCTGACGTAGAGTCCCCCCGAAGATGCCTGCGGAAATTCCGGAGCTTTTATACGTCATCAACAAGAGCGTATGACAGACAGTCCTATAAAAATGCCGGAAACAGACTTTTGTGTTGGGTTTGGAGTTTGTGGTTTTATTGTGAGGTGGGGTTGGGTGGGGGTGGGGTCAAGTCGCATCTTCGTGGGGGTGAGAAAGGTAGAAAGAGAAACGGACGTCGGGAAGAAGGGCTTGTTTAAAAAGAGGACCGCGATGGGCCTAAACTTACTCAAAGGGAGGGAAAGGAAAGTGAAGCCCGAAACGTGTTTTGTCCGGTACTAAAAAGGCGAGTTAGGCGAGTCCAGTGGGCGAGAAAACTAAGCAAGAACGCCGTCTCAACCAAGACGGCCCCTCCGGAAAAGAAATGTGACAATACGATGTATGGAGCCAGGACGTGGATCCATAAAGTCAAAAAACATCGTGACCGGAATAAATCCAATTGGCAGCAGATTTTGCAACACCTCTAGGGCACCTGTTTGAAAGGGCAGAACTCAAT
>Ga0179591_1358552_pt1 | contig 11626 bp, 8 predicted proteins | sample CZOMad2_1_08_16f_FD_182891 | JGI IMG/M metagenome (GOLD analysis project Ga0179591, IMG submission 182891) | Vadose zone soil fungal communities from Angelo Coast Range Reserve, California, USA - CZOMad2_1_08_16fungal (PacBio error correction) | ecosystem: Environmental > Terrestrial > Soil >...
TGAGGGCGGTGTGCCATCATAACCTCGGTCCCGAAAGCGAAGCGACTATCAGGAAGTCGAGAACGGCCAAAAGCAACTCTCTATGCGCAAGAAGTAAAACTACTTGCGAGTAGTCTAGGAAGCTTCCGGAGAGAGATAGAGCACAAGACCTACAAACAGGGCTCTTCGGGGAGATGGTCAGCGAAGTAAGAGACCTTTCGCAGCAAACGATCTCGGGGGAGATCTGGAAACCTGAGCAAAAAGTCTTGTAAATTAACTGCACTGACGTCTAATTGCCCGCCGTAGTACCGAGCAATCCACCGAAAAATCGTTCGGTGAGGCACAGAGGCCGACATGACAGGACCTCTATCAAACAAAAACAAATGAGAGAGATCTCCTCTCACTGAGTCAGTGACTCGAGGGGACCAAAGAGTGTGTCGGAGCGACGACCGGCGTGCGATAAGCGGGGTCAAAAACAAAACGGCATAAACACAGAGGTCTGGGAAGTTCTCTCGCTAGGGCCCTCGTGAGCAGCGGGCAGTTACGCCGAGATCAGGGTCGTAATAGAGTTGCGCAGAGAGCTCACGGAGTGCAGAGCGGATCCGGGCGTTTAGAACTCGAGGAGGAAGAGAGGAGGAAGTGGTGGTTCGGGCAGGGGCGGCACGTAGGGAAAGGAGTCTCGTCGGGCGATGACCTGGTTCCAGCGAAAGATCAAAGCAATGGGTACTAGCGACCGTTCTTCAACTCCACACAACGTTGGAACCACACTCGACACTGGTGAGGTTCGAAGGGAACCTTCCGGATGCTACAACAGACTCCTAACGACCTACGATGTAAACCGACCCGTCGGGCTTGCCGTGAAGAGAAAAGGAATGTTTACTCAAGGGAAAAAACTTCCTTTCTTATGCTTCCGGTTACGTAAATAAGGCCAGCCTGGCGAGGACTACTCTTATTGTAGATAGAGGGTCCCGCTCTTTCATTTCGCGAATAGAGGAGTGCGAAGCTAGAGTCTCCCGGGGCGGGGCGTTACGAGGGTAAGGTCTACTTGGGCGGCAAGCTAATCGCTGGAGCTCTGGCGACGGCAGGAAACCTTTCTCAAAAGGCACGAAGCCTCTTACCGGCATGTCACGACGCAGGCACCCTAGCAAACTCTAAACCGAGCTTGGATCCTCCGTATAGCTGGTCAGATTTCACTATTAACACGAAAAGTATTAGCAAAGACCAAAGGGTTGGGGGAAACCTGGCAGGCGTCGGGCCCTTTCGATCAGGGGACCAACAACCCTGGGGTTGGGGCGCTCTTCGGAAGTTTAAGAGGATCTCGACAAAACGCGGTGTCCTCTCGGGACGCCCCGAGATCCGCCAACGAAGAAAAAATTTCAGGTTCTAAGTGGCGGGAAACGGGGATTAAGGGGGAAGCTAACTTTCTCAGAGTCGAAGAAGGGACGCACGCTTTCTGAAGCCACAAACTCGGGAAGTAGAAACTGGTAGGGGCTTATCTGATTCAGATACACGTACGATACCATCCTCTGGACAGGCGATAGAGAAAAGCCCAAAGGGTCGCCATAACTGCAATGACTTCTAAAGACAAAAAGACCATTTCAAAAGTCATCCAAAAAATCTAGGGGCATATATAGCGCACCGAGAGTGAGACCGCGTCCCTATCATAACGGTCAATAGAAAAACGACGGAGCAATCTGTCAAAAGGTCATCGAGCGTGGGGAAAGCAAGAAGACAAAAAACGAGCTACACCCATCCTCTCGGTAAGGTCGCTCAGTACGTGCCGGGGGAACAAGGATCGAAACGGGAGGCAAATAGGGGTAAGGGGGAGATTCGGGCCTGGCGCTGCACCACGAAAAAACGAGTTGCTATCTGTGCTAGGAAGGGAAGGACATCCTCAAAAAACAAGCAAGACGCCCATAACCACCCCGGGAGCGGATTGATAAAACGGACGGCCCTCCTGGGGCAAAGAGATTCAAAGTTAGAGCATGGAACACACGTTCTAAGGTCTTACAGGCACGAGGGGGGAGTCGGTTAAAGGGGACGGGCGGGGACGGGAAGGGGGTTACATGATGTGGTCCTCTTAATCGCATTAGCATGGACCCGGGTGTTTCTCGCCCGTCAAAAGAAGAAGGGGCAAGACCGCTAACCCAGGCAGATAAAAGTTCCATTCCTTCTCAAAAAACCGGGGCGCTCGAACGGCAGCAACACAGTTGACCAAAAAAGGGCCTCAAACAATGGGGGTGGGCGTTGGCGTGTGAGTGTGGGTAGGCGGGGAGATGGCGTGGTGGGGAAAAAGACGAATGAGAAGAAGAGAAGGTTCACGTGTCTCTGCTGGGTGAACGCAAAAAGGGAGGGGCGGGGATGCGAAAAAGGGCAAGAGAGAAAAAAAAAAGGGGCATGGAGGAGGTAGGATTGGGCGAGTGTGAGGGGATGCTTGGGATCGTCGGACGACGGGGGACGGCGGGCAGCCAACAAGCACATCCTGTAAACCTAATCAGCTATGGCAGATTGAGTTGCGTAGAAAAAGAAACGGGCAAAGGAGGAGATAGGACGAATAGCGTACCTTCGCGTATGTGCATAGAGAAAAACGAAAGATTATGGAGAGAGAGGAGGCCGAGAATGAGACGGTACGTGAGAAAAAATCTTTTCTTCACGATGACCGTTGCGCGGTGTAGAGAGAAAAAAAAAAGAGAAGGTGATCAGGGGATCTGCTGCAGAGAGAGTGCGTGTGAGCAAAAACCGAAAACGAGACGGGAAAAGTGCGACAGTAGAGACGGCACGTTCAGAATGTTCTTTAAAATGTGCCGGGTACGAAGGCCAGAGGGGACGCGATAGGAGCGAAATGACCGGGCCTGACAAAAGCAAAGGGGGGGAGCCGCGTACAAAGTGAGTGGGGGGGGGGGGGGGGGGGGGGAGCCGCCCTTGACAGACAGCACACTCCCGCTACCTGAGTCGTGGATGAAAAAATCGTTCAAACGAAGATGTCGAATACTTGAATTGCAATAACAGCAAGGGGGTACCAAAATCCTCGACGTTGGGGGAATGCAGGCTTCGTGATCAATTCAACGTGGCGAGAGCGGTACGCGACAGAACTTTCACAACGACCGCAAGAAGATGAGAGGGAAAATATATCTTACGCTCGGCAAAACACACCGCGACCCAGAGACCGGGCAAGGAGAATTTTCGACCTACAAACGGACAAGAGAAAACGGAAGTGGGAAGGCAAAGGTAAAGATTTCCATATCCTTTCATGCACGGGTGTCGATGATGTCGTGAATGGGGGGTTGCTGCTGGGCATCAATCAAGAAAAAAACGATACGGAGGAAAATGTCTAAGGGAGGTCGTGGGAACCATCCATCCGTTTCATCTAAACAGCGAGAAGAAATCCCTCAGAGACTATAAAGTCCCCCCTACTTTCCTAGGGACCTAGGGAGGCGGGAGGGAGACTGATTTTTCTTAAAATGAGGTGAGAAAGTAGAGCACCCTTGGAGCATCTGGTACCGTAGGAGGTGTGGACAAACGATTTACGTGTTCCATTAGGAGGAATCAGGAGAGAAAAAAAAGGCCCAAAGGACGTAGATGGCCAACAGGGAACGGCTTCAGGAATGGACTGTTTCTTTTCTTGCAGAATAAGGATGTCAGGGTACTAAGAGGCATAATGAGCAAGGGGGGGAAACGGAAGGCGTTAGGGGCTAAATAGAAGAACACTATCAGGTGTTCCTCGGGGATTGGAGAGATCCCTAAACGTTGGCTCTCCTCCGCGGGATAAACGAGGAGAGAAAAATAGACACTTTCTCAAGTTCAAAGGCGAACCACACCCTATAAGAAAATCAGGAGGGGCGTTGGCACGTCGTGGCCGAGATAGGGTGTACAGTCCGATCTGTTCACCTAGAGGCAGGCGAGGCGTACTAGCAGCTACAAATAGAAACAAAACATAAAGGTTGCCCGATCAGTAAATGAGGCACGCCTAGGGAAAAACTTTAATGCTCTTCTTGATGCGAAGAGAAGAGGGTAGGACCACGCCAACTCACAGAAGGCAAAGTAAAAGTTTCCTCTATCGCGAGAGAACTAGGACGGGGACCTGGTCCGGGCAAGGTGCAAGCAAAGCGATATCTTTTGACGGGGAGAATGGGATCGTATTTCGACTGGAGCGCGAGGAGAGCGATCGACAGGGGCCTTTTAAGGGAAAAGCACAGTACAGACGCGTCAATAGTGCTAGACGGTATGAGTCGAAGGAAAATCTCGAGCTAGGCGAAGGGGAAACAAGAGCAAAAAAAGGAGCGCCTTGACCGCATACCTCGGAAAGAGAAGTTGAAGAAACATGAACTAATCGCGCACGTTAGGGGCCAGGGGGAAGCATCGTTCTATTCACCTTTATAGAGAAGAACAAAAACCGCAATAGGGAGAAAGCTAGGGGAGGGTTAAAAATTAAGGTTTTGTGGGACTCTAGAGAATAGGAAGGAAAGGAGCCGGATCTACTCGGTGGGAGTGACTAAAAGGGGGTAGGTCTATTCCCTCATGAAGCGAAAAAAAGATAGTAAAGGGAAAAAAACTGCAGCGGTGGAGGGGAAAAGCCAGAGAAACTGTCCTCACGAAGGAGGAACCGATATCAAATAGCGCACTCTAAAGCCAAGACAGCAAGGGACAGCGAGCAATCCTCGATAGGCTAGTCTGAACGACGGCTGAGTCCGACAACGAAGCCTTCCGGCTCCGCTGATCAGGTCTTCTCTGAGCCTCCGCACGGATAGGAACGGTTCCAGAGATAGCATGCTCTAGCGAAAAACTTACAAAAAAGCTCGGGCTTCCCGTTTTAAATGCGTTTCGGATATCGCTCGAGGGAAAAAAGGGGCTAATAACCCACGGCAGCTTTGGCAGCACGAGAGACCCAGTCTACCCGGCGATGCAATTAGGTGGAAAAAGAGATCGAAGGAGGAGATGATTCAGGGATACGTTGCTCCTCAACGTGCCGGGTGCTCGGAATCGACGAAGGACAATGTCGAAATAGACACCGGGGTGGAAAAAGAAGAAAAGAGGAAGAATTGGGTTCTCTCGATCGAGATAGCTCGAACGGTGCTGTATGGAGAGGCTTCTCGGGGATGGAATAATTCAGGAGACCCTTCAGGATTCATTTGAGATTTGCGCAAAAGAGATTGAAAAAGAACTAAACTGAGCCGGCGAAGTCGACTTTCAGAGAAAAGCAGTCCTTTTGCCTCCGAAAAGTGAGGGCTGATAGCTATGGGTTCAGTTGAGGCTTGAAACAAAAAGCCGAATCTCAGTTTACATGCGCGGCTTCAGCGAGGGACAGATACGTGTTTGAACTCCCGACATGGCGGAATAAGGGGTATTGGCCTATCATGGCCGATGATGCTCGTCAGTACCGACAGACCTATGCGAGGAAGACCTGAATCCGTTTTGACGGCCGCTCTACTCCACCGGTGGGCAAGACTAAAACTTGAGGCGCAATTATCAAGCACCGACTTTCGGAGCGTAGATGGGGGAACGTAAGCATTCCACTTTTGAACTCTGTGTCGAAGGAAAGGCGCCTTGGGACCAGGGAGTGTCCGAAACGAGGGAAGAGTTCAGGCGAAAACGGAGAGCCAAATGATTCTATCAAATCGTTGGAACGGCGGCATAACCATTGGTCTTCTGATCGTAAATAGCGGAAAGATCGAAGATTGAGCACCTACACGAATCCGCCACGGGGATGACCCGGATTGGCAACATACAAAGACTAAGGGCATAGACTCGCGCTATCCCAATGAAGTGAGAGAGAAGGGGGAGGCTTGGGGGAAAAAAAGTTCCTCGATTACTCCTACGCACTGGGCAACCGGCCGGACCTAGGGGGGAGGATACCGGGTACTGAACGAAAAAAGAGGTGCAGTTTTGTCTCGGGTTAAGAGGGATACGAGAAAATCCAAGAAAAGATTTCCTTACCGCCTAAAAAAATTTAACCAGAAAGTCCAGAATACTAATCCCTTAATTGCAACTCTGGTCTCGAGCTGCGTTGCTGGTGAACGTTAAATGAATCTGGTTCGATCTTGAGAGGGACGTACTGGGCTGTCGAGCCACGGCGTCCTAGTCGAACGGCTCGAACCCGGCTGCTGAAGGGGGGGAAGCAGGCCTAAGAGTCCCTTACTTGATAAGGCTGAACGCCACCAAGCTCGCGCCGCTCTGAAAAAAAAAAAAAACAGTTTCAGGGGAGGAAGGATAGAAAGCAGTTGGCCAATCTCTACTCTTGTAATGGTTAGCCGTACGTCGGAAGAACTGTCAAACCTCAAAGATAGTCCGGAAGAAGATAGGAGGTCAATCTTTAAATGTTCACGCGCGCGGTTGTCACGGCTCCAAGGACGACCATCATGCTTCTTTAGCCAAGAGGGGAAGGTTCGAAGGGCGGCCGCGCGCTTTCAGCAAAGAAGACGGGGTCGCTGCAGCGCGGAGGGACTGGAGGCTTAGACCGCGAAATCGGCGAGTTTTCTCGTTAGAGAACTGAAAAAGAAGGAAAAACAACTCAAACTCCCCTGCCATAGAACACCGGGGGACGCGGAGGCAGATCGGGATCACCGGTCCCCTGCAAATTACCGTTAAATCGGGAATTTCTCAGGGGGAGGGCAAAAATAACAGTGGCGGATACTTTTGAGGCTCGGAATGCGTTTTGCGAGGCGGGCAAAGAGGATGGGGCAGCTCAGCGAAAAGGGGGATTGGATTGGCCACGGATGGGTTAGAGGACCACCTAATCGATCAAAACTAAAGGTCACGACCGAAGGTGACTAAGTCCTGTTTCAACAACAGGGAGAACGGCGGAAGGGGACCAAAAAAGGGGGTCCGAAAAAATCGTCTTCATGGGAAGATTGCCTTCAAGATCCGGGAAGTTGACAACTGGGAGCGAAACCGATTAGAAGATTGGCGATTACCATGTGGGGCCTGCTTGAAAAAAAGGGGGTCAGCTGGAAGGGTTGCTCAAATACGTCAACTCGTCGACGCAAAGAACGAAAGAATCGTGAAAGTGCACGTGGCTGGGAGAGAGCCAAAGCGGAAAGAAACACAGTCCATGAACCATAGATGGAACCGTGATGGGGGAGGGGGGAGAGAACTTTCATCTTCGAAGAAACTGAAGAGAATAAGTCCCGTCCCGCGTGAGCACAAAATCATATCAACAGGAAGTGAGCAGGAGAGATGGAGGCCGAATACGGTTACGGAGATCTCGGTCGGGGCCGGAGGGATTGTTTCTACCCAAACCGGTTGGCCATCGCTGAGAGGGCACGGGGTGACTGCAAAAAGCGGGTCCACGCCGTCAAGCGCAAGGGGACAGGCGGGGGTTGATCGTGAGCCGAGTTGGGTCAGGTTGCGCCCAACATGACGGGGGGAAACCACTTCCGATAAAAATACGGGGGGCGGGACCTCTCTTCGCACTCTACCGAGTCGGGAGGGAGGAAATCCTGTGAAAGCTGGTGGTACCGCCTACACGGTGGGGGGTTGGCCCTGCCTCGTCGTTGGGAGCTTGATGGGACTGAGAGTGGAGCAATAAAAACTATGATCGAGCGAAAAAGAGCACTGGCAAAAGGCGACCTGCAAGGAACTCTCACCCCTCTCCTCCTAAATAGATTCCGGCAAACGAAAAAAGGAGGACCACACACTCGAGTACGTTCTACTATACCCTTACCGAAAAGTAACGCGAACGTGAATGTGGAAAAAAAAATACTTCTTAGTCAAAACGCTTTATCACGCGAACGGGTGGAGCAGATGACCGGATGTTTGAGTTTCGGAATTCAGTCCGTCTCCAAAAATAGCGCGAAGACTCGGAAAGAGGCTCGCGAGGGTTCATCCGGCCGGCCAAAGCGAGCGCGAAAACACAACTGAAATTCTCTTAAAAACGCCTGAAATAACAGAACAAAATAAGGCGCGGAACACTCTGATTCTTTTCGTCTGGCGGCGTTGAGAGAAGCCCGGGGGAAAGCTAGCTCTGTACAGTTGCGAGCTTCCCGTTGATCGTTCTTGGATTCCATTTCTCCAAAAAGGAGAACCAAGAGAAAACAGATATCCAACTTCTGCTTGGTTACTGTTGTCGATCGTGCAAGACTGAGGTAACGGCTAGTTCTCGGTCAGGATATCGCCCGGGAAGTCAGGGAATCGTAAAGGGCGCGGACCTTCAGAACCGAGCCTTCCCTCTATTTGATCGAACGATCACAAGAAGTGGGACGAAACCCGGCTACTGCTTCGATCATCGAACAAAAGGAGGAGCCGTGACAGGACACTTCATCACCTTGATTCCTGCTAGGGCTAGGAGGGGCGCTCTTCTCTTCCTAGCTGAAGACATCGCGTCCTGCTCGTCTCCATCTCTCCCAGCAAACAAGCAAAGGAAAAAAAGAACCACTTTGGTCCGATCGAGACGAGCCGCTACTAACAAACCATGGTCTTGACGCATTTGCGTAAAGTCTTTAGCGTAGGAAAACCTGACAAAGGCTCAGGGAGCCGAAAAAAAAAGACCCTTTCTATCTTTCGTCGCATAGCGAACGTTTTTGGTCCCCAGATCGGCACCAGGGCTTGTGGACGTACGTAAATGTTCTCACCTGTGGATGAAGGAAGTAGGCTGGGGCTATTCGCTATTAGGGATCCCGAAGGCGAAGGGAACAGCGGGTAGCTCCGGTCCAGCTCTGGCGCGAACGAATGAGGACCGTATGATTCTACACTGATCCGACGAGACGACGTGAAACTCCAGCTCCCAGTCTATAGCTTTCAATCATTCGAGAGCGATCCTAGCCAGGCGTCCTATATTTAGTAAACAACACTCATCAGTAGTATGCCGGGAATCCACGAGAAGCACGCAAATGCTCTCCACTGGAAGAATATCACACGTCCAACCGTTAACTGTCAAGTACTCCTGAAAGTTTTGGGGAGTCGAAATTCTCTTGGAGAAAGGAACTTACGTCAGGCACATTACTGCACTTCTCCCTCGTGAGGGTTATACGAGTCCGTTCGTTCTCAGTTTATACCCGACGGGCCCTCACGGCTTGGCCATAATGCTCGAGTCGGGGGGATCGCTCCATCTACCCGCGCAGGAAGAAGAAAAAAGCTCGACGATTCATCTCGAAGAAGCTCTTATCAATCCCTCAGTTCGCGAGCAACTAGAACTTATTTGCGCGGCTAGGACGTTCGTAGAAATACTTCGGGGTTCGCCAGCGCCCTCCTGCGCGTAACTGGCAAGGAATGCTCTATCGATAGACAGAACCGAGCAGCAATCAATGACGGCGACAGGGGCGCGCACGAGGCTCGCCGGGGGGAAAAAGGCCATCTGGGGACTCTTTTCCCCTGGGGAAACTGCTTCTACGGTCTATAAAAAATCGCGGGTCTTCCTCTACGCTCAGGCCCCGGCCTCAACAGTTGGACCTCCACTCGTCATCACGAGGGCCGGAACCATTGGTGGTCGAAAGGTGACTCCTCTCTAAGCAACAAAAAAAACGTGTAGAGGGGGTCCATCTATCTCTGGACAAACACCCTGTTGACTCTTAATCGCTTAGTTGCAATCCTGGGCCTTTGGTATAATCTCTACTACACAGCGGGAGGAACGACGAGAAACTCGCATGTTTCCGTCCGTCCTATTGGTTTTGAGACTCAGCCGAGCCTTCCTTCTACCAGGAACATATCTCGTGTTCTAGGTGCTTTGAATATGCCAGAAAATCATTCATATGGTGGCTGAGTTGCTCTATCTAGTGCGATGATCAGTCGACTATCCCGAAAAAATCGCGAAGACGGCGCCTAATTGCTTGGTCTTGGAAGCTCGTGGGCTACGAGAAGCTCCAGAGAGATCGTTCGTGAGGGGGCGCGGAGGTGCACACAGCCGGAAGGAAAGCATGGACAATCAGAATTAGGTGCAACCGAAAGACGAGGGTAGCCCCGCGCGACGGGAGGGGCGACGGGGAGGAAGCAGAGCAAGACAGAATGAGCTGGGTCCGAAATCTACCGTCTTCCTACGGAAGAAGGCTCCCGTTTCTTGTCCCTTCGCTCTCTCCGGGGCTCACACGTGTCTCAAGGGAGAATGACTCCTATCTGTTGAAAGGCAGGGAATTTCCAATATTACTCCGAAGAGGGTGGACTACGTTATCAATTAAATCTCTTCTCTGGGGGAGCATCGAGGGTCACACTGCGGGGCACTCCGATATTCTACTAAGAAATCCGCGAACCGAGGAGGGTGGCGAGAAAACGCGAGTTTACAACTGCGAACACGTTCACTCATCCGTAATCGGAGTAAATAAAAAGCCCGTCGACGCGGAGACTCATTAGCGCAAGCACACAAGGGAAAGGGGCAAAGACCATGTGAGAAACAGATACTCGAAAGGTCAGCATTTGAATGCGGGAGACAGGCTCTCTGTGGGCATGCCTCTAGGAGAATCGAAGAGGAAACGACGCGCCCTCAATTGTGTACGCGGACGCCGAGATCCGGTCTTTTCTAGCGTCCTGAATACTGGCGATGGAGATCTGCTAAACATAGCAAAAAAAAAAAAAGCATCGTCTGAAAAGCGTCTACTATCTCGCCGGACGAACAGAAGACGGGTTCGAGTTCTACTTCAGGGAAGTAGGAGAGTGAAGAAAAAACTCTGCGGGGTCGCGACTTAATCGAAAGTACTCTCGTCGCGCAAACGGTCGGATCGGAGGGAAGCACATCAGTCTTCCGACAGTATACATAGGGAACTCTTAAGGTGACCGCTCACCACTACATCGACCAAACGTCTGACGGAGAAAACAAAAACCATCAATCCGTCACTCGCCAGCTTGGGAAGCTCGCGAATGGCCTCTGTTGAGACGGGGACTGAGGAAACGGGAAGAGAAAAAGGTACTGCACGCTCGTCAATGGGCACGGCTCGTGCAAGTACGTCATCACGCAAAGCGTGGTCAAGAGAAAAAACGGGAGACCAGAGCGAAGGTCTATCTAAATTCTCTTGTATCTCATAGGGGTTAAGGTCAACGACGCTTCCTCCCGTCAGGAAAAGATTGGCCTTCAGGCAGTCCGGGGACTTGCACCAACCGCAAGCGGAATTGATTTCGCTTCTCGAGAAAAATTCGGGGATGTAAAACTCCAACAAAAGAGCTGTCCATAGACGAAACAACGAGCAATTCTTCTTTACACCCGAGTCCGGGTGGGAGCAAAAGTTACGTTCGTCATTGCGCATTTAAAGTCGGAGGAACGCGATCGGCGTTTAGTCTTCGGCGCAGTACCGGAAAAGCGATTCAAAGGAATGATGGTTAAAAGGATCTTTCATTGAGGATGGAAGGGGCTGGGTGAGAGCGTATCGAAACTTCTAAGTCGATAAAAAGCTACAGCCCAGGAAGGCAACGTCTCCGATGGAGTGTTCTAACAAAACCGGGCAGCCTAGGCAGAAGAGCAACACAGGGGGAGAGTCAAGATTTCCTTAAACTCTCGTTAGCGTTGGATCAATGAAAGCACACCTATCAGCTACGTCGTTGAAAAAAGAAAACGGTCAAGCGGGGGAGAAACTCAGCCGGACACGAGTCTAACCGTAAAACCGACAAGCCGTGCCCGTGCAGTGAAATGGAAAGCCGTGGGAAAGTCTCGGCGGGCATCAACCACGTACAGCGATGGCCGGGATGCGTGGAACAACAGGGAAAGGTCACGGGAAAGGAAAAAAAAGCG
>Ga0179591_1374334_pt1 | contig 11626 bp, 6 predicted proteins | sample CZOMad2_1_08_16f_FD_182891 | JGI IMG/M metagenome (GOLD analysis project Ga0179591, IMG submission 182891) | Vadose zone soil fungal communities from Angelo Coast Range Reserve, California, USA - CZOMad2_1_08_16fungal (PacBio error correction) | ecosystem: Environmental > Terrestrial > Soil >...
AGGCAGAACCTGAAGGGGGGAAGAAGTCGCCTCCTGGCTCCCTTCAGCGCGAATCTGGAGTACACGTTCAACGAAGGGGGGGAAGGTAACTGACATCTCTAGACCCGGGAGGGCTCAAGGGAAAGGAATATCCATGGTAGTTCGCGCCAACGTTTCTTTGCGGACGTGAAGGGATCGTCGATTGATCGGGACCTTTAAAGGATCGGTGAAGGAGAGTGCTTGCAGCGAACCTCGCGACAGGGGAATGGTGTACGTCGCCGCTTCGAAAACGCGACAGAAGGATCCCGGGTACGCAGGCGGGCCAAGGCTTCGATGCCAAATTCTGGACGCTGGGGCCCGTGCCCAAAGGAGATCGGAGATGTCAATAAAAGAGACCAATGCAGGAGGGAGGAACACCGAAAAAAATAGAGTGCGCACTGTCTTAGGGACCAATTCGATTCAGCAAAAACACACACCCTGTCGATCACTCCTGTCGGATGGAGTTGGTGTGAAAGAACAGCAGCGTAACACCCGAATCAGGAGCCGAGGGGGGGCAACAGCACAGCAAAAAAAGAGTGAATCGGGGGGCTGAGAAAACAACAAGAGGATTCTCATCCAACCGCGAGAAACCGATGGAATCAGGGCCGGGAAAGACCTCGAAGGAAGGACACTTATTCTATAGCACGCTATATAATGCAGTCATGAAGGACGGAGAGGATTGAAGAAGGAGGGGATTCTTCGGCAATACGGCGGGACATATCATTGAGAATTGGGGGGGGGGGAATTGAATCAGCACCTCAATAACCTTTGCTCAAAAGCAGCGCCCAACTGCGCAACGATCCAGAACTGATCCAAAAAAGACGTGGAGCAGGCCAGTGTCAGGGGTTTACCATACACTGAAAATCATAGACGCTTGTGCGGAATCGAGCGGAAGGACACACGTCCTCGTTCTGAAGGGGAGAAGGTTGACGCCCTGAACGAAAAAAGGGGAAAGAAAGCTCGGCGATCAGAACGAAAAAGTAGTTCGCCGATGGATAGAGAATGAAAAACCGGGGTCAGAGCAATCGGACCTAAATAACGTCGCACGACATACGACCGGGAACGAAACCGCATAGAGGGGGGCGTGGCCGATCAATCTGCGGGTAGAAGGTTCTGCATGGAAAAGAGGGAGGAGTAGGTAAGTAATCCAGGGTCCTCACTGACCATAAGGAGTAGTGCAGAATATTAGAGTAGCAGAGGAGCACAACGATGCGGAGAAAGGAAAAAAACCGAGGTTCGTGATCGGGAGAAGGAGCCGCAGACCAAAACCGGAACAAAAAAAGAGAACAGGAGCAGAGAAATGAGGTAATAAGCCAGGCAGATCCGAAGAGCCCCGCCAGGCAGGTCTCATAAATAAAAAAGACACCTCTGTGAATTTGGGAAAAGAAAACCCCAAAGGCCCCGAAAAAACTGAGTTGCCACCTAAGATGAGGGGAAGGGGAACAAACTGTGAACGCTGGAGTTCTTCGGAGAAAAGAACAAAAGGGGGAGGGTTAGTCGATCGAGAAACCAGGGGTCAGACTAACTCAAGGAGGATTGGCTCCTAAATCAACCCAGACCCGTTCACGATCTGGGGCTGAAGACGTTTCACTGTCATGGGCGGGGGCGGGGAGGAGACTATTCAAGATGGAAGAGAGCGTCTTCGTGCTTTGCGAAGGTTTAGCTGGCCGGGAGGGGACAGAGGAAGTCTTCACCAAAGGGGGGAACGACCAGGGGGGCTGAGTGCTCTTCATCTGATCAGACCGGATAAAGAAGCTGTTCGGGGCTCCCAGGGGGGGTCAAGTTGCAGAACGGGTATTCTCACCAACCGGGGAGGAGGGGACCTTTGGGGCTCCCCAAGAGTGTGCGACCGCGGATACAAGCGAATAAGTAAAGAAAAATCTTGAACTGGACCGAATGTAGAAAGAGTGACTACCTAAGATACGGAGGAAAAGTCGAAACAGGCATGATCGATAAGCGGGGGAAAGGGGGGTAAAAATTTAAAATTAAACGAAGAGCGCTGGAGAAGGGAACTCTTGTTCCTTCCCGGGGGGTTAAGGCGAAAGAAGGCAAAGACCTACCAGGCCAGTTTTCGATCGTAATAAATCCTTCCCGGTGGAGGGCACCGTGACAAGCTCGTAAGGCAAGGAGTTCATTTGGGAAGCGAAGAGTCTAGTAGAAATAAGAAGAGATTTGGGACAAGGATTACATTTGAGACAAAGGGAACAGGGTCCACGAAAGGGGGCGCCCGTATGTGAGAAGTGTGCTATTCTATCAATTCGGGTCGTAAACGCGAGGGACGGGAAGTGGGGAGAAGACGGAAACATGGCGAAGACTTAAGGAATTGATTGCCGGAACACTCACACGGGAGTGCAGAAAGGGACAGACGGGGGGTGAGGCGATGCTCTGTGGGTCAGGTAACTAAAGGTATAATTCAAGCCCTTCGCACATCATGGTGCAAGCGTTCTGCCAGGGCCGTCACAGAGTGGACGGGTGAAAGAAGACAATCTAGTGGAAGAGAGAGTTCAGGAGGGTTCGTTCGGAAGAGGAGGTGCCCCTCGGATCCTGAAGGAGGGGGGGACAGGATCGTCCGTAGCGAGCAACCAAAACAAAAGGAAACCGTTGTGGGCTGCGCATCGGGACCCACTCCGAAAAACCACTGAAAGGAGGGAGGGGATACGGGAAAAGGAGGTTTTATAAAGGCGAGAGATGGGGACCTTCGGCATGATCGGAAAATGGGGTGAAGACCTAGTCAGAAAAGACATCAAATCTCTGAAGAACAATGAAAAATATCCTTAAGCTGGTGAGAAGGAGAGAGTTAAACCTGGTAAGTCTCGAGTAAGGCCAGGGGGTCAATCTTCTCAAAGAAAGGAAAGGAGTATCAGGTCCATAGACACTTCAGAGGAAACTCACAAATCAGATAAGCCTAAAAGAATTGATCGAGGATCTTTGGGGGGCTACGCGGGTCGAAAGAGTCACAAAAAATGCCGCTTTCTGGGAACGGTTAAAAACTTAGGCTCTTCAAAGGGATGATACCCGCCCGGACGAGGCCCAGAACAAGAAAGAAAGGCGCATCGGGAATAGAGCATCAACAACCAAGGAATGGGAAGTCAAATAGATAGAAACAAGGAGAAGTGGCTACTATAGTTTATGGACCGGAGCAAGTGGGAGCCAGCCTGCACGGACGAAACTTGAAAGTTCAAAAATCAAGGTCAACGGACCTGTAAATAGCGCGAACAAGGGCTTCTCAAAGGAGCACGAAATAGTTAAGAGAAGCTTTTTTAGTGCGGGTTCAGACGGGTGGGGGAATGAGGAGAAGTGGACATGACTGACGGTCTCCGGGGTGGGAGATGATGGCGACCAGGGGGGAAAAAGGAAAATGCCAGGAGGGAAGAGTCGCCGCTTCGACCACGATGCTGGATATCGCAAAGTCAGGGATCTCGAGGGGAACTGGGGGAAAAAAGGACGTACGTACATAAGTCCTCCGCAAATCTATGAAAGAGGAAGAACACAGAAAAAAGTAAAAGACTCAATAAGTCAAAAACAGGGCGCCTTTGGGTACAGGACGATCTGCAAGAAACCCACTGCTAAAAAATAGGATTTGGAAAACGGGGGCCTCGCATCAGACTATCAGTCCGCACAAATATAGGAACAGTATGGAACTTCAATAAAATAAAAAAGAAGGACAGGAGCGTGAGAGGGGGGTTCTCAAAGCCCGCACCAGTCAGACTACACCGAGACTTGTCCGTGCAAAGAGAAAGTGGAAAATCACTTTCTTTCCGGGAGTTCTCTCCACAGGATAAGCTCTCATAAAAGGGATTGCCTACGTCGGGGATGGAAGAGAGTGTTATGAACGAGAGAGAAAGTAGCGTACTGTCGGGGAAAAAAGGTAATAACAGACAATTTTCTCTCCGTTCTCCGAACAAGGTGAAGCTCTGTATTCAACGGGAGACACATACGGGAGACAAAAGCGCGACTTAAAGGGGGGCTAAGGCCAAGGAAGGTGGTAACTTGTCCAGACAAGGAGTGAAAAAAACCAAAGGGGAAAAAAAAGAAGAGGAGAGAGGGAGGGAACAAACATGTCCTCGTCCTGACGGGGGATAGTACCCTGAACCCACGGGAGAAAATCTTAAGGAATACTTCGAAATGCCGTAAGGGTCTCTGAGGGAGCATCTAAATTAACCGTGAAAAAAAAAGGGGGGGACACGTTCTATAGAGTCGAGGGAAAGGAGCAGATCATTCCAGAGGTAATGACTGTCACAGCCTAGCTAAAGAGTTTGGTAGTTGCCGATCATCATGAGGGGGAAGATGGAGGGGAAGGAATGAGACAGTCCGAGGGGATAGGGGAAAGGACCGGTAAAGAGGAGCCGTCAGTCTGACCCTAGACCGAGCAACGCTTCCGGGTGTCAACAGACCAAAAAAAGGAAGGAATGTTTTAAATCTTGAGCGTCAAGGAGAGAAGGGGACCACCGTTTCAGAAAATACGATCAGATGAGCCGGCGAAAAGAATCAACACTCAATGAAAGAAAAAATGGAAGGGGCCGTGAAAAGGAGGGCCCCGGGAAGCTGGAGAACCAATAAGACACAGCCCTAAGCCGAAATAGGAAAAAGGGGGAGAGAAGGCGGAAAAGGAAAGAAGGGAGACCTCCATACAGGGAGTAGGGGGCTTACGAGCCCATCATGGAAGCTCTCGCACACACAAAATGAGAAAAAAGGAAAATTCCGACCTAACGAATTCTGGGCGCGAGATCAAGAAATAAAAAAAGCCCCCACGAGGAAGGAGAAATCCACGGGGGAAGTTTTTGGGTCGCGATTACTTCAAGAGTGGGTGAGGATCAGGGGGAGGGGACTAGTCTGTAGAAATCAGCCAGGTACCTATAAAAGGGAGGGAAGTCAACCCAAATAACTGCAAAAAGGGAATGGCGCTGAGAGAGGGGGCCGGCTCACGGAGATGTCGGCTGGGCTTGGATGGTAAACTCGAGGGGGGTAAACTCCTGAAAGGTCGGGCGGAAAATAGGATATAACCCGGCAGATTGGGGTTTTAAGTGTCAGGCGGGATGCAATTCAAGAAATCCAGAAGACAGAAGCGAAGTTCTGTGAGACCCGGCTACGGGTTAACAAAGAGAGGACTGACCGGAATAAAGAAGAAAAAGCCTCGACACCGAAAGGTATGAGATAACAAGGAGAAGGAAGCGGCCGGTGAACGGAAGGGATGGAGAGGCGTGAGAACATATAGACCGCGGCTAACGACAAGGGAAATAAGGAAGAAAAAGGAGACAGCATACGACAACTGCCATGGAGAAGGTCTATGGGGGGGAAAGGGTCGCAAACAATGGTGGGGTGAGGGGGGGGGGGGAAAGAGGCACAGCGGGGACTCAGTGTCGTTAGAAGAGGGGGTCTAGAAAAAACGGGAGGGAAGCTGGCCATTGGTAAAGCGGAAAGGAAAACAAGACCTGGGCTCACTTCGGGAAAAGGGAGATATGCGCTAAAAAGGGGAAAAAAAACAGTGGAGAAGTGAGATCAGGAGAGGGGGCTTGGCAACCGACGAACCAAGGTTTGGTGAGATGCCGTCAAGGGAGGGACTCAAATAATGTACTCGCTAGTGCCGGGGAAGACGAAGCCCCTCGTTCCAGTAAAATACTGGAGGCTCATGGATTGAAGTAATATAGGGTAGGCTTTAAGAAACTTGAAGGGGCGAGAATTCAAGGAGCACGAGTGCGAGGGGAAATACGGGTCGCCAAAAGTTCCCAAAGGGAAAAAGTCATCGGGGGACCGTTTGAGGGAAAAAGAAAACAAGATTTGGCGCGCGATGATGGAGGTCAGGTGAGGAGGGTGAAGTGTGCCCGAGGCGGACTTACGGTCTGTGAGGGAGCCGATCAGAGAGAACCAACCGACAAACGAAGGGGGAGAGACGGTTGGTTGCTGGGCAGGGCTCGTAATAGTGGGCCAACATACTCAAGCGGCCAAAAATAAATTCTCGAGGCGGGGTAAGGAGGAGGAGGGTTTTCATCTGGATCAAAAAAACGATCGTGGGTATGTCTGCGGAAACAGGGTATAAGGGATGCATAGAAAAAGGGGCTCGTCTCACTGGGAGACCGGGGGACGAGTAAAACGGTCTGCGAGAGGCGGAACTCAACAACGAAGGGAAGGTCGAGGTTGGAGTAGGACAACCTGTTCGCAATTTCCTTCAAAAAATAGACCATCGAGAATCCAGGAAAGAAAATTACCGTGCTACTCAGAACGAAAGCAATGTCCCTAAAAAACTGGTGTCAACAAGCTGAAGGGGAGAGGTTCTGGGGGGCGTCGGTCCGGAGGGAGGGGGGTAGGGTCACTAGTAAAGGCCACTGCTAAGGAACTCTCAAAGCAAGGGAGAACGGAGAAAAAGCCCCAGGGTCCAAAAAAGGAAGAGAGTCCACCATTATCTGTTGAATGACGAGAAAAAAGGATTCTTAAAGAAAAAAAGAGATGTTCCACGATGGCCGATTTGGAAAGTCCTTGACCGTATGGTCCTGGAGATCCCCAGCGGCGCAAGGGCACCCTTAAAAAAGAGGAATGACTATACCTTGACCCGAGTCACCGGGGGAGGGAAAAAAGAGACCTTCATAAAAAGAAGGGGGGTTGGTGGGGGGGTGGGTTGACATTGGCTCTTAAAAAATTTTGACGTGGAAGGGAAGGGAGCACATTGGTGCTGGCGAAATTTTTAAGTCAAGGATTCTTACAAGGACTCTTCTGGGAGAAGGGGAGTTCTACAAGGATCGACCAGAGAGACCCGTAATTTGGTACGCACACGAGACAGGAATGGAAATATCTAAAAAAAACGACCTTGGAGAGTTATTCTCGCGTACTTCTTGGCGCTCCCATGACTGAACAGAAGGAAGCCTAACAAGAAGTGTGTAAATTAATTACGCAACCCGCCGCGGAAGTCTTCAGACAAGTCAGAATTGGGGGCTCCGCGTATGGGTGACGGTATGGGAGGAGACAAACCACAAAAAGGGGGTGCTATCAAAGACGGAGGATGGTCGGTGGGGAGAGCAGCTTCTCGATAGTCCAAAACATTCCTTAGAAGAAAATAAAAGCAACAAGCAGGAATACAGCGGCAGAGACAACATGTCTGGACACGCCTAACGGAAATCAGCGAAAAAGACCTGCTCCTCGTGGAGGGGGAAGGGGAACAGGGTTGGAATCACTCGCTCAATAGGCGAGAGAGGAGGAAAGCCCCTGACAGGGTAGGGTAATTGAAGCAAAGGGGGTTGAAATTTCATAAAGGAGGTCTGAAGAGGTGCAGCGAATGATTGGGCACGACCGAACGCAAGGGGCAGGCCGTGGTGTTTACGCACGAAGCTAAGAGGAAAAACGCAACAGGAGACCTGTGTCAAGGAGGAGAGAGGAACCGTCGACTGGAGAACCGGCCATGGTCATGGGAAAAAAGGTCCATCCGCAAGAGCTCAGAAGCGTTCTTACTAGGACAACAAGATGGAAGAATCAGGAACGGTAGAGTGAAAAAGCCCCCAAGGAAAGGAGGAGAATAAGCTAAAATAGGGGGGGAAGGCAATGGGGTTCGCAAGAGGAGAGAAATTAACCTGCCGGAAAGAGTTAGGTCAGGAGAAGCGGTTCGTGACCTCGCAAAATCCACCTGAGAGGGGACCGGAAAAGTACTCTCTGTAACTAATCTGACGGTGTGGATGGGATGTGAACATGGGAGCGATTGTCAGGCTCCTCGGTAAAGAAAGGGATAGGGGAAAAAAGGTAACATTAGAACAAGACGGGCCTCCGCGTGGGCGACCTGTCCCCTGTTAATCCAGCAAACAACTCTGCCGGTGCAAAGAACCCCCCAGGTATTTGATCGTGAGGGCAAAGAAGAAAGAGGGAAAAGTGACCCCTTAATAAAGGGAATCGCAGTTATCCGGCGAGGAGGGGAAAAGGATAATGCAGTCACCACAGGGGGAAGGGGGTGAATCAAACGTGCCCAGTACCAAGACCAGGAAGAGTGCTGACAAAAACTCCCAAGCCGAAACACGCGGAGAAAAGAGGGAATTACTTAGAAAAAAAAAAAACGGAAGAAAAAAGTTACGATTCTGCTGAGAGACATCTTGAAAGGAGCGTTGGTGGGAGGGATATAGCAAGACGCGAATGGAGGGTGCGAGATAGAAAAACAACAACACGTCATCAGGATGGGGGTAAAAGAGAAGGAGAGCGATTAAAAAGAGTATTGGCTCCGAATTCAAGACAGGAAAGGAAGAGGGTCAGGATTGTCAGGGTCGGCTTTTGGGGGGAGTCAGACACGTATCTCTTGATCATGCTTAGATTTGGGGGGGGGGGAGGACCTTTGGAGGGGCCTATGAACTGTCTGAGGGCCCTCAAAAAAAAAATGCAGACCAGGGGGTTCGGGGGGGGAAGAGTGGGGGGCTCTATCGAGAGAAGGAGCAACGCAGCGTCTTTTGCGCTGGGGGGAGGAGAAGCGATATGCTCAAGGAAAAAGGATTCGTCACAGGGGGAGGGGGGAGGGGACTCCGCAAGAGTTTTGCAGAGGAAAAGAGGCTCTCCAAGCGTCAAAGGGCTGTCTTGAACGTTGAGACTTAATGGAATCACGGAACGCCCAAAAAGGAAATAGGGAGGGAAAAAAAAGAAAATAACAATCGACCCAAGAAGGAAAGAGAACTAAAAAGATAGAGAGGAGGGGTCTGGTCTTTAACTCAGGAAAGTATGCGTACGAAAGGTCAGAAAAAAACGATAACACAGGGAAACGAGGAGAAGTCCACTTTTTAAGTCAGCGGGACGAAACTACCACCAGACCGGAAACATGGATTAAGGAGAGCTGCCCCTGGTCCAATCTCCCCGGGGCGGTTTTCAGGGTCTCTATCACAGGGGAAGGAAGAGGGCGGACCTTGTCCGCGAAAGGAGGAGTGAAAAAAAAAACGGTGAGAAGACTGGAAGGGGAAAGCGTGATGGAGCCAGTTTTCGGAAAGTACGTATTACGCATCGGAGAACGAAAAAAGCCCGGAGGGAGAAAGGGGGCTTGCTAGAAGCCGGCCGGCGGGGTCAAAAAGAAACCGGCGCGCAAGGGGGGGGGAAGGGGACAAAGAGGAAAGGGGTACTCTCCGGGGATTTTACCATAAGAAAGAGCTCCAAGGACCATCTACTAACCGTGGGGATGGGGAAAGAGAGGACCTGGGGCTTTTGTAGGGAGTCCGATAAAGTCAACGAATGAGGCAGCTTAATCTGCAGTTAGAGTCATCGTGGCGGAGGGGATTAAGGACCCTAGGTTGGGAAGGGAAAAACTCGGGAGGGATGGACTTGGGTTTCGGCGCTTGGAAAAGGGTTCCCTATTAGCGAAATGTGAGATAGAAGGGGCTCGCTATCAGAACCACAACGAGTAGTTTGCTAGAGGATCACAACGGTTCTTGAGCTGAGAGAATATTTCATAACCGGCGCCAAGAGAAGGGTTCTTAGGGGGGAAGAGTCGTTTTTCATCGAGGGGGGGGACGAAGGGGTAGGGGGGCGAGAGCCGAAAAAGAGGGGGTAGTTCGTTGAAAAAGCGGACTCGTATAAGCAGGGGGGAAAAAAAGTTCTCGCCGAGAAGAGAGGGAGACAGGGATAGAGCATCTCATTGATCCAGCTAAAATGGCGGACATAACCTGTAAACTAGGGCGGAAGGAACTCGGTCTCCATCATTCCCTTCAGGGGAAAAAAGGGGAAATAATCGAGGAAAAAATCGGGGGGAAGATTGCAAAAGGAGAGCTAAAAGAAAAACCCCTCAGAACAGGGTTGGGAATCGCCGGGGATATTTTAAAGCCCTGGTGTAGAGGAGCTTTTAAGCTGTTAACTTCAGCTCGTGGGGGGAAGGCAGATCTTCAGATCTCTGAAGGAGGCAGCCATGCGACGGAAAAAAGGACACTGAAGAGAGTTCTCAGGGGGAAGAGCTTCACAACAACAAAGGAAGTAGAGAATTCACCTCGGGAAAGACGCGACGCTTAAGGGTTTGGGTGACGGAGCCTAGGTATCATCCCTAAACTAGGGTCTCAGGGAAAAGGAGTTGCGAAGAACACAGACGAATTACTAGGAAAGTGCCCGCGCTAGACCCGGATCGAAGATCAGCAAGAAAAAGAAAGAAGGGTCTCACTAGACGTCCGCTGTGGTTAGGTAGAATACTCTTGGTCAACAAGGGGGGACTCGGGGGAAGCCGCGATTTAAAGTGAGTTTAAGGAGGGCAGGTGATAAACCTCGAGAAGGTCATTTTATTTCCGCAGTAGCAAAAAGACTCCAGCCTGGAGACACGGAGAAGGAAGACTTGAGGAAGGAGCGAGAGACTCTCATACTAGGATCCTCAGTTCAGAAGAACAAATCTTCTCCTTGAAAGAAAAGGGATTGACCGCCGACGGGTGCAAGAAAGGAGAAGTTCCTTTTTTGCCCGAAGGGGGAATCAACGGGGACAAAAATGTAGAAAAAGAAGGCGGGTCAAGGGGCGAGGCGCAACTTGGCCCACCGCCGAAGGCAACCTAGCAAGACACCTCAACGGACCGAAAAGGAAGAACATCGGAGATCGAAAGATGGGGCTGCTGAATAATACACAAGAGAAACAAAGTATTACTCAAGGCCGGCAAGTCAACGGGTCGAATGCTTGAGGTAACTTTCGAATCTAGGAAAGAATCGAGATATATGCTAAGAGGCATTCCACCAGAGGGGGGGGAGAATTATCTGAGTAAAGAAGCAAGGGAGGTACCGTTGAAATTGGAGTGGGACTTCAATCTCCCTTAAAGCGAGAAGTTTTAGAAGAAAGAAGCAATTCCAGGGCTAGAACTGCTAAAATCTGCAAAAGAAGGGGAGTCCTTCTGGAAAGGGAAAAGGACCGGCCAGGTCAGTTTTAAAAAGAGGGACCAGATTCAAAAGAGAAAGGGGCGTTACGCCACGCTGAGAGAAAAACCTGTCCTCTCCTGAAATGGATCGAGTTACAACGCCATTGTTAAGATTAAAGTTGGGAAGAGAGGAAAAAAGTCAGCCAAAGGGGGAAGGGTTCGCACAAGGGAGCATCGAAAAAGGACACCTGTTCCAATAACGTTCAAAAAAGGAGCAAGTTCATACCGTCGGAAAGAAAGAAGAAAGGGTGGAACGCCTCAACACCTGCCTCGATTCGGGGGTTAGGGGTGCCTGCGGTAATTGAGCATTGTCGCGAGATCGGTCTCAGCCATCGGTAAAGTCACTGGTCGCACGTTCAAGAAGGGAGTCGCCCCAAGGAGGGGACTAGGGACTTATAGCGGAGAAAAAAAGAGCAGGTATCGTCAAATCCATTTTACGAAGGGGAACGAGCAGAAAATCCGCGAGCTGGGAACTTGTAAACCGGGGAAAGAACCAAAAGGAAGAGAAACTTTAGGCCGTCGATTGATCAAGGAAGAAGGGAGTACCCTTGCAGGGGCAGCCCTTTGGGGGAAGGGCCGTGCCCGACAGTGTCTATGCCCCGAAAGGGAGATGGAGACCCTTTCATCGATTCAGAAGATTAACTAAAAAAGTTGAATGTGAGATCAGGAGGAAAAAACAAAAGAAAAACTGAACCGTCCGGAAGAGTCCCATCTGGGAACGGGCGCTGGGGGGGACTTTATCTGGATCCCCATCCCGATGGGGAAGGGGAGGTCGG
>Ga0179591_1322136_pt1 | contig 11624 bp, 12 predicted proteins | sample CZOMad2_1_08_16f_FD_182891 | JGI IMG/M metagenome (GOLD analysis project Ga0179591, IMG submission 182891) | Vadose zone soil fungal communities from Angelo Coast Range Reserve, California, USA - CZOMad2_1_08_16fungal (PacBio error correction) | ecosystem: Environmental > Terrestrial > Soil >...
CCTCGTTATCTGAAAGTACATTGTATTATAGAAAGATCAGGGGGCCGGCCTGATCGGGGAACCGGGTTCACGTCGCCGGCAAGCATTCAGTCCGGCCGAGTGACGGCCTATTAGGCTGCAACCGTTGGTAAATGGGGCGGGGAATCTCCTCCGAAGAACAAGATAGGAGGGACCTCTTGTTGAAAAAGATGGGGCCCTTAAACCGAGAATGGGAAGCGGACTCCCGCAGCTGCGACCATTTGACGGCCAAGAGAACGGGAAAGGACCGAAAAAAGAGGCGGATCAAATCTGTTAGTAACGAGAAGAAGCTTACTCTCATCGGAAAAGTCCCGGAAGGGACAGTCCCCATCAGAAGTAAAGAACGAGGAGGTAACTTACCTTTTGGGGAGGGGGAAAATACTCCGTTGGTGTGAAAAGGAAAACGCTGCAGCAAAGTTGCGACCAGGGGGGGGTCATATCACAGTTACAGAATCTGTGAAACTTCTTGGTCGCGAGTACTTGCGAATCGTAAAACCATAAGGGACCGCCAAGATGACTCAGGGAACAATTCCGCACTTGATTAAAAAAAAAAAGTAAAAGGAACCGGATTCTTTGGTCACGGGCGGGACAGCGTTTCGGAAGTGGCATCCTGATGCGGAAGCGCGTGGAAAAAAAGGGGTGGGGGGGGGGGGTGATTGGGTCGAGCGACTCCAGTGGGTTACCATTCAAAGGGCGTGTCAAGGTGGGGGGGCCTTGACAAGCCTGATAGTACTAAGAGGCACCATGCGTTCAAATCGAAAAAGGGGAAAGACGTGACGCAAGTCACGTTGGGAAGTGCGGAAAAATAACGGAAGGGAAAGAACGTTTTCTGCCAAGCCGGCCCAGTCAAGGGACTTCCTACCAGAATTTGGGGTTCCGGCCCAGAAGAAAAAAAACGCACCAGGACGCGGAGGGAGCATAGGGCGGGAAAAGGGAGGTGTACAGAGGCGAAGGACGAGTGGAGGAGCGAGCGTCTGACAAAGAATGGGTGCCGGAGTCTGGGTTCGCTTAGAAAGGAGGGAAAAAACCGCGATCGGTCTTTGTGAGAACACGAAAGTGGAAAAAAAAGGAAACCTTTGAACGGCAAGGTATAGAGAAAGACCTCGACAGAAAGGGCGCCTAGAGCTGTACTTCTACCACGTCGACAATTTATCTTAGCTACAAATCTCCCCGATAATCAAGTCTAGTGGCCAATCGAGTACGAAGGGGGACTAAAAATAGGACAAGAATAAGAAGGGGGTCCGGCGCGATCGCAACTACAGGGACCCAAAAGGGAAGGGACCATCGGTTCCACGAGCAACCAGTACGTGAAGAAAGAGGGAGGGAATCAAGGCCTCTCATATGCCACATAAAAGGGCTAACCCAACCACTAACACTCTCAAGTGACGGGGCAAAAAAATAACGTAGAGAGAAGTGGACGAAGACCAGATCGGTGGGGGCAGGTTGATCAACTCTTCTTAGGAGGGCACTTTAAACATGGTTCCTGGGGGGGGGGAGCCGAGCGTAATCCAACCGAGGGAACAAAATAGGGAAATTCCCTCGTCTGGAGGGAGTCCGTTGGTGGAGAAAGGAACTACAACCCTTACTACGCATAAAGATCAACTTAAGGGATCACGTTGTGCTGCAAGGATGGACGCACTCACATCATACCCATGGAGCACTCTTTTGCAAGAGGCTTTTTCTTCAATGCGAGCTGAAGAAAATATTCCCAAAAGTCACGGCCGCGCGGCGTTCATGTACGCCGCGTTAGCTGGCTGTAAGAAAAGGCCGGATCAAAGGAAGGGCACTCCTTCAGGCGGAATTCATTCTACACGCGCGAGAGGGGAGAGCAAGCTTTGAAAGACAGGTGACGCAGCCAACGTGGTAAAGAGGGGGGATTTAACTGAAGGGGGGTACATATTTAATCCAGACCGGACTCAGGGGGGGAAAAAGAATGACAGTCCTAACCTTTATTAAACCAGAAACAAGTGAGGACGAGGAACCATACGAAGGTGTTGACAGCTAATCGTAGAAAGCTGTTTCACTTATCACCAAAAGGGGAGGCTGAATTAGTGGGGCAAAACCAAAGTCCTAGCGAGCACCTTTGAAAAACTGACAATTAGGGAGAACCTGAAAGGCAAGTGATCAACGACCTAAGGAACGAGGGGGCGGGAAATAGATTGAAAAGGTCATACCGAAAATAGTTCTCTGCAGTTTAACTCAAATTCTGTCGGAAAGGGGAAAGAAGTAGATTTGTCAGGTCAATGAATATTTCATTTGCTAGCATTTTGGCCATGCAAATACCTCAAGAAGGACACCCTCGTCAGGTAACTCGGAAAAAAAGATGAAAAAAAGTTCCGTCGTCTGTAAGACAGGGGGAGGCCCTCTATTGAAGATCGCCGGAGCCATCATTATCATGAATTACTGGAAAAAGGCAAGCGAGAAAAACCCTCATTCCCTCAGGGCGATACCTGCCGTGCCGCCGATGCAAAATTACTGGAAGGGGGCATTTTTTCGCATAAGGGAGGGAGAGGGGGTTGCCTTAGAAAAGAGAGGGGTTGAAAATAGGACTTCTTAAATAAATGAGCCTGGCGGGAGGTGGGTACAACCAGCTCCATTAGTATGAGGGAGGGAAGGAGGGGGATGTTGTACCCACAAAAAAAAAATCGGGAAGTGTCCTACTTCCCATTTCCCCGAAGAGGAACTGCAGGGGTCACTCAACGCGCCCTACCTTTAGCAAGATTTTAGGACGGAGGGGGCTACGGCCAAGGAAGTAGGCCTTATTTCGTCGTGGTGAGAGAGGTCGTCTCCCTTTTGGAAAAAGGACCACTTCTACCTTCATAACGTAAGTCCAAAGAGTAGAAAGGTAGCAAATCAGCGGGGACTTCTCATAAGGGTAGAATGTTACCCTATCCTGATTATGAAAGACAGGGAGTAACGAGGGGCGTTTGAATGGGGCCCAACTTCATCATACTTCGAAAAAAGACGGGGAAGCATTACAGGAAGGTATTTACAAAGTAAGGACAAAAAGTTTCTTTCCATACAAGACGAATAAGAGGGGGGTGGAACCGAAAGGCTATTGTTACAGGGGTCGGAATCCGCCCTTTCGAAAAAGTCTTGTCCAACGGAAGGAAAGCTCAACTAAGGGTGTTCATGTGGTGACAGAGAGTAGGGGGGGGGACGCAGTTAGAAAAAAATAAAGGCAAGACCCTGCGCCAGGCTTGATGTAAACGAGTCTTAGAGGGGACACCAAAACCAACCTCTTACTTGTGACACCCTATTAATAGGTGGTATGGGTAATCCGGAGGAAAATGAGGGGGGGCGATTGCCAGGATTTCCCCGAAGACTGCAGGCTGGAAGAAGGATTTCCCTAGGTTGAACAGTTGGGTTTAGAGGGACCATGGTGGTGCCACCTCCTGCTGGGCCTGCGTTCTCATAAAGGCGCGATCAACGTCTCTCATACCGAAGATGGTGTTATGTTTACCTTCCTTATAAAGGAGGGGGGATGCTTCCAAAAAAGACAAGATTATGCAACATAAGCAAAAATCGAAAAGATTGGCCGAACACTTGGGGAGACGGAGGAAGCTCGGGCGAAAAAAAACTCTCATAGGGCCTAACGGAGAAAAAGAGTGAGAAGTTGGTTAGGTGGGTAGTTTCAAAATGTAAAGCAAAAAAAGTTGCGTGGGGAAGAGTCCTCTCTGGGTCCTTCTGGGGAGGGGTGGGGACGTGGGACGTCTAAAAAAGAAAGCCATCTAAAAAAATTGGCAGTCAGCTTGGTGTGGTGTAGAAGCCGTCGGAGGTCTGCACAAACACAACGGCCTGTTTGTCAAAATTGAGAAGAAAAAGAATCGAGGTAAACTTCCCTATCTTTGCGGGGCTTCATCTTCGTATACTGTCGTTCTCTCAGCAAGGTTTTTATAGGGACATCTGAGTGGGTGTGGTAGACTTAATATTGGCTGGATGGGAGGAGGAGAGGGTAAGACACAGGGGAAGGGGGACACTTAACGAGAGGGGGGAGCGGACCCGAAGGTTTGTGAGACAATATGGTCTTTGACGCGGAACTCACGGAGTCAGGGGATTTGGCAAGGGGCGTGGATAACCTTTATTCCGCGATGTCCAACAAGGAATTGGAACTTGCGGAAGTCAGTTGGAAGGATGGGGGGGTTAGATATCTGGAAGACGTTCGATGCAATGAAAAAAATTTAACTAATCATGCGAACACAATTATAAGATCTTTACAGATCAACGATAACCCATGTCTTTTGGAAACTTGCAGGAATTTTGGAAACTTTTTCCCATCAAACAAATCTCCGACCGACCATAGGGAACCGAGAAGCCCAAAGGGCGAGAAGCGCGTGGACGGCCACAATACAGGACAAAATCAAAAAAGAGTCCCTCTTGGACAAGGCAAGCGGGTCCTCCACTGAAAGATTTCGTGAAGAGGGCTTCGCGAGATCTGGTCCCGAACGAACTTGGGGAAAAACCTAGGGGTCGAAACCGGTAATGGCAAGGAGGGCTATACTAAACCCACGGGGAAGAGGGGCTCTTGACTAACAACTCTTAAGTAAGTTACTTTTAAGCAACACCGGGAACACAATTGTTTAAAAAAAAAAGAGGCACCTGGAAAGAAGTTACGAACAGGGCAGGCGTTTACAAAAGTGGCAAGTGATAAGGAGGAGTGGGCCGGGGAAAACAGGCCTCCAGTCCTCTGGGACAAGGGAATGACACAGGAGGGTTCTGAAAAAACAGGTTCGTCGGACAGAACAGCAATCTGATAGGACTCTTCTTACCTTAAGAATGCACTGAAGAACATATTTACATAATATGGGGGGGGTTCGGGCGGGGCTTCAGAAAACACTTGAAGACCTTAATGATAAGCCTGTTACCGAAGTTTAAGAGGGTAAAACTTTAATTCGGTAGCAAGAGTCCAAATAAACGGGGGAAAACTACTAGCTAGCTCTTACTAGTTGATAAAAAGCGAACAACTGGTGGGAAATCTCTCATCAGAAGAGTAGAGAGGATGCCTCAAACCCCTTTCGGTCCTTCAGGCAGCAGAAAAAGGTAATGCTTCATTGCTGGGGTGGGGGGAGGAAACGCGGCTATCGGAAAAAACGGGTTATCGCATGAGAAGCTGTCTTCCAGCCGACAGATACAGCTCATCAGCGATACAACCTAAAGAAGGGAAGTAAATTGGCAGGGAGTCCTGCAAGTGGAAGGGGGAGGGCAGGGGTCGCAGCCAGAAGAGGGAGTCCTAAAATCAGCAGGGCCTCAAAAATCGGGACCACCAGGGGGGGAAGGTCCCGGGGAGAGGAGTGAAGTCCTCTCAAATGGAAAATGAGTCATTCCAAGTAGAGGGACATTCTCTCAATCCCCCCGGAAATGGTTGGAAAAAAACCTCGGAAAGATAAATACTTTGGGGGGTCGACGCGGCCGGGGGAAGCAAGGGGGGAGCCAAATTCTGCAATTCACAAAAAATGTCAAAGTAACCCGGGAAAAAACCGGGCCATCGCGAAAGGGTCCTATACAAAGCAAACGATTAACGACCGAAAACATGGCCCAAAGGGAGCTCGAACAACAAAAATTGATAAAAAGGAAGAGATCTGAAGAACGCTAGGGAACCAAATTATGTAAGGGGGCTGTCTCTACGACGGGGGGCAAGGGAAAATGGGGAACAGTATCCAGGATCAGGCATTTGTAAAGGGGGTCCACTAAGGATCCTTTCCCTCGTCCGGAACTATTTGCAAGGGAGTTCTAGAAGAGCCTTGTCAGGGCTAAACTGTTTACAGAGAAGGAAGAGATCCAGGGAAAAAAAGCAAGGAAGTAAGAAAAAAAAAGGGGGGGGAACACACTTGACCATGATGGGAACTCTAACTTGGACGCTGGCCGCGGAGGATGCTACAAGGGCACGTGCACAAAAAGGGACCGAACTGCGCCTTCACTCATCAGCAGCTGGAGGAGGAGGAACGTCTGCTTAAAACGGAAGGCAGGAAGCTCAACCTTCGATCCCTATAGAACGGGGTAATCTCACAGAGGACTTCCATGTCCAAGAGTAGGGAAAAAGCTTGGGGGAAAATGCTCTCCCTGTTGGGAGGCTCAAAAGCAGAGTCGGAAAAACATCTGAGCTATTTCAGCCAAGGGGGGGGTCATACAAAAGGTCGGAGGAAATGATCGTCGGGTCTCTCGGAAGTGGGGAGTGGGATCCAGCATGCCCACCACGAAGGAAATCTAGCGTCGTATGCAATGGAAAGGTAGATATGTGCAAAAAGGCAACCAAAGAAACCTATGGGGGTTGTCCGGGCATAGCTACTCGGGGGGGTCAGGAAAGGGTTTTCAAAATCGATCGCAACCTGTCTCAAATCACAAGGGGGGATAGTCAAGGAAGGCTGGGCAGGCGGGCTGCGGGCTGAACACCAGGTGAGACCTGGTGGAAAAAAAAATCTTGATCGTACGGCAAAGGGAGGTGTCACTTAGGGCAGGGGGACACTGCAGCCAAAGGGGACAACGTGGGGGAAGGCTTTTTCCGTTGTCCGGTGTGGCAAAAAGTAAATTAAAGGTGGTTCGATCGAGCCCTTTGTGCCGAGAAAAGAGGGGCTACTGCCTACCTAGGGGAATTGAATGGCGGCAAAAGGCCTCTCGGGAAAGCTCTTACGCAGCGAGGGTACCCTAGTGGTTGGCAGAGGGACTGAGGGCAAGAAGGTGATTGGTGCCTATGAGCAGGAGGGGCTCACAGGGGTTGGCAGGTTCTCTAGGAAGCCTGTGCCCGAAGGGAGTCTAGGAACGGGCAGGGTGGACCGCTTCACAAGGAGGGGAGGAAAACATGAGACCTGGAAGACGGGTAGGGATCAAATTCAAGATGAGATCCTTCGAACAGAGTGAAGCATGAAAAAGTACGCGTATTAGACAGCGCAGCGACCTAACTGTCGCTACCCACCATATCACACGTCACAATTAAAGCGTTGCAATAGGTAGGAAAAAGGGACCTAACTGTTGCCATCGGGTAAAATCTGGGGGAAAGGGGCAGGGGAAACAACACGAGTGGGCCTACATGCAATACAGGACATTCTTTTCAACGCTCACACCAGAATTATACGCACGCGTGAGACTGACCTCTCCTGATGGGAAAAAAAAAAAAATGCGTACGCAACCAAACCAAGAAGGATCTCCATGAAGGTTCTAACTCCAGACTTCGATGAATTAATTACAAATCGTTGTTTTTTCAATGAAAAGGTTCTTCGGCACGGACGAGGGGCCAATGCCGTGGGGGTTTTAAGCCGCCGAGCAGGGGGACATGAAAAAAAAAATCGTCCAAGATGACCCGGAACCCAGGCTAAAAATGCTGGCCGGATGGGGGGTAGAAAAACCACGACAAACGCGTCACCGTAAGCTAAGAGGGGGGCGCAAGAAACTTGGAGGGGTTGCCTGTCCACGCTGCAAACCCATGAGAAAAGATGTAGATTAGGAAAATCTTGAACTGGGATTGGTCTGCACCTCATGCAGCAGACCAGGGGGAGGCACACTGGGACCAAAAAATTCGGGTCGGATCGTCTTTTCTGAGGCTTAATCCTCAGTCTCGAAGGACGGAAAAGACATGCACCCGGCGGCCTAGTAGAAAAGAGAAAGATGCATAGGAGCAACGCGAACACAAGTTTAGAAAAAGGGGGGACGGATCCGCCAAAGAAAACCAAAGTCGAGCGTTCCAAAAGAAACGGCTCGGTTCCTCACCCATGCAAACGACGGGCCTCGAAAAAGGAAACCGGAGGAAAGACGGGTGAACGCCCAGGAAGACGGTGGGGGGGGGTCAAACGTCTCCGATCTTCAAATTGACCGGGGGGAATCCCGGGAACTGGCTCCGGGTCGGTGGAACAAACACGTCCCCGCGGACACGACGAAAAAGGGGTACAAGCAACTGCAATGACTGGGAACCCTAAGACAAATTCAAGGAGCCAACTCCGATCACGAAAAGGGGGTAGTCATCCTGACCAGAATCGGTCAACTCTAAGGAGGCTTCAAAAAGTATGCCTGTCACTTGGAGACTGCATCGAGCTGGCGGAAAGGGTGATGTGAAGAAAGTGGGGAAGGGGGAAAAGTCAGACAACGCCGATAACAAAACCGTCATTCAACAAGAAAAAAGCAGTTCCGTCTCAAACCAGGAGAAGCGGACTGAATGAGAATTTGAAAGCGCATGTACTGAGAGAAGAGTTCAAGATCAACGGACCGGGGGCCGAATACCGCCGGAAAAAAGAACCTTAATCAGGCGGGAATCATTTGTCGCCTGGAGGGGGCAATGAACGGAAGAGGGATCAGGTCACTGAAAATTGCGGGCCTGGGAATGGGATTAAAGGAGGAGGGGGGGGAGCTTCCAACTTCATACTCGCCGCGTTAGGGGGGGGGGGGTCACACCATCTCTATGCAAAACAACACGAGAATAGAGAGAGGGGTTTACCAAGTCGAAAGTCGAAGTGGGGGTTAACTACTGACCACCCGGGTTACCGCCGCGGCCGCAAAAATGACAGAAACCCCGCGGGTCACGAACCGGTGAGACACGTCGTAGTAAGGGGGGCCGCATCTAAAAAACCTCAGGGTCTCCTTAAGGGCAAGGGAGTTGGGGGGGCAGGAGGAAAACCTTAAACCGGGGGGAGAAGGGGACACGGCAAAAAAACAGGCGCGGAATGAGTCAGGGGCGGGAAGAAAAATTGAAAGAATCATCTACACTCATAGTTTAGATTGACCTCCGGGGAAAAATACTGAGTTCATCGAGGGAGGGCTTTCCTTGGGGTCAAAACTGAAAAAAGAGAACGACCCCGACAGACAGACAAGGGTACTACCCACGCAGGAACGTCGGGGAAGAGTTCACCGCCTTTCTGACAGAGGACGAAGGTGTTGCTCAAGTGGGGGAATGGTCGCGTGGTACAGGCTGAATGAATAAAGCCATTAGGTATAACGTGCAGTGCCAACGGTCGGCCCGACCGGCATTGGGAACGGGTATCTCGTGTAGAGTTGAATGAGGGAAAAACGGAAGGCCCAGAAAACGCCAGGGCGGTAAAAGCAAGGGCTCGACTAGGAAAGTGTCAAAAACCAACCAAAAGCGGTAGGGGTTACAACCGAGGCCCGGTTTCCTTTGGTGGACCCGAGGAACCGGGGAAGTGGGGGGCGAGGAGGTGCCAGGACGGGAATGGACATAATCTGGAAACAAGGGGAAGGGCCCACGCCCGGATTGACCAAGGTTTGGGAAACCAAAACCAAGTAGTGTTCAACGGCTTGGGAATGGGAAGAATAATAAACAAGCAAAAACTCTCAGCAGATATCTGCACATCGCCGCTTTGGAAAGGAGGGGGAACCGGCCTTGTGGATAAGTTGGTCCTGCTGACATCAGGAAATCCGTCAAGAAGAAACGAACGAGCCTTGTAAGAACCGCAATGGTCAATCGGCCGCCACTTTTTCACCCCACCAGGGCTTGGGGCAGAGAAGGAGAATGAGGGGCCCTGGGGAGGATGCTGTCCACGGGCCAGCACCAAAGTTCTCCGCTTCAGCAAGTCAGTCTTCGCAGGGAAGGGGTTTTCGTGGGGAAGGGTTCTACCACAAGAAAGCAGACGGAGGGGCCGGGTTCGTGAAGAGGGGTCCCGCGGTGGTGTAGGAGGACGCTCAGCTGATTCAAACCCACCCCCGGTCCCTTTTGGGACCGGAGTCACCGTATAAAAGAGTCTTGCGGGCAGGCAAGATCTGGGAAGTAGACTCACTTAGCGACCGTAGAGGGTCGATTAAAGTGAAGGATCTTTAGAAAGGGGTTTGGGCGGAAAGCAATTTTGCCTGAGGGGAAAAGTAGCGCGGTAAGGTGATCAAGCTTTCAAGGAGGAGGGGGGTGAATGGAACCCGCCCTGGAAAAGAGTGTGCTCTTCGGGAAAACGATCACGCAATTGGCCCCCGGTGCGTGGGAAAGGGCTTTATACGGTTCCGAGAGGGCCCGAGTACGGGGCCAGGAAAGTTAGAGGTAGAAAGGAACAGAGAAAGGTGTTAAACCTCGTCTCGGATAAGGAGTACTGTGCTGGGAGAGGAGAAGGCGGGAAGGGGAGGAGAGGCCGATAAACAGGTGACTCAATTTTGTTGACGTGGGAACGCCGTTTAAGGTAGACACCAAAAGAAACTCGACTCGGGAAAAAAAAAAAAGAGGGCGAAGAGCAGAAAAATGACCTCCGATACATCGATAAAAACAATCAAAGGAAAGGCATCAGTCAGAGGGTAAAAAAAAAAGAATCGGGGAAGCAGGGCCGCTCGGGATGGTAAGTCGCCGAGAGGTCTAGTTTGACGAAGGAAGGTTAAACCACTGGGGGAGGGGGGGGGCCTCACGGGCTTCGGAGGAAATGGTCCAGGGATCTGGGAGCTAAACCGGTTAAACCTTCAAAAACCGTAAGGGGAAGGGGACTAAAACGTAAACGGAAAAATTGAGGGAAAAAGTGTCGGCCCAGTGGAAAGGAAAGTGAAGGACATAGGGAGGGGGGAAACAGCAAGGAAGGGAAGATAAGGAGGTTGTGGGACAAATTGTTAGAAAGCGGGCCTCATTAATGTTACTTACCCTGATAGCAGGTGGAGGAAATTTGACTGCGCAGAAGGGCCAACTTAGATTCCGGAGTGACAAGGTTCCAAGAAGTGTGAAAGTCATATCACGCACAGGACAACCGGAGAGGGGGAAGGGGGTCCTTGTAGGAAGTGAACGGTCAGTGAGCAAAGTTGCAGGGAAATGAAAAGGGGGCCCACCGTCCCACGTGAGTTACTGGGAACTGAGGTGAGAAAGACAACCGTACAGAAAAAGACGGACCCAGAAGAGCGACACTGACGAAGAACTGGGGGCATGAGAAAACGTTAAATCGCGAAGAGAGAAAGTCGCCTCTGAGTCACCAAACACAATTTTTGGAAAATTCCACACCGAGCAGAAGTATGTAAAGTCCTCTGGAGTTCAGAGACCGGGCTAGACTGGGGGGACGCCGGGGGGGGTGAAAGACTGATGCAGGGAGGCCAGCACGGAGGAAAACCGCTAACACAAAGCTCTTGACGGAAGCGGAGGATGGTATAATAAGGACGGGGTCTCAGAAGAGACTGGACGTCAACCACGAGGAAGTAGCTTGCATAACATGGGCCACACGGGGGGGAAGGGGGGCCCCGCTCAGCTGGCAGAAGACCAATGGCCGTGGTACAAAATTATATTCTGACTCGCCGAAAAGGGTTCAATTCTCTAGGGGAATCACAAACGCTCGGGCCGACAAAGGCGGCCGGGGGAGTTGTACAAAACGGTCACACAGCACAAAGGAAGAGGAATATTTTGACATCCGGTCCATAAGGTACGAAATGGTAATAAAAAGAAGGAGTAAGCTCGAAAAACAACCGGTCAAGAAGAGAGATCGACAAGGAGGTCTGCGGAAAAGGGATGACTGCTGCACTCGAAAATTCAGGAAAGAAAGATCGGGGTTTCCAAAGTGTTTTGTGTTGTGCTAGAAGGAAGGGAGGAAAAGAGAAGTATGGCGCGGACTATAACTGCAACCAGTTCCGAAATTGCTGAAGAAGAGACTGTGCGAAACGGGCCAATTAGGCCATCGACAAGGACGGCCACCATTGGCAAAAAAGGGTAGGGGACC
>Ga0179591_1160399_pt1 | contig 11622 bp, 15 predicted proteins | sample CZOMad2_1_08_16f_FD_182891 | JGI IMG/M metagenome (GOLD analysis project Ga0179591, IMG submission 182891) | Vadose zone soil fungal communities from Angelo Coast Range Reserve, California, USA - CZOMad2_1_08_16fungal (PacBio error correction) | ecosystem: Environmental > Terrestrial > Soil >...
CCAATTGATAAGCCTCTAAAGGAAAAAGGAGAGAGTAGTGGGAATTGGGTTGCTGCAAGCAACTCTTGGATGGGAGAAATTACTATGTAGAAAATGTCCGAGCATACTATTAGTTTAACGAGTTGGCTGCGAGAAAACTAGGGGAATGGCATACCTGTCCGCGGGGAAGGGTTCCGCAAAATGGATTGGGACGCATCTTTGATCGGTTCTGAGCGAAGAGGAAACAAACAGGAGAAGGTAGACAACATCATTACGAATAGCAGGGTTTCAGGCGGGGGAAGAAGAGGTGGTGAAAACTTAGGGAGGGCGGGATTTTGGGACTCTTTTGAAAAAACGAGGGGGGGTCTCGGAAAAGGGGATCCTGGATCTGCTATAAAATTAGTGTGAAAATAAGGGTGCGTGGGAGCACGAGCGAAAATTAAGGGGTCCCCCTACTGGGGGATAAAGTCGGCGGTTTGGCCGAGGGACCTGGTAATTAAAAAACCTGTATGGGAGAATCAACTTAGTAAAAACCTTAATGAGCGCAGGGCGGGCAAATGGATTTTTTGGTGGACGTATTCAAACACAATAGATTACCCAAATTGGTGGAGGAAAATTCCAGGTTGTTAAGCATTGGTTTCCCGTTATCGAAAAAGGTAGGCCAACACCTCCTTTGTGTTTGGGAGTAAGCCTCTCTCAATCACGGATAGAAGAAAACTAACGCCCCGACTTTAATTATTCACAAATGCTTTATGACCGGGGGGAAAAAAGGGGCAAGTCAAGAGGGCTAATGAATACTGCGCCTGGGGGCTCTTCACTCAGGGGGAAAGGGTCAGGATACACTCTGTCCATCCCAAACAGGAGAAAGCAATTTTATGAACCGCAACAGAAGGTTGGGGCAAAAAAAATGGGTGGAATCATTCACTTCAACCTCAAGCTTAGGAATGCGTCACAAATGGGAAAAAAGGCCTCGGTGTGGCGGAGGGTGGATCGTAAAAAATTCGAGAGCTGGGTTCACTCTGTTGGAGGGGGCGAAAGTAGTACCTCCTTTTTGTAAAAAAGGGAGTGGAACACAAACGCCACGCCTGCGATGTCCGGGGGTGTCGGCGAGGGACAGGGGGAAAGTACGAAGGGAGGGAGTCCGAGGTGTGAGACTCTTAAAAACGTTAAAACAACGGGAAGGTCGTCGAGCCATTCCTCATTTCTGGCCCGAAGCAGGTCTGGCAGGGAATGAGGGGGAAGCTGGGACAGAAGTATTATCGTTAAGGAAAGATAATCTTTACATTTGACAGGTAGAGCCATTTTCTGGGGTTGCCGCACTCGGAAAGGTTAGGTCCGGAGGGTATGTACGCCCCATTCTCGGGATTAGTAACAGAAAGGGGGCCATTCGAAGACTTCTCAGTTGGGGGAACGGTGAGTTAATTATCATGTGCAAAAAAAAAAAAAAGAAAAAAAGCCACGGTAAGTGAGTTAATGAAGAAATCACTCACTATTACGGACGAGGGTCAAAAGGAGGTTGTAAGAGAGGATTTGGAACGGGAAAGTCCTAATCAAACGAAAAACTGTCAAGTGAAGGGGGAGAAGGCACTCTCCCTTATTTCTTCAGGAGCAGGGAGAACCACCTGTATCTTAAAGGGAAAGTGGCGAATATATGAAAGCAAATCGGAAGAATATGCCAATCATGCGGCAGGGCGCCCCCCGGTCACAATGTGGTAAACACAAAAAGACTTGCTCAGTGGGGAGGAGGACATCAGTAAGGGGTGTGCCATTCCTCTGGTTAACGAGGAAAGCTGGAGCTGGTTTATAACACAGGTTTAAGGCGCAAAAAAGAAGGATACATGGAACGATCTAGGGTTGAATGAAAAGGGGTAAAAAAGAATGTCGGCTTTGGGTAAAATCAAAAAGCGTCCGAGCCTCCTCTCCATCTGGTCTAGTGTATCGAGAGCGGGAGGGGGGGGAGGGTGGTTTCAAAAAGGGTCCATTGGTATGAATGAGAGTTCACGAGAACACGAACAAAAGGGATCTTCAATTTCTAATGGCAATTCGGGGGAGAAACTCGGAATTGAGATGTAGTGTTGGGGGAAAATGCCACTTAAAAAATGGTAGTGCCGAACATCGACTTCTTCAGACTGTGAGAAAAAGAAAAAAAAAAAAGAGGCTCGGGTAGGATGGGGAAAACGGAAAAGGGTTGAGGGACCCTCTTCCAAAGGACAGTAGCAACAGTCATCGAGACGAAATTAGCGTTCAGTTTTTAAGGCACAAACGATCCTCAGACCTACGGGCAAAGATGTTTATGTGCCCGCCACTAGAGGGTTGCCTACCGGAGTGAGGGGGAAAGCGAATGCGATGGACGAAAAGATCTGGTTCTTCTAGAACCGGACAGAGTCGGAATGCTGGGGTGTGGTTATAAAAGGCCTTTCTTGGGCAGGGAGATGGGAAGCTTCTTTCTAATGCACAGGCCAGGAGAGAGAAGACAGGCGTTACGATAAGCAGTTTACAATTTAACGAAAAGTCGAAAAGAGCTGGGAATTTGGGAGGGAAAGTGAGGAAAAAAATGGGGGAAATTTGAAAGGGGGATAAACAAAACAAAAAAAAACCAAGCAGGTTAAGGTCCGAAAGAAATAAGACGAAACAGGACATAGAAGTAACTGGTTCAGCGTCTACTACGAGTGATGGGTTGCAAAAGTGGAAAGGGGAAGAGGGAAGAGACCGAAGAAAAACAACAAAAACTTACAGGGAGGGGAAAGGGTTCAAAAACTGGTTGACCAATGGGAAAAACTCGCGCGGGGATGAACCCTTAAACCATTTTAATGGGGAAATGTACGGAGGGGGAAGAAGGAGAAAAAACGATGCACTTCTGTTTTATGGTCGGATTAGTGGGTGTGGTGGATCCATCCAGGGGAACGTTTGATGCCCGAACCCGGCAGCAAACCAAGTAAACTGAGAAATGTCGTGCACTTGAATAACGGCCCGGAAGTCAGAAAGTGAACCATCCAGAGTTCAGTGAGATGTCAGCATAGAGGCTCAAGAGAGGAAAACATATGAAAGGGAAAGGAAACGGATAACCCGAACACCAAGCATTTGACGAACGATGCAGGGTCTCCTGGGGATAAAAAACCGGGTTCCCACCTACATGAGGCTGGAAAGAAAAGCGAAGTATGGGAACCCTTCGCGGTAGGAAAAAAACAGAACAGAAATCATTTCGGTAGGAGGTAGATTTTAAGGGACCATGCCAAAATGGGACGAAAAGATCATGCAAAAAGGGGTTTTCAAATTCCAGTGTGAAGAGGGGTCCCGTCGAAGCAGAAAAAAAGAGAAAGCTATTTGGGTGGAAAAAAGGAGGTTAATAAGAGAAAAAAAGTCTACAGAGGAGAGACACTTGGAAGGTCAGGGCCGTCAAACTAAAAGATACTGGAGTCAGCTGGATTTCCTAATTGAAAGGCAAAGGGAGGGGAAGATAACACGAGAATTTTTGCGGAAAATAACAATACAAAAATAACAACTTCCACTTCCATCCACATATCAACGCCCGCGATACTATCCACGATACCATTGCTGTTGTCATTTCATAACTTACTATGTTGTCTGAAAAGCAAAAAGAGCGCAATGTGAAAACTCTTCAAGCCAGCGATCTGCAGGTCGGGGGGGGGGAGAATTAAAAGGGTGTAAAAAAGGCTCAAAAGCCGGGGTATCTTTTTAAAAGACGTCAAAGGAAACGGATAAAAGCCATGACGCAGAAACCTACGGAAAGTCCTGCTTGGGGGTTGGGTCACGAATTGGGGGGATTTTTGCTCACTGGAAATCAATTATGCCCCATAATGTCATTGGAGCAAATTCGTCACCGGGGGTAGATACAGGAAGTGTTACTTAACAGGAAACTAACGCCATCAGGGGAGAGGAATAAAAAGACCATAACCTGCCGTGGGTTGGCGGGGTTAAAAGGCGGAATGGACGTCCAAAGCCCTATGTCAAAGGTGAATTCCGGTTGAACTTGGAGATCAGATGTCGGAAGGGAGGAGGTCAAACAACTCACCGCAGAACCGCAAGGTGCGATTTGGTGGGGGAGGGGGTGTGAAAAGGTGTGTCAAAAGAGATGAAAAGACGACGGGCAAAAATGCTAGTCCCCCTGGCCGAGGCACGTGAGTGCTTGGGGGACCCATCCGTCTACTGGGATAGACAGACTGATAACTGGCCAGATTGGAGGGCACGCAAATTTCGCTGCCACGGTCTGGTCCTCTTTAACAGACAGCAAGCCGTAGCTTTCCAATCGTAAAAAAGAGGCAGGAACAGGCTTCCCAGCAAAATCTGATCCTCCTGATAAAAAAAAGCGAAGGGGTTTGTACCAAGATTAGGGAGTCTCCCCCGGATGTCACGAAGAAGGCGGGGAAAAAGCCAGTGGCCTCGCCCTACAAAATCGGAACAGGAGGAGGGGGGAGGAATGAGGAAATGGTGACAATATCAAGTCCGGAAAAGAGGACGGGATAGGGCTCCGAAATATTACAACGCTCGCGAAAGGGAAGGGGGCGGGTCGAGACAAACTACACCCCGCGATATGGCAAGGTGAACGTGAAACGGCAAAACGGAGTGGAAAAAGAAAACTCCTTTGGCAAACGGTCAGGCGGCCTGATCAAGCTTTTCTGCTTTGCCGGAATGTAAGAGAAGCGTCTCCGGGGACTGACCTAAAACTAGAAAGCAACTCATCAAGAAAGGATTCGACGATCCGAGGGGGAGCGGGCTGAACTTGTTCAAAACAATGCGAAACCGGGGGTATCCTGAAAGGGGGTAAATTCTTCGTATTTAGGGAGGAGAATTCTAATCTGTCTTTTCGACACAACAATGGCGGGAGGGATACTGGGGAGGTGTGGTTGCAGGGAAGATTGAAAAAAATTCACTAAAAAAAAATTACCAAACAGGGTCCGACAGCCGTTCCACCCGGGGTTCATACGCAGGGTGGGGAATCACAAACAGGAAATGGGAAAACAGAACGCAAGAGGGCCAATAAAAAAGGGGGGGGAAGTTAATGAAAATCAAATTTGGAACAAGGTTCAGGTGAAGGATCCATCCAGTCGAAAAAATTATCACCAACAAGGGAGAGTATTCGGAATAATTTCAGAAGAGCAGGGCGCCAACAGCACGGAAAGGATGGGAAAGAAATTGGACTGGACCCTAAGCAAGATAAGGTCAAGTCAGAGAAACCAAAAAGATTTCTAACAAATAAGGAGCCCTTGTAACCATAAAGAACCAGCCACAGGCACATTGGGGATGCCAAAAGCTGACCGAAGAGGGAAGGAATGAGGGACATCACATTGAGACATTTTGTGACACATTAGGCGATCAGAATAACCGGGGGAGAAAATTGGAAAAGGGCCCTTATCGCTCCTTCCCTCGAACAGAACCCCACACCCCACCAAAATTTAAGGGAAAAGGAAAAGCGATGGGGGAAGGAGAAAAAAAAAAAATCCTCGGGAAAGGATTTCTGGACCTGTTGTGGCTACAAAAAAAAAAAATCGGGGGGCCCAGCAAAAGTTGAAGTACGCAGCCACAAGAACACTTAAAGAGAAGAGTCATATTTCGGAGCGAGGGGGAAAATTAATTTGCGAATCTATCCCGAAACAAAACAAACGGATGGTAAAAGATCTCTGCTCAAAGAAATGAACTCCGCTCAAGAAAAAGATTGGCAAGCTTCTAGGGGAGGTGGGAATTGGGTCTTCTGGGGGAACGAAACTCTTGATGGTGAACAAGGAATAGGGGGCAGTTCCGCCTCAGAGGAATGGGGAAGATGAGGTATCTGCATTCCCAAAAATCGTTAAGGTTGCGGAGGAGGGGACTAACCGGCGAATGGAGGAAGAAAGAAGAGGGCTTTCACAGCTGTAAGGGCTGATAAATGGAAACAAAGGCCAGGGAGGAAAGATTCCTACGCTAAAAAGTTCCGGAGTGGCAAAAAAATTGTGGCAGTTGGCGCGTTAAGTTCCTATTAGAACGGAAGGGGGGGCGGGGGTACAGGGTAACGGGATCTTTCGTGAAAAATGCGGGAAAGAAAGGGACGGGTCGCCAAGACTCGCAGGAAAAGGCCTAGATGACCGAAGCCGCTTAAATGTGAAAAGGGCAAGTGGATCCGAGAAATCGAAGAAAGGGAAAGGGGGGGAAAAATTTCTTAAAATCTGAGTTAAAGACCTTGCCGGCGCGCATGGAGAAATGGAAGGGGGTTGGGGGGTGAGAAGGACAAACCTAGAAGGACCAAGCGTTCGGCAAGGTGGAAATCGATCATGTGCCCTTTTAGAGAAAAAAGGAATGGAAGAACGCAGTGGGTGGGGGGGGGCAGCGGGAAAAAATACTCATCTCCAAAGCTAAGACCTAAACGGAATGGAGTACCACGCTTAGGGGAAAAATGAGGAAGCCCGAGACCAAGGAAAAAACGATAGGAGCAGCCAGTTGTCGGCGTACCACTACTGGAAGAGGGAAGGGGGCGTATACGACCGAAAATAGAGCAAGAAATCACAGGGCACATAACCGGGAAGTGAAATTCAGCCCGAAACGGGGGAAACTGATGCCGAGGTTTCAATGAAGACTCTTCGGATCACCTGTTAGGAGTTGGCGGTCGGGGGGGTGGGCCGCACAATGAAGGGGAGGGACTGTGGCCAAGAAAATGGTTGGGGGGGGGAAACGCCAGGATATTTCCCTTCTTTTCGAAGCATAGTGCCCCAAAAATTCGCAAGAGAGAAAAAACTGTTCACGAATGGGTGCAGCCCTGGCAAATGTGGAACGAAGGGGGAGGTCGGAGAGGGGAACGCCTGGGGTGGAGGGGAAGAGCACTAAAGTGGAAAAAAACGGCAATATTCCCGCCGGATGAGCCGCAGGTGATGGCAGAAGCTGTATTTATGACCTTTGGCAAAAACGGCGGCGGCCTCTGTAAAGGGGAGGCAAAAAAAGGGACGTGGAATCTCCATGGTGGTAGGGGGACACGCAATCGTGGACAGTGGCAGACTGTTACGCAATCCACAGGCGTCCCCAGCTAAAAGGTAACTGCACCTGGCAGGTTGGTTGGCCGGGAAAGGGGAAGTACGCTGGGAAAAAACCACATCAAAGGAGACCAAGATTGTTGAGGGCGAATCTAAAGAAAAAACGGGGAAAGTCAGTCAAACCGTATTATGGAAAGAACTAGGCTTTGACGTGACCGTCCGAAGCAAGAAAAAGTCCTTGGATGGGAAAAGTACCCCTGAATGTGAGGGGGAGGGAATGCCGGGTAGTGCCCCATGGCTGGAAAGAGACCGGTGCGAGAGGGCGATCAAGCATCTATGAATCCCATAACTGCAGATTGGAAACCACAGTCACCAAATGGGGGGAAACCACAAAAATGAATCTCTTACGGGTTATAGGATTCTTGTTGGGAGTGCCTCTTTTACAACTCGGAAAATTGAGGGAGAGGGGAGACCAACCTGGGAATTAAAAAAACTCTTCCTCCTTCCTCTCTCGGGGAGTCCGTTTGCAAAAGACGCGTCGTTGGATTTTTTGGACTCAAAGAGGACCTATACAAAGGACATTCCAAAGAGGGACGTGGAGAGAAGAGGTGTGCCAATTCAGTTTTCAAAGGGTGTGGATTGGTCGAGGGTGTGATCTGAGCCTCAAACGAATATGGGTGGTGGAGGAGCTTCATAATGAGAAGAAGGAACCCAAAAAACTAGCTCCCCGAGGGATCTGTGCGTTGAAGCCTGAACGAGACAACGGGTATTGGGGCCTACGAGGAGGACATTCTTGCCGAGTGAAATAGGAAAACAAAGGAGTGAAGCTTGGGCACTGGGTCAGAAAGCCTTTGGGGAGGGACGGGGGAAACCTCTGCAACATCTTAAATACAACAAACTCGAAAAAATTAAAGGAGTCCATTTTGGGAAGTGCAAGAAAGAGACCGAGGAAGGGGGGGTAGGGACATAGAAGGGGAAGAGAACTTAGCTCCCGAATCTTCCCAACTTCGCGTTGAAGTTCTGTTGGAGGGGACTACAAGCCCGGTTTCAGACAGTGTTTCAGGGAAGCGCAGCTGAACTTTGCAAACAAAAAGGGTGGTCGATCGGGCTGGGGAGACTTAAGAGGTCACGGAAGGTTTGGTTGAGAACAATTACGGATGTGTTCAGTGTAATTTTTCCGGTACCCCTCCACAGTTTTTACGTCAAACCCCCAGGGGTCTCTTTACACGGTGAATATCAAGCTCCATCTAAGACAATTCTTTTCAAGGGAAAGTCGCAAACTCGGGAAGGGAGGAAACGCAATTGAGGAAAAAAAGAAAATGTTGTTGGTATGTCCCTGCAGGAGGGAATACCAAAAAGGTGTACAGGGAGGAGACACCTAAACCGACACAGAAAGGGAAAGGAAAGGGACAAGAAAAGATCTAAGGAAAGCGAAGTGAAAGGTGTGGGGTGAATTGAGAAGGAGCTTACGAAGTAGTGGGTGGGATAAAGTCCTCTGGAAATCGCTCAGGAACAACGGAGGGAGTAAGTGGAAGAAAATAGGGCAAAGGAAAAACTGTCCGATTGCAAAAAGAGAGCGGGGACCAATCATGAAAAAAGTTGGAATTGACTGATGCATGGGGGGAAGGTTTGTCTTGCTTCGAGTCCCGGCTGGGGAGGCGGGGGGGTGTGTGGTCTCCCTCAGGTACACTGGGGAAAGTATTCACGCCGCAGGGCAGCAAAAGCTCTTGGAGGCTTGCACTTGTACGGCCCGGCTAAAGTGTCCCTAAAAAAAACTCTTGGCTTCAGAGATCCTGGCTAGGCATTTAGAAGCTAGTGCAAGACTCACCATGGAAAAAAGACCGGGTATAACAAGCCACAAAAATCGCCGAAGGCCGGGCGAACGACAGCTCCGAAAATTGGCACCTCTAACTCCGGAAAAGAAAAGGAAGCACCCAGGGACGGGAGAAGACAGAAACATAAATCATCCGGGGCAGGGGAAAAGGGAGCAGGTATCTCCAGTGCCCTTCCAAAATTGAAGCCGATACAAGGTCATAAAGATATGTTGGGGAATTCAAGATAGAAATCACAGGGGGAAGACAAAAAGCTGGGACAACCAAGAGCAAGAGAAGGAAGTGGGGGAAAAGGAGATACACTGATTCAAGGGCTTCAATGAGTTTCGCAGCAAGGGTCGATTGCAGGGTAAAACAGAAAGCTACTGCGCGAATCTGACTAATTGGGAAAGGCGCAATTAAGAGAAACATATGACATTTTTTAGAGGGAAGGGGGAAAAACCGACGTCCAAAGGAAACTGAAACGCAAAAGAATATCACGAAAGCTCAGCGATCCACGACCAGCTAAGAATGGACTTTTAGGAGACGGAAGGGGCGGAAGCACAAGACGAAGAAAAAAAAATTTTGAAACCTGAAAACGCAAACTCGCCAAAGATAAGGAGGGTGGGCGACGGAAACCAGTGTTGGATCAAAGATCAAGCCGCAGCTTTTAAAGCTTCAGAACACAGAAGGACAGCCATAAAAAAAAAAAAAGACCGAGAAGTTTCCGGGGGGGGGGCCAACGTTTTTAATGGAAGAGGGACACAAGAGAGGGAAGAGGGAGGAATCTCAAACGGTGATTTCCCTCAGACAGGGAAAACTTAAGGACCGCGAAATCCTCAGGGGAGAGGGGGAAAGGGCCAGTTCACCGGACCTGGGGGATGGAAAGGAAGGTCACGAAAGAACTATTTTTCGGGGAATACTCCAGGGGGGGAAAAAAAAAGGGGAAGAAATCACGAGGCGTTTTTATTCACCTAATAACCAAGCTGGGAGATTGTGAGGGGTTGGGAATGGTAAAAAAGGGGAATGGCAGATACCTTTTCACACGGCGAAAGGCAGGACGGACTACACTTCTGTGTTACTTCCTAACTGTGAAGACAGGAATTTCAAAATAATGGGCGGCAAACTCAAAAATGGCAGGCTGCCATGAAGGGCCTGCGGAAAAGTCACGAGACGACCTACAGGGAAGGCGGGAAAGAGAAGCTGAAATAAGCTCCCGCCATCGGGAGGACAGCAAATGCGGATAACGTGGACTACTCTGCCTGGGTTTCAAAAACATGGAGGGGGGAAAAAAAAGATCCCAAGGAGGGTATACGAAGCAAGGCGTGGGTACACGAACATTCCTCGACAAAAAGAGCGTAAGGGAGCGCTGCAACTGGGCAAATATCCATTAGAAAAAAAAGAGGCGGAATAGAAGGGCGCAAGAAAACAGTAACAACGGTCGGCGAAGAAAATTCGGAATCGGAAGAAACGAAGCCAGAACCGCGCATTGTGGGAAAAAAACCCACATTTTACTCCATTCCTGAAGTATGGGAAGTGGAACCTGCGGCATCAGGGTGAAAAGGTCGGCTCTTTAAAAGGAGAAAGGATTGAATCCTTGAGTAAGCCAATCACAAGGCCAGGAGCAGACATTGGAAGAAGGGAAAAACGACAACTAAGAGGACGCAGGATGCGCGAAGCAAGGGAGGAAATGCTGAAGTTGAAGGTCGAGCAGGTTGGGGAAAAGGACAGTTTTTTTGAGGAGGCTGTTAAACTTCTTAGGTGAAAAAAGAGGCTTCAAAGGAACAAAAAGGCGGTCTTCATACGTGTGGGGGGAGGGAAGAAAAAAGGGAAGACAAGCGCCAACGCAACATTAACTCTCAAGAAAACTGGGACGACGCAATGGTGGTGAGAGGGCCCAAACCAAATGTACAGGCCCAAAGGAATCAGAAGGGAAAACCAGATTTTAGGGAGAACCGAAGGTTGGGGGAATCATCGGGCATTAGATTGCCGAGAAGTGGCACAAAGAGGGGATCACCAGTAGATGGATTAGTAAGAAAAAAGGGGGCTGGTCCTAAAGGGGGAACCGCAAGCCGATGGAAAGAAAGGTGCCGACGAAAGAGAAAGGGAAGACCGGGACAGCGAAGTTCTCAAATCGTGAGCAAGGCAAGAAAAAAGAAGCAAATCCTTAAAAAAAAAGATGTTCAAGGTAAAAAGGAAACCAGCCGGAAGGAGGTCGGAAATGATTGGGCATCAAATTGGGGATAGGTGTGTCAAAGTCTTCTCTAAGAAAATCTTCACACGATGAACAGAAAGTGGTCTTTGGAGTGTTGGGCTCTTCAACGGGGCGAGCGACAGGGCCCTCGGAAAAGAAAAAAAAGAATTACAAGGGGGGGGAAGGAAAAGAATCCTCGAAAAATCTCGGAGAGCGGAACCAGGTTTTGAACACCCGTTATTTGGAAAAAACGGAGTGGGGAAGCCCAAAACATAAAAGAAGAAAAGCTGAATATTGAGTCGCGCGGGGGGTCATAGACGGGATAAAGCTCGAGAAAACAAAAAAAACGTAAGGAGGAAAAATATCATTCTCCACTTCGTAAAGAAAGAGCTCCTCAAGTGAAAGAGGCGGGGGGAGGGACGGGTGTGCTGATTCCGCCTGGCTGGTGAAATTAAGAAGGTAGAAAACAGGGGACCGCAAGCGAGTGGACGAGTCTGTTGCATGCTCCTTCCACCGACGTTCTGAGTCCTGGTGACGAAGGGAGCGGCGATTCCACGAAGAAAGAACAGGGGGAGGGGAGCGGGAAGCTAAAAGATAAAAGTTACCAAACTGTCAGGTGGAGGGGAAAAAGAAGACGACGCAAAAACCTGGGGTAAATATTTTGTGCCGGATTGCCGGG
>Ga0179591_1215370_pt1 | contig 11622 bp, 14 predicted proteins | sample CZOMad2_1_08_16f_FD_182891 | JGI IMG/M metagenome (GOLD analysis project Ga0179591, IMG submission 182891) | Vadose zone soil fungal communities from Angelo Coast Range Reserve, California, USA - CZOMad2_1_08_16fungal (PacBio error correction) | ecosystem: Environmental > Terrestrial > Soil >...
GGGGTGGCCGGAAATTCGAACTAATCCAAGGGAAGGAATTGGGCACGGGGGCGTGTTCCTGGCTTTGCGTAATGACTCCAGAGGTTACAGATGGGAAGTGGGAAAGAGTCGTGGTGGTCGCCTGTGTCAATGCATCAGGTGTACAGTAACGAAAAGGGGGAGGCAACGCCGTCGTTAGGTGGTCGCTTTTTGAAGGAACGGAGAAAAGGAGGAGCTCGTCGACAGACAAGGACCCTGCGTCACATGGGAACAAAGAGAGGGAGGACCAGGCACTGGTGCCGTGTAAGCCGTAGGGGGAAAGGTCTTAGTAAATGGAATGAACGAGTCTTCGGCTACAAAGTCACATGCCTGGTAAAGGGGGAGGGCGCCAGTGGAAAAAAGGGCACACAATGATTCCCGCCTTGAAAAAAGGGTAGCGACTTAGAGGGGAAAGGAGGTGTTCCGACAAGAAAGTGAGAAAACGAGAACTCGAACATCTCGGGAAAAGAGCGTGAAGCGGGTTTGTTTGTCGTGCCTGATCAGGAGGAGCCGGGAAAATTGGTGTGGAGAAGTTTGAATTTGAAAAAAACAACTGAAAGGAGAAAACGCCGTCCGGAGGCGGAGGGAAGGACTGTTTAACAGCCGAAAATTCAAAGATGAGAATGGTGTAAGGTCAGTGTTCTTCGTTCAAAATGGGGGAGGTGCAACAAAAACCTTCCCTGTGGGTACGAAAGTGATCCGGGGACGCAGAAAAAAGTTTCAGCACCCGCTCGGATTAACTAAGGAGGGCGTTCCATCTGCCTGTGTTAGTTTCAAACCTCGGGTAAAAGGGGTAAAGGGATGCGCTACCTAACAAGGAAGGCACGTCCGGTACCCTCTTTGTCTCCGTAAGGAAGGGGGAAGGGAGTAGCGTCGAACAATTCAGGGTCCTGCCACAAGTTGTGAAGAAAAAAAGCAAGGGAAATGGGGACGCCTGGGCCCTGGCAGGTGTAGGAGTCAGGGGCCAGTTTCTAACAGGGCAAAGGAAAGGAAGGTACCGGAGGAGTCCTGGTCAGGGTTCATCGTGAAAGCAGGGTTGACCAGTCAAGGAGACGGCAAGGGGTGCCCGCGATGGGGGCCCCCGGAGTGTGAATGCGGTTAATCGACGAAGTCTGTGGTGAGGAGGTGGGGAAAGGGAAAGAGGCCAACTTGAGCACGCATCTGCTAACACAGGGGACCGTGTTGCAGAAAATAAAGTGACTGGAAGGGGAGTCGAAAGGACGACTCCGTTTTACGGTCTTGTAAACGTGAAGGGGCCTACGAACTAGGCAGTGTCATGTGAAACTGGGCAAGAGGTTTGCACGATTAGGGAAATAAAATCTCCGTGTCCCTGAAACGTCGGGAAGCCTGCTGATTTAGGGCCGTTTTCCAGTTACATCCTCAGAAGAAAGCAGATTGGGTCGGAGTTGTGGTCCCGAAAATAGATTGATTTGGGAACGCGGCATTCCGCACCCGGGGGGCGGGGGCTTAGAGGACTGATACACGGTCCACCAGGAATCTAAAGTCTGAGGAAAACGCGGGGAGCAGCAGGTTTCAGTCCATAGCAGGGCAAAGGGTAGGGCTTTTTCGGGGTCATCTCAGTGTCACAGTAGTTGGAAACGCTACGAATGCCTGCAGGTAAAGTCGCCCTCTTCGGTAACTGTAGTCCTAGGGGGCGCCCGTATAAATCCGCGGTCCGAAAGTTAACAGCCCCTTGAAGTTCATGCTCAAACGTCGAGGACGCGTCAAAGGTCACGCCGGAAACACGGGAAAAAAGAGTCGGGACAGTTTGGTGGGTAGCCCGGGCGGGAGAGCGGTAGGGGAGACGAAAGAGAATCCGCTCAGAATGGGGGATGTCAGGGAAGACGGGCATCAAGAAAAACGCAACCTGCAAACAAGGGGTTCTGCGAAAAGGAAGAAGTATCCAGGAATTTGGGGGTCCAGAGCCACTTGGGGGGGAAGCCTGTATATCGTGGGTTGGGGGGGGGGCGCAAAACATGACACTTGGGACAAGTAGAGACAGGATAGATTCCGGGAAATATCCGAAAGATATAAGGTAGGGTCGGGGGAACCGGCCCAGGAAAAAAACGTCGACCTTTGTAGACGTGGGGGGGGGGAGGGCGAGAAAGTAACCCCCTGGGGGGGCACGTGAAGAGGGTCAAAAACCAAAGATCGCAGGAGGGAATGAAGAGGGGGGAGAGAAGTGGACGCCGTTCTTGTCAAAAGACAAAAAGGAATTGGCATAACCGGGTGAGCCTACACGGGTACAGTTAGCCGGAAAGATAGATGGGGGTTTCCTGGTTCCGCCGAATACCCTCATCCGACTACGGAAAACGTTCCCAAAAATGCGCAGTTGATTATGTCCCGCCGACATGGGGAGGGAATCAAAAAGTCTAAGAAAATCCGATTGTCTAGGACAAAGGGAAACAAAACGAGTGCTACCCTCGGTTGGCCGAGAAGACTTGTTTACGACTGATCGGCCAGGTGGAGGGCTATGGGAAGCGGAGCTATTGGTCGACGATCCACGGACCTGTGCACAGTTGTCCGGGTTTCGGAGAGATCCACTGGAAAAGACGCAGGGGGAAAAAAAACGGGTGGGGCGGGACCCAAGGATGATTCAAGGTTGTGGTTGGTTGGGTTCGGGTGCAGTGGGTGGGGGGGTATTTGGGGGGAGGGAAACAAAAAGGCACCCTTAAACAGCGGTGGCGGGTACGATCTAAAACGGGGGGGGGGAGGGGGGGGTTTGGGGGACGTAAGACTTTCAAGACGGATTTCCTCCGCAAACAAAGTTGGGGGGGCAAGTCTTCCCTTCAAAGAAGGGAAACCACGCCCGCTATGTTAGGTCAAGGAAAAACGAGGGGGGGGACTGCCGGGCGGGGTGCTTGCACCGGCAGGTGGTGCCAACTAAAAACAAATGTGGATAAAGAAAAAAGAAATTAGGGTCTACCTAACACTTATTTGGGTTTCCGGGGAGAGGAAAAAAATCAGCAAGGGTAGAGACCAAAAAAACATTGGCGACGATGGGGTCGCAACCGCTGAAAGGGACCGCCAATCCCGAGATCCAATTTAGAAAAAATTTCGAGTGCGAAATGGGCCGGGGTCTGGGGGGAGGGAGTCCCTGGCGCAAAGACGTACCTAAAAAACGACTGAGCCGAATGGGGTGTTCTGACCGATTCGGAAAGTGACGAAGAGAACTGGGGAAAATGGGGAAAAGCGACGGTTGAACTCGTACGTTGGGCCGCAGATGAATGGGAAAAAGCTGGTTGGGTGACAACGTGTCGAATGGCCAGGGGGAAGGGAGAGCATGGGTGAAGCCGCAACAACAGATGTTCGGCGAAACGCTATACGCCCTGCCGGGGGAATTGAGGTGTCCGGAAAAAAAAGAAGACTGCCGACTATTATTGGTCGGGGAGGAAGGGGAAGAGTCGGGGATCAGGGGTTCTACCCAATCCTTCGAAAAGAGGTGGACTATTGACTTGGACTCTAAGAAAAGGAGGGGAGAATCATTCTTTGGGTGGTAGTAATTAAACGGGGGAACACCGAGGTGTCCAGTGTGAGGGGAACAAAAGGTTCGTATGTCTTGGCCAGAACAGATCGGTCTCGTAAATCGGAATGAAAGGAACTACATAAAGATAGAGGGAGGAGAGCGGGGATAAGACGGAAAGAGAGGGAGAAGAAGCATGAGGGTAAGGGTGGAGAGAAAGGTCGGGGGGAAGGGGACTTGTGTAGCAAGGAGGGGCATCGATTCGGGGGGTCGCAAAGCCGTTGACCCGCCTCGGAGGGAGGTAGAGGGGAAGTCACCGAACTGGATCACTGTGGGATGACAAACATCCGGCGCCGGGTTTCAGGGGGCAGGTCATTATTGTTCCTCAAAATAAACTCCATGTTTCATAAGGGGGGGGTCCCTTGAAGGCAAACAGTTGACCGTCCTAGTTGCAAATCGATTCACGTTAGGGCTCCTTTCCGCACAGAATGAGGATGGTGGGGGAAGACCTCACATTATCGTACAATCCACAATAGTGTGGTCCTGCGGGTAGACCACGGAGCGGGGAGGAATCAATCATGTCTTTCTCGCCAGAAAGAGACGAGTGAGGGTTAGGATGTCGGGGGTGCGGGTCCCGGTTGACTAAAAAAAAGAACAAGTAAACAAAGCAAACCGGGCCAAGTATACCCCATTCGATGGCCTGTTAGAAAAGCTCGGGGGGACAAGGCAGTGCTGTGAACGTGGGTCTGACTGGTTCGTCACTGAAAATGTGGGGGTTCGACTAACACCATTGGTATACAAGGAATTGGTGAGGTCGCACTGTTAGGTGGGGGGGGGGTTTCAAGATAAAAAGATGGTAAAGCAAAACGGGAGGGACCGGCAGAAAAAAAAGGTTGTGGTCGGCTCTTCGGGCGCAGACAGAATGGAATGAATTGAAGCAACTGGGGGGCAAAAACAATCGCTCGTTACCACGAAAAGGAAAGAGTTAGCGTGGGTCATATCATCGAGACAAACAAAAAAAAGGGGAAAACGATAGATCGGGACCAAATCACAACGATGGGGGAGGGAAAACGGCAAACCGAAAAATGGGCTGCCCAGGGAGGCAAAAATGCAGTACACTGAGGCGCCGCCGCCTGGGGCAAACAAAAGAACAACAAACCAAGGGGGGGTAAAGAAGAAAGACGGACAAGAAAATCAAAACAAATACGGTCCAAAAGAGATGGAAACGAAATTGCTAACGGAAAAAAAAATCAATCTTCACTAGGGGGCAAGAACGGGTCAGTATACAAGGAACAGTTCCTACAACTGGGTCAGGAAAGAAGGAAAACAAGAAGTATACGGACGGAACCAACAACGGGGTGGGAAGGGGGGATCGGCTTCGGGGTGAAGAGGACCATGGCCCGAAAATCCAGGGAATCGAAGGTGTTTGGAAAAAATAGACAGTTCTGAACTGGGGAAAGGACAACCTCCAAAAAAAAAAGGAGACCCCGCGTACATCAGCATAAATGAGAACGAAGACGTGATTAACGTGAAAGATACTTCAACTGGTAAAAGAATAAAAATTATCACACGATGGAAGGCCTAAAAGAATAAAGAATCATGAAAAGAAAAGAGCGCAAACTTCATTTTCGGCACGATCACCCGCGCTGATTGAAAAAGGAGAAAATGTCATTCTCTACCCAAAGACCGAAAGGGCGAAAAACGAAGACAAAGCTACGAAAAAGGAAAGAGAATCTAACATTTATCGAAGCCAATACAGCCAAGACAAAGAAAAAAAAAAAAATAAATAAAACAAAAAAAAAAAAAAAAAAGAAAAAAAAACACGAAAACGAGAGAAAAAAGGAAAAGAATCTATCGATGTCTTAGGACAAGAACTAGAAAAATCCCGAAAAGGGATTCCTCTCCTGCACCAGGTCCTCTTCTTCTTGCTGGTTCTGGCGGGGCTAAAACAGACACTCACTGCGCCTCGGCTTAAGGTCGCCGTACGTGATTAGCCGCCTCAAGCATAAAATGGAGTCTGATTTTTTGATTCTTCGATCGTAAAAGTGGTGCGTCTAATCCCGCGTGCAAGATTCAAGAAGGGGAAAGAAGACACGGGAGGTGGGGTCCGCTCCCGCGCCCTACCGTTTCAGTCCGTGGATTTGCCATAGGGAAACCTTCAAAGGGACGAGGAAAAAAAACAGGAGAACAAACATTAACCTAAACCTGGGAAAAAATTTGCAATCAGGAAAAGAACTAACGTCGATCGTGCAAGAAAAAAAGAAATCTAACTTAGGAGTCTGAATCCTAAGAAGTCGAAAAATTCATATACTAAAGAGAAGATCTTATCGAGGTCTTCATCTCACTCTTTTGGCAGAACGGGACCATCGTCGAGTCCAAGAAGGGTCTGGGGTGTGCTAGGGCCCTCGGGGAATAAAAAGGAGGCACTAACAAAAATCATGGGGTATGCAGCTAATTTTGGAGACTAACTGCACTTCCTTGTCTAATAAAGGTTCTGGGGGGAAACTGCAATGTACCAAAAGGAAGAAACAAAAAAAAAAACCACTCCTATAAAAGGGACAAACTGACCCAAAGTGCAGACCCGAACTAAATCGCACGAAAAGGCGTTACACGCCGGAAACCACGGTTGGAAGGCAAACGCAAAACAGATCCGGGGGTCCGCAGAACGAATCGACCCCTCTAGAGGTCAGGGGGGATAAAAAACAAACAAAAAAAAAAAAAAACCCCCCATCCAGGGAAACGTTACACCCCCGTGCAATGGAGAAGAAGCCATAGCCCGGAGAGAAAAAACGCCGCACGCGAAACTACAACAGGGAGGGGTCCATGTCCAAAGGACCAAAGATCGAGCGAAGGTCAAAGAAATCACGTTTTTTTGACGGCACAAAAATGGAATGTGATCATCCAGAACGGTCAACGGGCAAGAACAACGGTCTTGGAAGTCACGGGGACTAACAAAGAGAAAAAGATGGACAACAATCAGGACGACATGGGGGAAAGAATCCCCGGCTACCGGAGTTCTAGGTCCCAAAAGGGGTCAACACCGTCTGACCTAAAAGAATGGGAAACAAACGAAACATAGACCTTAAAGCCGACTATGGAAAAAACCGAAAAAGAGGGGGCAAAGACACATTAGGAAGTGGGAACCTAAAGGGGGGCTGTGGAGATCTGGGAGGGCGGCACGAACCAAAATCGACTGCCCTGGCAGATGACTACCTGAGGGGGCGGCGCAGGGTGGGGGCGGCAACGAATTGCAAGAACGGAGAAAAGTGAGAAAAAGGGAAGACTGTGCTTAAGGAAAGAGGGGGCGGGAAGAAAACGGGAACTGAACCAGGAAAGTCAGTCCTGTCACCGTGAAAGGGCGAGCAAAAAAGGTACCAAAGTGGACCGAAACGGCGCCTGGGGGGGGAAGACTGAATCTTACCGGCGTAGGACGGCAGTAAGGAGACTGAAGAATGGGCACAGCCACATTGCAAAAGACTAAAGACAAAGAAACAAACAAAAAAAAACTCAGATACTAGGCGGGGCGGGGGGGACCAGAAAGTCCTCACAGAAGGGATCGGCTTCACAAAGTGTTGTCCAGGGGGCAAAGAGAACATCTCTAAAGAAACCTCCGAGGAACGAAAAGGAGGTTCTTGACTTTAAAACTCAAGTAAAAGAAGACAGTCATCCGGGATAAGCGGTCGAGTGAAAAAATCGGGAGAACTGTCCCCTTTTCAGGGGGCCGACAGGGAAAAAAAAATCGACTTGCGAGTCGTGCCACCCCCGAAGGAACTGCACGTTATACAAAAAAAAGTGGTAGGAAACCCTAGTCGTCGCGAGAGTTTGGCCGCCTTTGCTGACTCGATGACAGCGAAACACGTGACGTGAAAAAAACCAGTCTAACAGTTCAACAAAAAAAAAAAAAACTACTGCAAAAAATATGGAAGGTAAAACCGCCATCATAGAAACAAAAAAGATAAAGGACGGGGGCGAACGTGACCCTTTCGATATAAAGGGGACAAGGAAAATCAAAATCGAAAAAAAGAACAAAAAAAGCTGAACAAAAACCGAGTTCAAACAAACAAATCAAAAGCACTGACTAGAAAACAAAAAGACAGGGAAAACCGAAAAGAACGAAGTGTAAAGGGGGCAACGAATACAAAAGAGCAGGGCCGGCCGCCATAGGGACGAGGATCTTCGGAACTTGACGGCCAAGAGTCTGCAAAGAACAGTGATAAAGACCGACGGAACGGGAAGAGGGAGTAGGCAAAAGAAAAAAAAAAAAAAAAGATTCGAGAACAAGACGCCCGGAGGTAAAAGAGGCGAAACCTGAACGGGGGGAAGCAAAAAACTGTGATCACAACAATCGTTCCAGTCCACAAAAACGAAAAAAAAACTGGGGCAGCGAAATCCAAAAACAAACGACACGTTCTGCACAACCAACCACACCTCCGGGGGGTAAAAATGGTCACGGGAAAATGGGAAAACAAAATGCTCATGAAGGTGAGGGCATTCACGATTAAAAAAAAAGGGAAAGAAGACGGGTAATAATAAAAAAAACAAAGCCCTTTCGTAAGGGCAACGGTTCGAAAAACTAACTACAAGCGAACAATGGCAACTTCACTGGGGAAAGGTGTAAACTTTTTGCTTCTGACAACGGTGGTTTCAGGAGACAAAGGATAATTAAGGGGAATCTCCGTGAAGGGGGGAATGAAATCTCTCTACAAATCGGCGAAAAAATGAAGGAGTCCAGGGATGGAGGAAAAGAAAAATGAAGGGGTTCTTAAGCTGCGAAGTAACCGAAAAATATCTGATACTCGAAAATAAAAAGAGTAGAGAGAGATTCTACTGACCCTCTCCAACTAAGAAAGAGAAAAGGGGGGTGGACCTCCAAACGTTCCCCCCTGTAAACCGACCAAAGTAAATGGAGGAAACACCAGTCCTGGACACGCCCATTACTCACAAGGGAAAGGAAAAGGGGAAAAAATAAAACTTCCGATCACTTCGTCCCAGGTTTGTGGGAGTAAATACAACACCGACGTTCCAAAGACTGGGGAGCTGAAAAACTGAAAGCTTAAAATTCAACGTGTTTCAGAACAGAAAATAGGAAAACTTAAATAACTAGTAAAACAAACGGAAACTTCAGATACGGCTTAACAAGGGAAAAGAAAAAATCTAACCGGCACCTACAAAAAACGGCGAAACCCCGTAGGGAAAGTTCTTAAACGCGGTCGAGTTTCCTCGACTAAATCACGAGGGGTGGAGCAAAAGACGCACGATCGCGAACACAGACCAGAAGCCCAAACATGAGCCCTATCTGGAGGGAAGCGAATCGGGACGCGACAAAAGGGGGGACCACTGCAATTACTGGTTCCCAAAGAAGAAGGGGCACTGAATTGGACTACTAACAGGGAAATAGCAAAAGCAAATCACAGATAATCATCGGGCTTCAAACGGACGAAGAACCTTGGGACGTAAACTACGTCCAACATGCTGCCGCGATCCTAAAAAGGAGTAAAAAACAAAACCTCCCAAAGAGAAAAAAAGGACTATTCTGGGGCAAACTTGCATGCAAAAGGGAAACGAAAAAAAACGACGTTCAGGTCAACAAAGGGGAAAACAAGTAGATCGAAAGCAAATATCAACTCCCCATAACGATCCAGTAAGAACGTTAAACGTTCAACAAAGAAAGGCACGGCCTAGCTTTAAGAAAAAAAGAAAGAATAACAAAAAAACAACGTAGGAGTATTAAAAGAGAAAAAAAGAAAGTGGGAGCAGAACGGAAAAAACGGAAAAACAGATAGGGAAGTCCTTATTTTGCTAACGGGAAAAACGGGGGGAAAGGTGGGGAATTTTTTCCTTGCGATCTCCTATTTTAAATGGGGTGGAATTGGGGGACGTCAGGGTGGGGGTGTCAGGGACTGTTTCAGGTCAAGAGACAGAAAAAAAAGGGGTCAAAAACTTCCTGAAGGAAAAAGTAAGGGGGTTCTAGGGGGTGGTGCCAGAAAAAAAAAAGAGAGGGTGGATTTCGTCCGGAAGAAAAACCGAACACGGCGGCACGGGGAAGCAAGGGAAGGAAAACTCTGATACAATTACGTTTCCGTACAGGGCGATGAAAGGGAAGACGTCAATGGACCCTCGGGGACCAAAGCACGTCAGAAGCCCGGCATGCCTTATACCGGGGGTTAACTTCCAGGCAAAGAAAAAAAAACGTTCCCTCGTAAGCCGAGTCCCAAAAGTGGGGCCCCCTGGGGGGAAAAAGCGAAAAAGAGGCGGGGAGTCGGGGGGGACAAAGGAAAAACAGGGAAATACTATTACAGGACCAAAGCTCGAAAAGGGCGTTGCGGGATGGGTCCGCACTCTTTGGGTGGGGGGGAAGTGAAGGAAAACTTGCTGCTGCCAGTGCAAGTGGGGATGAAGAGGGGTGGGGTTTGAAAGTACCAAGAAGTAGACTGCGTAAAAAAAGCCTTGACGGTGAATACCGGTCGGAAAAAAGGGGTAAAAGTTGTGTTGGGTTTACTACAAGGAACCATTCGCAGGGAAGGAGTTGGAGCAAAAAAAACGATTCGTGGGTCTGGCGAAGGGGGGCTTTTTAACAAAGGGGGGGGGGAACGAGTCAAAGGCCGGTGTCGCCAAGCGGGGAAAAAGCCCGTAGATTGCGCGCAAGGGACCTGGAAGCAGAAAAATTTGAGTGCAAAGAGAGGGGGTTTTGCAAGTTGATCAGACCCCGAACAAAGGGGGTCTCTTGACGGGGCACGTCGCGGTTGTTACAGGAGGAGTGAAAAGGAAGAAAAGGAACCGCTTCTACCCGTACCAGATTGAAGGTGAAGGGTGGAAAAAAGGGGGGGGACTAATCATTTGACGCACGAGGGGAAATCGGGGAGGTATCGGTAGCCCAGTAACAACAACAAAAACGCGGAAGCGGGCGATGAAAGCCGTCCTCCAAGTTCCAGGTTCAGGGGCCGAAGCAAGAAGTTACTTCAGAAAAGGGGGGGATAATGGAAAAAAGGGGCCCCGGTAGTTTTGAAAAAGTCCTTTATCTCAAAAACACGTGGGTGCACAGGTTGGAAGAGCTCAAACCGCCGCAAAGGTTGAGAAAGAAGTAAAGAGCAGGGCAGGAAAAAGGAAACTAAGCTGCACGTCGGTCATTTTGCAAGACGGCAAAGGAACGGGGGCCGTTCAGGACAAGGGGACTCAAAACGAGTGCCGGGAGCGGACCAAAGATTCATCGTCCGAAAGGCGAAGACAGAAAAACGAAGGGGTCGTGTGCAAAAGGACGCCGGCGTTTTTGGAGGGTGGGGGGGGGGGGAGGGCCAGCAAAAGATGGGAATAAAGGAGTGGCCTGTTCTTTGTCGATGACAGAGAAAGAACGCTTATACACGCGGGCTCGTCAGAAACGGACGGGTCATTCAAATCGCGTGGAAGGGCAGGAAAAAAAGGGGTTCGGGTCTAGAGGACGGGTGCCACATTGGGGAAAAGCGACATGCACGATCATCAAGAACGGAAAAAAGAGGGGGCAAAAAAAAACTCTGACGCCCGTAGAGAGCCAGTGACCGTCGGGCCAAGAAATTCCAAAAAACGACGATCAAAGTTACAGGACCGTAGATATTGTGACGGCGTGTGGGAAGAAAAAGAAAAGCTTCGGGAAGCCGACGAAACGAAGGAGAAAAGGCTTCGGAAAAAAAACAAATCGAGGGCTAAAAAACGGGGGAAACTTTGGCGGCAAAAAAAAAAAAGGGGAAGGTCTTCTCCGTTGTCACGCCTTGAAGCTTGGGAAAGACCATGAGGGGAAACCAGGGAGGTCGCGCACCGGTTCCCCTCTCCGAAGATCATTTGCGGGAGGCAACGAAAAAGAAAACTCAAGGGGTACGACGGGTGTTTCACTTAAGAAAGTAGTCAGGGAAGCACTGGGGACTGGGGAGTCGGCCCCAGCATATATGCCCCCCAGCAAAGGCAGAGAAGTAGAAAAAGGAAACGACTTCACTGCACTACCGTATTCTACACCAAAAGTTTTCGAAGGGCACGAGGGACGGGTGCGGGGAAAAGGGAAAACCATGCAAGAGATTTTCCAGCCGCCGGCCCTAGACCTAAAAAGGAAATTCAGGCAAAACCAAAAAGGAGGGCACCGGTGAGATTTATGCCCGCCCGATGAGAACAAGACG
>Ga0179591_1461857_pt1 | contig 11622 bp, 14 predicted proteins | sample CZOMad2_1_08_16f_FD_182891 | JGI IMG/M metagenome (GOLD analysis project Ga0179591, IMG submission 182891) | Vadose zone soil fungal communities from Angelo Coast Range Reserve, California, USA - CZOMad2_1_08_16fungal (PacBio error correction) | ecosystem: Environmental > Terrestrial > Soil >...
CGGAAAGTTCGGGCGCGCGAATTCCTTGTGAAAGGCCCAGCTTGGAGTGACAACAAGGTACAAGCTGTTCGTATGGCAAAAGGAAAATTTTCTCAAGGAGCCCACCGCAGATCCGGGGAAGATCACCGACTCTGCATTCAGTTACCATCAAAACAAACAAAAAAAGAGGGAAGAAGCATCGAAAGGGGCATCTCAATGAGTAAAGGAAAAAGCTGAGCACGAATTATTTTCTTAATAATCAGATTATTCGCTTCTAGGGGAAATAAAGTGCTCGAAGGGGGTCATCGTGGAGAAATGGCGCACCAGTAAGGGGTTCGCTGTCTCCAATATGACGGAGAGGGGAGGGAAAATCGGCGAAAAAAGAAAAAAAAGCTCATTGTGAAGGCAACGTCTTGGGGGGGGGGGGGACAAAAAATGCGCAACCACAGCAGCGAAACAATGGGACGCCTCAATCCTCTCAATCGGCATATGATTTTCCGGGGGAAGACCTTCCTGCTGGGAAAAAGGGGGGAGTTCATTGCATTCTTGTGCGGGGGAAAAGAGAGAGGATTTTGTAATGCCGAGAAAATTCGCGCATAACCAAAAAATAAACTTAACCCATCGCTGCGACAGGGGAAAAAAGAGAGAAAAGAAAGCTTCAAAATCTTCGGAAAGGGATGCAAACGCCATTAAAAGGAGCCGTATGCGCAGCGGCATAAGAACTTGCAAGCCCGATGGACGTCGAATGCATTAGGCAGATGGGGGGGGGGAGTTTTGCGCTGAATCTCTCCTCATCTCGTTTCAAATTTGGGCATGAGAGGCTTAATCCCTTCAGGAAAAGAGGCACTTGTGCATGAAGGGGGGGGGCGGTTCTTTCGACCTGATCAGGCCTATACAAACCCGCTGGGAGGGGGGGAAGGGTCTTCGTTCTATCGCGTCTAGTGGGAGGGGAAAAACAACAAATTAGAAACCCATGGAAGGCGGTCACAAACGCCGCGCTCGAGTAAAATATAAAAAAAAGAAAGGAAAGAGAAAAAGCTTTTTTCCTCACCAAAAAGGACGCAGGAGCTGCCATCCAGAAGAAGGGGACGCGATCGCCGCTAAAGCAGGGATCTCAAGCTGTTGATTCAGCCAGAAAGGAAGGAAGCCTGAATGCTGAAATCACTTCCCTGAAAGGAAGAAAGCAATGTCTTGGCCGATAGGGGGCCAGTGCTCGAAGCCTGAGCCTTCGCCCCTTGAGAGAAAGACCGCCGCCCCGCCGCCCAAGAAAAAAACGGAGGGGAAAAAAGAACGCAGGCGGAATCCTAGGAAGCCAAGGGGGAATCGAAGCTCACAATCTCTTACCGGCGCAGGCACGAGGGGAGGGGGGAAGAACGCCCTTACAACAAAACTTTTCTGAAAAGAAGAAAGAGAACTAGTAATTGGCACCTCTAGAAAAGAGGCTTCGACGGAAAAAGTTTAACGCACTCTGACGAAGCATCCTTGAATCAATTTCGCGAAAAGGGGGGAAGGACTGTCTCACTCAATCACCGATATTGGCTAGAAAGGGGGTGTCTGTCCAGGACTCAATCAAGAAAAGAGGGAGTCCAAATCTAAGAGCGCCGAAAAACATGGGGTACCGGCGCGGGGTAATAAACGGACAGCTCCCAGAAAAAAGAGAGCTCTTCCCTGCGTCATACCAAAGGAAAAGAGCCTCCAATCCTTCCAGCAATCGAAAAAAAAGGATCCGTTGTAGCAGGCCCTGAAGCGAAAAGACATTACCGGGAGGCGCTCAACATGCCCGAATTTCATCCCGTCCGCGACGACAGAGGGAAACAACACCAACAAACAACGGAGGAGGGGGGGGAAATGTCGTCGCGGACGTGGAGGAAAAAGAAAAGTTGTAATAGGGCGTTGTCGGGAAGGGTTTCAGGGCCTTTCTACAACGGAGAAGCCTAGCGGATAAAGGAAGGAAGCTTGGCGGATAAGGGGGGGGAAAGATCTTGGAGGATGAAAAAAGGGGGAGCACGGTCGCGGGCGTGGTATATTCCGCTCCGTATTCAATGCTTTTGCAGAAAAAGGGGGGGGAAAAAACTCGAACGTTTGCTCGCAGGGAGAAAACCCGCTTGATTCCTTAGGGGGGAGGTTCTTGAGGCCAATGTCCGTTGATTTGACGGGGGGGGGAGCCTAACCAAGCGTAAAAGGGGGAGGGAAGGCTCTTGCGGATGCACATTCTCAGAAAATCTTCGCAGAGAGGTGCCAATTCCTCGGGGAAGATGAGAGGCGTGTAACGTCGAGGCGACCGTTTTTTTTGGGAGGGGGGGGGGGGGGAACTTCTATATACTTCGTGCCGTGAGCCGGGAAAGGAATACAGCCGCAGGGCAGACGAGGATTCAGCTGCTCTAACAGGTCTTGATCTCCTCAATGTGTTTAGGGGGGGTCTTTCTGCTGTGCGGCGCCCGGGAAAGCTCCCGTCTTCTAGCACGGAGATTGCTCGGTCGAGACTTAAACGCCCGAGCTTTCAGGCCGTGAAGGAGGGGAAGGACATTCTTTTGTCGGCGGCGCCGAAGCTTGCCGATATTCAGGGAAATCGCGGGAAAGCATAAGCGCGGCTCGATTGGCCTCTGAAGAAGATTCTCTTGTGATGGAGGAAGGGGGGGGGGAGATATTATTTCTTGAAGGAAGGGAGTTTTTGTTTGTGACGGGGGGGTGTAACGCGTGCCATGGGTTTCCCTTTTTGTTGGAGGAAAGGGCGATCTACCGCAGAAAAGAAGCCGACGCAGCGGGTTTGTCTCGATTATAGAAGAAAATCGGCCGGCAGGCGACCCGTGAAGCGGCAACGATTTTCAGGGCTGACGTTTACGGCCCCGGCGGGGGAAAAGTTTAAAACTATCTTAGGATTGGAAAAAAGGGAAATCCCGTCTGAAGCATCTGCCTAAGACGTCCCTCGGCTGACCAAGGAAATTGACTTGCGCAGACGCCCTGAGCTGCGGGGGGGGGAGGGGCGTTTGCCTGAATGGGCGCGCAGGGGGGGGAAGCTTGCGGTGATTTGAAAACCTTGGGGAAAGGGGTTTTTCAGTTTATTTTTTGGGAATTCGAATTTCGAGGCATTACAAAAATCCTCTCGCGTTAGGAGAGGAATGCCCTGCACATTCAAACTTGGCAAAAAAAAAGCAGTGCTATATAAGGGCCGAGTTGCGCGCTGTGCGCGAACGGCTTTTTGCTTCTGGTGCGCCAGGGGAAAAGGCTACCAAGACGTTTTGTCCTGAAAAAAAAGAGGGGGGACGATCTGACCGTGTTAGGAGCAAGCGCGTCATCTGGGAGCGTCCGACACTTCCTGGTGCGAAATGTGAAAAAAAAGGCATTCTCGCACTTTATGCACGAAAGAAGGAGAATCTGATTCTTACAACCAAGAGGAGGCCCGAAACTTACTGAGGTGACTGCGAGCAAAGACTTCTCTTTAATGATTCGGGAAGGGTTAAAGTAATTGGCCTAGTCGGTTGCGAACCGGCGGACTGAGTGTGGCGACAATTTCCACCAAATCGAGTACCGTTCGAAAAATACTAACCTCTTTAGGAAAAAGGGAAAGAAAAACTGGGCACCTTGCCATCAAAGAAGCCCGACTCCGCGCATGGTAACCTGTGCGGTCGCTCTGCCTGATCTCTCTCAACAACTAACAACCGGAGGCTCCGTCAGAGCTACCGCCCCAGGGGGAAAAAAAAGGTATTACGGGTGGGAAAAAAAGGGGAGTGCATGCAACCGTACGAATAGTAATGTCGCTCGAACGGGGACTCGATTTGGTGGAAAAAAGAATATCCTCCTTTTTGTCAATCTCACAGGGAAAAAAAGGACCAGCAAAACAAAAAAGGGGGCAGCAGCGCAAGGGCAGGAGTGGAAAGCAGCTCAGGAAGTAAAGTTTCGGCGTAAGAAAAGTTCATTTTCTTAATGATCAGAAAAGAAAGAGTCTTGGATAGGCCATAAGTAGGGGGGAGTCGTGGCCGCGAGGAAACCCATGAATTGGGCCGCGCCAGATGGGGGAAGAAATCTTCTAACACGTGTTAAAAAGCCGCGCATGGAAGGCAACGGAAAAGGGAGGGCCCCCAAAAAAGGGCGGACACATCAAACCAATTTTCTGCAGGCAACCAGAAGAGAGGGAACTTAGTATGGTCTTATGCACTGCTAAGGGGTTCATTGCATTCTGTAAGCGGGTGAGGGGGGGTTGTAATTCCGCGAATTCGAGAGACAAAAACTGAAACCCATACTTCGCTGCCAAGAGTTTCAAAAGTGGGAAAGGGAGAGTCTCTCCATTCCGGAGAAAGTCACCAGCGATAAGGAAAAGAAATTGACCTTGTCAGCCACGAAGGTTCGCCTCAATTAGGCATATGCTTCCGTACGGGAGAGAAAGAGGAGAGGCGCAATCCTCTCTCGTTTTCCAAAGGTGAGGAGAGGGAGGCCCTTGCAAATCGTGTCCAGGCAGCGCGAGGAGAAAAAAAGGATTTAATGGCGGGTCTTTAAGAACTTTCAGCAAGGCCTATACAACCCGCTCTCTTCCCGTTTTTATGAGGTAGGGGGGGGGGAAAAACAAAAATGGAGAAACGCCATGGCAGAAGGAAGGAAACAAACTCCTCGCCTCTTCGGAAGAGAGAGGCACAAAGTCTTTTTTACAAAACAATAAGCAATCTCTACCATTCCGCTCAGGAAGAGGAAAAAGGAGGCTATTCTTTCCGCGAGGAGGGAGCTCTAATTCGCAGACCTCCGCTCCTGTGCCAACCCGCGAAAGGGTGTATTCACGCCAGGCGCAAAAAGCTTGACCTACGGTCAACTAATATCCGAGCCGCGGGCGTAAGTCTCGACCGGGGGGGACGATATTTCCTTTCTCTACGCCGGAAAAAGGGCGTCGCAACAAGCCAATCCGCAAAAGAAGAGGCATAACCCATTCGAGGGCGAGCAGAAAGGTACGAGGGCGGAATCTCGATGCACCTGCGGCCTTGTAGCTAGAAGCCAGCAAGAAAAAAAAGGAGTCTTCTCGCCGTAAAAACAAATATAAAAAGATGCCTCTCGTCCACCTCGGTATCACTCAAAAGATCTTCGCCGAATCTCTCATGCGCTTCGACGAGAATGTGTCAAAAAGAAGAGGACTTGAAGCAATTTCGCGGGGAGAGGGGGACGCTGGGTAGGAGGAGAAATAAAACGAATTGGCTCAAGCCCGGAAAAAAAAAACCGAGAGGTTTGTCGGCCAGGAACTCACTCAACTGCGTCGAAAGGAGGGATTTCCAAATCTAAGAGAGCGCGCAAAAAAAAAGGCCAGCTCCCTCGACCGTGTCGGGGAAGGACGGCGGCATACGCCGATCGGCTCGCACCACCGTCTACAAGTCTTCCAGAAATCTATACATCTTTCGTCCTCCATAGGGGGGAGGACCCCCTGAAATCGAACGAAAGGAAAAGAAAAAACATTCGAATTTCATCCGTCCGCGAAAGAGAGGGAGGAAAAGACACACACAACTGAGAGAGAAAAGAGAGAGAGAGAATAGGGGGTCCCTTGTCGTCGCGGAACGGGATGAATTCGGTAAATGTGGATCTCCTCAAGTTGTAATAGAAGGAATTCTACAACGGAAGAAGCCTATGGAGAAGAAGATTAGGGGGGCGATTTGCCTGGAAAAAACTTGTCTGATAGGTGGTGCGAGAAGAAACGCCTGTCATCTGAGTAGATCGACAGGGGTCTCTTGCAGGGAAAGTGCTTGCGGCGCTCTTCGTTTTGGAAGGGGGAGGGGGAGAATTTATTGTATTTCCTGGCCGAGGGGAAGAAGTGGTCTGCTTGAGCCAATGACGAGAAGAAAACGGATTGCGGCCTAACCAAGCTGGGAAATTGCTTCATGATTTCGTCGCGTGCGGATTCACAGAGGAAAAGGAATCTCTATCGGCGAAGAGAGTGGAAAAAGCCTATTGAATACCCGAGGGGGGGAGGTTTTCAGGCGTGCTCATATTGGTTAGGCGATATACTTCGTGCCGTGCTCCGGGGGGAAGAAAGGACTCATTTCTCCTAGGATTCCGAAGAGGAGTGGAAAAAAAGCTAATGTGGTTATGCCGTTGGGAGAGGGGGCGGCGACTGGCTGTTGCAATGGGTCTAAGGCGCCGGCTTCTGATCACTGCCATATAAAAGTGGAGTCTAGACTTACCCCGAAAAAAGGGGGGGGGGGGGGAATTAGTTTACCGTAGGTCAAGAAAGAGACCGAGCGCTGAATCACCAAATCTGCGATATTCGCGCTTTTTATTACGAGGGGGGGGGAAAAATCTATGCTCTCGGAGAGAGGGAAGGAAAGGCGCTGACTTGTTAGAGCTTGGAGAGGAAAAAAGGGGGTTCGCTTGGGGAGATATTGAGTACTAAAAGAGGCTGTTGGGTTTGCCGCGTTTGGGGGGGAGGGGGAAAAAGGGTTTCCTCCTTTTTGTGGGGGAACCGCAGAAAAACCGGGAAAGGACGGATTATGCTGACAGGTCTAAAGAAACGCAGAATTCGGCCGCATGCACCCGGAAGCCTGCTGGCACGAAAGGAAGGAGGGGGGTGCTCCTCAACCTTGGGGGGAAGGGGAGCATCGCAAAACTTTCTCCCGTACGGGGAAGGGCGACGTCACCTCGGGATTAAAAAGGTCAATTTCATTGAGCTTGCGCATAAAGATGGGGGGACCTTTTTAAATGGCGTTTTTCCGGGAGGGAATCATGATTTTCCGCAGGGGGAAGAGGGAAGCGCCCGATGGGTTTCAGTTGTTTTTTGATTCTTCTGGGGAAGGGGAGAAAAATCCTCTCTTTCGGGGAAAAAAAAGACATAAGGCCCTGCACATTAGGGGGGGGGGGCGCGCAGTGCTAGCCCCTAGAAGAAAAATTGTCCGATTGAGCGGCTTGCTGCGAACTTTGGGAGGGGAGGGGGCTCACCTTTTTGGGGGGAGAAAAGGGAGAAAGACTTTTTGCCTTCCATAGGGGGAGGAGATCTGACCTGTGTTCGCAAGTTCTCCCAGCAATCTCGTCATCTTGGCGCGCCCCAAGGCTCCATTGAGGAAAAATCATTGCTCGCAAAAAAGAAAAATCCCCAGGAAGCGAAGATCCTGAGGACGCACTCTTATAGTCGTGCTCCGCGGTGGCAAGAAGGGAAGGAGTGATCTCCTAGCCACGGGGAGGGGCGCTGCTGAAAGGTTTTGCTGGTAAAGGAATTGACTAGGCGGGTGATCTGCAACCGGCGGATCCCCCAAAAAAGAAATTCCACCAAAAATCGAGGAGGAAAATACGAACCGTGAAAAAAAAGGGGGAGACAACTGGGCACAGGGATCATCAAACCCGACTTCGCGCGCCCAGAATAAGGGGAAGCCTCTTCGGTCGCAAAAAAGAAAAAAAGGGGAGTATTAGTAAAAGAGAGAGATCCGGAAAGAAAATAAATGAAGCGGATTCGGGCGCCGAAACAAAAGGGTGTTTATAGCAGGTGCCCAGCTTTGAGTGATGCAAGAGAGAAGAACGTGACTTCTATTTGGGGGGAAGAAAAAAAGTCCTCCTTTTGGCAAGATCACAACGGAGGACAAGCAAAACAAACAGCGCATAACAAGCCATATCAGTCAGTTTCTCGCAGCTCAAGGAGTAAGGGGAAACCTCGGATCCCGACTTCGCCTATTATTCGCGTCAAAAGTGCCCGCCATATTTTTGCATCGTGGCCTCGAGACAGTAATTGTGCAGGAGAAGGAATTTCTGGGCGAAATAAAAAAGGGAAACCATGCCCGCCCGAATGAAGGCAACGTCTTGGTCGCGCGGAAAAGAGAAAGGTCTCACAGCATCAAAACCAGAAAAGAAAAGCTCAATCGGCCATAGGATTTGGGAGGGGGGGGGGAGTAGCACTGCGGCGCCCCCGCGTCAGTGTAATGTGGTCAGTTGGTTTAGGGGAGGAGGGGGGGGGTTTAACCCGTAAGAACGCCGAGAGGGGGGGAAAAAGGGAAAAGAAATTCGAAGAAGCCAAAAAGAAAACAAAAACTCTTCTCTGGCCCAATCGTTTCAAAATAAAAGAAAAAGAAAAAGTCCGTCAAACGCCCATTGCCACCGCACAAGATGGAAGGAGGAGGGAGGGGCAGCTCAATAATTTACCTTGTGTAATCAAGGAGTCCTCCTCAATTAATCAGATTCTTCCGGGGGGGAGAGAGACTCATCTCATCTCAGATCGTTTTAAAAAGAAAAAGTTTCTTAATCCCTGCAAATAGTGCAAAAAAAAAGAAAAGGGGGAAAGGGAAGGGGGGGGGGGAACCCGATGTAAATTCTGGATTAGACCTTTCAGCATAATCCATACAAACCCCTGCAGTCGGCCAGGGAGGGAGAGGGGGGTCTCTCCAACAACAATGAGAAACCCAGAGAAAGGAGGGGGGGAAAAAACTGCCTCTCTCGTAGGGGAATGAGAAAAGCTCACAAAGGGCTTTTGACTAGACGAATAGCCATCTCTACCTCCGCGCTAGAAAAAAGCCTATCTCTAATGCTTCCTGCTATAGGGGGAGGAGCGCTAATATCGCAAGCGGAGGAAAAAGACAGCCCGCACGCCTGAAATGGATTTAAAATCAACTAATTCACGGCCTGAAAGAAGGAGTCTCTACCGCAGGTCTTGGGGGGGAGATTCTCGCCGCCGGAGAAGAAGGGTGGGAGGGAAAAAGCCAAGTCCGCCGCCCCGCCGCCCACGAGGAACGGATAACCCCTTCGAGGGCGAGCAAAGAGAGGAGGGGAATACTCTGGCAATGCGGCTTGTGAAAAAAGAGGAGTCGCCACGGCACTAATTCTAAGGGAGAAAAGAAGACGCCTGAAAACAAAACGGGTCTGCCTCTCGTAAACCGGAAACACTCGTCCCGAGGAATTGGCACCTCCTCTGAAGGGGGAGGGAGAGAGAATGTGCATCCTCAGCGACGGAAAACGAGGAAGAACGCTTTGGTTTAGGCCGCAATCAAAAAAGGAAGAAGGAGAGGGGCTAATCCCGCCACTCAGGAACTAAGCAGGGGGGGCTGAGAACTCAATCAACTCTCTCCCACGGAGAGTAATAGAAAGAAGTGAATCTCTCTCGGAATAAACGGCCAGAAAGGGGGGGGTCTATTCTCTCCGCTGCCGGCGGAAAAAGATCGCTCGCACACCTAGATCCCGTCTTCCGCAAAAGCTACGACATCTTCGTCGCCGAGAGGAAGGGAAGAGAACGCCCTATCAACTTGGTGATGTCCTAAAGGAAGGAAGACGCGACGACATTGACACCTTCTATCTAAAAAGAAGAAAGGAAAAAGAGAGAGGATGAGCTAGAAGGTGTCCAGGGAGGTCCTTAAGGGAATGAAATTCTTGAAGGTTTAGGCGCCTCAAAGTGGGAGGGGAGGGGATTTCAGTGCCTTCTACAAAGGGGAAGAAGATTCGATTTGCTGGAAGACTTGTGCGAGAAGGGGGCGAGAGGGGGGGGGAGATACGCCGGGCAGCGAGAGAGCGACCGGTCGCGGCTCTGGCCGTTTTCTTCCGCGCAAGGGGGGAGGCGCTCTTCGATTTGGACTCGACAGGAGAATAGGGGGAGGAGGGGGGGAAGGGAAGAAACCCATGAAACTGAGTGGCGGGCATGATCCAATTATCGCGTGATGGGAGTGAGAAAGGGGAGGCCTAACCAAGCGTCGCGAAATTGAAGGGAAAGGGGCTGATGCACATTTACGTCGAAGCGAAAAAAAAAAAAAAGGACATTCTCGGCGGATACCGAGTGTGGACGAAGAGGCAGAACAAGTTGTGTGGAAAAAGGCGTTCTCATATTTGTTTTTTTTACTGCGAAGAAGGAGGAAAAGGGGGGCGATTCGAGCTACAAGCCGCAGGGCTCCGGGGGGGAAAAGGAAAGGGCTTGGCTCGCCCTCGAATGGGTTATGACGTTTTGTTCTTGGGCGCGGGGGAGGGGGGAGACAACTGGGCAAGAAAGGGCATATCTGCCAAGACCTTAGAAAAAGCGGGCTTTCAGGCCGTGAATGTGACCTTAGGTCATCCCATTCATGGAGGGGGAGACTATGCGCTGAAGAAAAGAAAGGTCTCGCTTTGGGGGCGCGGAAAGCTAGAGATCGGCGCATCAGCTTCCTGCGCTTACTGGTATGAGCAGGGGGGAGGGGGATAAATCCTTTTGTTAAGGTTTCTTAACTGTTCTTACGACTGAGGGGGGGAGTTTTGTTCCGCGTTTTGAGAAAAACAAACGCGTGCCAATGTGACTCACGTGTTGGGGGGGAGAGACAAACTAACGCGATCGACCCCAGAAAGAGAAAGGTTTGTCTCGGATTCTGCTTGAAAGGGCAAAAAAGAAAGAGGCCTTCATTCACAATTTAAAGCGCTGCAGAAAAGAAACGGTGGTTGCGCCGCACCTTTGAAAAACGAGCTGAGATTGCGCTTAGATTCATCGCAAAACTTATCTCCCGGAAAGGGAGGGAGAACGTCCCTCGGGCGGGGGGGAAGTCTTAGCTTCGCAAAGGCAGAGGGGGGCTTTTTGCCGGAAGGGCTCGCAGGAATTTTTTATTTTCCGCTTGCGGTGGGGAACGCTTTCAATCGAAAAGGGGAAATTTCTTTTTGGAAAAATTCGAATTTCTTTCTCGCAAAAAAAATCCTCTCTGCGTTCTTACGGTTTCAAAAGAGGGGAAGAAAGACACTTGCTTGAGGGGGGGGGGCGAAGGAAGAAAAAGAAAAAGAAAATCCTATGCCTAGTGGAAAGGGAGAAAAATTGTTTGGTGCTGCTGTTGCTCCCCTTTTGGGGGGGGGAAAGAAAAAGAAAAAAAAAGAGGGTGCCTTCCATGCGCGGCATTGTTTCCCAAGGGGGGGGGGAAGCCTATTTCTGCCCAGCAAGCGGAAGAGAGGAGGGGCGCCATTTCGCGGCCAATAAGAGGGAAAAAGGCTCGCCACTTTATGGCCCCTCATCCAGGAAGGGAGGAGGGCAACCTTATATGAAGGAGAAAAAATCTGTGGCCAGTAGCCGGGGTTTTTTTTTTGTTTACTTCCCCTTGAGCGGCGAAAAAAAAGGGGGCTCTTTCGCTGCTTATGCAAAGGGGGGGGGGGGAGGGGGAAAAGTATTTTTGCCGGGGGAGGAGAACCGGCGGATCGACGGGGGCGATGGTGGGTCCACCAAATCGATGTCCCCGTTCCTGAAAGGAAAAGAATACGCTCTTCTTACTGTTTGCATCAAGGGGAACTTGCTCACAATCACACGATACGTCGCTCCCGAATCCCGCTCATAAAGGGGGATTCGCTCTTGCCTGATAAAAGAAAGAGGGGGGAGAAGTACTAGATAGATCCGGAAAAGAAAAAGAGGGAATGAGCGGATTGACGCTCTAAGTGCCTTTTGCTTGATTAGCAAGGTGAGGGGGGGGGAGGGAAACCTTACGAAAGCGTTCGGGAAAAAAGGGACTCTATTTGGTGGAGAAAGAGGGAAGAAGGTTTTCAAAAAGATCAACGACAGGGCAAATTCCTTTACCAGCAAAACAACAAGCAAAGAAAGAGTTCGTGTCTCGCAGCCAAGAAGGGTCGGCCGTCACAAAAAAGGAAGGTTTGTAAGAATCAGATCATCTGGCCTGTGTATAGGCCAGAAAAGTGCGCGCCATTATGGGGAATCGTGGCCGAAGAACATTCCCATTTTTCCGCGCCAATAAAAAGGGGGAAAAT
>Ga0179591_1295976_pt1 | contig 11619 bp, 10 predicted proteins | sample CZOMad2_1_08_16f_FD_182891 | JGI IMG/M metagenome (GOLD analysis project Ga0179591, IMG submission 182891) | Vadose zone soil fungal communities from Angelo Coast Range Reserve, California, USA - CZOMad2_1_08_16fungal (PacBio error correction) | ecosystem: Environmental > Terrestrial > Soil >...
CCTAATCCACGCTAGCAGTCGTTCAAAATCCTGAGCTTTCCGTAATGGAACAAAAGAGAGTGAGCTATTCTCGCAATGGAAAAACACGGAGCAGTGAGCGGCAAGCGGGCAATGAAAGCGGGACCGCGCGCCGCACTCAGGGGGTCGGGAGAACTCACGAACGGGGGAAGAACCGCACGTGGGGGGGAAACTATTCGGAGAGAGGCGTTGCGAAAAGGAGTCACGCCACGCGCAACATACAGGAGAGGCTCGGGACGTGGACATCCGTGCGCCGCGGGATTTTCGGCAGCTACATGGAGACGATTAGCCGACGTGGTAGGTTCACAAGAATCGGATGTATCATAGCGACGACGTCCACCGGCGGCAAAAGAAGAGGAGTGTGTGTCGGGAGTGAGGCTCGCCGTCTGGCAAAGAAAAAGGGGACAAATTAGAAGGGTCGGCGTGCGAATGTCCGGTGGAGGTGTCCCGAAAAAAACCCAACAACTACCACGAAGTCGATGCTAAGAACTAGCACACGGCCACCTGGAAGAAAGTCGCTGGGGAAAGACGCTTCTTATGTCAGTACGAAAAAGCAGGGCAGAAAAAGGGTCGTCTTATCGGCTTCGAAGAAAAATAGCCAAGACGTGCGACTAAGGAGAGCTCAAAAAGTGAGCAACCTATCACGCGAGGCGATCCTGACAAGACTCGCTGCGGAAAGAGCCTGGCAAGATACGACGACGGGAGAGGCGGCATGTGAAAGAAGGGGGAAAAACCCGGCCGACGCACACGCGAGTCTGAGGAAAAAGAGAGCGTCTGCGGGGGACGGCACCGGGGTGTCACCCGTACTGGAAACGCGAAGGGGGGCCGCATCTCAACAAGAGGGGGCAAGGTGTGCCGATAACATTGAACCTGTACGCGGGCTGCAAGGGGAATAGACAAACTAGAAAGGAGGGTGGGATCCCTCTAAGACGGTGCTAAGAGCTTAGAGAGCTCGGGAAGTATAAAAAACTCTGAAGCGCTGAACGCCAAGAAAAGAGTTCTGACCGCCGTAGAGCCTGCCGGAAACTGGGTTGTGGGACGCGTGAGTATCCATAGGAAAAACCGTAAACGCTTGTATGCGACTAGAGAAGGCCATGGAAGATTTAAATTTCCGCCACGAAGGTCGCGCCGGTTGGGGTCGGTCGGAGTCTTCACGACTATAAAAACGGGAGAGCGTTAAGTCTCCCTGCTCGCGAGCACAAATCCAAAAGAAGCCCAAGAAGGTGGTGGTGTGAAAGGGGGTGTGTCAGGGGGTGTGTTCGAGAAGCATCGACCAGGTCCCGGAGAAAAGGTTCTGCTCTTCGGCGGGCCAGCGGGCAAACAATCGGAAGGCAAAGTTAAAGAAGGATGTCGAAGGAACTGGTGAGCCATCGAGAACCGATTCAGGATTCGTAAAAAAGGGGACGGGGTCTTCGTGCATGTGGTTGGGGGAGGACGATAAACGGCCGCCTTACTGATTGAAAAGGAGGATAAGTCCGCGCGTAAGGAACGCCGCAGATCAGCCTACGTGCATGCGCACCAGAAAATACTGCGGCTGCGTGCCGCGAGGCTAGAAATGCCGCGCGCGAAAATCCTCATCCGCCTTCGACTCGCGACGCGGAAGCGAAGGGGAATGCTGGACCCTATCGAGTCCAAAACTCGTGATAGAAGAGGGGGTTGCTGTAAGAAGAGGGAAGGGCTGACGAGGAAGCGGATTACCTGTCCGGGCGACGGAAAGGGGGAGAAGATTGTTAGGTTTTACAAAAACTGACGGAAGAAAATAGAAGATGGTAAGGGACGCTTTTTCTAACCTGCCTTGGGCGGGAAGACCCGCGCTGCACTGGGGAGGAGAGGGGAAAGTCGCGAAAGTATTGAGATCGTCTTTAGTCCGACCTCGAAACGGACGTAATACCAACTAAAAAAAAAGATCACGCTGATGGAGCTTTGGGAGGGGAATGCCGAAAGAGTAGAATCTCTGGGTCCATAGAGGAAGAGCAGTGCGATACAAGAAGTCGTGCTTACAAGATAGGGACGAACCAAGTGTCTGGAGGGGCTCGCTCGCCGCGACGGAAAAAACGTCAGCGAGTAAGGACGTGAGAAGGAACTCGATGTCCGAGACAGGCTTTCCGTCGGGCAAATTTTCTGGGGGGGTTTACGGAGTACTGCTCGACTCGCCACAGAGTAGGGATGTAAAAGGAATCATGACAAGGATTTTTCAGCAAGGGAGCGAAAAGCGGGACCAAAGAATGTGATTTCGTTAGAGCCGCGGGACCAAGAAACTAGGAAGGGGGGGAGGTTTGGTCCCTTTGGTGGGCGTGCTAAACGGTTGATGTTCCGTATAGGGGGAGGAGAAAGGCCAAAGGATTTGCAGGACTGAACACGCTTACCGGAAAAATCTATCCATCGCGGTTCCCATGATCAAGGGAAGAAAGGCTTCTCGTACTTTTCGCTGTGCTAGTCGGAAGAGGAAGATTGGGACGAGAGTCTTCGGGCATCTATTGAGGAAATATGTGGAGAACGCAAGCTCAGTCATATAGCCTAACTGGGACACTACTAAAAGGGAAAACTAGAAGAATATCCTGAAATACCGTGAGCTGGTGGAGAGGTCCTTGACTGTTAAAAATGAATGCAGTGATTAAAGGAAGAGGCACCTCCGAGTCAACTATACGCGATACCAACCGCCGTACCGAGGAGAACCGAGAAGACGCTATCTAAGAAACGACCAGTGTAGTCAACGACCTTCCGAACGCGTGCACTGGGAAATCGTGGAAAAACTTGCTACATTCCGCCAGGGCTAGTCACAGCGACTATCAACACAAAAACGGGGAAAGGGATCAATTGACGGTCGGCAGCAGCACGTTCACGCAAGGGGTGAAGTACCGCGGGGGCACCTGAGTCTTTCGGCCGATTCTGCGAGGCGACCGGGGGTCTCCAACGCTGAAAGGTGTTAGAGAGAAGCGACGGAGTCACCGATCTCTAGAGGCAGACCTGGAAAGGAACATGAACCACCACCTTTCTGCTCGTCGGATAAAAAAAAAGGGGCTTCGGGAAAAGACGTCCAGGAAGGAAAGGCACGATCTGCACAACTGAACGCCTCTGGTACCGCTAGGAGGGCGTGGCGAAGAAGGGACTAGCACTCAGGGGGAACGCGGTAGGCGAAGCCTGACGCTAGAAAAGGTCTAGCAGAAGCGACAGAAGCAGAGCATCACCGTTCGGGATTGCGAGAACGCAGTCGGAAACGGGTGGCGTAACTAAGGGAAAGGGGTTTTCCTTCAAATCGGGGCTGGGTGAAAACAAACAACCGGAGAGAAACACTTTGGGGCAACTTCGGCAAAACGCCCAATGGGCAAACCCCTCAGAGTCAGCCGTTTCGTTAGGGGGGGATGGCATCGTCCCCGAAGGAAAGAGAAGACTCACGAGACATCTCTTGCCGAAGAGGCGGAAGATGAAAGGACGCCAGTAAGGATTACTGTCGAAAGGGGATCGTCTATTCGCAAGAACAGCACACAAAACAAAGGGAAACACTTTCCTCTCCGGAACGTCGCTCCATCGATCATTCAAAATGAAAGAATACGAAACTAGCGGCAGAAAAAAAGTCCAAACACGATCTGCAGATCAATCCGTGATGTGAAAAAGCGTAAAAGAAAGCTTACTCCGCACGCCTCGGACAGGGAAGAAGCTAACCAGAGAATAGAATGGGGGGGAAGTTACATTCCAAGAAGAACGGGGGACCTGGGTCGTTGCGTTGTAGGAACAATTCAAGTCGTATCAGGAAGCGGAAATACCGATCTCAAGAAGGCTGGAGGGACGAAGAAATCCTGAAGATTGAAAGAACTACTCAGGGCGTAACAGAAAGAGGGGAAAAGCCATCCTTTCTCGATTTCGGGGAGAGCGGTCGGAAGAGAAAAATGGACCCGACTTCTCGGGCCAGTCTCCCGAAAAACCAGAAAGAAGAAAAAGGCCAGAAAACTCGAGTCGGACATCAGAGAAATGATCCGAGTGGGATTCTCTCGAGTTAAAGGAAAGGTCGACAAGCCGAAGAAAGGAGCAGGAGTCGATGAATATTATCGAAACTTCGGAAGCGAATCCGAGGGAGTCCGCGAACGCAGCAGAAAAAAGCGGACCTGTTGGCCAACCAAGTTAGTGACCGAGGAGGATCAAGTGGTGAACACTGAAGGAAAAGGGGAAACTCAATACTCCTGAGTGCGGGGGAATTGATAGGGAACAACTCACAACAACCACCCACTGACATTTCCGCAAGAAAACTTGTCGATAGCGGGGAGAGGGCAACATGTGAGGAGGAGCCACGTCCTGAACAAGGCAAGGAGGGACAGCAGAGAGGGCAGAAACCCGAAGCGCATCACGCGGGAAAAAGACTCCGTCTAACGAAACCGGCGGCAGGTCCAGGGTAATCTCAAAAGGAGAGGAACGTAGATTGAGCACGTCAGGGTCGGGGAGAGCGTTTGCATCAACGAGACTTCAGAGTCTAAACCGTTAGGTGGGGAGGACGGAGCTAGTTGAAAACGCAAGACAACATGCGAGTATAGTGCATGGCTTCCATCGCCAGGGATGAGACAGGGACGACAAATAAACGAGAGGGAGTCCGGGCTTCATCGCCCTTCGAAGGAAAAAGTAGGCCAAACGTGGCCTTCAGTCCCTAGAAAAGGGATTCATCAAGACGATCTGGTCTGCGTTACGCAGGGGGGCGAGAAGAACAGGCCGGAGGAGGAAGGAAGGAAAACCTCGCCTATTGTTTTTTCGAGGACCCGACGAAGCTCGATAGATGTGAGGGTTGAGAGCACAACGCCTAGGAGCTCATGGGTGAAGACGGCACCCGTCAGAATACGAAGTTGGAAAGGAATCGGACTTGGAACAGGCCGAAAAAAAGGGGGAAAGGGATAAGAGCCTCAGAGCTTAGAAACAGAGATCTCGCGTGGCGTCGGCTGTGAAGGGAAAGCGAATCTGGAAGATGCCTACCATCGCGCGAGGAGGCGATTGGGGGGGGAAGGAGGGTTAGTTATCAAACAAAAAGGTGAGGGGAGAAATATGATCCGCTCCTCGAAAAAGAAACGGGGATTCTCAAAAAGAAGTGGTGAATCCGGGATAGGGGAAAAAGACAAGAGCAAGCGGCGGAGGTAAAAAACGTACAAGCAACGTCTTTTTTGACGGAGAGTGCGCCGTAGGAGGTCGGGAATAGACATGGAAGAAGGCATTACGCCGGGTCGTTTTGAAAAGAGGACCCAGTTAAAAGGGGCGTGGGCGCAACCGGAGTCTAAAAAGCAATCACGCGATCTGCCAAAACAGGACTTTCGTTCACGGAATAGAGGAAGAGGAACGCCACTATCCGCTGAGGTTGGAGCGACTTCGGAAAGAAGATTCGCAATCATCGGGAGTATCTGACCGAAAACAATGGCGGAGAGAAAAGAAATCAGAAGAAGACGGTCTTGTTGCCGAGAAGGGCGTGAAAGTCTGGCGGCTTACGAACATCACGCCTATAAGGAAAGTCACCACCGACGGGGAGGAAAAGAATCGTATGGGATGAACCCGACCGAGTCGGCGCGGGAGTTCCAGCACATTGAACTAGATGGAAAAAAAAGGGCAAAATCGCGCGTCCAAAAAGAAGAGGAAACCACCTGAAGCGGATTCCAGGACAGCTTCGCCGGGGAAAAGTTGTCCAAAGTATGGAAGCGTGCAGGTCAATCACCAAAAAGGGGAGGGGGGCATAGATCCTAAGGACGCGCCGGAGACGGGGGTAGCAACGTTCCGAAAAAAGGAGCAGGGCTGGGAAGAAGCCGAAAAGTTGAAGATCAGGCGTGACAAATAAGCAAAGGAGGAGGGCAAGCTGGAGTTCCAAATAAAGGATGGAACAAGACCGACGGGGGAGCAACTCCTGGTATTCGGGAAGATCTTGTGGCTAGGGATAGAGAATTGGAGTTCGATAAGAAAGATATAACGAACGTCCAGACAACCGACCGTCTAAGCCTAGGAAGAAATCAGGGAGAACAGGATTTCCGGCGTAAGCTACGAAAAGGAAACTGGGGGGAAGTTCGTCTGAAAAAGGAGCAAAGAGGGGAGGGGACAAGCGAAGCGAAGTTCCCACAGGCTGGCCGGGAAAGTAAGTGAGGGTTGGAAGACGAAGCGAAAGAAACTATCAGCAGGGCCCGCAACGCTCTAGGGGAAAAAATTAAAAGGGGAAAAGTCCTGTTACGGGGTGGAAAAGGAGACTTCAAATGGAAAAGAAACCACTCTTCCACAAAGTGCAAGCGAAAGTAAGTTCACGACGACAGAAAGCGGAAGGGGGGGCTGATCTGTGCGCTCTCGAAAAGTCTTGCTCCCGCTAAAAAAAAACATAGAGGAAGCCCTTCTTGAGAGGGGAAGGGGCGGACTCACTACCAGCGCACAGGAAAAACGTCGATCAGACTCGAATCCTTCTCAAATCGGAAGGCACCGAACTCTCGCGCATGGAAGAGCGAAGCTTGAAGCCGCTCAAAGAAGAAAGAAAACGATCTCTTGGCTGAAAGGGAGGCAGCCTCTCTAACGTGGGTGCTGGGCACGACGGCGTACGGAAACCGAAGCAGGCGAGCCTCTAAAGAAAAAAGGGGCGCGGTGTCCGAGACAGTGAAAGTGACGTCAACTGAAGACACTGTTTCTCTCGCGGGCCGGGAAAAAAGGGGAAAAAAGACGGCTTCAGTAACGGAAGGCAGAGGAGGGGATAAGTCGCCCTCTTCGTACAGCAAGAAAAAGGGAAAAACGATCGGATGGGGGAGCCGTAGCGGAAAGGCCGGCAATTGTCAGGGACCTGGAGGGGTCGAGAGCCCCGGACATCGCTCGGTAAGAGACGATTCCCTTGGGGCTGGGCACGGAGATGAAGAAGGTGCGTGACTAGAGCAAATTCATTCAAATAACGCTCAAGTGAGCCGAAAAAGGGGGGAAGTCTGTCCTCAGCGATCAAAAAAGAAGGTCTAGAAAAGGAGAGGGAACCGATGGACTGGGTCGGTATGAGCAGCTCAGGCCCTTTCTCTTAGGAGGGGAGACGGGGCTGAGAGGAGGAGGAATAAATGCACAGGTTTGGTAAAGGCAGAGGTGTCTAAGACCTGGTGCGGGAGAAAGAGAATCAAGAGATGACTTCAGGGAATGTGGCAGGTGGGGGGGGGGTCTTAGAAAAAAATGGCCGAAAGGGAAAAGACTGGGGGGAAAGGGAGGATCTCATCGTTTCACCACCGAACCAGCTACGCCGCATACAGATATTAGCTTTTTGACCAATTTCTGGCTGCTTTCGAGCTGAGTGCTTCGTGGGGCTCTGAGAGAGGATGCCGGATAGTGAAAAAAAATCATTATCTTACAGCGCGTCTGGAGGGACTCGGGGAGGAAAGGTTGCATCGAGATGTACAAGCGTAAGAATCCATAAGAGGTGGGAAATTATTGGGAGGGGGGGGGCAGATCAGTTCTTGAGGAAAGAGGATAGGGAAAGTGAGACACGCCTGAGTGATGGGGAGGCAACGGAATGTTCTGCCGAACGATTGTCGTAAGTGGGGGGGGAACTAAGATGGATTAGAGGAAAAACGATTTCCTTCGACACGCAAGAGCGAATGATTGGGGATCAGTCCTTAGAGCCTGGCAAGGACCGAGAACCGACTGGACGGGGACAGACACACACCCAGGACAGAAAGCTTATTATCTTGTGGAAGGTGTCTAATCTCATCTCTATCTCTGGTGGAGAGGGACAGATGCTCGCGCCTCTAGGGTCCTTACAAGCATAGTTTAACTTAAGCCCTCAGAGGGATCTTGCCAGAAGAGGGTGGATAAGGGCGCCAGGCAGCGTAGAAAAGGAGTCACGCCGCTACCGCGTGAAGCGAGAGATGAAGAAGAAAGACGACAAAAAAAAGGCGTCGGAAAAAGTTTATGTGTTTCCTGGTATACTGTGATGCCTCGCTGAGAGGAACTGAGAAGGAACGAGATGATACGTCACATCAAGGCTCGTACCTAGGGTACTTCGGGCGGACATATGCGACTTGATGGGTCGTTTCGAGTGATCTTTTAAATGTCGATTCCAAGGCAATACGTGGACGGGATGCTCGTTTGTCCCATTGAGGGAGTACACAGTGTTCACAGTTGGTTTCATCCGGGAGGCTAGAGCGGAAAACTATGGGAAACTTCAACGCGCTGCGCGGTAAGAAAAAAATGGGTCGTTCCGCTGGCGAAAAAAAGAAGTAGGTGGACTTTCTTCTTGGCGCTAAGCTCTACATTCAGTGAATGTACTCACAAAGGAAAATAGTCTCTCTGGTTGCTAAAAGAGAGGGGGACATAATTCAGAAGTTGGTACTATCGTTGGGCAGGGCTATCCATTCGGGACGAAGGCCTAGAAACCCCGGGCGAAGAGCCGAAAGGGGGGGGAGGTCGGGCTCCTTAAGGGAAAACAGTCTGTAAAAGGTGATAATACTCAGAGCCTAACGACTGGGCTATCGTTCATCGTGAAGAGATACAACTCAGGAACATAGCAGAAATCTCCTAAAAGGTACAAGCGGAACATTTTAGTTGAGGGGAAAAAAGGGGAGTCACGGCGTTGCGGATAAAACTGTGAACGGGTCGCGGGAAGAGAAAGGAGCATTCATCTCTCAAAAAAACGTGGGATTAAAATATAAGATCTATCATTGCAAACAAGGTCTTCATCTCCCGGGGACTCAGGTGGCCGAACGGATCCTTTGTAAAAAGAAGAGTTAGTCTGGCGAAGAGAGAGTCGAAAGCGACCTTTTAAAAGCGTATCTGGGGGGGGGGGTGTCGTCTCTCTTGGAAAATCTTAAAGCTTCTCTGACCGAAAGAGAATCGAGATCACTGAATGACAGTCCTCGTTAGACAACTTCGACCGTTCGGCGTCGTTAGGAAAGGGGGGGGACCGTGAAAGAGGAAGAAATGTAGTATCCTTAACTTAAGAAGTTCGGCTCGAATGAGAAACCATCGGCGTTGAAACAAAGATTGCACTAGAGAAGAAGGTCGGCTACGTTTCGAACTCTCAGGAAATGTGAGCAAGGCAGAAGCCATTACTCAGCACCAAACCGGAAAATCTTATCAAGCCGAAAGAGCACGCGAGGGGGGGGGGGGGGGGGGATGTGAAATCGTATCTCAGAGGAAAAGGGGGAAGTTGGACTGGGTGTGCCGAGAAGGCACCCGGATCGTCAAAAGAAAGGTATAAACATGTCCTTCAAAAAAACCAAGGGCACACAGTCTTCCGTTGATTGACAGGGGGGAAATCGTCCCCGAAGAGGAAAGATAAAATTTTTGGTCCCGCGAGGGATCCTACGGAAAGGAACCCAAGGGGATGAATCATCCATAGAAGAAGGGGAAAACAGAAGCAAGCATTCCCCGGGACACAGAAACTTTGCAGGGGGGGGAAAGGGGGAAAGCGGAGGATCGGCAATGAACTATGATAAAAACTCCCTTATCGTCGAAGGACGATACTCCGGGGAAGAAGTTTAATAGGGATAACCGAAAGAAAGAAAGTCTTGCTCCGTTCACATCGGGAAAAGAAAAAGAGGAGGCGAAACGCAGACTCACTTCCGAGGGGGAGCCCCAGAAAAAGGAGCTGGCAAGAGGATCTTAGAAATACAGAGTGAGCCTGGGGTGGTAGTCAAAAGAAAAGGAAAAGGCTAGTCGCGAACTACCTTCCCAAAGGGGAGAAGAGGAGGTCAACTTAGAAGCCGTCCTACTAAGGCTCCGAGACTACCTCTTACTGGATCACACATCAGGATTAGGCGATCATTTGGGAGGGGGGGGGGGGGAAGAGACGGATCCTTCTTCGTTGCCTGGCCCGAAAAGAAAACCAGAGGAAGAAGGAAATCTAGTACGCGGCACTAGAAGAAAATACTGCAATAACATGATGGAGATATCCTAGTGTAACGTCCCGTATCAGGAGGACGAGGTCATCTGAAGGATTGCAGAGAGGGCGAAGGGGGGAGTCGAACGCAGACGGAAGGGGCGCCAAGAAAGTCCTCTCAGGGGGTTAAAAAATAGTTGCGGGGGGAGGGGAGAGAGACGGTGGTGGTCCAAGCATGACGAATCCGCCAGTTTCAATCCGTACCTGAGAAACGTTGGAAGGGGGTTGGAAAGAAAAAAGACCCCCTTAAGCGGAAACAAGAGAAAAGGAATCTACCGGGACGTAAGCGGGGCTGACGCAACCAGTCTAGACATCCTCATCGTTAAAAAAGACGCGGTTACTCGCGGGCGAGCAGAAAAAGCCAACTGGGCCGCCGCTGACTCCCAAACACCCTCTGTCCGGAGGAAATGCCCAAGTAATCGGGGGAAAGGGAGGGGGGGGGATATCTTGCGGTGATCGTTCCAAGAGGGGAAGAAGTAACCATACAGGCGCGCTCTGTTATTTGAAGGGGGAACAGGATCTATTCAAAGTAGACGAGGTTCCGTGGGAGAAAAGAAATCTCGCCAGTGGATCGCGAGAGAATACACGATCGGGAGGGTGCCCATACGCCCTTATCACAAAAAAAAACACTCCCGGGCATTCCGCGGACGGGGAGAAAAAAACAGATTTCTGTGGGTTCTTGAAAGAGCATATCCAGAATCCTCTGCCTAGCAATTTCGCTCATCTCGGTGTGGGATGACCGCGAGAAGAAAAAAGGATTTGGGGCTCTCCGTGAAGAACAGGGAGAAGGGGGCTGTCGGTCAACTAGCGATAACTCCGTTGAGAATGCATCTCATCCTCTGTTTCCAAAGCCGAAGACCGGTTCAGGAGGGGCATCCATCTTACTGGCCGAGAGCTCGGGAGGGGGGGGAGGGTCGGCGTAGCGGCGATCGTAAAAAAAAAAAAAATTCCCGATAGCGCCCATCGGTCTTCGTAATAGTGGACGGGGAGGATTGGAAAGACTTGCAAGAGGTAGCGCTCGTCTTGATAAGGGAGGAAAGAAGGGGAGTTATTCAACAGCTTAACCAGCAGAATCACTTTGGGCGCCCGAGACAGTGGTTTCTTCCAGAAGAAAAAAATTTGCGAAAAGACGGGCGTAGAAGAGAAGGGCAATCCTCTAGAGTTTAGAGATTGCAAGAATTCTCTTCAGGGAGCGTTTAAGACCGGAAAATCGAAGGGGAAGGGACAGTACAAGAATTTGTAGACCGGTAAGAAGTGTCAAAAAAAAGTCAGTCAGGGAACCTGGTACGTGAGATCATCCAATCCGAGAAACACAAACGGAGAATATTCTTCAAAAGGGGGTGAATTACGCGTCAAGAATCTGATAAAAGGAAAAGCACCTCGTCCTGTTGTGACTAAGAACGTGAGACTCTTGGGAGTCAGCGCGTAGCTATGCGCACGAATGAGGCACCAGGGGGAAAAACTTATCTCCGTCGATCGCTAAAACGGAGGGGTTGTCAAACGTGAGCGTTGGCTGAGGCGAAACGGAAAAACGAGACGAGGCCAGAGTTCAAACCAGAGAAAGAAGAAATCTGGAACACTCCCATTCTGTCGGAAGAGAGGGACCGCGGAAAAGTGACTAAAGCTTTCAAGGGAGAATGAGTGGGAAGTCCCGTGGCGGTCACGAACAAGCCCCAGACAGTGCCGGAATTTCCCATGAACTAAGGGAGGAGGGGAAAGGGGGGACACCAAGGGGGGAGGAAGGAACAGGG
>Ga0179591_1304693_pt1 | contig 11619 bp, 11 predicted proteins | sample CZOMad2_1_08_16f_FD_182891 | JGI IMG/M metagenome (GOLD analysis project Ga0179591, IMG submission 182891) | Vadose zone soil fungal communities from Angelo Coast Range Reserve, California, USA - CZOMad2_1_08_16fungal (PacBio error correction) | ecosystem: Environmental > Terrestrial > Soil >...
AGGGGGTGACAATTCTAATAAAAAAGGGGGAATTATTGTAACATCATCAATCAGCTGTACGCCTAGCACAGTCGAGAAAACATCCTTTTTTCGGAGAGTTAAGGGGGGGGGGGACTGGGAATATTTGATCACAGTGTGGGGGCTAAAATTTCAACCAAAAAGATTCAAGAAAAAACTGTACGGAAAGAGGGAGAGAGGGAAAAGGCACGAGAGACGTTTGTAATGTAAGAGGAGGGAGGAGGGGGGGAAAAATTTGCCCGTACAAATATTCTTGATTGACTTCCCCCACCGTATCGAAAATTAGATATAGACGGGGGGGGAAGGGGGAAGGGAAAGTAGAATCAAAATTAATGATAGCAAGGGGAGGGAGGGAAATATTCTCCTTGATGGGTCCAATGAATATTAAACCAGCGATCTTATAATACTAAGAAAAAAAGGGAAAGAATGGGGGGAGAAAAAACAGCCTTACCCGTGCGCAATCTTGAGGGGGGGGGAGTCACATCCGGTTCAGGCCCACACTCCAAATAACTATGGGTCTATAAAAAGAAAAAAAAAAAAAAGGGGGGAAAGAGACTTCTCTAAAGAGAAAGAAAGGAAGGGTATACGTTTCTGTAGAGAATCAGAATCCCACTGACAAATCTTTATATCGTTGAGCAGAGAGGGGGGGGAAGAAGAGAGGGGAGGGCAGAAAAGTCATAAATTATTTCCTACCGTCAAATTGCGGCGGCTTCTCATCATAAGCAAGAAAGAAGAAGAAGGGAGAGGGGGTACTCCTTAAATGAAACGAGTGGAAAGGGAGGATAACAGCTGGCTCAGGGGGAATCACTAACAGTTGAAATTCGGCGACAAGCCAAAAGGGGGAAAAAGGGAGGGGCCATGCTAGGCCTTTATGAGGGGCAGTTTACCAATCTAGTTTAAGGAAGGAAATTGCTCACTAAAGGGGAATGTTAGGAGATCGCTAGCTTACGGGGAAAGGGGAGGAAAGAAACCATCACCACACCAAAAGCAAGAAAAGGGCAAACCAGTTTCTAAAGAGGCCGTTTCGTCTTCGAACAGAAAGTAACAAAGGTACCAAAAAGGAAGGGGAAAGGGGGGGAAAAGAAGACAGTTAACCGAGAATTAATTCTGGCAGGGGAAGACCTTCAGCACGGATGTTGATACAACTGGAAGAGGGGGGAAGAGAAGGAAAGAAGAGGTGACTGGCAAGTTTGTAGTGAAGGGAAGTTGTCTTCCTTTGGAGGGGACAAATAGGTTTTATTCTTTAAGGGTCAGTAAACAGTTCTGATCAATGTAATGGGGGGGGAAAGAGACCATTCAAATAATTGTGGAAGTCTGCGCGCAGTATTTTGGAAGGAAGAATTCATATCAAAGCGTCCAGGGGGGGTGTTATCGATAAGAAGCATATAATCCACTCATTGCAAAAGGGAGGAAAAAGATCTTTTTTAGCTGCCCAGCAGTCGCATGACAACAACGCAACATCTCAAATTACCGACGGTACGTCTGAGGCTCGTCAGACAAGTAGCTGTAGACCAGAGGGGTCCATCACTCCTGCTTAGGGGGGGGGGGGAATGCTCAAAACTGACGCGAGCTACTCTAGAAAATTTCGTCGCAAGGAATTAGGTGCACCTTGTTTGAGGTAACGCGGGAGAAAAGAGAGTACATCTCCATGAGCGCGGGAAAAAGAAAAGGGAGGAAAGTCAATTAATTTTTTTATATCGGAAGGGGAATTTCCAACCCCATTCAACGAGAAGGAGTCTTGAAATTCAGGGTTAAGGCATATACCAGTTTAACTAAAAGGTACTTTATTTTTCAGAGGGTGCCAAAAGCACTGGCCCAGCCTCATCGGATAAATAACCGGTCAAAAGAAATGACAGCTTTGATCACATAGAAAGAGATTCTTATATTTATAGGGAGGGAAAGATCTCATGTTCTATCGGATGGCAGGGGAAAAGGGAGACCGCCTTTTCCAGACAACAATTCCTTTGTTGTTTTACTACCAGCAGAGGAGGAAAAGGTCAAACTGTATTTCTGAAGGAAAAAGGAATGATATTCTTAAATCAGGGGGGGGAGTATTGGTCAAGGAAATAGGCTGACTAGCTGTCCTGTCCCTGCGGATTTACGGGGGGGAAGATTTTGAAATGATAATCCCAATACTAACGAACTAGCACTATTATTTCGAAATCCAAGGTACTTAGGAGAGAATATTTTATATTAGAAAAAGGGATGGGGGGAAACATTTTTTGCTAAATTAGGAGAACAAGTTTTTCATTGACCACCAAAAAAAGATGAGGGGGCTGATCTAAAAGTGGACTAGCCACCCGCTGCAAGGCTGCATGTTACTGAGGGAAGAAGAAACAACCCCACCTGAGGAGGGGAAAAAGAGGCCAGCAGTAAATTCAGCCTTGGCAGAGGGAAGAAAACCCTCAGCGTTGTAATATCCGGTCAGGGGGGTGGTTTTCCATAAAAACAGTGTATGTAATAATTTAGGGGAAAAAAAGGGATACTTTCAATATATGTTTTTCAGAAGATCCGAAGTACTTGTGTATAGGAAAAAGGGAGTGTAGGTTAGGTAGTGCTTATCACTTTGCTGACTATGCAAAAGACACGTACATCCGCAGGAAAATCCTAGCTCGACTACTAAGAGGGGGGATTTTCAGAATATCATTCAATGAAAGGAACCATCTGCAAAATACATGTTTGCAAATGGTATTTGGGGGAGTAAAACAACAAGGAATTGCGGGGGAGAGCGCAACTTCTTATAGAGAGGAAAGCCGATCGCACAATGGATCTGTCGCTATACATATAAGAAGAGGGAGGGTTTATCTTGTGATCAAAGCTGGGGGTGAAATTTTATTTATAAGAAGGGGATTGAAACATCTGTCGGATCAAGACATGAAAAAATAAAGACCTGGTATAGAGGGGGGAAAAGAATCCTTCTCCCACAAGTATCGGGGGGACATAGAGGCTTTTGTTAGATAAGAAAAAAACAAAGTGCAAATCTGGATTTACTGGCGACGGCGATGAAAGGGGGGGGCGTTTCTGGAGAATGTAAGAGGGACCGTCGCTAATCGGGAAAAAAAGGAGAGACGTGCGACGCACGTGAAAAAAATATAGAGTAGCTGTGGAAAACCAGCTCATGTTTGACATGGAAAAGACAATTAAGCATTACACAGGGGAAAATACAGCGCTCTGGACTGACGAGGCCTTGGTCGATATTTAAGTAAGACGTAAGAAAGTGTTCGTTGGGGGGGGAAGCTAAACACTTAGAGGGACTCTTATCGGGAAACACTAACGGAAGCTTTTGGCTAAGGAATTGAGGAAACTACTTCCGAGAAGAAAGTGCAACAATTATTGGAGAAACGAAGTCACAATGAATGGCAAGGACAGAACTGTATATGATTACGCAGGAAATAATAAAGGGGCTAACATCCCCAATTATAAGGGGGGCCACCTAATCATCAGAAGGAGGGAGGGGAAATTACATTTATAGTAACAATCCAGTTGTATCAATGTCTTTGCTGCAGGATGGGTTGCCAAATTAAATTGGGGGGGGATTACACACTGAAGGGGGGGGGGAACCTGTGTTGGGGTGATGGTCAGAAGACTAACATGCATATTGACAATAGAGGGAAGTGGCCGAGCCACTATTATTGGGGGGGGGGGAGGTGCGTATTTTAATTAGGGGGGGGGGGTAAAGAAGCTAGCCGAGGGCGATTAATAAATTCTTTTTATTGAGGCATTTTAAAAGTAAGATTTTAACTGCAAGTAGGGTCAGGCCATAGCATTGACCAAAAGGGGGGGGGGGATGTAGCCGAATTTCAAAGTAGGGGAAATAGAGAATGACAACACTCTTCCGTCCTGCTTGAGGGAAGCCGCCTTCAGTGCACTAGTTTAGGGGACTTATATTCTTGTTATTGGGGGAGGGGCCCCAAGGGAGCTGCCAGTTAATTATTGAATGGTAGAAATGAAAAAGGCTTCACAGCAAAAAACGCGCTAGGTAATACATTGCAAAAAAAAACAAAAAAGATAAAGATTTGGCGGAGGGGATATCAAACAACAGTATAACTGGAATCACTAAGGTAGTTTAACAGTTTTGCCTGTGGAGGGGAGGGGGGGAGTGATATTAGTTGTGAGGGGAGGGCGGGATACAGTATTTTGGAAGAGGGGCTTCCTGGTAAGCTGTTTTCTTCACAAATAAGAGGGATTAGTATTATCAGCTCTAAGCTGGGGGGAAAGGAGGGTAGAATCAATATAATGAAGAAGAAAATAGCTGAGAGAAGTAGGAGTAACGTTAAGGTCTATTCTTTGTGGTATCTAATTTTATATGAGAAGGGGAGAAAATGCATAGCTCAAATGGAGAAAGGGGGACCCGTAAGTAGATGTAAAGATTACCTACAACGTCTCTCGGCTGGAAAGCGTTTTCTATTAGTGAGGGTAGCCGTATGAACACACTGTGAGAAAGGAAGGAAGAAAAAGGCTGTACAGTTTGGTAAGGAACTTTGCTAGGGCGAAACTCCTGTTAATTGGCCCGTATGGGGAAAGAAGGGGAAGCTCTCTTTTCTCTCCTTGGAAAAAACGGAGTAGGAGGAACCTCGTCGCGAGAGGAAAGGGGGGGGAAAGGGAACAAAGATCGCTTTAAAATAAATATTATTAGTACATAATCATTAACAGAGTTTTCAAGGGTTACCCAAGAAGAGGGTGTCCTGTGAATCTGAAGAAAGGGGGGAAGCTAAATTTCCACAAAAGTTCACTAATCTAAAAACTGTACGTAAATCGATAAGCGGGGGGTAATCGTAGGACTCTACTGAGGAGAGGGGAAGAACTGCGATCATTATACTTGACTTCCCCACCTTATCATCTAAATTAGGGGGGGGAGTACGCACAAAGAATATGACGGGAGAGATTGCAGGATTGTCTGTTCTGAAAAAAAGAAGCGCATAAGGACAGAATACCAGCTTAGAGCAGGATAATACTAAGACAACATGAAACTAGCCAGCTTACCGCGCAATCTTGCAAGAAATTCAGGCCCAATCACTAAAAGAAGAGGGGGGCTAAATCCGCAAAAACTGTTACACATACTTCTCTAAAGCTCCAGAAAGGGGGAGTTATACTGTTGCTGCGCCAGATACTACGCCAATAGGGGGAGGAAAAAAAAGGGCAAGGACCGCGGGCGAAAAAAAAAAGTCAGTAAATTATTTCTAAAAAAAAATTGCGGCGGCTCATAAGGGGAGTACTGCGGGGGGGGGGGGGGATGAAACCGAGTGCACTTGGAGTCGGAAAAAGCTGGCTCAGGACGTAAAGCAGAAGGGGGGGGAAAGATATTAAAGACTTTGAAAAAGGAGGTCGAATTTAGAACAATGGAAGGGGGGAGGGCGGCGACTTAATATTGGTAAAATCTTTAATTTTCTTATTAGGGTATGGGTTATTAATTTTAGCACGGCTAGCGGGAAACACAGCACAACTCACGAATTCAAATAAAGAAAAACAAAACCACATACTAGTGGCTGCGGCAAATGCACCCAGTTTCTAAATATGGCCCTTTTCGGAAAAAAAAAAAGGGTAACAAAAATTACTTGGAAGAAGGGACAGCAGTTTGGGCCTCTACAGATGGCTCGGGAGGAATACCTTCATCACTACATTGAGGGAAAGCTTTACGGTATAAATGGAGGGGAGAGGGAGAGTTGGAGTGACGGGAGGGTTTGGCCACAAGCTGGGGGATGTTATCTAGACAAATAGGGGTAATCATTACAGTTCTGATCAAGGGAGGGCTCGTAAAAATTCGAATTGTTTTGCACGTTTTATAGCAGGCGGGAAGGGTTGTCAGAATTCCATAGCCAAAGAGGGGGTTATCTATAAGAAAGAGGGAAGAAAAGTTTTTCGGCATGCTGGTAGCTTGCTCGCCTCCGGAAAAACGCACACGCTCAATATTAAAAAAACATTCTTAAATCTCGACCAAGGAGGAAGGGGGTTGCCAGCTTCAACTCCCTGCCCTTAATGGAAATCTCAAAAATGACGCTGGGGGAAAGAAGAAAGAGAAATTCGGAGGTGGTCGGCAATTGCGTCGCAAGGAGAAAAAAAGCTTATCTCTTGTCGAAAGAAAAGGGGAAAAACATGAAAACGCCCTCCATAAAAGGACTCTCGTCATAGCCGAAAATCCCAGCTTTGCAATGATGGGAACAATGAATATAAAATCGCAGGGAAAAAAAAAGGCAAAATGGAGATAATGGTGGACGGATTCTTGAATTGCTTTCTTTCATATACCAGGTACGATTCAATGTCTTGATAAGAGGGAGACCAGCCTCATCATGATAAAATAAAAAAAGGGGAGAGAAAGGAATGAGCAGCTTTGATTCGACAACTACAAAATCATCCATAACTCACGTTATTAGAGCGACCGATCGCATGGATTTTTCGACTTCGCTGAGAAAAATGTTCCCATATAGCAAAGCCCTTTGTTGTTTTAAAAAGGTAGCTTCCCACACTTTCCATGAGAGGCAGCGTGTTTTACTACGAAAGAAGGAAGGAAGGGGCTGGAAATGTTGGTATTATTACCGTATCGCTAGATTTCTGACGAAGAAGGTGTTTGATTCAGATTTAGGGGGGTCAGGCAATTTATAAGAAAAGGAGAGGCGAAAACCAGATCATCTATTTTACGAACAAAGTACTTAGGAGCGAATCTTTTATGAGATATTTACGTATACCTTTGGAGAAAAAAATTTAATACCTACCCCTGTTTGGGGGAGGGGAAGAATATGACAAACGCTGAGGCTGTCTACAAGATCGATTTCCGGAAGGCTGCATTTTCCTAGGGTCGTCATCTCTCTGCAAGAGCAAAAGAGACAGAATTGCCGAAATGGCCTCCCGAAAGCGGTGCATTATGAACTCTAGGGAGTTTTGTCAATACGAAGGGAAGGGGGGGGGCCATAAAAAAGTATTTATGAAAGGGTATCCTTCAATATATGTTTTCAGAAAGGGAGTCTCTCCTACGTACGGGGGAAAGCGGGAGAGCATTCGGGGATTTAGTATTTGGGCTTATCACTTTGCTGAATAGATCTAATCAAACAAGTAAGAAGAGGTCATAATCCTAAGGGAAGAGGGAGGAAGAAAGACTGAGGGTAAGAAAAAGTTCTGCCTGAGTAACCAGCTGCAGAAATAACTGTTTGAAAGGGGGGGGAAACTACGCTTTTATTAAAAAAGGGCTGATATTGAAGGCGCGCCTGCTGAGCTCGAAGTGCAAATCGAAAAGAAACATGCTATCGAAAAGAACTATAATAACTGTGTGCTGAGGGGGGGGGTCATTCCGTTGGGGTCATGGAAAGTAATGGAAAGTGTTATTTTATAGGAGAGATCAGGGCTTGAACATCTGAGAAAGTACCTTGTATAGGAAAAATGACCCACAATTGCTTGGTTTGCATGGGGTTTGGACATGCGATTTATAGGAGAGATCTAAAAACATCAGGGGTGTTATGGCCGCTGGACGAGAAGGGGGGGAGTCGTTTTGAAGAATGTCCACTGGGACTTTCGACCGCGAAGTCAAACAAGGTGAGAAGAGGGGAAACGCAATTGACGCAAGAAGATGTTCTTTTGAACCACGTCATGTTTGAGCATGGTAAAAGGCAGGATTTTTTGCAAAGCTGGAAAAATACGAAAGGGGGGAAAAAAGGGGAGGAAGGCGGGAAAGTTAGCTTTGCGTGTGGCATTCGTAAGCAGGCAGCTAAAAAAAGCATGGAGTGATATCTGCTCGGAGGGGGAGCGTTGTCTATTATGAGAAGTAAAAACTAGGCCGGCGCCGACTGCCGATTCATTTGAATTGGTCGGAAAAAAAGTGCTCAGAACTGGAAGGAAAGAGAAAAACCGATGTGTAGCTAACATCCCACAATTAATACCACAGCTTGAAACTACACTTTGCCAGTCATCATAGGAAGGAAAGGAGAAAGTTGTATCAATGTCAGGAAAGAGGGGAAAGAATTCAAGGAGCATGTAGCGGGAACTGTATGATTACACGGGGTTTGTACCCCTTTGAAAAGGCACATATTGAAAAAATAAGGGGAATTTGCGGAAATTATTTGCGGGTGGTGTGGTGCTGTGTTATTTGATTCGGAGGAGGTAAGCTATCCTCTTCTAAATTAATAAAGGAGGTGAATAACCTATAATTAAAAGAAAAAGGGGGAGACGACAGCAAGGCCATATGAAACATCCTTGGGGTTTCTAACTTCGACAGTTTGGAGTTCAAAGTCTTTACTAAGATTCAAAAAAGAAGAAGGCCTGAGCCCTCTGTTACGAAAGGAAGAGAGTTTCAAATTGTCCTTACAAAAGCTCAAGCTTACTTTCTTGGAGGGATTGATAGGATTAGCCGCTCGCAGGGGGAATGGTAGTAATAATTTACGGAAGGGGGGAAGGGCTAGGATTGCAAAAGTTGGGTTCATATCGAAGATATAAAGAGGGGGGGATTATTTCTATCTACAGAAAAGAGGGTATGGATCGTTATAGAAGGGAAGTTTGGCGTGAGGGATACCAGGAGCTATTGGAGTGATAGGAGGGGGGCCTTAACCTGGCGGGAAAAGATTGCTCCCTGGCGAAAGGGAGGACGGGGAGGGAGGGGGGAAAGGTAATAGGGGGGGGGATAAGAACATAATGAAGCGGAAGGGGGGTGTAGAGGAGTGATGCGAGAAGGGGGTGTGGGGGTGGGGTGGGGTTGGGGGAGGTGGCGGGAGGGGGAGGTCGGGGAAGAGGGGGGGGAGAAGAGAGTGCTTAAAGAGGCATTATCTTCACATCAGCTATTCACTTGGGGGATGAAAGGAGGAAAAAAGAGGGCATCTGGAACGTGGTAGCTCACGAGAAGGATTGTCAGAACATACAATCCTGCAATAAGGAGAAAGTCTATTCTTTGTGGTAAAAATTTAAAAGGAGGGGGGGGGGGGGAAGTCAATTATAAAGGAAAAGGGAGAAAAGGAATATTGTACGGCCAGTGCCCTGAAATAGATGTCCTCCGATTTACCGAAAGAGGGAGATTTACGTACAGTTTTTTCTAGGGGGGGGAGGGGTAGGCCGATTAAACACACTGGGAGAAAAGGAAAGAAAAACAAGGCGGACAGGATGGTTAAATTTGCTAGGCGAAAACTTGTTAATGCTTATGTATTTCTAATAGGGAAAAGATATTAGGGTATCTACCTTTGGAAAAAAAGAACAAACACCACAACGTTTAGTAGGAAAAGGAAGGGAGAGAGGGAAGACTAATCTTTACAAATAACCGGGGGGAATTATTAGTACAATAAGTCTTACAGGGGGGAAGGGGTACAGCCTTTTCCGGCTAGTGGGGGAATATTATCACATTGTGGGGAGGGGGAGAGGGAAAAAAAGGAGGTCACTAATAGAAGGTAAAAAGTACATTCGATAAGCGTTAACTCTTCCGAGAGACGTGGGAATACTTTTAATGGACAATTGCCGTACAATGAGAGTAAATTGGACTTCCAAAAAGAGACCAATTAGATATAGACTTAATGTTTACCACAAATAATCTGACTTTAAGAGCATCTATTTCAGGTGGTCGGGGGGAAGGGGAAATTTCTACGACATAAAGAAAAAGAAAAAAAAAATTGAAACCAGCTTGACTAAGAATACTAAGAAAAAACAAGTGAACAGCTGATGGGGCGCATCTGGCAATAATACTGGAAAAATACAACTCCTCTCACTCCAAAGGAGAGGGAAGAAGATACACAACCAAGGAAAAACTATCCTTCTCGAAACATATCCAGAAAGTTTTAGGAGAAACTGTTGAAGGAGAACTACTCCATATACGAAAAGAGGAGGGAGAGGAACCAACGTTTGGGGACCTAAGCGCGGGTCCTAAAAAGTTCATAAATTATTTCTACCAGAAATTGCGGCGGCTTCATAAGACAAGAAAGGCAGCTTGAGATTTTGGGAGGAAAAAGGACAGCGACGGAGCTGGCTCAGGACTTAAGCAGAAGTAAGATTGTTTGAATGCGGAGGGGTGAAATTCGGCGACATGAAAAGGGATGGTCAACGCTATGGCCTTGGGAGAAGAAAGAGGGCAAGGTAAAGAGATTTTAATGCTTAGGGTATTAAAAAAAGTTTAGCAGCGGCTAGCTTACTGGAAAAAAACACTAGCACTAAAAGGAAAAAGAAACAAAAAAACAAGGAGTTGGCTCGGCAAAATGCAACCAGTTCTAAGAAAGTGGGGTCAATATGTCGCTGGGGGACCATCACATTAAAAAAAGGGGGGGGGGAAATAATAACGACATTCATCCAGTGACTCGCTACCGATGGCGAAAAAACCTTTCCAGTTGTAAGAGAAAAACTGGAAGCGTTGCTATAAAAGGGAGAGGGGGCAAAGTTGTTGATGACTGATTAAGGTTGCCACAAGCTGGGGGGGGATGTTATCTATACAATATTTTGAGGTCAGTACAGTTCTGAGCAATTTCATTGTGAAAGTGGGGCTCGTAAGACCAAGGCAAATAAGTGTTTGCACTGGGGGGGCATGCGCTTCAGTATTGGGGGGGGAGGTGCATAATTCATATTCCCCAAAGGAGAAAAAGGGGGGGGTCGATAGGCACGACATTGCCACAGGGTGTGAGGGGGGGAGGGTTTAGCGGACTCGAGTCTCAATGCCAAGAGCTCACACTCTCAATATTACAACCACATTATTAAATCTCTGACTCAAGATCTTTATTTGAAAAAAGGGGGGGGAAAAAAAAAGGGGGTGGCTGTTCATTTAGGCCATCCTCACACATGACTCTGTTTTTTCAGAAGATTTGTTCTTCCATTCGGAGAGGAGCACCTTGTTTAGGAGGGGAGAAAGCAGACATAGAACCATTAGAACTACTCCATACATTACTCTCGGGAAAAATCACAGCTTTTCATGATGTTTTATAGCAGAAAGGGAATGGCCCAACCCCATTCAAACACTGGAAGGAGGGGGAAGGGGGAGGGAAAGGGCTTCATGGCTATACCAGGTACTTTATGGGGAGAAAGATTTTCAAGCCCTGATCGAGATAACCTTTCCATTAAAAAAAAAATGAAAGCTGGGAGCACTCGAAGCTCAAAACGTTATTAGCTTTCTTATCGGGAGCGCATGTGCTATCGGAGGGAGGGGGAAAGGAAGGAGGAGAGAAGAAGGGCAAGCATTTTCCATATCAGCCCGCAATTCCTGGGGGGGACAGCGTACTTTCCACCAAAGGAGAAAAAAGGGAAGTATGAAGAGGGGTTTCTCAGGAAGAAAAATGGTGCTTAACATCAGTAGTTGTCTGGGATGCGTCTCGCTAGGATTCTGAGGGAGGGAGGGGTGTGATTAGATTTAGATGGGGGGGAAAAGCACAAAGGGGCCAAATACGAAATACAAGACTTGCTAGCAAGAGCTATTATTCCTATCCCAAAGTACTTAGGAGGAGGGGAAAAACCTATATTTAAGTATAAAGGGGGGAGAAAGGGGGGAATATGTACATACCAGGTTTTTATGGGGGAAAAGAGGAAGAGGGAGAGAGCAAGGGGAGGAAGAGAAGGAAAAAAAGGGAGCAGTTCTCTCTCCCCCTTCTTCTTCTGCTCAGGGGAATATGCCACCACCTGAGGATGTTATTCTTTATTCATTTCAAGAAAAAAGGA